>OBLF01001840.1_pt1 | contig 15906 bp, 20 predicted proteins | sample 1519231 | NCBI WGS metagenome assembly OBLF01 (sample SAMEA2602895, study PRJEB22501) | metagenome | reverse complement strand
ATACGAGATTGGTCAGTGACTGGAGTTCAGACGTGTGCTCTTCCGATCTGCTGTCGGAGAGGGCCTGTCCGGCCAGAAGCTGGCTGCGCAGGCGGGCGGCCAGCGTCTTGGCGGGGAGGTCGGACGAGGCGTACACCTGATCCCAGAAGGGGTCCAGCAGCAGAAGGCGGCTGGTGGCGGTGTACTGCCCGTCGAAAAGCGCGGTGAGCTGGGCGGCGGTGATGTCCGCCACCACGTATCCCAGCGGAACGCTGCCCCGCCGGACGGCGCAGGCCGCCTGAATACAGGCGGAGCTTTTGGACGATGCGCCGCGGTAGACCACGCCGCCGTCCGCCGCCGCGGCCAGCAGCCCCCAGCGGGGGGAGAGGGAGCCGGAGGCGGGCTGGCTGGAGGTGGAGTAGAGCTGGCGGCCGTCCGCGCCGTAAACGGAGAGACTGGCCCCGCCGAGGACCGGCGCGGCCGCGCGGTACAAAACGGAGTAGACGCGCTGCTCGTCCAGCTCGGAGCGGTCCAGCGCCGCCGCCACCGCCGGCTCGGCGCAGAGCTTTTCCATGACGGTCTCGCAGTCGGACAACAGCCCGCTCAGCTCGCCGGACATGGCGTCAAGCTGCGTCTCGGCGGCGTCCGCCGCGCTGCGGGTCAGCGAAAGGCGGAAGATGTTGAGCATCAGCAGCGTGCAGATCAGCAGGGGCAGGATGCCGATGGCCAGAAAGCTGGTGAGCAGCTTCTGGCGGAAGGAGGCGTTTTTCATGACGGCGCGTCCTCCCGCAGAAGCTCCGGCCAGCGGGCGGAGAAGGCGTCCTTCAGCTCCGCCGCCCAGCGGACGGGATAGTCGATGAGCGCCAGCTCGTCCGCAGGGGGCAGCGCGTCGCCGTCGGACACGTCCGTGCGGACGCTGCGGCGGGAGAACTGGCTGACCACCAGCTCCTGCACGTCCCGGCTCTGGGCAAAGTCCAAGAAGGCCCGGGCGTTGTCCGGATGAGGTGCGCCCGCGATCAGGGCGCTGCCGTCCGGCACGGCGCTGGTCCCCTCCTCGGGGTAGACGATGGCGATATCCGCTCCCTGAGCCTGACGCTTCAGGGCGGTCTCCTCCAGCGTCACGCCCACGCGGCAGCTTCCGCCGGCCACCGCGGCCACCACGTCGCCGGAGTCCGGCAGGACCCGGCCCTCCAGCTGGACGGCAAGGCGGTCCAGCTGGTCCCAGTCGTCGCCGGGGAGGGCGCAGAGCATGGTGGCCGCCGCCGTGTAGCTGGAGCCGGACACAGTGGGGTCCGCCAGCGCGATGGAGCCGGACCACCGGCCGCTTAGCAGGCTCTCCCACCCGGTCAGCTCGCCGGGGGAGACCAGCTTGGTGTTGTAGATCAGCACCACGGGGAGGGAGGAAAAGGGCGTCCACAGGTCGTCCGCCGGGCGCAGGCCCGGGCGGATCAGGTCCGCCTCGGCGCAGGCGTAGGGCTGAAAGTAGCGCTCATAGGCCGTCAGGCTCTCCACGCCGCCGCCGAAGATCACGTCGCACACCGGCGCGTCCGCCTCGCCCGCGATGCGGGCAAGCAGCTCGTTGGTGCCGCCGGTGACCACCTCGGCCCAGATGCCGGTGCGGGCTTCAAACTCCTTGACAATGGGGCCGTAAACCTCCTCCTTATGAGAGGTGTAGATCACGACCCGGTCGCTCTCCGCCGGGGCCAGCGCCGCCGCAGACTGGCCCGGGGAGCCGGCACAGCCGGTGAGCAGCAGCGCGGTCAGCGCGAGGATCAGGCATCGTCTGCCCATGGCGCGTCCTCCTTTCGGGTTGGATTGAGCGGTCAGACCAGCTCCAAAAGCTCCGGCAGGGACCGGATCTCGTGGTCCGCAAGGCCCTCCGCCGCAGCGGCGGGGCCGAGGGCGGCGCTGGAAAAGCCGCCGCAGCGGGCGGCGCGGACGCCTGCGGCGGCGTCCTCCACCACCAGCGCTTCCGCCGGGGAGACGCCCAGCGCCTGCGCGGCCTTTAAAAACGCCTCCGGGTCCGGCTTGGACCGGGCGATCTGCGTCCCGTCCACCACGGCGTGGAAATACGGCGTCAGGCCGGTGCGCCCCAGAATGAAGCGGGCATTTTTGCTGGAGCTGGCCACCGCCAGCAAAAGCCCACGCTCCCGCAGGGCCTTGAGCGTGACTGTTGTATCCGGGGCGACGTCCGCCGGGGTCATTTCGGCGATGATGGCGCGGTAGCGCTCGTTCTTCTCCGCGGCGAGGGCTTCCTTCTCCGCCGGGGTGAAGCTGCGGCCGCAGCCCTCCAGCACGATGTCCAGCGCCTCCATCCGGGAGACGCCACGCAGCCGCGCCGCGGCGCGCCCGTCAAAGGGGATGCCGAGACGGCCCGCCAGCGCACGCCACGCCTTGTCGTGGGCCTGATCCGTGCGGACCAGCACGCCGTCCAGATCAAAGATCACTGCGCGCATGAGAGGATCGCCTCCAATTCGTCGCACACGTCCCGGCAGGATCGGGGCGCTTCCCGGACCGCGGCGGCGCGGGAGTCCGCCAGCGTCCGGCGCAGCGCACATCTCCGCAAGGCCGGTGCCCTTGGTGGCGATGGAGAAGTCCAGCCACACAAGGCCCGCCACCGCCATGTGGAACGGCTCGCCCCAGCGGGGGGCGAGGAGCGCGGCGGGGCCGTCCATCCCGTTGGGACAGTAGGCCGCGATCTTCACGATCTCCTCCGGCACGTCCTCGGGCCGGTCCACCATGGTCACGAGATTCCCGTGGTTCACGGCCATCTCGTGGACCAGCTCCGGGCCGCAGCCGCACAGATAGTTGAGGTTCTGCCCCTCGATGATGACGTCGCAGCCGGGAATGTCCATGATGGCGCGGGACAGGGCCAGCGCCTCCTGACGGGGCAGGAGCGTCTTGCTCAGGAGGGGCGCGCCCTCCTCCGTTCCGGGGCCATACAGCACGGCGCCGTTTTCACACAGAAAGCACATCTCGTCCGCCACGGGGGCGAACAGCGTGCGCATGGAGTGGTACTGCCGGCCGGAGGCGGGACAGAACAGGATATTCCGCTCCCGCAGGCGGCGGATCAGGGGAAACAGCCGCTGGGGCATGACGGTCTCGTCATAGGGCAGCAGCGTGCCGTCGATATCGGATGCAATGAGACGGATCATAAAACGCTCCTTTTTGGGATCAGGATGGAAAACGGAGAAAAGAGGCCCCGGCAGGGGGCCTCTTTCCCGACAGCGCCCGGCCGAGGGACCGGGGCGGATTTACTTCACGCTCAAAGAGCCTTGCGCGATCATCCGGCCGTTCCTACGACTGAATAATACCACGCCGTCGCCCTGAAAGTCCAGACGGATTTTCTGGCCGATGCGGTAGAGCACGCCGCCGAACACCACGCCGGTGAGCAGGAAGCTGCCCACCCGGACCTTCACCGTGGTCTCCATGCCGGTGGGCATGGCGGAGTAGATCTCGCCTTCGATGGCGCCGGAATCGCTCAAACGCAGGAACTCCGGCCGCACGCCGAGAACAAAGTCCCCGTCGGTCAGGGCCGCCTCGTCGCCGAAGTCCTCCGTCTCGTTGACGCGGGCCACGTGATAGCGGAACAGCACGTCCTTGTTGCCCTTTTCCACGCTCTTCTTGTCCAGCGCCCGGGCGTTTTCCGCGTCTCTGCGGGCCTTGTCCTCCGCGTCCGCGCGCTCGTACCACGCGGCCACGTCCAGCGGCTCCTTGGGACGGAAGGAGAGCTGCATCCCGTCCAGCGCGGAGAGGGTCAGCGTTCCGTCGGACTGCTGGGCGCCGCTGGCGTCGATGAAGTTGATGGCGGGGTTGCCCACGAAGTCCGCCACGAACACGTTATTGGGCTTGGCGTACACGTCCAGCGGCGCGTCGTACTGCTGGAGGACGCCGTTTTCGATCAGGCAGATCTTGGTGGCCAGCGTCATGGCCTCCATCTGATCGTGGGTGACGTAGATAAAGGTGGAGCCGGTGTCGATGTGCAGGCGCTGAAGCTCGGAGCGCATCTCAAGGCGCAGCTTCGCGTCCAGATTGCTCAGCGGCTCGTCCATGAACAGCACCGTCGGCTCCGGAGCCAGCGTCCGGGCGATGGCCACGCGCTGCTGCTGGCCGCCGGACAGCTCGGAGGGATAGCGGTCCATGAACATGCCGATCTTCACGATCCGGGCCACGCGGCGCACGGACAGGTCGATCTCCTCCGGCGTCAGCTTGCGCACGGCGGTGACGGGCTTGCCGTCCTTTTCGTACTCAAAGCGGTCGTTGAGCGTGCAGCCGGCGGCGGCGGCCTTGTCCCGGGCGGACTTGAGCGCGGCCTCCAGCTCCGGGCGGCGGGCCTGCGCCACGGTGCCCGGCTCCATGGACTCGTGGAGCTTGTAGCTCATCAGGGTCTTGGCGGCGTAGATGGAAATCTCATAGCGGTCGATCAGCTTGATCTGGGCCTTGTTCACGTCCAGCTTGCCCTTTTTGTCCACGCACTCCACGATGGTCTTTACCACGTCGTCCGGCTTCTGCAGGACGCGCAGCAGCGTTGCGGCGCGGCTGGCGTCCGGGTCGAACTTGGGCAGCTCTTCCTTGATATTGGAAAGGCCGAAGGAGATGTTCTGGTAGACGGTCATGTTGGGCCAGAGGGCGTAGTTCTGGAACAGGAAGCCCACCTTGCGCTTGTTGGGCGGGATATTGATGCCGGCCTCGCTGTCATACACGACCCGGCCGCCGATGGTGATGCGGCCGCTGGTGGGAGTCTCCAGTCCCGCGATCATGCGCAGGGTGGTGGTCTTGCCGCAGCCGGAGGGCCCCAGCAGCGTGACGAAGGCGTTGTCGTCGATGACCAGATTCAGGTCGTCCACAGCGTAGAATTTATCCCAGCGTTTGGTTACGTGGGTCAATACGATCTCAGGCATGATTTAACCTCCTATTCCCTTATCAAGGCTTGCGCCGGTGACCTTGTTGACGAGGGTGTTGCAAATCAGAATGGTGACGATCAGGATCAGGTTGATGCCGCTGGAGAAGGCGTACAGACCCATTTCGTCGAAATAGTCCAGCGTGGTGGAGAGGATGAAGCCCTGAACGCACAGCAGCATGAACAGGCTCAGCTCGCGCAGGCAGGTCATGAACGGCAGCAGATAGCCGCTGATGATGGAGGACTTTTGAATGGGGATGATGATGCGGGTCATCCGCTTGCTCCACGGAATGTCCTGAATGATGGCGGCCTCTTCGATCTCGCCGGAGAGCTGGAGCATGGAGTTCAGGCTGGCCCGGCTGGCGAAGGGGATATATTTAATGGTGCCGACGATGATGAGCAGCGTGTACGTATTGAAGAGGTTAACGTACTGATTGGAAAAGAGAACGAAGAATGCCACGCCCACGGCGATGGAGGGCATCAGATACGGCAGGAAGGCCACCGCGTTGACGTAGTTCGCCCATCGGCTCCGCCTCGTCTTGGATACGGCGTAGCCGATCATGGTGCCGATGGTGCCGGCCAGCAGGGAGCAGCACACGGACACCAGGATCGTTCCGCGGAAGGCGTGCCAGATGGTCTCGTTGTGCAGGATGCCCTTCTGGCCGTACATTCCGTTTTCCGTGATGTTCTCGTCCGTCGTCCACCATTTGACGGTCAGGTTGTCGGCGTCTCCGGTGTATAGGAAGCTGTAATCGCCCGGGTTGGGCAGGAACGTTTCAAATGCAAAGGAGACGATGGGGAAGATGCTGGTGAAAAAGGTGATGACGATCAGCACGGCGGCGATGATGTGCTTGCCCGCCCGGCCCAGATTGATCTTGGAGGTCTGGCCGGACTTGCCGGTGACGGTGGTGTAGTTCTTCCGGCTGCGCAGGCTCATCTGATTCAGGAACATGATGGCCACGCCGAAGATCATCATGATGATGGCGAGGATACTGGCCTCGCCGGTGTACTTGGAGTTCAAAGAGACGTACTTGGTGGCGAGGGTGGTCAGGCCCAGATAGTGGGGCACGGGATAGGAGCCCATGGAGCTGCCGAACACCAGCAGGATGGTGGAGAGGATGGCGGGCTTGACCATGGGCAGCGTGATCTTGAACATGGTCTTCCACTTGGGCGTGTCCAGGATCGTGGCGGCCTCCTCAAGGTTGGCGTCCATGTTGCGGAAGATTCCACCGATAAGGATGTAGGCAAAGGGAGCGTAGTGCAGGCCCAGCACCACAAGGCTGGGGAACAGGCCCTTGCACCACCACAGCGGCATCTGCACGCCCAGCGTGGCGGCCAGCAGGCCGTTGGACGTGCCGGTGACGGCGTTGGAGTTGAACAGGTTCTGCCACACCACAGCCAGCGTCCACTGGGGCATGATGTAGGGGAAGATGAAGATGGAGCTGAGGTATTTGCGGCAGGACAGGTTCGTGCGCGTAATGAGGAAGGCGAACAGCCCGCCGAACACGATGGCCACCACGCAGGTGCCCACCGCCAGCAGCACCGTGTTGATGAGCGGCATCCACAGGTTGCTCATGGCAAGGCGGCTGGTGAAAAGGTCGATGTAGTTGACGAGGGTATAGCCGCTGGCCTGACCCGTCAGGTGGGCGTCGATGGTGCCCGCGTGGATCTTGAAGGTATCCTGCACGATGGCGACGATGGGGGCGACGGTGGTCACCGTCAGCACGATGCCCATAATGAGCAGGATGACATTATGGGGCTTTGAGAAGTAGGTTTTGATCCTGTTGAGCTGGATTGTGGACCTGCCGGTGCTCACAGTAGACGACTGGTTCATAGATGACCATTCCTTTCCCAGACTTGTGCGGGCCGCGGCAGGACCGCTCCCACAGGACCGCCAGCGGCGGTGTGCGAACCAAAAAACGCTGGATTTTTCTGGATTTTTGGAGAAAAAGCGCCCCTGACGGTCATGAAAGCACCCGTCAGGGGCGTTTTTACGCGTGAGTCAGCGTACCGCGCCGGACGATCAGCCCGCGCTGTACTTGGTCAGCAGCTCGATCCAGCTGCCCACGGTGAAGGCCACGGAGCTGCAGTACTCGGGATCCTCGAGCACCAGCTTGCCCTGATTGGTCCACCACTCATAGCCGTGGTCGTCCTTGGCGGGGAAGGTGTCCACGCCATCCACGTAGCCGCCCTTCTGGTGGCCGTAGGTCGCCTCGATGGCCTCAGCGACGGTGGGGTTGGAGGAGTAGCCGCCCATGTCCTTGCCCCAGGCGGAGAAGCCGTCCTCGGTGCAGGTCATGTAAGCGATGAAGGCGCAGGCGGTCCAGGGCAGGGGAGAGTTGTCGGTGACGAACAGATAGTGGCAGTAGCCGAAGCCGCCGATGCCGGTGTAGCCGTCCTGATAAGCGGCCACGTTCACGTTGTTCACGGAGACGGTGGCGGACTCCTCAACGGAGCGGAGCTTGGAGTACACCAGCAGGCCGAACTGATCCGTGGCGGACTTGTCGACCAGCGTGTTGCAGATGGGGCCGTCATCGGTCTGGGCGTTGTAGCTCTCGACCCACAGCTTGATCCACGCCAGAGCGTACTTGCCGTTCTCACCAAGGCCCAGATCGCTGGCCTCGGAAGCCATGGCGTCGATGGTGGGCTGGAAGTAGGCCTGCTCGTCGGCGGACAGCGCGTCAAACGCCTCCTTCAGCCAGCCGGCGTAAGTATCCTCCGTGAGCATGTACAGGAAGTTCTTGCCCACGATCTCGGAGTCGATGTCCATGTACAGGCCGTGCTCGCCCTCGGCCACGAAGTCCCAGCAGTTGTCATAGGTCTTGGAGCCGGTGTTGTTGTACATAAAGACCTTGTTCAGGGTCTGCAGGGGCAGGAAGCCGGTGTACGCGTCGGCGGTGGTGCCGTTGGCGTCGGCCCAGTCCTTGGGGATGAAGGTATCCAGCACGCCGGGCTGGACCATCTTGCTCTCGATCTGGTTGCCGTCCTGGATCAGGGTCATGGCATAGGTGCCGGTGGGCTTGAGCGCGTCGGCGGTGAGCTGATCGAAGATCTTGTTGTTCTTGGGCTGCTGCCAGTCGTACTCCATGTTATAGCTGGGGTCGATGGACTGCAGATACTCGATGAACAGAGGCAGAGCGGTCTTGCCGCGGCTGGAGTTGCCCACGCCGTAGAACGTGGCGCCGTTGGATTCCTCGATGGCCTTCTTGGCCAGCTCCTCCAGCGTCATGCCCTCGGCCTCGGCGATGATCTTCTGGGTGGCGGTCAGCTCGGCGGCAGGCTCGGCCGGAGCGGCGGAGCCGGAGCCGGAAGCGGAACCGGCGCTTGCGGCGGGAGCGTTGGAGCCGCCGCAGCCGGTCAGCAGGGCCGACGTCATGGCGAGGGCCAGCGTCAGTGCAAGAAACCTCTTCTTCATAGGGTGATGTCCTCCTCCAAAATATTTTTTGGTGTTGCGTAACAGAAACTTACTTTGCGTCAGCTTCCAGTTCCATTTTACAGGCCGAAACTGAAAATATCCACTGGACAAATCTGCTGTTATTTGTGAAATCCCAATATTTTTGCACAAACTGCACATCAAACCCGCCGCGCCCGCCGCGCCGGGTGAGCGACCTGCACAGCCGTGCTGTCAAAAAAACGGCGGTGCGGACGGGAAAATTGTGGATTCTGCTGGCGCGGGAGAAAAATTTACGTAAATCCGATGGCGGGAAACGGAACCTTTCAAGCGGCGCGAGCGGGACGGCGGCGCTGGGAATTCGGAAAAAGTCAAGCATTAAATGCGCACAATTTTTCACTTCTTGTTTTGTCTAATTTTGACAATCCAACATGGCCGCCGTCATATCCCATGGTCGGCAGCCTGTGTATTTTCCTGTTCAGTTCTCCGTGTTCCGCTCTGCTCACGCCCTCTCCCCTCGAATGTCTGCTGTGCTGTTTCTTCCTGTTACGCGCTCAGTCCGATCTCTCGCAGGCACTCCCGGAACATGACCTCACTGCTCTTGTATTGCGGCAATCGGCTATCTTCATGCTGTCCAACGCTATTTTACCGAAAAGAGTCTGCACAGATACCGCTTCTCCACGATCGCGTGGTGCTCCATGAACAGCAGCCTGAATACCTTCCGGCGTCAGGAGCAGCGGCGGCAAAGCCATGAGTTTTCCTATCAGGCTGCGCATCCGCCGCCTGACGCCGCCTTTGATGCACTTCGGGCAAGATTGCTGCTGCACGATCTGTTTCTCCTCGCGGATGAAGAGCAGGCTCTTTTGATCCGCCACCGTCTGCACGGGTGCAGTCTGACGGAAACCGCGCGGATGGAAGGCATGAGTGTCAAGCGGGTGCGGCATCGGCTGAAAGCGTTGTACCGCACCTATTTTACGCAGAAAGAAAACAAAAGGAGTTGTGACCCATGAAAAATATCCGTATCGTTCACGGAACCCTGATGTATCCGCTGGAGGTCGGCAGCCGCGCCCTCATCTTTGAAGAGGGGCGGTATCTCCACACCTCTACGGTGATCGCCATTCATGGCGTGACGCCGCAGCAGATCCGTTTTGAGACGATGAACTCCCATTACTGCCTGATAGCTCCCTCCTCGCCGGTCGCGGCTGATGTGCCGGTGACGGTCGTAGAGCAGGCGGCATAAAAAACGGTGAATGATGGTTACATCTTTGCCGGATGATTGGTACTCTAAGCAAGAGGATCAACAGCCGAACAGGAGGTCATGGAGCTTATGATGTACCCATTTCTCACCATGAACGACCATACCGAGATCGTATATTCTCATTTGCTTGATGGTGGGCGAGTGAAAATTTATGTTGAAAAGCCGGACGAGCATGATGCTTTCCATCATGCGGTATGTTTTCTTCCCGGCTGCCGCTGGGAGGATATCGTCGGCTTCAGTGACGCGGCAATTCAGGAATACCAAAAGGTAATTGAGGCTTCCGCAGAGCAGATCATGCGTCTTGCCGCATCGGGCAAGGGCTGAATGATTGCAGACGAGAGACCGCCGCTTTTCATAGAACATTTTGTTTCTATGGTAAGCACTATTTTGGAAAGGCACAGCACCGTTGTGGTGCTGTGCCTTTCCACTTTATCCAAGGGACAGGAGGTCGAAAAATGTATGTGTTAGAGTTTCGGACTGCCAACCGACATCACACTTGGCTGCGCTGTGCGATCTGTAAAACGAAAGTTCCGCTTGAGCGCGTGCGTCAAGGTCAGCCGGATTTGACGCGATGGCGTGTTCTGCGCCTTCCCGGAACGGTGCAGGCTGCCTGTGTTAAATGGAGAAGTGTGCCGCTGATGCGGTACGGCCAAAAATCCGCATAATGATTTGAAAGGAGCATTTACCAACATGAAATACTGCAATCCGGACACCTGCTCAGAATGCCTCTATATCGGAGAGGGCGACAGCATCTGCGAGATCTCCCATGAACTGGTGTTGGACAACTGGCAGAGCGTCCCCCATACCATTCCCCAGGAGTGTCCGTTCTTACAGCAAATCACCCATCAACACCGGAAAGTGGTGCGCAGAAGATGAATGAGCCTGCCAAGCAGCCGCTGGAGCTGCCAGCTGCGACCTATGAGCCGCAGTTGTCCGCATCCATTGATCTGGAGCGGTGCCTTTCCGGCGAGATGCTGCTGCATGTATTTGATCTCAGCGGCACCCATGAGGTGAAAACCTGTTACGGCGATGTCGTAAAAATCGTCAACGCTCTGCGGGACTACGCAAAGCTGTTGGAACTGGTGTGCGACGAGTGGGAGCTCGCCGGCTTTCACCGGGCAACCTATGAATATCAGGCAGAAAAGCTCCGCCAGATCGCGGACAAGCTTCAATGCGGCATCGGCTATGATTACGATGCTGCCGTGAGGAAGTGTCAAAAACTGCGGGGGAAAAAGCCCCGCAACGATGACGTGGGAGAGGATGCTATGGTTCTTGCTGTCAAGCGCGGCTTTGAGCAGGCGCAGGCAAAAGCCAACAAGCCTTCTTCACCCGGTCAGAATGATGATAAGGAAGTGAACCGATATGAATGATATTTTATCCGGCACCTATAAAGGCAACACCTACCGCATTAAGGTGGAATGCTACCCGAATACCCCGGCGATCAAGGTGCAACTTCTTCCGGTCAACGCCGGAGAGCGCATCACCATGACGCAGAACCTTGGTCAGCCGCTGCCCTGTTATCAGGCATTTCTCTGTGACGGGATGCTGGAGGTGGACAGCACCGCCTTCATGGACTATATGGAGGAAAATGATCTGGGCTACATCGTGGACTACAAGCGTTACGATGCCGATGTATTTACCGGAGTAAACCGCAGGACTGCCGCCGTTTTTCAGTTCCACTCCGCCGCGCTGCGGCGCCTGAATAAAGCGGGCTGTCAGCGTTACGAAGGGAGTTATACACGACTCAAGCAGAAGCACGCCGAGCGCAGAGCCCGGCGCATGGCTGGATGAAAGGTGGCCGTTTATGTCAAAGATTACGGAAAAGATCGCCAAGCTCCTTGCGTTGGCGGAAAGCCCCTACGAAGAGGAAGCCAAAGCCGCGCTGCTGCAGGCCCGGCGTCTGATGGCGGAGCATAAGCTCATGCCGGAGGATATTGAGCCGCAGGAGAACAAGAAGGTGATTCAGGAGCGTGTGGGCGTCACCTGCACGAAGCTCTCTTCGCCGTGGATGGTTTACCTCTCCACGCTCATTGCTGCGCATTACTGCTGCAGACCCTATCGAAGCTCCGTACATTGCAGCAAGGTTTCGGAGATCGGGTTTATCGGCATGGAGGACGATTTCAAACTCTGCAAGCTGGCGTTTCTCTACGCCTATGATTGCATCGCAAGCCGATGCAGGCAGATCCGTACCCAAAAGGAATATCCCGCAAAGACGCTTCGGGAGATGTGTAATTCCTATGGCTGGGGCTTATGCCGCGGGCTGTCTGCTGCTTTCCAAAAGCAGGAGGCTGAGCATCAGGAATGGGGCTTGGTCATGGTCGTGCCGCAGGCGGTCGAGGATGCCGTTTCCAAAATGAAGCGGAGCAATTATAAGATCTCGCCCCAAAGCAGCATGAACCATCACTATGCAGCCATGGGCTATGCGGATGGGCAAGAATTCGATATGCGCCGCCGGTTGGAGCCCTCGGCGTAACTCTTTGCTCTTGCCCTCGCCAATAAAGGGTTTGCGGATACGTGATAATTATGGTACAGTAGCTTCGTGAAAGGCGCCGATATCTATGCCACATGTTATCTCGGATCGTGACTTCGGCAAGTCGGCGAAGGCCAATGCGGAAAATATATTGACATTGTAAATAAAAACGCATACAATATCAATATAAAGTAAGGAGGCTTTGTTATGGCAAGCACGAATATCAATATCCGTATGGATAGCGATTTGAAAAAGCAGTTTGAGGCTTTTTGCTCTGATATGGGAATGACGATGACAACTGCTTTCAACATCTTTGCGAAAAAAGCGGTTCGGGAATATCGGATTCCCTTTGAAATCGGTGCAGAAATCCCGAACGCTGAAACAAAAGAGGCAATTCAGGAAGTACAGAAAATGAAAGCCGATCCCACGCTTGGCAAAAGCTATACGGATGTGGACGCGATGATGAAGGATCTTCTGGCATGAAATATACCGTAAAGCCATCTACAAAGTTCCAGAAAGACGTAAAGCGCATACAACGCCGTGGGTATGATATTTCTCTTTTAACTGAAATTATCAAAAAACTGGCTAATGGCGAAACGCTACCGGAGAAAAACAAGGACCACAACTTAGGTGGTGACTACGCCGGATGCAGAGAATGTCATATCACTCCGGATTGGCTGTTGATTTACGAAATATCTGGTGAGAGTTTGATTTTATATCTAACCAGAACCGGGACACACAGCGACTTGTTCTGAGGCAGGCAAATCCTGTCCGACATGGATCGTGCCATAGCACGGGGCTCCCTGCGCTGAGAACTTAGCTTCGTTTGAAAAGGAACTATTCCTTTCCAAACATTTGGGTCACCTGACCCGTACAAAAAAGAATCGCTGCCACATGGTAGCATATTGCGAAGGACGTACAGACTTTTTGCAAGTCTGTGCGTCCTTTTTCATTTTCAGGAGGATGATATGAAACCCACCTATTCAAATGCCCGGAAACTGGTATGGTATCCGGACCTCGCCTGCCCTGTCTGCGGCGGTGATGTCAATTCATGGGATAAACGATGCAGTCGTGCGCTGGGTTACCGGCAGATCGTATGTGAGGGCTGTATCTCGGAGGAGTATCAGATCACGGTGGAAAATCTGCGCTATGTGATGGAAAACCACTTTGGTCTAGTTCCGTGTCCGGGGATATGAGCATGGAACAGAATCAACTGACCCGGGATCTCTACGCCGCAGGCTACACGCGGGAGGATCACCCCTCCTTCGTGTATTGGAGTGACTGGCAGAATTTCGGCTATCTCTTTGAGGCTCTATTGAAGTTTACATGGGAAACTCCATGCGGCCTTTTGGCCGATGGCAAAAGTAATCTCGGCCGGGGCCTTGCCTGCAGCGATGCTTCTTTTCAAGGCATCGATTACTGCCCGGAAAATGACAACCCACTGCTGCGCTGTCCCTATGAACGCAAGGACTGTCCACACAGCATCAGCGGCTTTCCTGTCCCTCTCTGCCCCTGCCACACCACCGGCAAACGGTATTCTTTCGAGCAAAGCGTCGAGAAGGTGGAAATGGAGAGAAGCGAGAGACAGCACCGGCAATACATGGAGATTACCGGCGGGGTCTACTGCGCCTGCGTGGTAGGCTGCAATGGCTATGAAGGCGGCCGTGTCGAAGTCCAATACGATGTGGAGCAGTGTATTCGCTGCCGCTGCCAGAATCCTGTCTGCGTCATTCGCAAGCAGGAGCGGGACCTGAGCCGCGCCAATGTCTTTTATGATGTGCGCCGCACATGGGTCACCCGCATCGGCTTTCTGGAGGAAAAGAAAGTGCAGGTGACCAAGGGCGAGCGTGTGTTTCCCCATCCTGTGGCTCAAACGGACGCGGAGATCTGGCTGGAAACGAAAAAGGCGCACTTCAACCCGCTTTTGAGCAGCTCTGTGATCGACTCTCCGCACCTGACACCAGAGGATCGGCGACAGACATTTTTCAGCAAAATGCACCGCCGGTACGGGGAGTATGATTACTTTGAATTTCACTACGATGTGGAGAATATCCGCATTGCCAAAAGTGAGCAAAGGGATCTTCTGCAGGATCTGCGGAATGTAGTGGACGGCTTGGAGGTCGTCCATGCGGTCGATCTCAAGAAGGAGCAGGCTGCCAAAAAGCGGGAATCCCGGCAGCGGCGCAGGGAGCAAAAGGAGCGGCGGCTGAACAAGCAGCGTTTCCCGGCTCCGTCAACGAATGAACAATTAACACTACTGACAGAGGAGGAACATTTCAGCAATGGCGATCAAACTGGCTGAACAGACGAATGGGCCCCACATTTTTATGCGGCTCCGTCTGGACAGCGGCCGCGTCGAGGAGATCGACGCTTACATCACAAAGGAAGGCTGGCGCTATGTCACCAGCGCAGACCGCACCCCGGAGGTGCGGCTGCGGATCATTGCGGCGTTTCATACGCTGTATTGACCTGCTTTCTATACATTTCAAGGGGAGGATGCCGGTTTTCGGCGTCCTCCCCCATTTACAAAAAGGATGTGATCTTGAACATGAAATACGAATATTACCCGAAAAGGCGGACGGAGCAGGAGCGCAAGGATCTGAATGAGCAGATCCTCCGTCTGATTCAAAGTGGGCTTTGCGAGCGATCCGGTGTAACCAATGTTTCACAAATGCAAAAGTGCATTTAGCCTCTTGCTGCTGACAAACATCAAAACTTGTGTTATACTGAATGTCGCATAATACAATCACTTGGGATAAAATCGCTCATCCAAGAAGTATTAAATCTAGATAAATAATACGGAGAAAATTTCATGAGCACAGCAATAGAACAAAAGCCCTTTGGTACTACACCAGCAGGTGAAACGGTGTGGGCATACGTTTTGCAAAATGAGTACCTAACGGTGGAAGTCCTCACTTATGGGGCGTTACTTCGACGCTTGGTTTTCAGAGGCACGGACGTGGTCTTGGGGTACGAAAATCTTATGGACTACATTCACAACGATGGTTACATGGGTGCTATCGTAGGGCGTGTGTGCAATCGCATCGGCGAGGCATATTTTTCTCTTGGGGAAAGCAAGTATTTCCTTGCCAAGAACGATGGCGAAAATCACCTACATGGAGGTGTCCGTGGGTTTGATAAATACAATTGGGTCGCAGAACCGTTGATAAACGGTGTGCGTCTCAGGCGATTATCTCCTAGTGGCGAAGAGGGCTATCCCGGCACTTTGCTCGCCAGCGTATGTTATCGCCTTGAAGGATGTTCGCTAGTGATTGAGTATGAGGCGTCCACCGATCACGATACATTGTGTAGCCTTACTAACCACAGCTATTTCAATCTAAATGGTGGCGATACAGCACTTGAGCATACGTTGACATTGGCATCGGACTCATATTTGGAAACATCGCCTAACTGTCTGCCCACAGGCCGAATCTTGCCAGTATCAGGTACCGCTTTCGATTTTCGCACCGCCAAGGCTATTGGCCGCGATATAGATTCGCCTGCCGAACAGCTAAGGCTGGTAAATGGATATGACCATCATTTCTGCCTAGCTGAAGACAATAAGCTTCACCGGGCAGTTGTCTTACACGGCAACCGCACCGGTATCACGATGATTATGGAAACTACATCTCCCGGCATACAATTGTATACGGCAAATTGGCTATCACAGCGGAACGGAAAGTATGGCATACTTTACCATCCTCGCGATGCCGTTTGTTTAGAGCCTCAATTCCCGCCAGATGCGATACATCACCCTCACCTTGCTCAGCCGTTACTGCGAAAGGGCGATTCTTATCATCACTGCTCTGTGTACACCTTCTCGTAACTTTTGAAATCGCAAATTCCAAGGCCTTCCCGTAGTAAGCAAAAAGGACTGTCATATGACAGTCCTTTTTGCTTACTACGGG
>OBLF01001833.1_pt1 | contig 15960 bp, 14 predicted proteins | sample 1519231 | NCBI WGS metagenome assembly OBLF01 (sample SAMEA2602895, study PRJEB22501) | metagenome | reverse complement strand
TCTTCATAAATCTTACTCATGGCCTGTCCTTAACTGTATGAAATTGGGATACCGCCCCAGCATACCTGCTAAGCAGGGAGGGGGAAGTAAGGAATTCGCATATCTATATACTGCAAGGAAATAATGGGGATCAGTATGGAATAAGGGGCGGCATAAGCCACCCCTGCTTTACACATTTTTGCATTATTTCCATAACGCGTGCTTAGCACGGTAGCAGTCCACCCACATTGCCGTCGCGCCGCACACAGCAACCGGCATGATGAACAGGTTCAGGAAGGGAATCATCGTGAACAGGCTGGTTAGCGCGCCGAACTGCATATTGGCGACCTTCTGGGTACGCAGGGCGTTGCGCATCGCTTTAAACGGTACCTTGTGGTTATCGAACGGATAATCACAATACTGGATGGCGAGCATCCAGGCGCTGAACAGGAACCACAGCACCGGCGCCACGGTCTGGCCAATGCCGGGCACAAAATAGAGGATAAGCAGCACTACCGCCCGGGGGAGGTACCAGGCAAATTTCTGCCACTCGCGCTTCATGATGCGGGGGATATCTTTCATGATCCCGAGCACGCCCGTGTCCGGCGGCGTCGCGCCGGTAAGCCGCGCCTCCAGCTGTTCTGCCAGCAGGCCGTTAAACGGTGCGGCTATCCAGTTAGCGATGGTTGAGAAGAAATAGCCGAACACCAGCAGCACGGAGATAACCGCCACCGGCCAGAGCAGATAGTTCAGCCACTGTAGCCAGTCGGGCACATAGCTCATTAACGCAGGGATCCAGCTCTCGAGCTTTGTAAAAAGCCACCAGAACGCGCCGCCCATCAGAAGAATGTTGATCAACAGCGGAAGGATGACGAAGCGTCGGATACCCGGCAGTGAAACCAGTTTCCAGCCCTGAGAAAAATACCAGACGCCGCTGCGTGGGGGAGAAGACGATGTTGAAACCATAACCAGGCTGTACTCCTTTTTTCACAACCAGTGGAATTGCCGCCTATATTATCCACTTGTAGGCTAATGACCAGTTCGGAAATGTTCGAAAAACCAGCAAAAAGCACGATTTCCTTCATCTTTATGCTGTGAATGCTCTGCACACACTTGCACTTGACGTAAACGGCAAATACTCTTAGTGAGTAAATGTTTGCCGTGGTGGCAAGGTGTTAGAACAACAGAGAATATAATGATGCAGGATTTGCGTCTGATATTAATCATTGTTGGCGCGATCGCCATAATCGCTTTACTGGTACATGGTTTCTGGACCAGCCGTAAAGAGCGTTCTTCGATGTTCCGCGATCGCCCACTGAAGCGCATGAAGTCCAGTCGTGATGACGATGACATTGAAGATGACATCGACGGTCGCGACGATGACGGCGTGGGTGAAGTTCGTGTTCATCGGGTCAATACTGCGCCCGGCGCGGCTCATGGGGAGCATGAAGCCCCCCGTCCTGCGCAGCACCAGTATCAACCGCCGTACGCCTCTGCTCAGCCGCGCCAGCAGGCGCCGCAGCCGGTAGAAGAGCCTGTGCGCCAGCCGCCGCAACAGCCTGTCCATCAGCAGCCTGCTGCGCCACAGCCGGTTCAACCGCAACCCGTGCAGCAGCCTGTGCAACAACAGCCCGCGCAGCCGGTACAACAGCCGCAGCAGCCTGTTCATGTGCAGCCAGCGCCGCAGCCTGCTCCAGCACAGCATGTTGAGCCAGAACCGGTAGCAGAGCCAGAACCGGTTGTTGAAAAACCGCAGCGTAAAGAAGCGGTGATCATCATGAACGTGGCCGCGCATCACGGTAGCCATCTCAACGGTGATGTGCTGCTTAACAGTATTCAACAGGCAGGCTTCAAGTTTGGCGACATGAATATTTTCCATCGCCACCTGAGCCCTGACGGTAGCGGCCCGGCGCTGTTCAGCCTGGCCAATATGGTCAACCCGGGTACTTTTGATCCGGAAATGACCGGTGATTTCGTGACCCCAGGTGTCACCATCTTTATGCAGGTGCCCTCTTACGGTGATGAACTGCAAAACTTTAAGCTGATGTTGCAATCCGCTCAGCACATCGCTGACGAAGTAGGCGGTGTGGTGCTCGACGATCAGCGTCGAATGATGACCCCGCAGAAACTGCGCGAGTATCAGGACCGCATCCGCGAAGTTAAGGAAGCCAACGCGTAATCATCGCGTTTACGTCAACTCCTCCTCAACCCCCGCATGTCGGGGGTTTTTTCTCATTGATGGTGCGATATGGACTCAATCGAACAACAACTCACTGACCTGCGAACCACGCTTCGCCATCATGAATATCTCTATCATGTTATGGACGCGCCGGAGGTGCCGGATGCGGAGTATGACCGCCTGATGCGCGAGCTGCGCGAACTGGAGGCGCAGCACCCGGAACTCATTACGCCGGATTCTCCCACCCAGCGTGTCGGTGCCGAGCCGCTGGGAGCGTTCAGCCAGGTACGCCATGAAGTACCGATGCTGTCGCTGGATAACGTCTTTGATGAAGAGAGCTTCCTCGCGTTTAACAAGCGCGTGCAGGACCGTCTGAAAAGCAGCGACGCTCTCACCTGGTGCTGCGAGCTGAAGCTTGATGGCCTGGCGGTCAGTCTTCTCTACGAAAACGGCGTGCTGGTGCGTGCCGCGACGCGTGGCGACGGCACGACGGGTGAAGACATTACGACCAACGTGCGTACCATCCGCGCGATCCCGCTGAAGCTGCAGGGGGACAACATTCCTGCGCGTCTGGAAGTGCGCGGCGAAGTGTTTCTTCCCCAGGCGGGTTTCGAGAAAATCAACGAAGAAGCGCGCCGCACCGGCGGGAAAGTATTTGCTAACCCGCGTAATGCGGCGGCTGGCTCTTTACGCCAGCTTGACCCGCGTATCACCGCGAAGCGACCGCTCACTTTCTTCTGCTATGGCGTGGGGATCCTGGAGGGAGGCGAGCTGCCGGATACGCACCTCGGGCGCCTGATGCAGTTTAAGGCGTGGGGTCTGCCGGTGAGTAACCGCGTACAGCTCTGTGACTCGCCAGAAGCGGTACTCGCGTTCTACCACAAGGTGGAAGCGGACCGTCCGACGCTCGGTTTTGATATTGATGGCGTTGTCATTAAGGTGAACTCACTGGCGCTTCAGGAGCAACTCGGGTTTGTGGCACGTGCGCCGCGCTGGGCGGTGGCGTTTAAGTTTCCTGCTCAGGAACAGATGACCTTCGTTCGCGATGTGGAGTTCCAGGTCGGCCGTACGGGTGCCATTACCCCGGTCGCCCGTCTTGAGCCTGTGCAGGTCGCGGGCGTGCTGGTGAGTAACGCCACGCTGCATAACGCCGATGAGATTGAACGTCTGGGCCTGCGGATTGGTGACAAAGTGGTGGTTCGTCGCGCGGGCGATGTTATTCCGCAAGTGGTGAACGTCGTTGAGTCTGAACGCCCTGATGATACGCGTGAAGTGGTCTTCCCGACCCATTGCCCGGTGTGTGGCTCTGACGTGGAGCGTGTTGAAGGTGAGGCGGTAGCGCGCTGTACGGGCGGCCTGATCTGTGGCGCGCAGCGTAAAGAGTCACTGAAGCACTTCGTCTCCCGTCGCGCCATGGACGTCGACGGCATGGGCGATAAGATTATCGATCAGCTGGTTGAAAAAGAGTATGTGCATACGCCAGCGGATCTCTTCAAACTGACGGCGGGCAAGCTGACCGGTCTGGATCGCATGGGGCCGAAGTCGGCGCAGAACGTGGTTAACGCTCTGGAAGCCGCAAAAGAGACCACCTTCGCCCGTTTCCTTTACGCGCTGGGCATCCGTGAAGTGGGGGAAGCAACGGCAGCAGGTCTGGCGGCGTACTTTGGCACGCTGGAGGCGCTGGAAAAGGCAAGCATCGACGAGCTGCAGAAAGTGCCGGATGTCGGCATTGTAGTCGCCACGCACGTCTTTAACTTCTTTGCGGAAGAGAGCAACCGCGAAGTCATTGGCAAACTGCTGGCAGAGGGCATCAAATGGCCCGCGCCGGTGGTGGTTAATGCCGAAGAGATCGACAGTCCGTTCGCCGGTAAAACGGTGGTGCTGACCGGCAGCCTGAGCCAGCTTTCACGCGACGATGCGAAAGCGCGTCTGGTGGCGCTGGGCGCAAAAGTGGCGGGCAGCGTGTCGAAGAAAACCGACCTGGTGATTGCCGGGGAAGCAGCGGGTTCGAAGCTGGCGAAAGCCCAGGAACTCGGCATTGAGGTTATCGACGAAGCGGAAATGATGCGTCTGTTAGGAGAGTAACGTGGAAAAAGAGCAGCTCGTTGCGATCGCCAATACGGAGATGCCGTTCGGTAAATATAAGGGCCGCAGGCTGATCGATTTGCCGGAGGAGTATCTGCTGTGGTTTGCCCGTAAGGATGAGTTCCCGGCCGGGCGACTGGGCGAGCTGATGGCTATCACGCTGCTGATCAAAACCGAGGGGCTGACCCAGCTGGTTCAGCCCCTGAAACGTCCTTAAGCCTTCGCGGCGCGGGTCTCTTCCTGCGCCAGTTTTTCCGTCTGACGTTTATAGCGACGCGCCAGCACGGCGCAGACCATCAGCTGGATCTGATGAAAAATCATCAGCGGCAATACCATCATCCCAATTACCGAGGTCGGGAACAGAATGTTGGCCATCGGAATACCGTTCGCCAGGCTCTTCTTCGAACCGCAGAAAACAATCGTAATTTCATCTGCTTTGTTGAAGCCGCATTTACGTGCCACAAAGACGTTTACGGCAATGACAATCGCCAGCAGGACAATGCTGACGACCACGATAAACAGCAGTGAGCCTGCGCCCACCTTGTGCCAGATCCCGTTCACGACCGCTTCGCTGAAGGCGGAGTAAACCACCAGCAGAATTGAGGTCTGGTCGGTTTTGGAGATCCACTTTTTATGCTTCGTCACAAACGCACCTGTCCACGGGCGCGAGAGATGGCCCAGGACAAAGGGCAGCAGCAGTTGCAGACAGATCCTGCCCACCTGCTCAAGGTTACCTTCCGCGCCATGCATGTTCATCAGCAGCCCCACCAGCAGCGGGGAGACGAAAATCCCTAACAGGCTGGATGCCGATGCGGAGCAGACCGCGGCCGCAACGTTGCCACCCGCGAGGGAGGTAAACGCAATGGCCGACTGCACGGTGGCTGGCAGAATACAGAGATACAAAAAACCGGTATAGAGTGCCGGGTCGACGTTAACTGGCGCCCACCACGCAAACAGCACCCCGAGGATGGGGAACAGAATAAAGGTGCTGCACATCACCCAGAGGTGCAGTCGCCAGTGGCCACCACCCGCGATAATCGCTTCGCGGGAGAGTTTTGCGCCGTGCATAAAGAACAGCAGCGCGATAGCGGCCGTCGTCAGCCCCTCAAAAAACGGGACGAAACCACCGCGGGCCGGGAAAAACGAGGCCAGTAAAACGGTGACCACCAGAGTAAGCGTAAACGGATCAACAATACGAAATAGTTTCATAATGACTCCTGAAAACAGATGTCGCTATTGTGCTTTTTTCCATTTGAGAAATAAAATTGATTTATTGCATTCATTCATGAATTAAACAGATGAATTACTCCTTACGCCAGCTTCGTATTTTTGTCACCGTCGCCCATGCCCGTAGCTTCAGCCGGGCAGGAGAGATGATTGGCCTCAGCCAGTCAGCCGTCAGCCACAGCGTGAAAGAGCTGGAAAATCAGACCGGCGTGCGGTTGCTTGACCGTACCACACGCGAAGTGGTGCTGACCGAAGCAGGGCAGCAGCTGGCCCAGCGCCTCGAACGTCTGCTGGATGAACTGAACAGCACGCTCAGAGACGTGGGAAGGCTGGGGCAGCAGCTTTCGGGCACCGTGCGGGTCGCAGCCAGCCAGACAATATCGGCACACCTTATCCCGCAGTGTATCGCGGAGGGAAACCACCGCTATCCGGACATTGATTTTGTGTTGCATGACCGGCCGCAGCAGTGGGTGCTGGAAAGCATCCGTCAGGGAGATGTGGATTTTGGTATTGTGATCGACCCCGGCCAGGTGAGCGACCTGGCGTGCGAAAGCGTGCTTTCTGAGCCTTTTTTACTGCTCTGCCGGGATGACGATCCGCTGGCAACCTTGCCGGCGGTCAACTGGCAGTCCCTGCAGGGCGCGAACCTGGTTTTGCAGGATTATGCCTCCGGCAGCCGTCCGCTGATCGATTCCGCGCTGGTTAATCAGGGCGTAAAGGCCACCATCGTGCAGGAAATTGGGCATCCGGCCACGCTGTTTCCAATGGTGGAAGCCGGAATTGGGATCAGCGTGTTGCCCGCTCTGGCGCTCCCCCTGCCGCAGGGGAGCCGACTGGCCGTGAAGCGTTTAACGCCTGTTGTCGAGCGAAAACTGATGTTAGTACGGCGCAAAAATCGTTCCCTCTCGGGGGCGGCGCAGGCTATATGGGAAGTGGTGCGTATCCAGGCACAGCGATTAACCGAGGCCCGCATACGCGACCCACTGTTTAACGCATCCGACGATTAAATATAGATATCGATCTGATGATCGTCTGTCGGGCTATTCACCCCTTCCACTTTACCCGGCGCTTGCTCCTGTTTCTTTTGCTCCTCTTCAGCCTGCTGGTGCTGCAGCGCGGCGAGCTGCGCCTGTAGCACGGTGATTTGGGTCTGAATGAGCTCCTGCTGCTTTTTCTTTTCATCTGCACTGCCGGAACTGTCCGCCAGCTCTTTTAACTGCTGAGTCAGCTGTTGGATTTTGTCGAGAATACGGCTGATTTGCGCAGCAATATCGTTCCCGCCGGAAGCCCCACTCCCGCCGCCGCTGGTTTGAATGGGTGGGGCTGAAGCCTGAATGGTCGTCATACTTTTTCCTCGCGTTATAAAACAGAGGTATCGGCACTGACGGGATTAGCTTGAGCAAAACAGCCATATCTGGCAGGGCGTTACATTGATACAAAAACAGTATTGATGGTGTCGGGAAAGTGTATTGGAGGTCACCCGCAGGCTCCGGATATAAGACTAGGGTCATGCGATCCATGCTATCGCGATCTTCATTCTCAAGGAGCCTCTATGACCCTCTCAAATAACCCGTGGTACTGCGCCGATATTATCCGTGCGGCTAAGCCTGACTTCACGCCTCGCGTGGCGTTTATTCTCGGCTCTGGCCTTGGCGCGCTCGCCGACCAGATTGATGATGCCGTTTCCCTGAGCTATGAAAAACTGCCGGGCTTCCCGGTGAGCACCGTCCACGGCCACGCAGGCGAGCTGGTGCTGGGGCATCTTGCCGGGGTGCCTGTTGCCTGTATGAAAGGGCGAGGGCACTTCTATGAGGGGCGCGGGATGACCATCATGACCGATGCGATCCGCACGTTCAAACTGCTGGGATGTGAGTTGCTGTTTAGCACCAATGCGGCAGGCTCATTGCGCCCGGAAGTTCTGCCGGGGAGCCTGGTTGCCCTGAGCGACCATATCAATACCATGCCTGGCACGCCGATGGTGGGGCTGAACGATGAGCGCTTTGGCGACCGTTTCTTCTCCCTGGCCAATGCTTACGACGCGGATTACCGTGCGATGCTGCAAACCGTGGCGGCGAAAGAGGGTTTCCCGCTGCATGAAGGGGTATTTGTCTCTTATCCGGGCCCGAACTTCGAGACGGCGGCAGAGATCCGCATGATGCAAATTATCGGCGGTGATGTGGTCGGCATGTCCGTGGTCCCGGAAGTGATTTCCGCACGCCACTGTGACCTGAAGGTTGTAGCCGTTTCTGCAATTACCAACCTCGCCGAAGGTTTGGGCGAGGTAAAGCTGTCGCATGAGCAGACGCTCGCGGCGGCTGAGCTCTCACGCCAGAACTTCATCAATCTTATCTGCGGTTTTCTCCGCCATATTGCCTGAGTAAAACAATAAAGTGGCCCGTTAGGGCCACACTGCTATAAGGAATGGGCTATGAACATCACGACTCGCTTAAAGATGATGTCCTTTATGCAATATTTTATCTGGGGGAGTTGGCTGGTTACCCTCGGTGCTTACATGATCAACACCCTACACTTTACCGGCTCCGACGTGGGCATGGTCTACAGCTCCAAAGGCCTTGCCGCGATCGTGATGCCTTCGCTGGTGGGAATCATCGCCGACAAATGGCTACGGGCAGACCGCGCCTACGTCATTTGCCACCTCGTCTGTGCCGCCGCACTCTGTTACGCCGCGCAGGTGAATGAGCCCGGCCTGATGTTCTGGGTCATGCTGGTCAATGCGATGGCCTTTATGCCCACCATTGCGCTGTCGAATACGATCTCCTATTCCTGTCTTGAGCAGGCGGGTCTGGAGACGGTAAGCCATTTTCCGCGCGTGCGGGTGTATGGCACCGTGGGCTTTATTGCGGCAATGTGGGCCATAAGCCTGATGGGGGCGGAGCTAAGCAACGTGCAGCTTTATATTGCAGCTGGCGCGTCTCTGCTGCTGGCGCTCTATTCTTTGACGTTGCCGGCCATTCCCGTGGCGAAGCAGAAAACGTCCCAGTCTCTGGCCAGCAAGCTGGGCCTTAATGCCTTTGTTCTTTTTAAACAGCCTCGCATGGCGGTGTTCTTTTTGTTCGCGATGCTGCTGGGTGCTGTGCTGCAGATCACCAATACCTTCGGTAGCCCCTTCCTGCATGATTTTGCCCGTAATCCGGCGTATGCAGATAGCTTTATCGTCAGGTACCCGTCCATTTTGCTCTCCGTTTCGCAAATGTCAGAGGTGTTCTTCATTCTGACCATTCCGTACTTCCTCGGACGGTTTGGTATTAAAGCCGTGATGCTGATGAGCATGGTGGCCTGGATGCTCCGGTTTGGTCTGTTTGCCTTTGGCGACCCCTCCGCAACGGGCTTTGTGCTGCTCATGCTTTCCATGATTGTCTATGGCTGTGCATTCGACTTCTTCAATATTTCCGGCTCAGTGTTTGTCGAACAGGAGGTCAGCACCGATATTCGCGCCAGCGCACAGGGGCTGTTTATGACGACGGTTAACGGTATTGGGGCTTATTTCGGATCGGTATTGAGCGGTATGGCAGTTGATTATTTCTCGGTGGATGGGGTGAAAGACTGGCAGACGATCTGGCTGGTGTTTGCAGCCTATGCCCTGGTACTGGCCGTAGTGTTTTATTTCAGCTTTAACTACCACCACGCCAGTAAAAACAGCGAGATGCGCACAGTTGCGCACTAAATTTCCCCTCTCTGCGGTGAAAGGCTTTAAGGTAGGCGCTTAAGTGTTATCGCCAGGATATGTTTTGATGGAACGCGTCTATCGAACCGACCTCAAGCTGCTGCGCTATTTTCTGGCCGTGGCGGAGGAACTGCATTTTGGACGGGCTGCGGCCCGTCTCAATATGTCCCAGCCGCCATTAAGCCTGCACATTAAAGAGCTGGAAAGCCAGCTGGGCACGTTACTGTTTATTCGCCACTCGCGAAGCGTCGCGTTGACGCATGCGGGTAAAGTGCTGATGGAAGAGTCTCGTCGGCTGCTTGCCAGCGCAAATCAGGCTCTGGCGCGCGTCGAACAAATTGGCCGGGGTGAGGCAGGGCGTATTGAGCTGGGTATTGTCGGTACCGCCATGTGGAGTGAGGTGCGCACGGTTATGCGCACTTTTTTGAAAGAACATCCGAATGTTGATGTCGTTTTTCGCGAAAAGTCGCCGGTCATGCAGATGGCGCTGCTTGAGCGTCAGGAGCTGGATATTGGGATCTGGCGAATGGCAACGGAACCCACCGCGGGGTTTACCAGCGTGCGGTTGCGCGAGGCGGCGTTTCTTGTGGCGATGCCGGAAGATCACCGGCTGGTTAGGGAACCCTCCGTTGCGCTTGCTGATTTACAGGACGAGTATTTCGTCACGATGCCGTCAGCACATTCTGACTGGGCATTTTTACATCGCGTCTGCCAGCAGGCCGGTTTTTCACCGATGATTGTACGCGAAGCCGTAGAGCCACAAACGGTACTGGCGATGATAAGCATGGGGATGGGGATTACGCTCGCTGCCGACAGTTACGCGCAAATGCAGTGGCCGGGCGTGGTGTTTCGCCCGCTGAAAGAGCGTATTCCGGCAGATTTGTATGTCGTGTATAACGAGAAACAGGTGACGCCGGCGGTGAAGACGTTGATTGAGACGTTGACGGCAGGAAAGTAGACAAACTGCAGATGCGCAGATAGCAAAAAAGCGCCTTTAGGGCGCTTTTTTACATTGGTGGGTCGTGCAGGATTCGAACCTGCGACCAATTGATTAAAAGTCAACTGCTCTACCAACTGAGCTAACGACCCGAAATGGTGGGCGATGACGGGCTCGAACCGCCGACCCCCTCCGTGTAAAGGAGATGCTCTACCAACTGAGCTAATCACCCCCGCTGTGTGGAGTCGCATTATAGGGAGAGTTGAAAATGAGTCAACGCATTTTCTAAAGTTTTTATTCGTTCGTCGTAAAATTAAACAAAACGATCGCAAAACGGGCGGTGGCGCATGATTTCTAAACAAAAACAGCAAACTCGCTCATGATAAAGGGATGAACATTGAGGAATCCCCCCACAGTGATAGAATATTGCCCATTGTTTTTTCCCCGGGATTTGCCGATTGCCGGCATCTTTATAACGTAAGGCCATTTCATGAAAATCAAAACTCGCTTCGCGCCGAGCCCGACAGGCTATCTGCACGTCGGTGGTGCTCGTACTGCTCTCTATTCCTGGCTTTTTGCACGCCACAACAAAGGTGAGTTCGTGCTGCGTATTGAAGACACCGATCTTGAGCGCTCCACGCCGGAAGCAATTGAAGCCATTATGGATGGGATGAACTGGCTGAACCTGGAGTGGGATGAAGGCCCGTATTTCCAGACCAAACGTTTTGACCGCTATAACGCAGTTATTGATGAGATGCTGGTCGCGGGCACGGCGTATAAATGCTACTGCTCCAAAGAGCGTCTTGATGCGCTGCGTGAAGAGCAGATGGCAAACGGTGAAAAGCCGCGTTATGACGGCCGCTGCCGCCATGACCATAGCGAGCATGCTGCTGATGAACCGTGCGTGGTGCGTTTTGCTAACCCGCAGGATGGCTCGGTGATCTTTGACGACCAGATCCGTGGCCCGATCGAATTCAGCAACCAGGAGCTGGACGATCTGATCATCCGCCGCACCGATGGTTCCCCAACCTATAACTTCTGCGTTGTGGTTGACGACTGGGATATGGAAATTACCCACGTTGTCCGTGGTGAAGACCATATCAACAACACGCCGCGCCAGATCAACATTCTGAAAGCGCTGAACGCCCCTGTGCCTGTCTATGCACACGTTTCCATGATCAACGGCGACGACGGGAAAAAACTGTCTAAACGTCACGGCGCGGTCAGCGTTATGCAGTATCGCGATGACGGTTATTTGCCGGAAGCGCTGCTGAACTATCTGGTGCGTCTGGGCTGGGCCCACGGCGACCAGGAGATCTTCAGCCGCGAAGAGATGATCGAACTCTTTTCTCTGAGCTCAGTGAGCAAATCAGCGAGCGCATTTAATACCGATAAGCTGCAGTGGCTGAACCATCATTACATCAATACCATGCCGCCAGAATACGTGGCGACTTACCTTCAGTGGCACATTGAGCAGGCAAATATTGATACCCGTACAGGCCCTGAACTGGCGGACCTGGTGAAACTGCTCGGCGAGCGCTGCAAAACGCTGAAAGAAATGGCTGAAAGCTGCCGCTACTTCTATGAAGAGTTTGATGAGTTTGACGCGGATGCGGCGAAGAAACACCTCCGCCCGGTTGCGCGTCAGCCGCTGGAATTGGTGCGAGACAAGCTGACTGCGATCGCTGACTGGACCGCAGAGAACGTGCATCACGCTATTCAGGCGACGGCGGACGAGCTGGAAGTTGGTATGGGTAAAGTCGGTATGCCGCTGCGTGTTGCGGTGACCGGTGCGGGCCAGTCCCCGGCACTGGATGTGACCGTGCATGCAATTGGTAAATCACGCAGCGTGGCGCGTATTAACAAAGCGCTGGACTTTATTGCGGCACGTGAAAACCAGCAGTAATCACATTTTAGTCTGGCAGAACGGCAGGGGGACCTGCCGTTTTTTTATGCCGTATATTCAGCCAGATTCAGACGGGTAAGAAAGCCGCGTAACCCTTCGCGCTTCAGGAATGCATCCAGACGTTCCTGTTCAGACGGCGTCAGGTTTTCCAGCGTCGCAATGATATCCGGTCGCAGAGTAGAGGAGGGGACAATGTATGGCGCTGTTGTCTCTGCCAGGTGGTATACTGCCTGACGGTTTCGGATAGCCGGGAGGCGCATGATATGTTCCTTCACGCGCGCATCGACGTGTATGAGCCTCGCCCGACCGCCTTTCACACCATTGAGACCTTCGGTCTCCCATCCCTGCTGGCGTATCCAGCGATTCACCGTTTGCCTGGCAACGCCTAAACTCTCCGCCAGCTCTTCCGTGGTCATTTTGCTACGTAATCTTTTCATATTAATTCTGGTCGCGAATTCCTAGACGTTGTAACAAACCGGTAATCCCTTCCCGCAGTAACAGTGATGTCATCTGCTTCTGCTCTTCTGGCGTCATTTCATTTGCCAGCGTCAGGAGGAGGGTATGAAGCGAACGCTCATTGCTGACGCCGTCAGGCATTGCGGATGTCTCCGTTGCCCGTCGCGCGCTGCGGATAAAGTCACGCACCTTTTCATTCACATGTACCAGGCGTGCTTTGCCCCCCTGGACGCCTGGTTTTGGTGACGTTATCCAACCCTCTTTGCGTACCCATTTATTGATGGTCTGTCGGCTATAGCCGGTGAGCAGGGCTAACTCTTCCGGCGTCATTCGTTCCTTGATCATACAATTTCCTGAATATTCGTGGGGTTAATTAACGGCTCATTTTATAGCACCGTTTAACGTGAAAACGTGACAGGCTTAACTCATGACTGCGAGCAGGCTCGCAAAGTGATTCATTTGCATGAATTTTCGGCGATTGAATCACGGTCAATGAATTTGCCGTTGACACTCCGCGGCGGAATTCATATTATGCCGCCCGTCAACATGACAGCTTTACGATGGGGCTATAGCTCAGCTGGGAGAGCGCTTGCATGGCATGCAAGAGGTCAGCGGTTCGATCCCGCTTAGCTCCACCAAACTCTGAACCCAACAGAGTGCGGTCAGTAAAGTCACATGTGGGGCTATAGCTCAGCTGGGAGAGCGCTTGCATGGCATGCAAGAGGTCAGCGGTTCGATCCCGCTTAGCTCCACCAAAATTTTAAACCCTCGTCAAAAGACGAGGGTTTTTTTTATCTGTTTGTAACGTTCACCACCGCATTTTGTTATCAAAAAGAAGGTATTCCTGTACCTGACCTCAATCGAAATCAATAAACCTGTCCATAAATAGACTTCAACTTGATTCGCACAATTAATAAACCTATTATCCATCCGGTCAATGATATGAACGGATAATAATCGCATCAGCTTAATGAATAGAAAAACGTACAATAATGTAAAGATATTTATAATTGCCCTGGCGATATGCCTGATCGCGGTTCCTTTCTCCCGTTATCTCTCCCCGCGCGCGATTGTGAATGGTCACGACGTTTATTTAGCATGGTTACCCCTGAGCGTTATGCTGGCGGTAATTCTGTTATTTGGTCGTCGGGCAATTCTTCCCATTCTGTTAGGTTTTACTGTCACTAATTTATTCTATATTAATTTAGCACCGCTACAATATTCAGTATTGCTGTTTTGTCAGACCTTTGCGTTGTTCGCGGCGTGCGGCTTGTTGCGCCTTATGCTGGGCAGGCGCTGGCGCTACTGCATTCCTAACAAGCACATTGGATTACGGATATTCTGGCTCGGTTTTATTGTGCCACTCGGCATTAAAATGTCGATGTATTTAGCGGGCTATTTGTTTGATTTCCCGGTAACTATCTCCACCTTCTTCGGTGAAGGGACGGTAATTTATAACGTCGTGGATATTCAAAGTCTGATAGGCGCGGCGCTGATTTTTACGATGATGTTTTATTACCCGTTAAGAATGATAATTAATCCTCGTTATGCCATTACCTTCTGGCGACGAAGCGTGAAGCCCATTTTTTTCCATAAGAATTCATTGTTTATATTTGTCTGGCTCATGCTTCTAGGCTTCATTCTCGCTGTTTTATGTGGCCCTTTTGAATCCCCTGTTATAGCGGGCTATTTAATGCCGCTGATTTTTATTCTCTTTACCTTAGCGATAAGCCGCCTGACCTATGCACTTATCTCTCTGCTTTGGGCTGCTTCAGCGCTTCTGCTGTTGACCTACAACTATAACTTCCTGAATGGTGTGGAGTCGGGCCATTCACTCTCCTTTATCCTGTCCGTGCTGATCTCGTTTGCCATCTGCTTGCTTTACATGTCGCGGATTTACCAGCGTAGCGAGTGGCTGAAGCGGGGATGGCAGGGCAGAGCGCTGACCGATCCGCTGACCGGTTTGCCCAATATCCGTGCGCTGGAGGAGTATCTTGAGATTCACCAGGATGCCAAAGTGTGCATTCTGCGCATGGATAACCTGGAATTTTTGAGCCGCCATTACGGGATCCTGATGCGGGTCCACTGCAAACGCACGATCGCCTCGTCGCTGCAGCCCCTTCTGCAAAAGGACGAGATGCTCTTCCAGTTGCCCGGAAGCGAGCTGGTGGTGGTCTTGCTGGGGCCGGAAATTGCTGAGCGTCTCCAGCATATGGTTGATCGGTTGAACAGCCGGAAAATTTTCTGGAACAACACCGGGCTGGATATTGAGTTTGGTGCCTCCTGGGGGATGGTCGAAAACGGTGAAAAATTGCATCACACGCTGGGGCAACTAAGCTGGCTGGCTGAGCAATCTTGTGCAGGACAGAACGTACTTGCGCTGACGAATAGCCTGGAGGCTGCATCAGGACAAACAACAGAGCGCGTCCTGATGTTAGCGCGGATTAAGCATGCCCTGGAGGCGGGTCAGTTCCATTTATACGCGCAACCGATCCAGAAGGCAGACGGTAGCGGTTACTACGAAATTCTGACGCGTATGGAGAGCGAGGGCGAAATCATCACCCCTGATCGCTTTATTCCGCTGATTGCCCAGTTCAACCTTAGCCACCGGTTTGATATGTGCGTTATGGAAAAATTACTGCTGTGGCTGCGCGATCATCCAGCGACGCAGCCTGGGGCCCGTTTCTCCGTCAATCTGATGCCGCTCACGCTGATGCAAAAAGAGGTGGCGACCGAGATTTGTGCGCTGTTTGAACGATACGGCGTTGCCCCTCAAACCGTGGTCATTGAGATCACCGAAGAGCAGGCTTTCTCCAATTCAGGTTGCAGCATCAATAATATTCAGCAACTGCGGGATTGTGGATTCCGGATTGCTATTGATGATTTTGGTACAGGCTACGCTAACTACGAGCGTCTCAGACGTCTGCAGGCGGATATCATCAAAATTGACGGCTGCTTTGTTAAAGACATTTGTACTGATGACATGGATGCGATGATCGTCCAGTCGATGTGTAATCTGGCGAAGACGAAATCGCTATGTGTGGTGGCGGAGTATGTCGAAACACCCGCACAGCGGGAGATGTTGCTTCGCTTCGGCGTGGATTACCTGCAGGGCTACCTGATAGGTAAACCCAAACCGCTGGAAGAAATTCGGGCATAAAAAAACCGGGAGCTTGCTCCCGGTTTTTTGTTTTGCAGTAAACGTTACAGGACCAGCGCTGCGATGGACGCGGACAGAACGCTCACCAGAGTGGAGCCATACACCAGTTTCAGGCCAAAGCGTGAAACCACGTTACCCTGTTCTTCGTTCAGGCCTTTAATCGCCCCGGCGATAATACCGATGGACGAGAAGTTCGCGAAGGAGACCAGGAACACGGACAGGATGCCTTCCGCGCGCGGAGAAAGCGTGCTGGCAATTTTCTGCAGATCCATCATCGCAACGAATTCGTTAGAAACCAGTTTGGTTGCCATGATACTGCCCACCTGCAGCGCTTCGCTGGACGGCA
>OBLF01001832.1_pt1 | contig 15960 bp, 10 predicted proteins | sample 1519231 | NCBI WGS metagenome assembly OBLF01 (sample SAMEA2602895, study PRJEB22501) | metagenome | reverse complement strand
CCCAAGGCATACCCTCTCTGGCGATAGAGCATACTCCGGGTTAGATGTACACACATCCACAAGGCATCTACCGTTGCCTCATCCTTGACAGTAGTTGAAAGTTGCGAAGTTTCAGATCGCCAAGAACAAAGCGTTAGTAAACGCTTTCCCATATATGTCATCCCCTTTCAGGCTTCTGCTGAAGTTTCTGCCATTTCGGGAGGATGTTGCAAATTTACGAAAAAACATATAATTCCAGCTGGCATCCAGATGTTATTTATGTATAAATTCTTGTCAAATCAACCTTTTTTGCTTACCTTTACACCAAATTTCAATAATGGGATTATGAGTTACAACTTATTAAAAGGTAAAAGAGGTATTGTTTTTGGTGCCCTCAACGAGAAGTCAATCGCATGGAAAGTAGCAGAACGAGCAGTGGAAGAAGGTGCGGTAATCACCCTGTCCAACACGCCTGTAGCCGTACGTATGGGTACGGTAAGTGCTCTGTCGGAGAAGCTGCATTGTGAAGTGATTCCTGCAGATGCCACCAATGTAGAAGACCTGGAGAACGTCTTCAAGCGTTCCATGGAAATCCTCGGGGGAAAGATTGACTTTGTCCTGCACGCCATCGGTATGTCACCGAACGTCCGCAAGCACCGTACATACGATGACCTGGACTACAAGATGCTCGACACCACGCTCGACATCTCTGCCGTTTCGTTCCACAAGATGATTCAGAGTGCCAAGAAGCTCGATGCCATCAACGATTACGGGTCCATCGTGGCATTGTCTTACGTTGCAGCCCAGCGTACCTTCTACGGTTACAATGACATGGCGGATGCGAAGGCGTTGCTGGAGAGTATCGCCCGCAGTTTCGGTTACATCTACGGCCGTGAGCATCATGTCCGTATCAATACCATTTCCCAGTCGCCCACGATGACAACGGCCGGTGCCGGTGTGAAGGGCATGGACAAGCTCTTCGACTTTGCCAACCGTATGTCGCCTCTGGGCAATGCCAGTGCTGACGAGTGTGCCGACTACTGTATCGTGATGTTCTCCGACCTCACCCGCAAGGTGACCATGCAGAATCTTTTCCACGACGGTGGCTTCTCGAATGTGGGCATGAGCCTCCGCGCCATGGCTACCTATGAGAAGGGACTCGACGAATACAAGGACGAGAACGGGAATATCATTTACGGATAAAAGGCTCATCCTGCCAATATGAAATGCTCCGGCAAGTTCTGCTTGCCGGAGCATTTGTTTTCTGCGGATGTATCATGCGGCAGGACGACGCAAGGTCATTCCACTGGTTTTCTGTTCTGGTGAATCCGGTTCATCTCCCTTGGGAAGAACCGGGCTGCGCATCACGAGTCTGTGGAAAGGCTGTCCCACAACTTCTTGTAAAAGGGATGGCGGGTCATTGTCCGGACATTGCCGAGGATTATCAGCTTCATGCGGGCACGTGTTATGGCAACATTCATACGCCGCAGGTCACGCAGGAAACCGATTTGCCCTTCCTCATTGGAACGCACAAGAGAGATGAGTATCACGTCGCGCTCCTGTCCCTGGAAGCCGTCAACCGTATTCACGCTGACAAGACTCCGATAAGGCTTGAAGAACTCCCGCTTCTTTATCAGGCTGCGGAGGTACTGCACCTGGGCACGATAAGGCGAGATGATACCTACGTCAATCCGTTCGTCCAACAAACGCTGCCTGCCAATCTTCGTGAAATAATCCTTCAATGTCTTGAGTGTCAGCTCTGCTTCTCCTTTGTTGATGCGGCCGAAGGAAGAACCGACAAACTGCTCGTGAAAGGAGGCTTCCTTGCCTTCGCCTGATGGGACAGATGTTTGATTACCTTCACTTGCCGTTGAACCGGACGCTGCTGTCATGGTATCATCGGAGGTGTCAATCCATACCATCGGGTTGTCATAATCGAGGATGCCTCGGTACTTGATCTGCGGAGCCGCCTCCACCTGTCCGCCATAGAACCAGTCGGACGAGAAACGCATGATTTCTTCGTTCATGCGATACTGCACTTTCAGCAGTGTCACGACCTCCGGCTTGTTCTCCACAATGCGTTCCATCAGTGTCTTTCCTAACCCTCCCCGCAAGGCGGCAATGCTCTTTACTGTCGGTGGCAGCTGGCAGTGGTCGCCCGCCAGGATGACTCTCGAAGCCCTGCGGATGGCAATCCAGCAGGCAGCCTCCAGTGCCTGTGCAGCTTCGTCTATGAACAAGGTGGTGAACTTCTGCCCCTCCATCACCCTGCTGCCGGCCCCGACCAGGGTAGAAGCAACGACACGTGCCTCGCCAAACAGACTGGTATGGATGCGTATCTCAAGCTCCGTGGCGCGGCTCTTCAGACGGTCCATCTTCTGATGATAGCTCTCAGATCCCCTTTTCCTGTTATTCCGCAATTCACGAATAGCCTTCCGTATCGACCATAACTGTGGATAATCCGGATGCGCCTCGAACTTCCGTTCGTATGTGAAACCGAGCATCTTGTCATTCACACGGGTAGGATTGCCGATGCGCAGGACATTGATGCCCCGGTCGATGAGTTTCTCTGAGATCCAGTCTACGGCCATGTTGCTTTGCGCACAGACCAGCACCTGGCTCTCCCGCATCAGTGTCTCGTTGATGGCTTCGACCAGTGTCGTCGTCTTTCCTGTTCCTGGCGGACCGTGGACGACCGCTACATCCTTCGCCCACAGAACCTCGTTGACCGCCCGCTCCTGCGTAGGGTTCAGCCAAGGCAGGCGAATAGGAACAAAGGAGAATTTCTCTGCCTTCTTCCGTGAACAGAACAAGTCGCGCAGGTAGGTCAGCCGGTTTCCCTTTGCCTTCATTGTACGGTCCAGTGCATCGAACATCATCTGGTAGCTTGTCTCATCAAAGCCCAACTGACAGCCTGTCTGCTCCGAAGCCAACTGAAGGTCCGGCAAGGGGGCGGAGTCGGGGACTGCAACTACCATACGGTCGCCTTCTACATACGATACAGTACCTGTAAAACCATAGTATTTCAGTCTGCCACCCTCCTTGTCTCCACCATCAACATGCCTGAAGAACAACAATGGCCGGCCGCATTCAAAGTTGTGTTCTATGTCGCTGTCCTGTGTACGGAACACCTCGATGCAGAGCTGGTTCAGTCCGTTATAGAACCGCTTGCCCACCTTTATCGGAAACCAGGCATCGCCCCGTTTCACTTTCCGCTGCATACCGGTGGCTTCCGTCTGTTTTCTGAAGGTTTCTTTTTCGGCATAATACTCCATCTGGAGCAATAACCGCTGTCGTTGTAAGAGTTGTATGGGAGTTTCCTGAAACATTGCTTTATAAGTTGACGAGATGATAAGTTGACAAGTTAATTGTAAGTAACTAAGCGAATACTTGGGTAACACTCTTCTTTGCAAGCTGATTGTGAAAAGAATCGGAACATTAAAAGAAGAACATCATACGTTCATTCTGTCTCTTTTGTTCTAATGCCTCTCCCATCTGCTTGGCTGCTGACTTGAAAAAGAAAGCTATAAGATGATATCTGATATTCTTCAAGTATGTTCTGAAAATTCCACACTGGTCAGTTGACGGCCCCCACAAGACACAGGCCGGGACTAACAGCTGAAGTCGTCATCTACTTCGGCGGCTTTCCCCAGCTGCTGCCCGCCCTGCGCACAAGATGACAGGAACAGCACGACCCTGAGATTCTCATAATGTGCCGGTACCGAAAGAACCAGGTCCAGCTTTCCGTCACCATCCAGGTCGCCGGCAAAGAGAAGACGGAACCAAGCATCATCCACCTGCGCTTCCCGGACAATCCGCTCTCCGTTCAGCAGCAGACAGTAATTCTTGTAGATGTCCTCCCCTTTCGCCTTTGCCTCCAACTTGTAACGTTTCCCGGAAAAAGTGAAATTACGGACAGTACCGGGTTCAAGGTAAGAACTGTCCGAGGGTTCAACGTCGGCCACCTGTACCTTTCCCATTCTTATGGGCAGCTGATTGACAAACAGAATCGTTTTCCGCTTTCCCCGCAGGTCTGATGCCAAATCACCTGTACAGGGGTCTTCCTCTTTCCGAATTCGATAATGCGCCTTTCCAACGTAATAATCCTTTCCTTGCTGGTAAAGTTCAGCCCAGTCCTTGTCTATCAGCGTGTCCGGGTCACACAGGCGATAGAGGAAGGGTACAAGAATCTTATACGTAAGCGGCTTCGCCTTCACGGTTTCTGCAACCTCCATTTTCTTTGCGGAGACTGTATCTTTCCGCGATACCGGTTCCTCATGAACGCTGCTGGCAGGTTTCCTGTCCGTACACGACAGGAGCATCACACAAAAAACCGGCAATAAGAAAAGTGTCTTTTTCCTCATCATAATCATACGCTTAACGCCTTCCGGCATACGACATCTTCCATCTAAACACAGTGCAAAAATAATGTTTTTCCTTGTATATTACAACCTGCTGGCTGTACTTTTCCACATACCGTTTCAACAGCCGTCTTCGTAGTAGCCACCTTTTTCCTTGATGTAGTCGATGAGTTCTGCGAAGAGCGGGTTCTGTCTTAACGTTGCCTCATTGCCGGTAAGAACCAGCTGCTTGCGTGCCCGTGTGATGGCGACGTTCAGCTTCCGGTCGATGGGCTGGCCGTCCTCATAGAAAGTATTGGCGGTGAGGAAATCGAGCTGGTAACGGCTTTGAATCGTGAAGGAATAGAGGATGATGTCACGCTGGCTGCCCTGGTAGCGTTCGACCGTGTCGATGCTGATTCCTTCCAGTCCCGGGATGCCGAGTTTCTCGATTTCCTTGCGAATCATGGCTATCTGATTGCGGTAGGGAACGATGACTCCCACGGATTTCTGCGGATTGAAGTCGCTGCCGAGCTGCCGGTGCAGACGGCGGAGCAGATCGGCAATGATCTGTGCTTCTTCCGTGTTTACCTTTTCGGAAACATTCAGTTGCCGGCAGGGTTTTGAAGGAATGAAGATCATGCGATGGGTCTTCAAGATGTCGTCAGTCTCGTCTTCGCTTACCTCATGATAAGGCAAGGTCTGTTCCAGCTGATGCGCCAAGGGCACACATTCCAGTTGCTCTTTCGCATAGAACCTGCGGTTGGCAAAATCGGCAATATCAGGGTGCATTCGTCCTTGTTTGTGCAGTGTGCCGATGAAGTCTGTGCGTCCTGCTGCCCGCTCTGTGAGGATGAGCCGCTCGAAGAGGGAGTTGGCGCAGGAGGTGAGGTGGATAGCTTCCAGTGTTTCGTCTTCGACAATCACTTCCGCATCACTCTGTTGCACAACCGCCGGCAGCTGTTTGTGGTCGCCGATCAGTATGAACTTCCGGATTGCCCGCTCTTCCCCGTGCCGGCTTGTCAGCAGCCCGATAATATTCGGTTCTAATATCTGACTCGCCTCGTCGATGACGGCGAGGTCAAATTGCTTGATGTTGAACAGGGCAGAACGGGAATTCATCGTTGAGGTGGTGGCTACCACAATCCGCGCATTCTCCAAGGTCGACCTGATGGTGTGAAGAGACGGGTTCTCGTCGATGACCTCCTGCAACAGATGGTCGCTGTATTCCGGGGAACAACTGAACTCATTACCCATGCGGATATAGTCCAGCATATTCTCTGAAAGCATGTTGCAGATCTCGTCGACAGCACGATTTGTATAGGCCAGGAGAAGGATTGAACTTTGAGCTTTGAGCTTTGAGCTTTGAACATTATTACATTCTGCTAACTGTTCACGCACAAGGAACTGCAGTGCCTGTGAGGTCTTCCCCGTCCCCGGAGGACCGATGAGGAGAAAATAGTCCTGCGCCTGTTTCGCTTTCAGGAGGATCTCGTCATAACCGGGATGGTAACCGCGCGACAATCTCAAGGTCTTGTCCACACGTGGCGCACGCTGGCCGAGGAGCAGCCGGCGGCGGTCTGTTTCCGAGGTGATGAACGTGTAGAGGCTCCGGATGGCCGATGTGCCGCCGATGTCGCTTCCGGCATGTTCGATGGCGAAGCGTTCTCCGCTGATCAGGTCGGGATTCTGCTGTCCTTCGCTGAGGTGTACGACGATCCGGTCGCTGTGTATCTCCTGCAGCGATCCCTTGAAGAGAATGCGTTTCCGCACGTCCGGTTCTTCGTTTTTCCTGTACGCATAGAGGTAGACCATGTCGCCTCTGCGGAAATTCGGCAGGAAGTCACCCCCCTGCCGGGGTATGCAGAGTGTCACCGTGTCGTAGCCGTTGGACGAGGTGTTGCGTTCTTTGCCCATGAGAGTCAGTTCTGTGTAGATGTTGCCTGTCTCTTTCTTCTCTGCCAGGGGCATGTTCCAGAGGTCGGCACAGCTGTTTCCCACGCCCTCCTGCGCTCCCACTTTCGATACAAGCTGTTCCTTGATGACAAAGGTCATCATACGCATGAAGTAGGCTTGTTCCAGTCTGTCGAGCCGGTGGAGGGGTGCAAGTGTCTCCGTAAGCTGTGGCAGGAGGTATTCATGATAGAACCGGTCGTTCTGTTTCCCGGTGTTCAATGTCTGTGGGGTAAGCAGTGGCAGTATTCTGTCAAATCCGTTCTCTGCCATCCAGAACTCCGTCGCCACAGCCTGGTTGCGGAAGCGGATGGCCTCGTGCAGGAGCGATTGCAGCGGCTCCACCTCGAGCAGTCCGTCGGGCAGAGGATATTTCGAGTACATCAGCCGGATGTGTGCCTGTTTCGGGGTAAGGCGGAAGTTGTATTGCAGAATGCCGTAGTAGAGGAGCAGCTGTACATAATGTTTCTCCACATGGAGTGACCCGTGCGGATTCCGGAACTTGCGTTCGATAAAGATGTTCTTGCCCGACTTCTGTTCGACAAGCAGCTTCAGGTCGGTCGTCATCAGGTCCACACGTCCCTGTATGCCCAGCCGTTCGCAGACGAAAGACGGCTCGAGGATGGCTTTTCTACGGTCGAAAGTGCGGAAGATTTCATCCACAATGTCCTTGATGTTCTCCACCTGCCGTCCGGCCTCCTGCTTGAAGGCTGCGGCGTCAAAGTCGGGGCAGGTGGCGAAGTCCAGTGCCTTTTCCCGGAAGTTGGAGCGGAAGGTGTCCTTGATATCGTAGTGTCCGGGATGGTTGATGATGTCATCGAGTGCAGCCCCGGCGAAGTTACCCAGCACGGTGTATTTGTTGGAAGGCCGTGTACCGAGCCGGTTAACCGTGAAGAGCAGCGGGTGGTGTCCGTAACTCTCAAAGCAGTTGGCGATGGCGGATATATCCAGCAGATAGTCGGGCTCTACGACGATGAGCCTTGGCACTACCTTCCGGTGTGTGACGGTGCAGTCGAGGAGGTTCAGCTGCATCCCCTCGCGCAGCAGCGGTCGCAGATAGCTGAAGTCGACATATTCCGGCGTGTCCGTATAGTCTACCGTCAGAAGCTTCTCGCTGCAGTCCTGGTTGGTCACGGCCACCTGGATTGTTTCCTCGTTCCACTTCCTTACGATGCAGCGGATGTAACGGTAGTTTGCAATCTGTATGTGCTCCGTCATGCGTCCGTGTTCCGGTATCCTGCCGACAAGGAACGGGGGGACCGGCTCCTGTACGACGGCAGAGACGAAGAGAGCGAGGGCACGGCAGTCGTAAGCCACGTCGTCGGGCAGGACGGGTGCACTGGAATTGCTGTGCCGGCGCATCTTCTGGATGGCGACGATGTCCTGTGGAGCTATGTTATGCTGCCGGCAGAGCGACTCTACCTGCGACGAGAGGTTGCCGAAACCGTGGCGGGTCTCCTTCAGTCCTTCGTGACAGGCGATGACGAGTGCCTCGTGCATGATGCGCGGCTGTGCTTCTGCCGGCGCTGAAAGGATGTCGGCGATGCGTGTGAAAAGTTCGTGTGCCATAGAAAAGTATCTCTCCGTCCTTCCCGAAGAAGAGGAGTTGAATTTATGCAGTGCGTGAGGACAGAATCTTTAGTGTATGTCCTGTGTGAAAGCTGTTGCCTTGAAACCGGGTCATTACAGTTTGTCTTTGCAGTCAGACGGCACTTGTCCTGAATTATTTCCGTGAAGAGAAGAATTTCTTTTTACGAAGAAAAACATTTCTTTTCATGAAGAAAAATATTTCTTTTCACGAAAATAATTCCGCAAAGATAGCTTTGCCCTGTTCTTTACTGTCCTCCCAGGCGTTCAAAGAAAGTGATGATTTCTTCCCAGGTCTTGAACTCATCGCTGCCGAAGTGCAGTGTTGTTCCGAGGAAGTCGTCGTTTCCGGTGCTGCTGATGAGATAGTCGCCATAAAGAAGCTGTGGCTGGTTGGTGAAGACGACGTGATTCCATGCCGGCGTACTGAAGGTCTCTTCAATCCATTCCTGCTGTCTGGCAATGGCTTCCGGACTGTTCGTCGGGGCAGGACAGACGAAGAAGACGTTGTAGTTGTCGAGTAAGAACTCGTAGGCTTTGTGGAGGCTCGACTTCGGTTTTCCGTGCCCGTCGGCAAGGGTGTTCTGGTCGATGAATACTGTCCGGCGTTCGCGTCCCTCCTGACGGTCGTCAATCCATCGGACGACCGGCATGAGATAATGGAAGATGGCCTTTTCTATGAGGCGGTGTTCTCCGTGGAAGCGGATGGCCTGCGGGTAATGTTCCCGGAACAGATCGAAGGTGTGTACGACGGAGTCGGCATCGCCGAAGAGCCCGAAGACGTGCTGCCGTTCCTCCTCGTTCACCTGTGAGAAGCATTGCTCCGTCATGTCCCTGTATTCCTTCACCAGTGCTTTGGTGACGATGACCTCCTGTACGCCGTCCTGCCGTTCGTTCTGGTAGACCTGTTTCCCCATCATATTGCTCTCGGTGAGGGTTGCTCCCATCTGGAAAGCAGGGTTCACACAGATGCGGTCGATACCATAGAGCATCTCTGTGTACATGCCTCCCATCGACGTGCCGATGATAAGGTCGGGCTTCTCTGTGCCGACGAGATTCCGCAGCAGTTCCATCGCCTCCTCGGGATGTATGGGGAGGTCGGGGGCGATGACGGTTGCCTGGGGCATGTAGTCGCGCAGAATCTGTGCGGTGTGGGTGGATCCGGCTGACATGAAGCCGTGAACGTAGATGATTTTCTTCCCAGCCATGAGGTCGGGGAAGGTTTTCTTATATTGATTTTCCATAAGCGGTGATAAGCGGTGATAGGTGGTGATGGGCGGTGATGGGCGGTGTGATAGGCGATGATGGATGGTGATGAGTCTTACCCTGACTGGCTTCCGTCAGGCACTCCCCTCCTTCTGAGAGGCTGGGGGAGGCTTCACTATACCAGCGGCAGGCTGATTCCGTTTATCTTCTGATAGATGTCCAGAGCATAGATGTCCGTCATGCCGCTGATATAGTCGAGCACAGCCATGATGCGGGTCTCCTTGTCGGGACTCTGGATGTCGTACTGGCTGGAGAAGCGGTGGATGAGCTGCTGGCTGTGGAAATGGTCCGGCTCTGCGGCAGCACCGATGAGGGCTTCCATGAGTGTCTCCATGATCTTATAGCCTGACAGTTCGACATCGAGTACGGCCTTGCTGCGGTAAATCTTGTCTTTGGACACCTCCGTACAGTGCTCGTAAGCCCGTCGTGGGAGTTCAGAGATGTGTTTGATGAGCGACCCCTCGAATGTCCCGTTGAGAATTTCCTCCTCGTGCCTGACAAAGGCTCTGACACATTCCGCCTCCAGCAGGCCTACGGCGCAGGCGCGGAAGTAGACCACCTGTTCGTTCCGGTCGGTCACCCCCTCGTCCACGATGCGTCGGCGGATGCCCTGTCTCGTGTCTTCATCAAAGAAGCCGAGAAGCAGGTCGGCGGTCTCCTCGGACGACAGGAGCTTGAGCTTGTGCGAGTCTTCAATGTCCATGATCTCGTAACAGATGTCGTCTGCAGCCTCCATCAGATAAGTCAGCGGATGTCGGACGTAGCAGATGCCCATCTCCGAACGGTCCTTCCGGATGATGCCCAGTTCGTCTGCTATCTTCTGATACGTTTTCTCCTCCGTGGCAAAGAAGCCGAACTTGCCATGCTTCCCTGCATAGGAAGAGCTGAAGGGGTACTTCACGATACTGGCGAGCGTGCTGTAGGTCATGACGAAGCCCCCCTCCCTCCTGCCCAGGAAACGGTGTGTGAGCAGACGGAAGGCGTTGGCGTTGCCCTCGAAGTGGGTGATGTCGTCCCAGAAGCGGCGGCTCACATCTTTCTTCAGACCGGCTCCCGGCCCTTCGGTGAAGAATGCCTGGATGGCCTTCTCGCCGCTGTGACCGAACGGAGGATTCCCCATGTCGTGCGCATAGCAGGCTGTCTGTACGATCGTGCCGATCTCTTCGAAGAGCGTCCCGCGCAGCTCCGGATGGACTTCCGTCAGTTTCCGTGCTACGTCATCGCCCAGCGACTTGCCCAGTGAAGCTACCTCCAGCGAGTGGGTAAGACGGTTGTGTACGAAGACGCTGCCCGGAAGCGGGAACACCTGGGTCTTGTTCTGCAGCCGCCGGAACGGTGCGGAATAAATCAGCCGGTCGCTGTCGCGTTTGAATTCGGAGCGGTCGTCGTGCCGCAGTGCGTGCCGGTCTTCCTGTCCGAGCCGCTTGTTGGAGATGAGTTGTTGCCAGTCCATAAGTGTTGGGTGTTGATGAATTGTCGATGGGGTGTCGGGTTGAGGCGGAATATTGAAAGCCACACGCAAAAGTAATTAAAATTGGCTAAAAACCATCTTTTTAGCCCGTATAAATATAGTTTTATGGTATTAATTGCTTAATTTTGCACCTTATTATATGACAATGATACGGATAAAAGTAATCAATAAAGGGCATCAGCAGCTTCCAGCCTATGCCACTTCACAGAGTGCGGGGATGGATCTCCGTGCCAATATCGACACCCCGATTGTATTGCAGCCCATGGAGCGGAGGCTCATTCCTACAGGGCTTCACATCGCTCTTCCTGCCGGATTCGAGGCACAGGTGCGCCCACGCAGCGGACTGGCCCTGAAGCATGGGCTGACCGTTCTCAACTCTCCGGGCACGGTTGATGCCGATTATCGGGGGGAAATCATGGTGCTGCTCATCAACCTCTCCAGTGCGCCTTTCACTGTCAACGACGGCGAACGCATCGCCCAGATGGTCATTGCACGCCACGAACAGGCGACGTTTGTCGAGGTGGAAGAGCTGGACGAGACCGAACGGGGCGAAGGCGGTTACGGACATACGGGTATGAAGTGAAGACAAAGAAAGGAGACAGACGAATGTTCGGTAACGGTTTATTGAATGTCGTAAAGATGCGCCGTATGGTCCTTGTCTTGGCATTGACGGGGGCTTCGCTGGCGGTGCAGGCCGACCGGAAGGACAGTCTGCAAAGCTATGATTACTTCTATCTGGAGGCTTTGCGTCAGCAGGACATGGGCAACCTGACAGCTGCCTTCGATCTTCTGTGCCATGCCCGTGACCTCAATCCGCAGGCACCGGAGGTGTATTATCAGCTGGCGGGCTATTATGTGGACATGAAGAACGACTCCCTTGCACGTGCATACTTCGAGAAGGCGGCGGCACTTGACCCGGACAATACGGCCTATCAGGAGAAGCTCGGACAGCTCTACGTGACGCAGAAAGATTATCCCGACGCCATCAAAGCCTATGAACGGCTCTATGGTTCCAACAAGGCACGCACCGATGTGCTGCAGCTTCTCTACCAGCTCTACGGCTCGCAGAATGATTACCGGAAGATGATCAGTACGCTGGAACGGCTGGAGACCGTCGAAGGCAGCAACGAGCAGATTTCGCTCAGTAAGATGCAGATCTACGAGCAGATGGGAGAGAAACGCAAAGAGTATGACGAACTGAAGTCGCTTGTCGACAGTCATCCCCTTGAACTCAACTATCAGGTGATGTTCGGGAACTGGCTTCTGCAGAACGGCAAGAAGAAGGAAGCCCTGCAGAAATACCGTGACGTACTGAAGGATGACCCTGACAATTCGCTCGCTCGGCTCTCGATGATGGATTACTACAACAGCATCGGCGACCAGACGACAGTGAATGCGATCAGACGGGAACTGCTGCAGTCGGCCAAGACGGAGCAGAATACAAAGGTGGAACTGCTGCGGCAGGTCATAGCAGCCAGCCAGAAGGACAATACCCCTGACAGCACGGAAGTCATGCGGCTCTTCTCTGTGGCACTGGCGGCTCCGCAGGAGAATGCCGATATCCTCATGTTGAAAGCCGCATACATGACACTCCGCAAAATGCCGAAGGCTGACATCAATCATGTCTATGAGCAGGCCATCGAAGTAGAACCTGATAATTCGAGGGCAAGGATATTGCTCATTCAGAATATCTGGGAGACAGAGGACTACGACAAGGTGATTGCCATCTGCCGTCCGGCTCTGGAATACAATCCGGATGAGATGGCTTTCTATTACTTCCAGGGTATGGCACAGTACCAGAAACATGAGAATGATGCAGCCCTGACGACTTTCCGAAAGGGTGTCGGCCAGATCAAACCTGACAGCAACCCCGACATCGTGTCAGACTTCTACGCCATCATGGGCGACATCCTCCACGAGAAAGGACTCAACGATGAGGCTTTCCAGGCTTACGACAGCTGTCTGCAGTGGAAACCGGACAATACGGCGGCACTGAACAATTATGCCTATTACCTCAGTGTGGAGAACCGGAATCTTGCGAAGGCGGAGCAGATGAGCTACAAGACCATCAAGGCAGAGCCTTCCAACAGTACCTTTCTCGATACCTACGCATGGATCCTCTTTCAGGAGAAACGTTATGAGGAAGCAAAGATATACATAGAGCAGGCCATCCGCAACGATTCGACACTCAGCGGTGTCGTCAAGGAGCATGCCGGCGACATCTATGCGCAGACCGGCGACATGGAAAAGGCACTCGAGTACTGGCAGCAGTCACTCGAAGGAGGCAACACAAGTGCTACGCTGAAGAAAAAGATACAACAGAAAAAATACATAGCAGAATGATAACGAAAACAAAATTGCTTGCAGGCATGGCGGTCTTCGTCCTGGCATCATGCGGTACGCATAAGGCGGTGGTGGAGCAGAAGCCCGTGCTGAAGTCTACGACCGGTGACACACTTCGTACAGCAGACGATTCGACAAGGAATAAGCTTTCCTACATACAGCACATATCCGACAAGGCGCTCTACCAGAAGAATGTCGTGTCGAACCTTACTTTTACAGTCAACAACGGCCGTAAGGACATCACCGTCCCGGGCATTCTCCGTATGCGCAAGGATGAAGTCGTGCGTCTGCAGCTCCTCCTTCCGATTCTTCACAGTGAGGTGGGGCGCATCGAGTTTGCGAAGGATTATGTCCTGTTCATCGACCGCATTCACAGGCAATACGTAAAGGCAAACTACAACGATGTGGCCTTTCTGCGTGACAACGGAATCAGTTTCTACACGCTCCAGGCTCTTTTCTGGAATCAGCTGTTCATCCCCCGTCAGCAGAGAGTGAGCGAGGCCGATATGTCACAGTTCTCGGTCGATACCCATCGGCTGGAGGTTGACGGCAGTGCGAAAATCGTTCTGAGGGATGGCAAGATGACCTACAAGTGGGTCATACCCGCCCGATGGGATCAGATTGCACACACTGCTGTCTCTTACACCAGCCCCACTCACGGCACATCAGAACTATCCTGGTTCTATAAAGATTTCAAACCCTTCGGTTCAAAGCAGTTCCCGGCCAGTCAGTCCGTAGAAATCCATACGCCGGCCATCGGTCAGCGGCCGGCGAAGACGCTCAAAGCCAGCTTTGAACTCGACGGCTTCAGCGATGCCAGTGACTGGGAGCCTTTCACGGCTCCTTCGGATAAGTACACGAAAGTAAGTGTAGAGGAAATCCTCGGCAAACTAATGAACTTTTAAATGAAACGACTTTTTCTATTATTCCTGTTCTCGTCAATCGGTGTGCTGACTACTTCCGCCCAGCATACGAAGAAGAATGGAACAAAGCTGAAGACACCTGTTGTCCAGTCTATACCGGCTCCTTCGGTCAGTACAGGAAAGAGTGGGGCTGCACAGAAGAATGCACGTAGGACAAAGACAGAAACGCCGGCTCCTGCGGTGAAAGGACAGCGGCAGACACCTGTGAAAGGACAGCGGCAGACATCTGCGAAGGGACAGCCGCAGCCGCTTGTGAAGGGAAGGCAGCCGCAAGTCAAGGGGCACCAGCCGCCACAGGGAAAGGTGCAGCAGAACGTCCGTGGCAAGGCCTCCGCACGCAATACCCGCACCGGTAGAAAGGGTGCGAAAGCTCCGGCTTATGTGACCACAGAGGAAATTAAAGGTCTGCAGAAGCAGAACCAGCAGCTGCAGAAGGAAATATCAGAACACGAGGAAGAAGTGAAGATAAAGCAGAAGGATGTCGACAGCCGTCTGCAGAAGATTGTCCGGCTTGATACGGAAATCGGTCAGCACCAGCGGACGATAGACAACATCGCCACCGACATCAGAGGGCTGGACACGAATATCGGTATCCTGAAAGGGCAGCTCTCCTCCCTCGAGGCGCAGCTGGGCGAACGGCGTGCCCGTTTCATCCGATCCATGCGCTACATGGCACGTCACCGCAGCATACAGGACAAGCTCATGTTCGTCTTCTCTGCCAAGAGCCTGACGCAGATGTACCGCCGTCTCCGCTTCGTACGGGAGTATGCCGCCTACCAGCGGGCGCAGGGCGAGCAGCTCAAGGCCAAGCAGCAGCAGGTGGACCAGAAGCATACGCAGCTGAAGCAGGTGCGCGGAAACAAGAGCAATCTGCTCTACAAAGACCGGCAGGTTCATGCCCAGATGGAACGGAAGCGTGTCGAGCAACAGACGGTCGTGGCCTCTCTGCAGAATGACCAGAAGGTGCTTCAGGGGGTCATTGCACAGCGTCGCCAGCAGCAGCAGGCGTTGAACGCTCAGATCGACCGCCTCATCCAGATAGAGATACAGAAGGCCCGTGCCCGCGCCATCGCCGAAGCTAAGGCGCAGGCGGCTGCCCGTGCCGCTGCCGCAAGAAAACGTGCGGAGGAACTTGCACGCAAGAAAGCGGCTGCCGAGGCGGCTGCCCGTGAGAATGCACGGCGTATTGTCGAAGCCAGGGCACGTGAGGAGAAAGCCAAGGCGGCTGCCCGTGCGGCTGCTGAAGCCGCCGAGAAGGCACGCCAGGAAGCGGCCGCAAAAGCCGCTGCAGCCCGTGCCGCCGCCGAGAAGACACGTCAGGAGGCATTGCAGAAAGAGCGTGCTGCCGCCCGGGAACGGGCCATCCGCAAGGCCGAGCAACAGGAAGCTGCAGCCCGGGCCGCCCAGGAGAAGGCGGAAGCTCGTGCCGACCAGGAGAAGGCCCGTGCCGACCAGGCTGCCCGGGAGGCTGAGGCCACCCGTGTGGCAGCCGAGCGAAAAGCGGCTGCCGACCGTGAGCGCGCTGCCCGCGAGGCAGCTGCCGCAAGGGCTTCGGCTTCAGAAAGCAATGATATGCTCAGCTCTGCCGACCGAGCCATAACCGGCAGTTTCGCCAACAACCGCGGCCGGCTGCCGATGCCGCTGTCGGGGCGCATCGTCAGCCATTTCGGCCAGTATAACGTCGCCGGTATGTCGAACATCCGGCTGAACAACGACGGCATCAACATCAAAGGTGCGCCGGGCAGTGCTGTCCGCAGCGTCTTCATGGGCGAGGTGAGCGGTGTCTTCATGGCGGGCGGCATGAGTGTCGTGATGGTCCGCCACGGTATCTATATCTCTGTCTATGCCAATCTCGGTTCTGTCAGTGTCGGAAAGGGACAGAAAGTCGGCACGGGCCAGACCATCGGTACTGTCGGCAGGAGCGGCATCCTGCAGTTCCAGCTGCGCAAGGAAACAGCCAAGCTGAATCCGGAACAGTGGCTGCGCTGATCCGGCTGACACCTTATTATATATACAAGAGGCCCGGAGAGGAGCGGTGTGAGGACTCTTCTCCGGGCCTCGTTCTGTCATACGACTTCTGTCGCCCGCAATTCTCTGG
>OBLF01001823.1_pt1 | contig 16014 bp, 15 predicted proteins | sample 1519231 | NCBI WGS metagenome assembly OBLF01 (sample SAMEA2602895, study PRJEB22501) | metagenome | reverse complement strand
AATGATACGGCGCCCACCGAGATCTCCCCTTTTCCCCTACACGACGCTCTTCCGATCTCTCGCTGGCGTCGTGATACAGCGCCGCCGCCGCCACAGCGCCGGGGTCCGCATGGCCGCCGAACTTCTCATTGCGGATGATGGCCAGGGCATGGGCCAGCACTGCCACCTGGTGGCTGTGCTCCTGGACGTTTTCCGGGGCGGTGTTCCGCATCAGCGCCCACCGCTGGATAAACCGCATCCGGGAGATATACGCAAAAAAGTGGCTCTGCATCTCAATCCTCCTGGATCTCGCCCAGCAGGGTGTCCCCCTCCACGGCGGTGATCTTCACGTTCCGCAGCTGGTTGTGAAGGTTTTCCCCCTCCGCCAGCACCTCCATATAGTTGGGCGCATGGCCGAAAAACTTGCCGTTCTTCGGCTGCTCAAACAGCACGGGATAAGTCTTTCCCACGCAGCCCGCCAGATAGGCCCGGTGCATCTCCTCCGCCGCCGCGGCAGCCCGGTGGGCCCGCTCTTCCTTCACGGCCTTGGGATTCTGCTTCATCTTGGCCGCCGGGGTACCGGGGCGGATGGAGTAGGGGAAAATGTGCATCTGGGCAAAGCCGCACTTGCGGATGAAGGCCAGGGTCTGGCTGAATTCCTCCTCCGTCTCCTCCGGGAAGCCGGTGATCAGGTCCGTGGTAACGGCGGGGCGGTCAAACCAGCGGTTCAGCAGCTCCACGGATTCCAGATACCGGGCGGAATCGTACTTCCGGTTCATCCGCTTCAGCGTGGCGTCACACCCGCTCTGCATGGACAGGTGGAACTGGGGGCACAGGTTGGGCAGGGCCGCCGCCCGGCGGCAGAAGTCCTCCGTCACCGTCCGGGGCTCCAGACTGCCCAGCCGCAGCCGGACCTCCGGCGCGGCAGCGCACAACGCCTCCAGCAGGTCGATGAGAGTCTGGCCGTTTTTCAGGTCATGACCCCAGGAGGAAATCTCAATCCCGGTGAGAACGATCTCCTGATATCCCTCCGCCGCCAGCTGCCGGGTCTGCTCCACCGCCTGTTCCAGGGGCAGGGACCGCACCGGCCCCCGGGCGTAGGGGATGATGCAGTAGGTGCAGAAATTCACGCAGCCGTCCTCGATCTTCAGCATGGCCCGGGTGCGGCCCTCCATCCCTCCGGCGGGCAGAACCTCAAAGGTGCGGCGCTCAAAGGGCTTGTCGATAGCCTCCAGATCCTTCTTTCCGGCGGCGGCCTCTTCCAGCAGGGAAACGAACCCCTCCCGGTCGCCGGTACCGGCGATGAGATCCGCCCCCAGCTTCCGGACGTCCTCGGCGTGGGTCTGGGGATAGCAGCCGCACACTGCCACCACCGCCGACGGATGCTGCTTCTGCACCCGGTGGATCACCTGGCGGGACTTCTGGTCGCTGACGGCAGTGACGGAGCAGGTGTTCACCACATAGGCGTCGGCCTCCCCGGCAAAATCCACCACCTCATGGCCCTTGGCCCGGAGGGTCTGCTCCATGGCCTGGGTCTCGTATTGATTCACCTTGCAGCCCAGGGTGTAAATGGCAACTTTCATAGGTTCTCCTTGCGTTTTTCAAACGTTTCTTCTATAATAAATAATTACGCTGTCAGAGTGGAACTCTGGCAAAGGGCGCCGGGGCGCCCTGTTCGGTTCCCTCCCATTATACGTTGATTTTCCCGGTTGAGCAAGAGGAGGTTTTTATGATTTATCTGGATCACGCCGCCACCCCTCTGTTCACAAAGGAGCAGGAGGAGCCTGTGTTGACGGTGCTGCCGCAGCGTTCAGCCAATCCCAGCGTGATGTAGCCCGGGGGCGAGGAGATACCCCGCGGGATAGAGGACTGGGGGGGGGTCATGCCGGGGGTTGTTGGGTGCGAACCAAAGCGGCTGTTCTTCACCTCCTGCGGCCCGGAGGGCGAAACCTGGGCCATCCGGGCCGCCTGCTGGCAGAACCGCCATGTGGGCCGCCACATTGTCACCACCGCCGTGGAACACCACGCCGTTCTCAACTGCTGCCAGCAGCTGGAACAGGAGGGCTGGGAGGTCACCAAGCTCCTGCCGGACCAGAACGGCGATATTTCCGCCGAGGCCGTCCTGGCGGCGGTGCGGCCGGACACGGCCCTGGTGTCGGTGATGATGGTGAACAATGAGCTGGGCAATATCTACCCCATCGCCGACATCGCCAAGGGGCTGAAAGCCGTCAACGAAAAGACCCTGCTCCACACCGACGCGGTCCAGGGCTTTTTGAAGGTCCCCTTCTCCGCCAAAACTTTGGGGGCAGACTTCATCACCCTCTCCGGCCACAAGATCGGCGCCCCCAAGGGCATCGGCGCCCTGTACATCGGTCCCCGGGTCCGGAATCCCCGGCCCCTACTGCCCGGCGGCGGCCAGGAGATGGGCCTCCGCTCCGGCACGGAGGCCACCGCCCAGATCGCAGGCTTCGCCAAGGCGGTGGAGCTGCGCTGCGATCATCTGGAGGACAAGCTGCGGCACATGGCAGAGGTGAAGGCCTACGCCGTGGAAAAGCTCTCCGCCATTCCGGACCTCCGTATCATCGGAGACGGCAAGGCCCCCCATGTGCTGTCTGTCTCCATGGCGGGCTGGCCCAGCCAGAACGTGGTCACGGACCTGGGCAGTCAGGGCATCTGCATTTCCGCCGGGTCCGCCTGTCACCAGGGCAAGTCCAGCCAGGTGGTGGCGGCGCTGCATCTGCCCAAGCGGGTGGCCGCCGGTGTCATCCGGCTGAGCTTCGGCCCGGAGACTACTTTTGCGGACATCGACGCCTGCGCGGAGGCTCTGCGGAACCACCACGACCGCCGGATGCCCATGCTGTAAAATGTCAAGGGGGAGCAGGCTCCCCCTTGAGAATCCCCCACACGGTTCACTGCTATACAGAAGGTGAATTGCCGCAAAGCGGCAAGAGAAGCCCCTCTGGAGGGCTCGCTACGCTCGCACACTTGTGAACCGCAAAGTATGTTTTGTCAGGTACATGCCCTGACAAAACATGGATTCCATTTATTATTTTAGATAGGGAATTTTGTTTTATGAACTTCAGCTATCTCCGCCGGGAGCCCGGCTTTTACCGCAGGGTCTTGACTTTGGCCCTGCCGGTGGTGCTGCAAAACCTGATCACCACCTCCCTGGGCTTTATGGACACCTTCATGGTGGGCCTGGTAGGCCAGGAGCAGATGTCCGCCGTCACCGTGTCCAATGTACCCATTTATATCATTCAGCTCATTATCTTCGGCCTGCAAAGCGGCTCCCGTGTGCTCATCAGCCAGTTCTGGGGCCGGGGTGACAAGGAGTCCATCAACCGGGTCATGGGCATCGGCTTCTTCGTGGCCGGGGGCATCTCCACCGTCTGCGCCCTGACCATGGGCCTGTTTCCCCGGCAGGTGCTGCTGCTCATCACGGACAACCTCCGGCTGGTGGAGCTGGGCACCCCCTATATCCGCATCGTGGGCTTTTCCTACATTCTCAACTCCCTCTCCTCCATCTACATCGGGATGCAGCAGAGCATTGAGAACCCCCGCTTCGGCATGACGGTGTTCGCCATCTCCACGGTGTGCAACACCCTGGGCAACTACATCCTCATCTTCGGCAAGCTGGGCCTGCCCGCCCTGGGCATTACCGGCGCTGCCATCGCCACCTTCTCCTCCCGTGTGGTGGAGTTCGTCATCTCCCTGACCTACGCCCTCCGCTGCAAGCGGATGCCCCTGATTCCCAGCTGCATCCTCCGCCCCGGCAAAGCGGTGTTCCGCAGCTTTGTGAAGTTCTCCACCCCGGTGCTGCTGAACGAAACCCTTTGGGGGACTGGTACTTCCCTTTACACCGTGATCATGGGCCACATGGCCGGCAGCACCGACCTGATCTCCGCCTACACCGTGGCGGGCAACATGGATAAGATGGTCACGGTGTCCATTTTCGGCGTGGCGGCGGCCGCCGCCGTCATCGTGGGCAAGGAGGTGGGCATGGGCGGCAAGCATGTCTACGATATTGGCCGTGCGCTGTGCTTTGTGGCCCTGTGCACCGGCGTCTGCGTGGGTATTGCGGAGCAGCTGCTGTTCTGGCTGCTGCTGCGACCCTATGTGCTGCCCCTGTTCTCCATGACGGAAGCGGCGGTGAGCTTCTGCGTCACCATGATGATCTGCTTTTCCATTGCCGCGCCTCTGCACGCCTTTGCCACCACCAACATCGTGGGCGTCCTCCGGGGCGGCGGTGATGTACAGGCCGCCATGCTCATTGACCTTCTGCCTCTGTGGTGCGTTTCCCTGCCTTTGCTGGTACTGCTGGGACTGGTGCTTCATGCTCCCATCGCTCTGTTCTGCTTCGTGATGGCCATGGAGTCCCTCCTGAAGGTGCCGCTGGGCATGTACCGCGTCCACAGTGGCAAATGGGTCCACGATGTAACAAGGGAGCTGAATCCATGATGACTTCTCTATTTCGCTGCCCCGTCTGCGGCGGCCCCCTCCTGCGGGAGGAGCGGGCCCTCCGCTGTGCCGCGGGCCACAGCTACGACTTGGCCAAGGAGGGCTACGCCTATCTTCTGCCCCCCAATCAGAAGCACTCCGCCGCCCCCGGCGACGACAAGGCCATGGCCGCCGCACGGCGGGATTTCCTATCCAAAGAGTATTATATTCCACTGTTAAATACGCTTTGTAGTCGAATTTTGCCCCTTGCCGGCGAAAATCCGGTGATTCTGGATGCAGGCTGCGGCGAGGGCTACTACACCTCCGGCATTTACCGCTCCCTGTGCGCCGCCGGAAAAGCGCCCCGGATGGCAGGCATCGACATCTCCAAATTCATCCTGCGACTGGCCGCCAAACGGGAAAAGAACATCGAATTCGCGGTGGCCTCCTGCTACCACCTGCCCTTCCCGGACAACACCGCCGACGTACTGCTGGACTGCTTTTCCCCCCTGGCTGTGGACGAATTCCGCCGGGTCCTGAAACCTGGCGGGACCTTCCTCTATGTGGTGCCGGGGGCCCAGCATCTGTGGGAGCTGAAGCAGGTGCTCTACGACGCCCCCTATCCCAACGAGGAAAAGGAGACCCCTTACGAAGGCTTTGCCTATCAGGCCATTGTCCCGGTGGACTTTTTCCTCCATCTGGAAAGTCCGGCGGACATTCAAGCCCTGTTCCGCATGACCCCCTACTGCTGGAAAACCCCAAAGTCCGGCGTGGAGCGGCTGGCAAAGCTGGAAAAGCTGGACTGTCAGGCCTCTTTCCGGGTCCATATCTTCAAAAAGCTGTAAAAAAACAGGGCTGGTTCTTGCGAACCAGCCCTGTTTTTCTGTAAATGATATCACCTTTACATAGTCTGCCGTTCAAACTGTCTGTCCCGCCAGCCGCAGTCCCCGGCCAAATTCCTGGAACGCCTGGGTGATCAGGCCCTGGCCCAGGGTGTTGGGGTGGGTGCCGTCGGCGCAGAGGGTCTGTTCCAGATGGCCGTGGTCCAAGAACGCCCCCCGAACGTCCACCAGGGGCACGTTCTCCTCCCGGGCCAGACGCTCTACCGCCCGGGAATATCGCTCCTGCCAGGCGTAGATATTGCCCACGTCCCCCAGCCAGCGGAGAACGGCTTTCTGATCCAGGTCCCCACACCACCAGTTGAAAAATCGCTCGCTGTCCAGGGGCGGCAGGTTGGTAAGGATGGGACGGATGCCGTGACTGCGGATCTGCCGGATCATCTTCCGGTACAGCTCCACGAACTCCGGCAGGGGCACGTTGGGCAGATGCTCCGCCTCCGGGGCCTCCGCGATCTCTTTCCAGCGGAAGTCGCAGTCGTTGCCGCCGAAGTCCATCACCAGCATGTCGCAGGGCAGCTTTCGCTCCAGCAGCCGGTCCAGCAGGCGGCTGCCCTTGCGGACCGTGGCGCCGAAGTGGGCGTCGTTATGAATGGAAAGCTGGAATTCCGATTCCAGGGCTCCCACGTTGATCTCGTTCTGGGAACGGTAGCGGCGGCTGCTCAGGTCCACCTGAATTCCCTTTAAGATGGAGTCACCCAGCAGGGTCACCTGTCTGCGCTGTTCCATCAAATCACCTCATTCCATGTAATATGGTTTTTAAAACTATATTACATGGTATCGTCCGTTTTGTCAAGTGGGATCCCCGTTAAATTTCTGTGTTCCTTCCGCCAGACTGATACGCTCTTTCGCAAAAAGGCAGCGGGAAGATCCCGCTGCCTTTTTGGGTCAGGTATGGTCGGATTTGTCATCCGGATTTTTGCTGTCTTTTCTCTTGATCAGTTCGATTTTTGCGCCGTTCCGCCGCCGGACCTTGCGGACAACCGTCACCGCCGCCGCGATGATGACCGCCCACAGAATGATCCACATCCAGTTGTAGGCCAGGGCCACGGCGAAATCCGCCATGCCGTCCACAAAGGAATGCCAGCCCCGGCTCAGGGCGCTGCCCAGCCGGTCGCCGAAATTCTCCGGCAGTTCCTCGGTATCGGAGTACTTGTAGACCTCCTGCAGACTGACGGTGATGGTGGCAAAGTCCACCAGGGCGTCGTAATGCCGCAGGGTACCGGAGAGGTCCTCGATGTTCCACTCGGTTTCAGAGATGGCGGACTCGATGGTGATGATGTCCTCCATATTCTCCGCCTGGGCCAGCAGCTTCTGGAGGCGCTCCAGCTTGATCTGCTGGGTCTTCAGGCGGCCCTCCGTGTCGTAATAGGTCTCCGTGATGTTCTGCAGGTCCGTGTTCTGCCAGGTCACGTGGGCCACCTCTCCGGCCTGTTCCAGAAAGCTCTGGAATTGGGCGGAGGGCACCCGGACGGTATACTCTGCCCAGCGGTAGCTCCGGCCCCCATTGCCCACGGTGCTGCTTTCCAGATAACCGCCCAGGGTGTCCGCCAGCGTGGTCAGGGCCTGGGCGGCGCTGTCGAAATCCGTGGTTTCCAGATTCAGGGTTCCGGTGTAGATGATCTTCTGGTCCTCCAGAACGCTGCCGCTACTGTCCGAAGCATCGTCATAGCTGCCGTTGGTGTCGAAGTAACCCCCCTCCGTTTCCGCCGGGGCAGCATCGGCAGTCGTCGCGCTGCTGGCGGCCTTGTTGCCAGACGCGCCGCAGGCGGCCAGGGATAGGATCATGGTCCATGCAAGGAAGCAGGCAAAGAGCTTTCTTTTCATAATCATCCTCCTTTGGGCGGACATCCCGCCGTCTTCTATCTCTATAGACGAAATTCCCGGCCAAAAGTTCCGCCTTTTCCATATTTTTCTTTGGCTGTAAACAGACATGCTGCATGCGGCACATATTCTCCGTGATTTGGAGGCAGCCCCTCTCAAAATGAAATGTATAGCTATCCGTCCCTTCAAATTGAAAATTCTTACGTTCAAGTCAAAAATTCATATTGCCGCATGCAATATCTGGCAGTATAATTATGTGCATCAACGTGTAAGGAGCGTAGAATTCATGAACACACTTCTCGAGAAAAAGAAAAACGGTCAGGTCTCCTGCGGAACATTCACCCAGCTGAAGACCACTGCAGCCGTCGAAGCTATAGGCACCACCGGCTTGGATTATGTGCTGATCGATTCAGAACATGCTACAATGACCACCGAATTCATTGCAGAAGCGATCACGGCTGCTGACGCCGCGGGAATCACCCCCATCGTGCGCATCAACAGCATCACCCGTGATGCTGTTCTGCATCCGCTGGACGCCGGAGCCAAGGGTCTGATCGTCCCTGCGATCGAAACGCCGGAGCAGGTTCGGCAATTGGTCAAATACGCCAAATTCACGCCCGTAGGCAGCCGCGGATACGCTCCCACCCGTGACGGACGCTGGAATCCTAATGAACTCACGCCGGACGGAATCGCAGCTTACATGAAACACCAGAACCAGGATACCCTGCTTCTTCCGCAGTGTGAAACTCTGGGCTGTCTGGAACATCTGGATGAGATCGTTTCCATGGACGGAGTTGACGGCATATTCGTTGGTCCTCTGGATCTCTCCATTGCAATGGGGATGCCCTTGAAGCTGGATGACCCCCGGATGCAGGATACCATTCTTCATATCCTGCAAACCTGCAAAAAATACGGGAAGTTTTCCACAATCTACTGCAACGACGCAAAGAGTGCGAAAAAATATGCCGCCATGGGCTTTGATTCCGTCACCATCGGTCTTGACCTGTTCTGCCTGGCCAACGCCTACCGCGATATTGTCGCTGAAATGCACAACTAAGCGCTGCATATATTCCCACACCTCCCCTCCTTTTCAAGCATTTGGGGCATTTGCATGCAAAAAAAGGATCCCTGTCCCAGGGCAGCATAGTACAACGGACGCACAGACTTTTACAAGTCTGCGCGTCCGTTTCATTTTCGGGAGGATGATAGGCCCCCCACCCGCCTCTTCAAATGCCGGGAAATCGGCATGGTACAGTTGATTGACGAAGTGGCCATGTGTCTTTCCAGTGTTCTTATTTTGCCCCTGACGCTCATTCCTCTGTCTGTGTGTCCCAGTGCTTCCATTCTCTTTTTGCCACATCCGGCCGATAGATGTTCTTATAGAACAGCACCCGGAAGGAAAGGGACAGCAGGAAGCGGTCCCAGCTGTTGTCCATGTCGCAGTTCATCACGGCCCGGATGCGGTTCAGCCGGTTCAGCAGTGTGTTTTTGTGCACGTACAGGGCCTCCGCCGTCTGGTTGATGTTCCGGGAGTTTTCCAGGTACTCATACAGGGTGTTCATCAGGTCCGTGCCGTTTTTCTGGTCGTAGTTCAGCAGACGCAGCAGCATGGGAGAGCAGTATTGCAGCAGGTCGCCGCCCTTGCTGCACGTTTCCAGCATCTCCAAAAAGGAATACTGAAAATACTGGCACAGCGGCCGCCCGGTGTTGTAGCTGATGGGGTACTTCCGCCCGAAGCGGATGGCTGTCTGGGTCTGGGCAAAGGCGGCGGGGATCTTATCCAGGGTGGAAAAGGCATTGCTGACGCCCACCGTCATATGGTTGACGATGGCGATGCGGCGCAGAAGGCCCTTGACCTCACTATCCAGTTCCTCGTCCTCCTCCACGGTGTAGAGGATCACGAACTGCTCCCGGCAGACGCACCAAATGGCGTTGTGAAGCGCCGGACGCAGCTGAAGTTCCAGCATCTCAAAGCTGATGTCCGCCGGTTTCTCCACGGAAAACTGCATAGCCGCCAGATAAAAGCTGTCCTTCACTGGGAAGTGCAGGGCTTCCAGACGGTGGAGAGCCGTTTCCCCGTTGGGATAGGGCGTTTCCAGCAGTTCCTGCAAAAAGCGGCTGGCCGGGGATTTTTCTGTTTTGGACAGCAAATCGCTCTTCTGCATCTCCCGGGACAGCAGCTGGGCCAGAAGGCCGAAGCATTCCAGATCCGCCTCCGCGATGGGGCGGCGCAGCTCCGCCAGATGGAGCCAGGCCACCTCCACGCCGCCGATGCGCACCGGGATGATGGCTGCCGTGCAGCCCATATAGGCGTCAAAATACACCTGGGCCGTCTCCCCGCGGCCCCGCCGCTCCAGGATGCCGTCCCGCTCCACAATCGCCATGTGCTCCGGGGTCCAGGCCTCCTGTTCCAGTTCTCCCTGAATGTTTTCCCAGTGGATGGCCTCCGCCGCCTTTTCCGGCAGCCAGCTCTGCCACGCCAGAAGCCGCCCGTCATTTTGCAGCAGCATCAGCGGATTGCCCAGCAGCTCCGCCGCCTGGCCGATGAGATGCTGCAAGCCGCCGTGGGTCAGCGAGGCGGAAAACAGGCCGCCGATCCGGATCAGGCTTTGCTGCTGCCGGTCCAGCTGCCGCTGGATATCATTGAACAGGCTGCCCATCCGACCCGGGTCCTCCAGCACCGCCACATTACAGCCCTGGCACCAGGCCTCCGGCGGTTCCCGGTCCAGCAGCAAGTTCAGCGCCTTTTCCGGCAGCTCCGGCGGAAGGACCGCCGCCGGACCCACATATAAATAGTCCGGCAGCAGCGCCGTGCCCGGTGTCAGCAGCAAGGCGGCGCTGACGCTGTTTTCCGGCTCCGGCAGGCTCACTGTCCGCAGTACCGACTGCGGAAATTGGCAAAAAAGGTCCCGCAGATTCATCTCCGATTCCCCCTTTTTCTGCTTTTTCTTCATTATACCGGCCTTTTTCCCTCTTCGCAAGCGTGTTTCGCCGGGATGGTCCGTTGGTCCATTTTTCCGTTTCCTGCCGGCGGGGTTTCCTGTGCCGTTGGTCCAATGACAATTTTTTCTGCCGGTGCTACAATACAATCACGATCTGGATCACACAACATCGCTGCGAAAGGAGTGGTTGGCACTACTATGAGCAAGCCAATTTTTTCAGAGATCAACCAGGTGGCCCTGGTGGTCCCGGATATGAAGAAGGCCGTCCGGGTCCTGACGGAGGAACTGGGCGTCGGCCCCCTGCTGGACCTGCGGTTCGGCTCTGTGGCGGAGGATCCCTTTTTTGCCCAGGGGGGCGCGTGCATGCCGATCTACGGCTACTATCTCAAGGGGCAGTATATCGGCAGCTACGGCATCTACATGTCCGCTGCCACCTTTGAAAATAACGTACAGTTGGAAATGATTACGCCCGCTGGAAACCGCAGTCTCTTCCAGGATTACCTGGACCGCCACGGCGCCGGTATCCAGCACCTGTGCATCCGGCACGACCGGGACTACGACGGCTATCTGAAGCTGCTGGGTGAGATGGCCGCGGCCGGAAATCCCCTGGAATCCATCTGCCGGGTGGACCACGACGAGATCTGCGCCTTTGTGGACCACAATGAGCGGCTGGGCATTTCCCTGGAGGTCCAGTACCGTCCCCCGGAATACCGCCTGCCGGAGGGCAGGCCGCCTATGATTGAGGCCAACCGGGACCTCTGCCCCCAGCCCATGGCCGGAGCCCTGACGGGCCTGACCTTCGCCTCCTGGAAGATGGAACCGGTGCTGGCCCTGCTGGAAAAGGACTACGGCATCGGCCCCTGGGACATCAGCGGGCCGGAGCTGCACGGCTTCCAGGACGGCATCCACAGCCGGGGCCGCACCGCCGTGTGCCGCACCATGAACCTGCTGCTGGAGGTCCTGGAGCCCCAGGACCCCGCCGACGAAACGGACGAGGTGGTCCGCTTCCTGCGCAAAAACGGCGGCAATGGCGTTTTCAGCATCCACTTTACTGCGCCCCAGGGCGTACAGGCCCTGAAGGCCAAGCGCCGGGTGCTCTTCGGCAACGACCACGCCGGTCTGCTGGATTATACCGAGGAGCTGGGCGCCTATCTGAAATTTGTGGACACGTCCGCGAAATAACAGGATTTAGAGAGGAGAAACCGATCATGGCAAATGGGAACAACACCAGCCTGACCAAGGCAAACTTCGGCCCCAAGGGGTGGGCCGTCTGTATCTACATGTTCTTTATCTTCTACCTCAACACCAGCATGAACTCCGGCTGGCAGAACTGTCTGAGCTACTGGGAGGCCACCTACGGCTGGGACACCACCACGCTGCTGAGCCTAGTGTCCATCGCACAGCTCATCGGCGTGCTGGCCTGCTTCATCACCGGCCGCCTGGCCACTAAGTATTCCACCCGGAAGCTGGCCCTGGCCTGGGGCGCTGTGGTCACCGTCAGCTGCTTTGCCATCAATCTGGTGCACAACATGGTGCTCTTCGGCATCCTGGAGTGCCTGGCCGTTATGGGCCAGGTGGTGTGGGCCTACACCCTGAACCCCATTTTCGTTTCCACCTGGTTCCCCAAGAAGAAGGGCGTGGTCATGGGCATCACCACCATTGGCGTGCCCCTGGGCGCCGGCACCGTGGCCAAGGTCATGAATTGGATCGGCGCCACCTGGGGCCTGAATTACTGCCTGTACCTCCCCGGCTTCATCGGTCTGATCGGTATTCTGTTCCTTCTGTTCGTGGTGCGGGATACGCCGGAAGAGGCTGGCTGCACGCCGGATAACGACACCTCCCTCACCTCTGAGGATGTCAAGCGCATGGCCGCCGAGCGTGCCGAGCTGGACGCCAAGAGCCCCTGGACCGTGGGCCGGATGCTGCGTCAGAAGGAAACCTACATCGTGGCCCTGTGCATTGGCTGCTGCGCCCTGTTCGGCGGCGGCTTCATGGGCACCAACGTGCTGCGTATGCTGGCCATGGGCGTGGAGATCCCCACCGCCGTCAACCTCATGATGATGACCGCCGGCTTTGCCTGCATCGCCAGCTACTTCTTCGGCGTGGTGGACGGCAAGTTCGGTCCCCGCATCGGCATCCTGCTGGTGCAGCTCTTCGCCGTGGCTGCCTGCGTGCTCAGCGCCATGGCAAACGGCATGGGCAACTTCCCCTGCCTGGTGATCGGCTTGATGCTGGGCGGCTGCGTCATCGGCGGTGCCGCCAACTTCCTGACCTCTCTGGTCATTGAGTACTGGGGCGTTGCCAACTTCAAGCGGGCCTACGGCGTCATCTATCCCATCCATCAGATCCCCGGCTCCATGGGCACCCTGGTCATCGCCCAGATCGCCGCCCGTGCCAGTTACTCCGTGGCCTACATCGTACTGGCTGCCATCATTGCCATTGCCGCCGTGGTGCTCTTCTCCATCAAGGACGGCTCCTTCGTCAAAAAAGCCGAGGCCAGCTGGACCTCCAACGCCCGCTGACACCGGTTCTCCCGCGGGGGAAGCGATCCCCCCGCACCTTCACAGGAGGTTGATTTTATGCAGATTGAACACGGCCTCATCCCGGAAAAGCCGGGCATGGAGGAAAGCTATACCATCATCCCGGACACTGCCCGCATGAATCCCAAGTGTCCCTGTCTCACCCGGACCTGTCCCAACCACGGCTTCTGTCAGTACTGCAAGCGCCACCACGATCACATTGACCGGATGCTGGCGGAAAAGGGCATCCCCCCGGAGGGCCCCTATTGCAAGCGGGACATCTGCGGAAAGGAGGCCTGCTTATGAAGCTGCGGGAATTGGGGATCGGCAGCGTGGTGCTGGAACCGGAAAGCGGCCTTTTCTTCCTGGTGGCCGCCCAAAACCATCCCGGCTACGGCGGCACCACCCTGCTGGCCCGGCACATTGTGGAACTGGGGTGCATGGACGGCGCGGAGCCGGATGAGCCCAACCACCCGGTCTTTGAACAGCAAAGCCTTTACGGAAGCAACGACTACGGCCAAAGCAATCTGCACCAGTGGCTCAATGCCGACGGCAAGTCCTGGTTCTGCCAGCAGCATCCTGCTGACATGCCGCCGGAGGAGCCCTACCTGCGGTACGGTGAGGTATCCTACTCCGGGCGGGAAGGTTTTTTAAGCCGCTTCTCTCCTATGTTCCGTCAGGCGCTGCTGCAAGTGGATATCCCTTACCTGCGCCGCACCGGCCGGGACACCGGTGAACTCACCTCTGTCAAGGGCTCCGTCTTTATCCCCAGCCGCACGGAACTGGGCAAGGGGGACGAGCGCGGCTTTGCCGAAGGGACCATCTTCCCTCTGGCCTATGACCCTACAGCCTATAAAACCGTCCCCACCGAGACGGTCCTGGATCGCTATGGTCGAAAGATCAACCCCCAGCGGCCCTCCGCCAAATACGATGCCCCCCAGATCTACGACCCCAAATACGGTTGGTGGTACTGGGTCCGCACCGCCAACATGGGCTACGATTTCTTAAACCGAGTCGCCAGCCCCTACGGCGCCCTGAGCTACACCTACGCAAACAACGACTCCGTGGGCATCCGTCCCGCCGTGAACCTCAACGGCTCCGTGGACGTGGTCTCCAACGGAAAATTCATGGAAATATTCACACTGTGCTGCTGAGCGCAGCCGCTCGACAAGAAAGGATGAATCGAAATGGCACATGTCCCCCCTCTGACCGACGCCGAAAACGCCCGTTGGTATTCCAAATTTTTCTATGAACGCTATCAGCCCGCCCCCGAAGCGGTGGCAGAATTGGGCGACGACAGCCCCATGGGTCTGGAGAATGCCTGCGCCGTCCAGGACCGGGCCAAGATCCTGACCCCGGGCCGTCTGCCCCGGGAGCGGGGCTGGCAGGCAATGCCGGACCGCACCACCTTTGTCTGCGGCAACGTCTTTATGAAGGACGTCACTCCGGAGATGTTCCAGTGGTGGTTTGCCTGGATGCCCGCCGACCCCATTCGCGGCCGTCTCTGGGACCCGGAGGAGCACCTGGGCATGATCGTGGACGAGTCCACCCTCCGGCGGCTCACCGATCCCACCCTGTCCGTCAAAGAGCGCATTTACGGCAACATTCTCTACGCGGTGGAGGACAACGGCACCGGCTATGAATCCGACCGGTTCAGCTACAAAAAGCTGAAGTTCTTCCATCCCACAGAGTTCGGCTTCACCCAGCAGCAACTGGATGACATGGAGGCCGCCGGCGGCCGCCTGGTGACCGCTATGAGCGGCCCCAAGGACGGCGATTTCGTCAGCAGCTTCATGCACTACGCCCGTCCCGTTGAGGGCGGCTGTGAAGTCCGCAGCTGGTTCTTCGTGGGCTACAAGCTGGCCAAGTCTGAGGGCGGTCCTCTCCGCACCATGGCGGAGGACATCCCCGATGCCGCTCTGGAGCAGATCGGCCGGGGCCTGTCCCATCACTGTCTGAATGAGTACACCAACCTCTCCCACATCCTGCCGGAGGCCTACGCCAAGCAGCACGACATCGTTGACTCTTGGGATACCTGCAAGCAGGTATTCCTGACGGAAACGCTGTAAATCCAAAGCACCTGGGAAACATAAAAAAGCAAAACCGGAGCCGAAACGGCTCCGATTTTGCTTTTTTGAATAAGTTCATCCATTCCATATTGCTGCTAAGTTCAGTAATACCATCATTGAATCTAATATATTGTTTCCATCCCGGATAAGTGAAAATGGTTTCATATCCAGCACAAAGGCCACCGCTAAAATCAAAGCGGCTGAAAATCACAGGCGGAGCAAGTAAAGTCACAGAGCCTTACACACAAGCGGAAATACGTTATATGGCCCATAACCTCACCAAGATTGTGGACAGTTCCGACCGTATGTATTTTGCGTTGCTGGCTTTCCATCCGCTCCGCCTTGAAGAAGTCTTAGGGCTGAAATGGGCTGATATTGACATAGAAGCCGGAATTATTCATGTACGCCGTGCAGTCACTCACCCAGACCGGAACAGGCCGGAAGTCAAGGATACAAAGACTGCTGCCAGTGTGCGGGACATTGGGCTTTCCACTATCGCCTTGCCGCAGCTGGTTCCCGACAACCCGGATGAATTTGTATGTGGCGGTAGTAATCCGCTGTCTTATACACAGGTGCGGCGAATGAATGACCGTATCGGCAGACAGCTTGAATTTGACGGAGCATCACCCCACGCCGCTTTCGCACAACCGTGCTGACTGACTTATATGACCGTACAAAAGATATTAAGCTGGCCCAATCAGCAGCCGGACATACTACACCCGCTATGCTTCTGAAGCACTATGTGAAAGGCAGAAATAAAGGCTCTGTAGCCGTAGCGGCGGCGGTAGATGCCGTTTACTCCGCATAACTCCCCGTATACTCCCCAAAATCAGGAATTTGCAAAAAAATTGCAGGCCTCTAAACTCTGAAAGGCTTGCGGCACAAGCGTTTGACTGGCCTTGCGGGAATGATTTATTGCAGAAAATTTGCAAAATCACCCGCAAGCCGTCAACGAGGTCATTTTACCATGCTTATAAATATCTCAAAAAGTTAGCAAAGCATAGCAAAAGCCGCTTAAATCGAAAGATTTAAGCAGTTAATATTGGAGCTACTGACCAGATTCGAACTGGTGACCTCATCCTTACCAAGAGATTTTTGGTGTTTTTTATAATAATTTCCGTTTGTTTTTAGTCGTTTCTATTCCGAACAACATCGTTTCCAGAACTTTCGCGAAGTGCAGTCTCCGTTGTTTCCACGCTTGTCTGTGGTGAAACTGTGGTCAACCAGCGATTTGTGTAGACAGTGCCTGCGCAAATCGCATCGACTCAGCGTCACAGATAACACCGCAGTTTCTTCGAAAGTCGATATAGTCATCAGGAGGTTGGTATCACAATTTGATACCAACCTC
>OBLF01001822.1_pt1 | contig 16026 bp, 12 predicted proteins | sample 1519231 | NCBI WGS metagenome assembly OBLF01 (sample SAMEA2602895, study PRJEB22501) | metagenome | reverse complement strand
AAGAAGGCATTTTTTACCTGAATGTAAAGCCCACTCTTAACGGAAGATAAAGGTGATCGCCAGACCGATGAGCATACCGACAACGTCCAGGATTCTGTTCTTTGGAATTTTGGCAAGGAACAGTCCTGCGAGCAGGGCGAGAAAGAAAAAACCAATCAGGTATCCGCCGGTAGGACCTGCAAGCTTACCTAATCCGCCGGTGAAACCAGAGAATACAGGAAGACCGACAAGGCCAAGTAACAGATATACGATATAGCTGATCGTTGCATCTTTAAATCCAAGTACATAGATACTGATCATGATCACTAGGTTGGTAAGACTGATCGGTACCGGACTGACAGGGATCGGAATCGCCATAGGAGCGAAGATACAGGTGATCGCAGTCATCAGGGCGATCAGAACCAGTTTACGGGTGGAGAGTCTTTTCGTTGTTGTGCTGTTTGCTGTGTTATTCATAGTAGTAATTGTCTGCCGGCTGGCAGAACTCCTTTCCTTTAGATTCATATCAAAATATAAAAGCAGTATAAAATGAAATGTGCAAAATGTCAACTACACATTTGACGTGGTTAACAATTGAAAAGGTGATATGTTGACAAATATGGTTACAGAGAAACTGTATAGTATTGTGCAAACATTAAAATAAATATATAAAAATCAGACAATTTAATGTAAAAAATAAAATAATGAAAAATAAAAGAAAATAATCGCAAAAAGTATTGACAAAACAAAACGCGGATGATATTATGTAATCAATCCAAAGGAAATCCGAAATAAACAAAAAGGACTCCTGACGAGAAAGGGAATCTTGAAAATTCTATAGCATATATTTTATAAGAGAATTTTTATTATCAGAGTTCCGATTCATTTAGAAATCTAAAATGCATATATAGGTATAAAGTATTTGGTAATGCATCGAATATTAGATATCGTAAAGTATATTGTAAAGATAGAGAATGGATGAAGTAAGATTATAAAATGATATCACGGGGATATAGGAATAATCTTAATGAAAGAGACAAGGTAATAAATATCATTTATATCTTATGTGTATAAAGAATGAAAAAAGTTTATAAGGATAAAAAATATTTCATATGTCGGTGAGATATGTTGATTGGAAATTTATGAAAAGGAGGCTTAATCCAATGGACACAGTAGAATCATCGAATCAATATGTTAGTGGTATGACAGTTAAAAATTCCCATAGAGTAAGCCTTTATAATAATAGATAAAAAGGCCGGTAGAGGAGATTCAGATAATAATAAAAATAAACGGAGAAAATAAAACCGGATAATAAAAATAAAAAAACTGTAAACATATTGAACATAATACCATATATTTAAATATATTATTAAAATGTGTAAAGAAACATGAATAGTAGATTTGAATGAACATGTAGGACAATGAGTAAAAGATCATTGAAATACATAAAAAGGCGTCAGGGAATAAAATAATAATTAATTCTCCGAAACAAATGAAAAGTATATGATAAAATTGAATATGTAACAGCCATCATAATAAAAAGAATTATGATGGCTGTTTTTTTATCGCCATGCGTTCGTAAGGAGCTGCCAGTGGCAGGTTTTCGGTATTGCCATGCATTCGGAAGAAGCTGCCGACAATAAATTATAAACTTTTGTAACTTTTGTAATATTTTTTTAACATATTTAACCGGATATTTTGACAATAGACAGGTCATATGATAAACTTATATAAGTAAAATTGTAGGGAAATACGCTTTTTTAAAATAAATATTTGAGGTGAGAAATATTGGATAAATATGAATATAGGGTAAAGACCGAGCAGATGCTTGATCATCTGGAAAAAAAGGAATACCAGAAAGCAATGGATATAGCTGAAAGTATAGACTGGCGAAGAGTAAAGAACGCTTCTATGCTTAATACGGTAAGTGAGATTTATGAATATAACGGAGAATTTAAGAAAGGGAGAGATATCTTATTCCTGGCATTTGACAGAGCACCGGGAAGCCGTAAAATCGTATATCGATTAGGTACATTGGCATTAAAGATTAAGGATATCAGAGAAGCGACAGACTGTTATGAAGAGTTTGTTAAGCTGGCGCCAAAAGACCCGAATCAATATATCCTGAAGTATAAGATCCTGAGAACTCAGGGAGCAGCACTTTCGGATCAGATTGCGGCGTTGGAAGAATTTAAAAAAGCGGAATATATTGAAAAATGGGCATATGAACTTGCCAAGTTATATGATGAGGCGGGAATGACTGCGGAATGTCTGGAAGAATGTGATGACCTGATTCTTTGGTTCAGCGAAGGAAAGTATGTATACCTGGCGATGGAACTTAAGATGAAGTATAAGCCACTGACGCCGCTTCAGCAGGAAAAATATGACAGCCGTCCGGGAGCAGTAAAGAAGCAGCCGCAACCTGTAAAACAGACGGAGTCAACATTGGAAGAAGTTGACGATGAGAATGAATATGATGAAGGTTCTGAGGAAGAGGTACAGGAAAGTACGGTGCAGAGAATAGATGATGCACAAGTACAGGAGATTCCGCCGGAGCCGGTTCCGATGCAGGAAGAGTTTGAAATACCGGAGGAAGCCGCACAGGCAGATGTCGTACCGGAGGAAGTTGTACCGGAAGCAACTGCAGCAGTGGAAGAGACTCCGATGTATAGGGAAGAAGAACCGGAAGCATCTGTTGAGACACCTGAAGAGCATACATCAGCAATCAAACAGGTAGTTACGGGGGCCACATTAGAAGAAGCTCTGGCACAGGGTGTTGCTGTTGCAAGCGGTATTAATATTGAAGAAGAAGCAATGAAAGAGCGCGAGGATGAAATCCTGGCAAACGGTCAGATGATGATCGATGATATCCTTCAGAAATGGGAAGCAAAACAGAAAGATCATGAAGAGGCGATTGCAAAGCAGAAAGCCAAAGATGAGGAGCGTCTCCAGAAGGAAAGAGAACAGGCAAGAATCCGTCAGGAAGAAGAGCGCAAAGAAGTAGAAAGAAAAGCAGCTGAAGCAGAGGCCAGAAGAAAAGCTGAAGAAGAGGCAGCAAGAAAAGCAGCTGAGGAAGAGGCCAGAAGAAAAGCTGAAGAAGAGGCAGCAAGAAAAGCAGCCGAAGAAGAGGCCAGAAGAAAGGCTGAAGAAGAAGCAGCAAGAAAAGCAGCTGAGGAAGAAGCCAGAAGAAAAGCCGAGGAAGAGGCAGCAAGAAAGGCTGAAGAAGAAGCAAGAAGAGCAGCCGAAGAAGAGGCCAGAAGAAAGGCCGAGGAAGAGGCAGCAAGAAAAGCTGAGGAAGAGGCAGCCGACGAGGAAAAATCTGAAAGAAATACACAGAGAATACCGGATGACATTGTCCGTCTGATGGAAGAGATGGAGAGTGAAAATGAAGATTCCGAAGATGAGATTTATGAGGAAGAATTTGAAGACGGTCCGGGAATGGATGAAGATTTCATAGAAGGAATCGAAGATGAGCTTGACGGACTGGATATGAATGGAAGCAGTTTCGAGGAAGGTGATTTTGACGAAGGCGACTTTGAGGAAGAGGATCTTGAAGGGGAAGACTTTGACGAAGCTGACTTTGAGGAAGAAGATCTTGAAGGAGAAGACTTTGACGAAGGCGACTTTGAGGAAGAAGATTTCGACGAGGAAGACTTTGACGAAGCTGACTTTGAGGAAGAAGATCTTGACGAGGAAGAACTTGAAGAGGCCGATTTTGACGAAGACGATGACGAAGACGACTTTGAAGACATAGATGATGAAGAAACCGATTTTGACGAAGGCGACTTTGAAGAAGATATGGACGAAGAGGATTTCGACGAAGAAGAGATCGAAGATGACGAAGATCTTGATTTTGGCGAAGACCTTGAAGGGGAAGACTTTGACGAAGCTGACTTTGAGGAAGAGGATCTTGATGAAGGAGACTTTGACGAAGGCGACTTTGATGAAGAAGATTTTGACGAAGAAGAGATCGAAGATGAGGATGACACAGAAGAATTAGAGATTGAAGAGCCATCCGAAGAAGAGATCCAGGCAAGAATTAAAAAGTCAAAAGGTGGAGTTCCATTTGATACTGGATTCGTTGTAACAGGAAGATATGATCTGAGTGCAACGAGTGAAATCGGATTAAAGGCAGGACTTACGGAAGAACAGAAGAAGTTATTCTCATATTTCGTTCCGGTAAGAGGAATGAGTGAACAGATCGTAGAGGTTCTTGATAATGACAGACGTGCCCAGAGAGAGGGTACTTCCAAGACAGGAAACCTTCTGGTAATCGGAAGAAAAGGATCTGGTAAAACAGTTCTTGCGGTTGATATCGTAAAAGCAATCCAGAAACAGAGAAATCTGAAACAGGGTAAAGTAGCGATCGTTACAGGTGAGTCTTTGAATAAGAAAGAACTTACGAATATCATCCAGAAGCTTCGTGGAGGAGCAATCATCATTGAACATGCTGGCAAGCTGAATTCAAGAACGGTAAAAGAACTTAATTATCTGATGGAAAAGAAGACAGGTGAATTACTTTTCGTACTGGAAGATCAGAGAAAACCTCTGGAGCGTCTGATGACAGCTAATCCGGAATTCAAGAAGAAATTCAGTTCGAAACTGGAACTTCCGGTATTCATTAATGATGAACTGGTAACATTCGGTCAGACATATGCGAAAGAGAATGGATATAAACTGGATGAGATGGGAATCCTTGCACTGTACAGCCGTATTGATGTAATGCAAAGAGAAGACCATGCAGTATCTGTTGCAGAAGTTAAAGAGATCATGGATGAAGCAATTGCTCATTCACAGAAAGCAAATGTAAAACACCTTGCACGAAGAGTATTTGGTAAGGGAACAGATGATTCTGACAGAATTATTCTGAAAGAAGAAGATTTTAAAATTTAAGTCAGATTTTGGAAGAGTTTTGACAAACTAAACTGTCAAAACTCTTTCTTTTTGCCCTTTTGTAAAGTATAATGTTGTTATAAATATGCAACAGAATGCGAGGGGTAATTATGGCTGAAAAAAAGAAGAAACCGTATGAAATAGGCGAGCTGGATCAATACCTTTTCGGACAGGGAAATCATTACGAGATTTATAAGAAGCTGGGTGCACATCTGGTACAGGACGGAAAACAAAAAGGTGTGTATTTTGCGGTATGGGCACCGCATGCACAGGCAGTTTCGGTAGTCGGAGAGTTCAATGAATGGGATACAGAGGCGAACCCGATGAAGAGAGAAGAACCTCTGGGAATCTATACCTGTTTTATACCTGGTGTGAAGAAAAATCAGATGTATAAGTATTGTATTGAGACTTATTCGGGAGAACAGATATTTAAGGCAGATCCATATGCCAATTATGCGGAATTAAGACCTGGAACAGCATCCAGAGTTACAGATATCGAGAATATAAAATGGACGGATACAGAATGGATGACCCACAGAAAGACCTGGAATCATAAGCATAAGCCGATGTCTGTCTATGAGGCACATATTGGTTCCTGGATGCGCCATCCGGGACGGGAAGATGAAGGTTTCTATACATATAGAGAGTTTGCCAGAGCAATTACCAAATATATTAAAGAAATGGGTTATACACATGTGGAGCTGATGGGGATCGCGGAGCATCCGTTTGACGGTTCCTGGGGATATCAGGTGACTGGTTATTATGCACCGACATCCCGGTATGGAACACCGGAAGATTTTGCGTGGATGATCAATTATCTGCATAGAAATAAGATCGGTATCATTCTGGACTGGGTACCGGCCCATTTCCCGAAGGATGCACATGGACTTGCTGATTTTGACGGAACTGCGACGTATGAATATGCAGATCCAAGACTTGGAGAACATCCGGACTGGGGAACAAAAGTGTTTGACTTTGGAAAAAATGAAGTCCGCAATTTCCTGATCTCCAATGCATTGTTCTGGATTGAAAAATTCCATATAGACGGACTTCGTGTAGATGCTGTTGCGTCTATGTTATATCTGGATTATGGACGGAAAGATGGCGAATGGGTAGCGAATAAGTATGGTGAGAATAAGAACCTTGAAGTGATTGATTTCTTCAAACATTTGAACTCTGTTGTTCTTGGAAGAAATCCGGGAGCACTCATGATCGCAGAAGAATCTACAGCATGGCCGAAGGTTACCGGTGATGTGGAAGAAGGCGGTTTAGGTTTCAGCCTGAAGTGGAATATGGGATGGATGCATGATTTCACGGAATATATGAAGCTGGATCCATATTTCCGTAAGGATAATCATCATCTGATGACATTTGCCATGAGTTATGCATACAGTGAGAATTATATCTTGGTATTGTCGCATGATGAAGTGGTACATCTTAAGTGTTCGATGCTTAATAAGATGCCGGGACTGGGATTTGATAAATATGCTAACCTTAAAGCTGGTTATGCATTCATGATGGGACACGCCGGTAAGAAGCTTCTTTTCATGGGGCAGGAATTCGCACAGCTTCGCGAATGGAGCGAGGAAAGAGAACTTGACTGGTTCCTGTTGGCTGAGCCGGAGCATCAGCAGATGAAAGAGTGGGTAAAAGCGTTGCTTCATCTGTATAAGAGTCATAAGGCGATGTATGAGATGGATCAGAGCTGGGAAGGATTTGAATGGATCAATGCGGATGATGGATACAGAAGTATCTATAGTTTCATGAGACATTCCAAAGGTGCAAAGAAGAATCTGTTGTTCGTCTGCAACTTTACGCCGATGGCAAGAGATGATTACAGAGTCGGAGTTCCGAGAAAGAAACAGTATAAGTTGATTCTGAACAGTGATGAGGAAAAATACGGCGGAACCGGAGAGGTAAGGAAGAAGATCTATAAGGCTGAGGCAAAAGAATGTGATGGAAGACCGTATTCATTTGCTTATAAGCTGCCGCCTTACGGAGTTGCTGTGTTTGAATTTTAAGAGGAGTAATTTTAGGATTATTTAAATTTTGGAATAGAGAGAGTTTAATTTGAATGAAGTAAAATAAAAAACGCCGGGAAGTTTTTTTAAGCTTCCCGGTGTTTTTATACCAAAGTGTGCAAGAAAAGCTGCCAGTGGCAGGTTTGCTGTATTGTCATTATAATTCGTTTGTTACTATAATTACCTGCTAATGCTTATGTCTAGTTGGCAGAGCCGTTAGCTGTGGAATCAGACGTATCAGAGTTGGAAGAATCTGATTCGCTGCTGCCTGGTAAGCTGCTCTGAGTATCGGACTGATCATCGGCACTGTTATTCAGTGAAGAATCATCAGCAGAGTTGTCTGTTGTGCCGGCATCTGAAGAATCTGCATCACTGTTCAGAGAATCATTCTGTGTGTCGTCAGACTGATCATCATCAGTATCTTTGCTGTCCTCTGTATTGGCATCGTTTTTGCTCTTATCTGAATTGTCTTTTTTAGAATCGCTTCCGCCGAACAGATCCTTGAAGAATTTCTTGATCTTGCCCCAGAATCCGCTGTCATCGCTGTTGTCATCCGAACTGCTGTCGGAAGAATTATCTGCGCTGTCGGAATTGTTCGAAGAAGAGTTGTCGGAAGAATCCAGTGTGCTGTTACTTACGACATCATCGCCGAGTGCACTGTCATCCGTATTGTTGATGATTCCGCCATCAGAGCTGTCACTGCCGCCGAAGATTCCCTTGATGGAATTCCAGAGGTTGGAGAAGAATCCCTCGCTCTTTCCGTCGATGTTGTTCAGTGTATTCTTCAGTGCTTTGACATCATAGTCATACTGGGAAATGTTCTTTAACAGTTCAGTGATCTTGTCGATCTGTTCCTGTGTCAGAGTGACATCGTTATTCTTGGCAGCATCTTCCACTGCATCCTGAATATCGTTTTCATCTTTTAAGCCGTCTTCAATAACGCTTTCTTTGGCATCATTCATGACATCTTCGGCTTTGTCCTGTCCGATATCATTTGCCAGATCTCCTGTTGTGACAAGTTCGTCGGTTGCGGCAGCCTTCTGATCTTCGTTCAGAGTTGTTCCGGTGGCTTTCTCATAAGCCATCATGATTCCTGTCAGTGCGCCTGTTCCGGATACTTCGATCGGAGAAGCAGCGATAACGTTACAGTTCTCAACACCGGATGTAAGGAGTGTACTGGAGATCATAGAACTTGTAACATAAGTTAAGTTGGAAACCTTTACTTGGATTCCGCCGCTTGTGGTCGGCTCTACATATGAACAGCTGTAGGTACGGGTACCGATCTGTTCTTCCGGAGCGACCCCTTCGAGATATTTTCTTTCATCTGCATTGGTAACTTCGATGACTTCTGCTTTGTCAGAAGAGGTACCAAAGTACTCATACATGGAATTCTTCTGTGAATCTGACAGGTTGGCTCCAAGTGTTACAACTTTAGATGAATCTGCCTTTACGACCAATGGTGCCGCAGTAGAACCAAGTACAACTGCCATGGCAACTGGTAATGCTCTTTTTAAATTTTTCATAATGCGTGGTGTGTTCACCATGCCCCCTTTTTATTAAATATATTTATCCCTGTTACTTCTTAAATATAGCATAAAAAACTATGTTTTCCTAGGAAATATAAATTAACTATTTCTAAAGATTTTCTGTAGACGTGCGTCAAAATCGTTCTGTGATATCATCCCCTGCATGACAGCGATCAGTTCTTGGTCTTTGAAAAAGAGAAATGTCGGAAGAAGATCTGTCTGATACTCAGCTGCGAGAAGTCCGGATTCTGTGGTCTCTACTTCAAAAAAGCGAATGCTGCCGGAATATTTTTTCTGATATTTTTTTTCGAGATCTTCTATAATGGGACGCATCATTGCACATTTTCCACACCAGACGGCGTAGAACATGACTACGGCAAACACGGGATGGTCCGTGCTTTCACCCGCCGGTGCATCGGAAGAAAGCTGCCAGTGACAGGCCCTGAAGCTTTCAAAGTTTTGTGTCGTCAGATGTAACATAAGCTTCCACCCTTTCACAGGATTACAGGAGCATAAGATATGCTCTCTATTAATATATGAAAGGAAAGGGAAGAGGTTCCTTTATCTGCGTTTTGCGATCAGTTTGCAGATCGGATTGCCCATGGAAGAGAATTTTGCTTCATATTCGGTCATAATATTTCCCTGATTCATCTTACTGTCATTATGAAGATCATAGGAAAGTTGATCCAGAACGAACAGTTCGGAAGTCTTAAGTTCTTCTACGGAAAAGTCGAAGAGCGGACGGTTGTCTGTCTTGAATTCTACGGTTCCGTCTGCAGTCAGGACTTTGTCATAAAGCTTGAAAAATTCGTTGGATGTCAGTCTTCTTCTTGCATGGCGGGCCTTTGGCCATGGATCGGAGAAGTTCAGGTAGATACGGGATACTTCCGCCGGGGCGAATACCGTCGGCAGGTCATTCGCATCCATACAGATGAATCGGATGTTGGCAGGAACTTTTCCTTCGGCTTCCAGTTCCTGGAATTTCTCAACGGCACGTAATAAGACGCTGGAATAGCGTTCGATGCCGACGTAGTTGATCTGTGGGTTTTCGGCTGCGAGAGTCAGAAGAAACTGACCTTTTCCCATACCGATCTCGATGTGCAGCGGTCGTTCATTTTGGAACTCCTGATTCCAGTATCCGCATAAGCTTTCCGGATTCTTAACAACTTCTTTGCAGGCTTCGAGAACGCTCTCTGCACGTGGTATATTTCTAAGACGCATACGTGTATTCCTCCTTATAATCACTGGATTTGCAAATCGTTCTTAGTTTAGCGTCTGTGCAGGAAAAAGTCAATGGAAGCAGAAATTGTCAGAAGAATTGAGAAGAAATAATACAATATATACAAAATAATTGTGGTAATTTTAAAAAATAGGTGTATTATTATAACATGGATAAAAAAATAACAATTATTTGTTGTGAAATGTGCGAAAAGGAGGGCGGCTTATGAACTCTGTAATTGAAAAATTGGCTGAAGTAGAGACGACGGCGGAGACAATCGTAGAGCATGCCAGACAGCAGAAGAGTGAAATTGAAAGACAGATACAGGAAGAAAGAGATCAATTTGACCGGGATCTGGAAGAAGAGACACAGAAAAAACTGGAGAAGATAAAAGAAAAGTCGCAGCAGGAAGTAGAGAAAGTTCTGGACCGGGAACGGAAGAAGGACCAGAAGGCGATTGATGATCTGAAGAGGAAATACGAAGAAAATCATGACATTTATGCAGAGGAAATCGTAAGACATATGATCGAGGTGTAGCGTATGGGAAATGTGATGGCTTACAGCGGGATCACGACAAAGGTACGTGCGATGTCGGCGAAGCTTCTGAAAGAGAAAGATTATGATACGATCGCAGGTCTTGGTACAGTGACAGAAGCAATCGAATATCTGAAAGACAAGACGGCGTATGCACCATATGTGGAGCGGATGGATGTTTCCTTATATCACAGGGGAAATGTGGAGAAGATCCTGTATCAGTCGTTGTTCGATGATTATTCGAGGATCTTCCGGTTTGCCGGGATGGAGCAGAAGACGTTCTTAAAATTATACTGGAAACGGTATGAAGTCGATCTGATCAACTACTGTTTGAGGATCGTGTTCAATCATTATGAGAAACCATTTGATCTGGAATACAAGAAAGAGTTTTTCGACAGATATTCACAAATTTCCATAGACCGGTTGATAACTTCGAAAAATATCGACGAGCTTGTAGATAACTTACGGGATACGGAATATTATGGTGCGCTTGCCAGAATCAGAGATTCCGGAGCGGGAACGCTGTTTGATTATGATCTGGCATTGGATCTGTATTATTTTTCTACGATGTGGAAAAAGGGAAAACGGGTTCTGAAAGGACATGAGCAGAAGATATTCTTAAAGGACTATGGAATGAAGATCGATCTTCTGAATCTTCAGTGGATCTACCGTGCGAAGAAGTATTATCATATGCTTCCGCCGGATATCTATTCGATGACGATCCCGATCCACTATCGGATAAAAGTAGAAGAATTCAAGACACTGGTGGAGACGCCGACACTGGAACAGTTTGAAGCAGAAGTGGAAAAGACGTACTATGCAGGAAAATATAATTATATGCAGACGGATAAAACACTGGAACAGATGTACCGCGACTGCCTGCGGAAGTTGTACCTGACTGATAAAAGGAATGATCCGTATTCGATCGCGATCGTCAATACGTATCTGTTCCTGAAAGAAGAAGAAATCTATAAACTAACGACAGCCCTTGAGTGTATCCGTTACGGTTTGACGAAGGGAGAGACATTAGGATACTTAGGAGGTGTGAATCAATGATTGTTAAGATGAAGTTCTTAAGCATCAGCGGACCGAAGAATGACATCGACCGTGTCTGCGAGGTGTATCTGTCGAAATACGAAATGCAGCTTGAGAATGCGGCGGCGGAGCTTAAGACGACCGACAACCTGCAGCCTTTTGTGGAAGTCAATCCATACAAAGAGCCGCTTGCGAAGGCAGAACAGTTCAGCGCACTGTTAGCGGATGAAGACCAGAGGATCGATGTATCGATGAATCAGGAGGATATGCTGAACCTGATCCGGGATGTCAATCATGACTATCTGGATCTGCTGGAGAAGAAAGAGTTAACGAAGAAGCAGGTAGATGAATACAAAGAAAAGCTTCTGATCATGGAGCCGTTCCGGACACTGGAATTGGATATGCAGAAATCATTAAAGTATAAATATATGAAAGTCCGGTTCGGACGGGTAGATGTGAATTATTACAAACGTCTGGAAAAATATTTGTTTGATGATCTGAATGCGGTATTTATCGAAGGCATAAGGAATGAAAATTATGTGTACGGATGTTATTTCGTATCGAATGCGGATTCCAGTAAGGTGGATTCGGTATTCAATTCCTTACATTTTGAAAGGATTGCAATTCCATCCGAATACATAGGAACGCCGGCGCAGGCCTGTGAAGAGCTTGAAAAAGAAATTGAAGAAAAACAGAAAGAGATTGCTGGGATTAAAAAACAGATCAGTGAACTGATGGCAAAGAATGCCGCAAAGCTCCGAGGTGCAAAGAAGCGTCTGGAAGAACTGGCTACGAACTTTGATGTCCGCAAGCTGGCGGCAAGGATCGAAGAGGGAGATAATAAAGAAGACTATTACATCCTGTGCGGATGGATGGGCGAAGATGATGTGAACAAATTCCTGGCGGAATCGAAGAACGATGATAAGGTATTCGTTGTTGTAGAAGAAGATAAGGAGAAGTTTTTCGGAGAACCGCCGACGAAGCTTAAGAATCCAAGGTTCTTCAAGCCGTTCGAGATGTTCATCCGGATGTACGGGCTTCCGGCAAATGATGAGATGGATCCGACGATGTTCGTGGCACTGACGTATACATTTATCTTTGGTGCGATGTTCGGGGATGTCGGCCAGGGCTTATGCCTGTTTGTATTCGGCGGGCTTTTGTACCTGATTAAGAAGATCAACCTGGCTGGGATCATATCCATTGCGGGACTGTTCTCAACATTCTTTGGATTCATGTTCGGAAGTATCTTTGGATTTGAAGATGTGATACAGGCACGCTGGTTAAGACCTGTGGATGCGATGACGAACCTGCCGTTTATCGGACAGCTCAATACGGTATTCGTGGTAGCTATTGCATTTGGTATGGGACTGAATATCCTGGTGATGATCTTTAACGTGATCAACGCAGTTAAGAGTCATGATCTGGAAAATATGTTATTTTCCCACAACGGAATCGCAGGGCTGGTGTTCTATGGATTCCTGGTGCTGACGATCGTGCTTTATATGACGGGACATAAGGTTCCGGGTAATATCATGATGGTAATTTTCCTGGGGGTTCCGGTGCTCTTGTTCGTATTCAAGGAACCGTTGGGCAATCTGGTGACAAAGCAGCATAAGAAGATGGAAGAGGGAAAGGTGATGTTCTTCGTGCAGGCGTTCTTCGAACTGTTCGAGACGATGCTGAGTTATTTTTCCAATACCATTTCTTATGTGCGTATCGGTGCATTTGCCGTCAGTCATGCGGCGATGATGGAGGTTGTGCTGATGTTATCCGGCGCAAGTGCGGGGCATACGAACTGGATCGTGTTCGTGCTTGGAAATGTGCTGGTGTGCGGACTGGAAGGGCTGGTCGTCGGTATCCAGGTACTGCGTCTGGAATACTATGAGATGTTCAGCCGTTTCTATAAAGGAACCGGACGGGAATTTAAGCCGTTCCACAGTCAGAGTGACAGAAAGTAATAAAATTCAAAGATATATTTACAGGAGGACAAAAATATGAGCCTGACAGTTAGAGTATTATTCGTTGTAACATTGTTGCTGAGTATTGTAATTCCATTTGGATATTTTCTGATCGGACAGAGGACGAAGAAGCGTTATAAGAGGGCTATCGGCACAAATATATTCTTTTTCTTCAGCACTGTTCTGATCGCAGGGATCATGCTTTTTGCGGGAGATCCGGTACAGGCAGCGGAAGCAGCCGGCAATACGGCGTCGAACGCAACAGGATTCGGATACCTGGCAGCAGCACTTTCAACCGGTCTTTCCTGCGTCGGCGGTGGTATCGCCGTTGCAAGTGCAGCAAGTGCGGCTCTGGGTGCAATTAGTGAAGATTCCAGTGCACTTGGTAAGTCGCTGATCTTCGTAGGTCTTGCAGAAGGTGTGTGTCTGTACGGACTGATCATCTCCTTCATGATCTTGGGTAAATTGTAAGATGAAGATGTATCTGATCAGTGATAATATCGATACTCTGACAGGAATGCGTCTCGCAGGGGTAGACGGAATCGTGGTACATGAAAGAGAAGAACTCCGGTGTGCGATCGAGAATGCCATGGAGGATAAAGATATAGGTGTGATTCTGTTGACGGAGAAATTCGGAAGAGAATTCCCGGACCTGATTGACGAGATCAAGCTGGAGCGGACAATGCCGCTTCTGATCGAGATTCCTGACAGACACGGGACCGGACGTAAGAAAGATTTTATCACGTCGTATGTAAATGAAGCGATAGGGTTGAAATTATAGACAGGAAGAAGGTGGCACATTTGACAAACGAAGAAAAGATCACGCATATCCGCACGGCAGCGATGGAAGAGGCAAGAGCGGAGGCGAATGCGATCATAAAGCAGCATGAGGATGCGCTGAGAAGTGTGTTCGAGCAGCACCAGATCGAAGCCAGACGGCAGTCGGAGACGAGAGTGCGTGCGGAGAGTGTGACTGCAAAACAGCAGCTGAATATGGCGATGTCAAAGGCGCAGCTTGAATTAAAACGTGAGATGGGTAAGATACAGACAGAACTTAAGACAGAACTGTTCGAAGAAGTACAGTTAAAGCTTCTGGCATTTATGAGAACAGAAGAGTATAAAGAGGTTCTGATCCGTTATATAGAGAAAGCAGCACAGTTTGCATCCGGGATGGCGATGACGATCTATATCAATCCGTCCGATGTAGATAAGAAGACATATCTGGAGGAGCGCACGGGAATGACGCTGACGATCAGCAAAGTGGATTTCATCGGCGGTGTGCGTGCGGTTGTGCCTGAGAAGAATGTTCTGGTGGATTATGCATTCAAAGGGGCACTGGAAAATGAATACCAGAAATTCCGGTTCCGGGGAGGTGTAAAGGGTGAGTAGCGGAAAGACAGAAAAGATATATGGCATCAACGGCCCGGTCATTTACCTGAAAGGGAAGACGGATTTTAAGATGTCGGAAATGGTCCATGTGGGAGAGGAAAAGCTGGTTGGCGAAGTTATTTCCCTGGATAAGGACCGGACGACGGTACAGGTGTATGAGGAGACTTCCGGACTGCATCCGGGAGAACTTGTGGAAGGTACGGGAGCGGCAGTGTCGGTTACGCTGGCACCCGGTATCCTGAATAATATCTTTGACGGTATTGAGAGACCGCTGGAGCGGATCGCTGACAAGGGCGGGGCATTTATCACCCGTGGTGTCAGTGTGGATGCACTGGACCGCCAGAAGCTCTGGGAGACGCATATCACAGTGGCGGAAGGCGATATGGTACAGGGTGGAACGATCATTGCGGAAGTGCCGGAGACGCGGGCTATCGTGCACAAATGTATGGTTCCTCCGGGAGTGGAAGGAACTGTTATATCTGTGGTTCCGGATGGTGAATATACGATTGATGAGACGCTGGTTACGATTGAACTGTTCAATGGAGAAAAACGAGAACTTTCGATGACACAGCACTGGCCGATCCGTGTACCGAGACCGGTGAGCCGGAGATTCCCGGCAAGTGTGCCGCTGGTAACAGGACAGCGAATTCTGGATACGATGTTCCCGATTGCAAAAGGTGGAACGGCTGCGATTCCGGGAGGATTCGGAACGGGTAAGACGATGACCCAGCATCAGATCGCAAAATGGTCGGATGCGGATATTATCATATATATTGGATGTGGCGAGCGTGGAAATGAGATGACGCAGGTTCTGGAAGAGTTTTCAGAACTAGTCGATCCGAAATCAGGAAATCCTTTGATGGACAGAACGACGCTGATCGCCAATACCTCGAACATGCCGGTGGCTGCCCGCGAGGCATCCATTTATACCGGACTTACACTGGCGGAATATTACCGTGACATGGGTTATGATGTGGCAATCATGGCGGACTCGACATCCCGATGGGCAGAGGCACTGCGTGAGCTGTCCGGACGACTGGAAGAGATGCCGGCGGAGGAAGGGTTCCCGGCATATCTGGCATCGAGACTGTCGGCATTCTATGAAAGAGCCGGCATGATGCAGACATTAAATGGTGCAACCGGATCTGTCTCTATCATCGGAGCGGTGTCTCCGCAGGGGGGAGATTTCTCCGAGCCGGTTACGCAGAATACGAAGCGTTTCGTGCGCTGCTTCTGGGGACTGGATAAATCCCTGGCGTATGCGAGACATTTCCCTGCGATCCACTGGCTGACGAGTTACAGTGAATATCTGAATGACTTAAGCGGCTGGTATTCGGATCATGTGTCGCCGAAATTTGTTGATTACCGGAACCGTCTGATGGCGATCCTGAACCAGGAGAGCAGTCTGATGGAGATTGTAAAACTGATCGGCGGGGATGTGCTTCCGGATGATCAGAAACTGATCCTGGAGA
>OBLF01001819.1_pt1 | contig 16036 bp, 11 predicted proteins | sample 1519231 | NCBI WGS metagenome assembly OBLF01 (sample SAMEA2602895, study PRJEB22501) | metagenome | reverse complement strand
CCGTTCATTTTGTATATAGAATGTGATTATCAAATAAAAAGGAGGATATCACATGAATGCAAAATTAACAGAGTTGGTTTTTATTTTGGACAGAAGTGGATCAATGGGAGGCCTGGAAAGTGATACGATCGGTGGCTTTAACAGTATGATCGAGAAGCAGAAAAAAGACGGAAACAGTGTAAATGTCACTACAATTTTATTCGATCATAAAATCGAATTTATTCATGACAGATTTCCGATTGAGATCATTGAACCACTGACCGAGGACGACTATTATGTGCGTGGCTGCACAGCACTGCTGGATGCGGTTGGAATGGCGATTGAAAAAACCGAAAATGTGCAAAAGCATTTACCGGAAGAAAACAAAGCCGGAAAAGTAATTTTTGTGATTATAACCGACGGTCTGGAAAATTCCAGTGACAATTATACGTACAGTGAGATCAGACAGAAGATAGAAGCCAGAAAAGAATGTGGATGGCAGTTCCTGTTCTTAGGTGCCAATATAGACGCCGGGGAAGAAGCAGAGAAGATCGGAATCGACAGAAAACGGTCCGTTACTTATTCCAACGATTCCGAAGGAATCCTGCTGAATTTCCGGACTATCGGAAGAGTCATCCGAAGAGCAGTCGATATGGAACTGAATGATGACACGGATTATGATGATCTGTTCGAGGATGACTGGGCAGATGAGATCGAAGAATATTGCGAAAAGAGTCAGAAGTAGAAAATAAATTTACAAGAATAGAAAACACGGGGGAAAAAGATTATGGCTATGACAACATGCCCAAATTGCGGCGAACCAATATCAGAGAAAGCAAAAAAATGCGTACATTGCGGTACGGTATTAATTGAAGAAGAGAAGAAAATTTGCCCGGATTGTGGAGCAGAACTGAAAGAAGGAGCGGATACCTGTCCGAAATGCGGATGCCCGATTGAACCAGAGAGGGGGGGAGAGATAAGCCCACAGCAGGTGGAAGTAACCGGAGTGAAGATTACACAAAAATCAAAGAAAATGATCATAATAGCAATAATCGCAGTTATTGCTGTGGCGATTATTGCAGCCGTTGGAGTACAGACACACAAGAAGAACGAAGCTGCAAAAGCAGCGGCGCAGGCAAAGAAACTGAGTAAGGAATATGGTGAAAACTTAAATACAGCAGCATATTCCATGCTTTCAGGTGCCAGTGATGCAGAAACCTGTGGAAATCTGGTTAAGCAGGTCTGGAACAATGCTATTTATGAAAAAAGTGATAGTGAAACAAATAAATTTACAAAACCAAAGGGATATTTCGTGTCTGATTTTAATGATGCATTGGAAAATCTCTACGCGGACAGTGATTTTAACAGTCAGATCGATGAAATCAATGATAACAAGGACCTGGTAAATTCTTTAATGAAGGAATTAAAAAATCCACCGAAAGAGTATAAAGAGGTATATGCATCTCTTTCAAAAATGTATGACGCATATATATCATTGACCAATCTGGCAACAGATCCAACAGGAAGTTTACAGACTTTTTCGCAGAATTTTAATGATGCAGACAGCAATACAGTCAATTGTTATAATGCATTGAAGGTGTATTTGGAGGACGAGTAGAAAATATTTAGCAATCATATTTAAAAATACAAATAAAATATTCGCAAAGTCAAAGCTGCCATTTGCGCTTTTCATTGAAGAAATACATACAGTATGGTACAATTACACAAGTAAACCATAAGTTTTGTACAACGAAGAGGTAGGGCATATGGCAGTATCATATAATGGACTATGGAAGTTATTAATTGATAAGAATATGAAGAAAGTGGATATGATGAATCAGGTGGGAATCAGCAGCAGTACCGTGGCAAAGATGACCAACGGAGAGCTGGTTTCCATGAAGGTTCTGGAGAAAGTCTGCGAGAAGCTGGACTGTGATTTCGGAGACATTGTTCACTACGAAAAAGAAGCAAAGGATGGTGGACAATAATGGAATACAGTGCAGGACTGACATCAAAATTATTCTGGCTGCAGGAATCGAGGAAGACAGCAGAATATATGTTAAAGGGATACAGCAGAGAAGAGATCCGTGGGATCGCATGGGAAGAAAATATCTATCAGGTAAAAGCAGAGTATCGTGCATATGAAGTGTTAAATGGCACTTATCGGAGATTATCGGTATTGCCGGAAGCAGTGCTTAAGGCATTTACCACCTGTGATGTGGAGACAGCGAAGATTCTGAATCTGATTGCGATTCTGATGGACAGCAGACTATTTTTTGATTTCCTTCATGAAGTATATGACGAGAAAATCCGCCTGGGAGAGAAAGAAATCACAGACAGGGATCTGAATGTATTTTTCTCCGATAAAGCAACGCAGAGTGATGTAGTAGCGGGGTGGACAGACACAGCAGTGCGGAAGCTGAAGCAGTGTTTCACAAGAATGATGTTCGAGGCAGGAATGCTGGAAAGCAGTGCGAAGCCACGAACGATCAGGCAGGTTCACATCGATTACCGGACAGAAGAACTACTGACTGCAAGTGGATTAGGAGAATACTTGAAAGCAGTGAAGGGAGTCTAAGAATGGCACATTTAAGTTTAGAAGAACGGCTGAATCAGATCGAGGATAAGATCTCGGAGAAATCTTTCAGAGAGAACAAAGGACTTGGAAATGAAGTCGGATATTATGTATTCGATTATGATCCGAGAGCAGAACTGGAAGTCCGCAGCCACATTGCATATTTGAAAGACAGAATTAATAACGGCAATAAAGATTTTAAAATTATAGAATTTGACCTGTTTCATACGATGATTCAGGTATTGGAAGAAGAAGGCTATCTGGAAGCCTTTCTTGACCTGGAAAAAGATAACGGATTTTTTGAAATGGCTGACAGCCTGGTGGAGACACTGGGATTGGATGAGACGAATGAGCTGAATCTGATCATCTCAAAGATTTTGCAGGAAGACCTGGAAGGCAGTGTCGTGTTCCTGACAGGAGTAGGTAAGTGTCATCCGATCATTGCCAGCCATAATATATTGAATAATTTACATCAGGTGCTGGACAGTGTACCTGTTGTATTATTCTATCCGGGAGAATACAGCGGACAGGATCTGAAACTATTTGGAACGATGGATTCCAGAAATTATTACCGGGCATTCCGGCTTGTGTAGATACGGAGGAAAAGAAATATGCAGATTAAAGATATGTTTGAGAAACAGATTGACCGTGATATTAAGGGTGTTATCAAAGTCGGTCAGTCTGATGAAGAAAATGTATATCAGGAACTGGATGAATATGTAGTAACGAAAGAATTGTTAAAGCATTTCCGGGATTTCTTTGAAAATTATGAAAAAGGAATTAATGGAAATACAGATAAAATGGGCGTCTGGATCTCCGGATTCTTTGGAAGTGGTAAATCACACTTCCTGAAAATTCTTTCTTATCTGCTGAAAAACAGTGTGATCGAAGGAAAGAGAGCCATTGAATATTTTACAGATGGCAAAAAGATCGAAGATCCGATGCTGATCGCCAAGATGACGAATTCGGGAACGATTCCTCCGATGTCATGCTCTTTAATATCGATTCCAAGGGATCTGCAAAAGTCGGCTCCGGCAAAGAAGCGATTGTAGAAGTGTTTATGAAAGTGTTCAATGAGATGCAAGGTTACTGTGGTTCCATTCCGTATCTTGCAGAATTTGAGCGCCAGTTAGATAACGAAGGCAGATTTGAAGAATTTAAAGAAAAATTTGAAGAAATCGCAGGAGCAACGTGGGAAAAGAAGAGGCAAGCATTTGCAGTTATTCAGGATAAAATCGTAAAAACACTCGTGTCTATGGACTTCATGAGTGAGGAAGCAGCCCGCAACTGGTGCAAAAATGCCAAAGGAAGCTATGATCTCAGCATCGAGAAATTCGTATCTCTCGTAAAAGACTACTGTGAGAAAAAAGGACCGAATCACCATGTCATTTTCCTGGTAGACGAGATCGGACAGTACATTGCCGATGATACGCAGTTAATGCTGAACCTGCAGACCATCGTAGAAGATCTGGGAACTGCATGCCGCGGAAAAGCATGGGTAATTGTAACCAGCCAGGAAGATATTGACTCCATCACAAAGACGAAGGGAAATGACTTCTCCAAGATTCAGGGACGTTTTGATACAAGATTATCGCTGTCCGCATCCAATGTAGACGAAGTTATCCGCAAACGTATTCTGGAAAAAAATGAGATCGCAGAGTCAGCATTGAAGCTGTTATATGAGCAGAAAGAATCCATTATCAAGAACCTGATCACATTTACAGCGGATACGGCAGATAAGAAATTATATACAGATAAGACAGATTTCGCAGACTGCTATCCGTTTATTCCATATCAGTTTAACCTGCTTGGACAGGTGCTGACAGCCGTGCGTACCCATGGAGCAAGTGGAAAGCACTTATCCGACCAGTCGCGTTCCATGCTGGCACTGTTCCAGGAGTCAGCAGTCCGCCTGAAAGACAGCCAGGAAGGCGTGCTGGTGCCGTTCAGTTATTTTTACGATCCGCTGCACAAATTCATCGATCACCAGCACAGTCAGGTGATCAATGACGCAGAAAATAACAGCAGATTGGACGAGTTCGATGTAGAACTGTTGAAAGTACTCTTTATGATCAAATATGTCAAAGAGATCAAAGCAAATATAGATAACCTTACGACGCTGATGATCTCCAATATTGATGATGACCGTATTGAGATCCGTGGCAAGATCGAAGAATCCTTAAAGAAACTGATCCGTGAGACACTCGTACAGAAGAATGGAGAGATCTACATCTTCCTGACAAATGAAGAGCAGGAGATCAACAATGCCATCAACAGTGAGAATGTAGAGATGGGCGAAATTATCGGAGAGGCATCTACCGTTATCTTTGAAGAAATATACAAAGAGAAGAAATACCGTTACAGCAACCGGTATATGTTCCCGTTTAACCAGAAAGTGGACGACCGGTATTATAAAGGCAACCAGTCTAACGACATCGGGGTGTCCATTATTACGCCGTATGGCGATGATTATCCGGATTCCGCACTTCGTCTGCGTTCTGCACAGGAACACACCGTAATTGTAAAACTGCCGAATGACGGCACATTCTTAGATGAGATTACCGAATCTATCAAGATCTATAAATATTTGAATAAAAACGCTTCCGACGCAAGAGGAAGCTTCGACAGCATCCGACGTGCAAAAGAAGATGAGCGTATTGAGAAGAAAGACCGCATCCGTATCTATATCGAAGATGCGCTGAAACATGCAGACATTTATGTAAATGGCGATAAAGCAAATATAGCATCAAAAGAACCGGCAAACCGTATCAATGAAGCACTTGGCAAACTGGTGGCAATGCAGTACAGCAAGCTGACCTACATGGAGACCGCACCGGAGCTTTCCGATATTGCAGCGGTATTTAACGGCAGTGACGGACAGTTGTCCTTCCTTGGAACAAGTGATTCAACGCCAAATAAACTGGCGCTGGAAGAAGTGATTCAGGTGATCACACTGAACAATACAAGACATGTGAAGACTTCGCTTAAAGCACTTCAGGATAAATTCGGAGCCGCACCGTATGGTTTCGATCCGAAAGATGTACAGTGGCTGGTGGCAATGCTCTTTAAGACAGGACGCGTATCTCTGACATACAACAGCCAGAGCTTATCGCTTTTGTCCAATACAAAAGAGGAACTGGTACGTTATCTGACCAAGCGTGAATTTGTAGAAAAACTGCTTGTTGATATCCGAGAGAGAGCAACAGACGGACAGATCCGTTCCGTAAAAGAAGTATTGAAGGATTATTTTGGATTCTCTCTGTCAAGTGATGACGATGATACCATTATGAGAACCTTTAAAAACAAAGCAAAAGATAAGCTGGAATCCTTTAATGATATTATGATTGAATACCGTGTAAATCCGAAGCTGCCTTGCAAATCTCTGATGGATCAGGCGAAGAAGAATCTGGAAGAAATACTTGAAATCAAAGAGCCGGTAGAGTTTTTCAAGACGGTAGACAAGAAACGGGATGACTTGCTGGATGATGCAGAAGATACCGCGCCAGTATTTGATTTCTTCCATGGAGAACAGAAGAAGATCTTCGAAAAAGCATTGCAGCAGATCCGCATGTTTGAGAACAGTAAAACTTATGTGCGGGATCAGGAAATTATCGATAATGTTGCTCAGATGGAAGCTATCGTGACAAACAGAAAGCCATTTGGACAGATTCAGGAACTTCCGGAGTTGTCAACGCAGTTCGTAGATCAGTATGGTTCTCTGCTGAATCAGGAAGCAGATGAGATGCGCCCGATCGTGGATGATGACTTGAAGAAAGTATTAAATACGCTGGACGAGAAAGAATTTGCTGCCGTATTCCGCAACAAATTCATAAAAGCTTATGAAGATTTAAAAGAAAAACTGGAGGGCTCATCAGAAATCGCAGCGGTGAAAAATATCCGTCTGGAAAGTGATACGTTGAAGTTACGCTGTCTGGATGAAATTGCAGATTATGAGATCAAACATCAGCCGCAGCCAGAACCGGAACCGCCTGTAACTCCGGCAACACCAGCCGGAGGAGGGGAAGGTGCAAAACCGGTGAAACCTGTAACACCGCCGGTTCAGCCGAAACCGAAAAAACGTAAGAATGTATCGATCAGCAATGTGGCAGGAGCAAGAACGTATTCCATCGAAAATGAACAGGATATCGATAAGTTCCTAACAGAGATGAAGAAAAAATTATTACAGGAGCTGGAAGAAAATACAATTATTACATTGAGCTAGTAATTTAGCAGGAGGAAACAGTACATGAACAAGAATGCGATAAAGAAATTCGCGATAGAAGCAAGAACAAAACTGATTGATTCGGTTACAGATAAAGCCGGTATGCTTGGCATCACAGCAGAAGCGTGCAGTGAACCGATCACGAAGGGAGCAGACTTTGAAGTCTATCAGACGACTGCGGGAACAGAAGTCACATTGAATAAGAGACAGTGTGAGCAGAGAAGAAAACTGGTAGCCCAGATTGAATCCCGTGGCTTTGAAGCGGTCGTAGAAGAAGTCGCTTATACGTGGTTCAACAGAATCTGCGCGATCCGCTTTATGGAGGTAAACGATTATCTTCCAAACAGAGTTCGTGTACTTTCTTCCGAAAAAGAAGGAAAAATGGAGCCGGATCTTGTGACACAGGCACCGGATGTGGATTTAGACCTGACAGCACAGGAAAAAGAAGAGATTATTAACTGGAAAATGAGTGGCTTATCCGAAGATGCGGATAAACTGTACTGCAAATTGTTTCTGAAACAGTGCCATCAGTTGCATGATATATTACCGGGACTGTTCGAGGATGATTCTGATTATATGGAATTGTTGTTTGGAATTTCCTATACAAATAAAGATGATGTCATCTACATGCTGGTAAATCCAGAAACGGGTATTCCGGAAGCTGACTTTAATGTATCTACCTTAGATGAAGAGGGTAATCCAACCGGACAGGTGGAGATTATTGGCTGGTTGTATCAGTATTACAATACAGAATTAAAAGATGATACCTTCGCAAAACTGAAAAAGAATGTAAAGATTACAAAAGAGAGAATCCCTGCGGCAACCCAGCTTTTCACACCGGACTGGATTGTGCGCTATATGGTAGAAAATTCAGTCGGAAGAATCTGGATTGAACATTTACGCGCCGTAGATCCTAGTACAGATGAGAAGGCTACAGCAGAAAGATTCGGATGGAAATACTATCTTCCGGAAGCAGAGCAAGAAGAAGCTGTTAATGTAAAACTGGCAGAGATCCGTACTACATACAAAGATCTGAAACCAACGGATATTACCTGTATTGATCCATGTATGGGAAGTGGTCATATCTTAATTGCAATGTTCGATGTGCTTATGGATATCTATGAAAGTGCTGGATATGACAAGAGAGAAGCGGCATTTGAAATCGTAGAACACAATATTCATGGACTGGATATCGACCAGAGAGCCTATCAGTTGGCATACTTTGCGGTCATGATGAAAGGTCGTGGATATAACAGACGGTTCCTGCGTGGAAGAGACGGAAAACCAGAGCCGAAAGTGTATGCGATTGTAGAGAGTAATGAAATCAATCGGAATCATCTGCAATTCTTCGGCGCGCATATGAATGATACCGAGAGGACGCAGGCACAGACGCAGATAGAGATTCTGTTAAATACATTCACAGATGCGAGAGAATACGGATCTATCCTGAATGTAGATGAGTGCGACTGGGATAAATTAGAACGATTCGTAGAAGATCTGGACACAGATGGACAGATATCATTTGAGAGCGTCGGAAGTGAAGAGACACAGAATCAGTTGCGAAAGTTAATAAGAGTAGCGAAAAATCTGGGACAGAAATATGATGCAGTAGTGACAAATCCTCCGTATATGGGCGCTTCTGGAATGGGAGCTAAACTGTCCAGATATGTGAAGACACAATATCCAAATTCAAAATCAGATATGAGTACGGTATGTATGGAGCGAGCAACTAATTTTTGCGATGTTAATGGTTTTTGGTCTATGATTACTATTCCTGGATGGATGTTTTTATCTAGCTATGAAGAATTTAGAAAGAAATTATTGTCTAATCAAACAGTAATTAATTTAGTACATGTAGGAAGAGGTATTTTTGGTTCTGATTTTGGAACTACTTCTTTTATTTTTAGAAAAAAATATATCAAAAAATTTGAGGGACAATATAGACGTTTATTCAATAAAACAGGAGAAGTTGAAACAGTGAAAGTACGTGAAAAACAATTTTTAGAAGGTAAAGGGAAATTTAGGGCTAAGCAAGATAACTATTATGAAATATCAGGAAGTCCTTTTGCGTATATGCTTTCGGAAAAAATGTTTTCAACTTTTAAAAAAAGTCAGATTAGTGAATTTTCAGATAGTAGATGCGGAATGAATACGGGGGATAATGATAAGTTTATTAGGTATTGGTATGAAATAAATTATGAATTATTTAATTATAATTGTAAGTCTATAGAAGAATTTCATGAATCACAATCTAGATATGCAGTTTACAATAAAGGTGGCGCATATAGAAAATGGTATGGAAATTTAGAATATGTAATAAAATTTGATAAAAAACATTACAATATACTTCTTAATCAGGGGAATCATTTGCCTTCAAGACAATACTATTTTTTACCGTGTATAACCTGGACGGATATGTCCATTAAGGGAGTAGCATTTAGATATGAACCGAATGGAAGTGTATTTGATGGATCAGCGGCAACAGCTTTTCCGTATAAGGAAGAACATATTGCATATTTATTGGGATTACTTAATTCTGTATATGTTGCATATATTGCACCAGTATTAAATCCTACATTACACTTTAAACTTAACGATTATTCAAAAATTCCATTAATAATGGATGAGTCATTTTTCGAGATTGTGAATAAAGATGTGAAGATGTGCATTGAAATTTCTAAAAAAGATTGGGATTCTTTTGAAACATCATGGAGTTTTATACGACATCCTTTGATACAATTTGAAACAAAAATATCTGAAAGTTACAAATTTTGGAATACAATATGTGATACGAGAATTTTGGAATTAAAAGAAAAAGAAGAAGAACTCAATCGTATTTTTATTGATATTTATGGATTACAAGATGAACTTACCTCAGAAGTTGAAGAAAAAGAGGTTACGGTTCGGAAAGCAGATTTATCCAGAGATATTTGCAGTTTTATTTCTTACGCAGTTGGCTGTATGTTTGGACGGTATTCTCTTGATAAAGAAGGTCTGATTTATGCCGGTGGTGAATGGGATAGCAGCAGGTATCAGACATTCCTTCCAGATGACGACAATTGTATTCCAATCACCGATGAAGAATATTTCTCAGATGATATTGTTGGACGTTTCGTAGAATTTGTAAAAACCGTCTACGGCGCAGATACGCTGGAAGAGAACCTTGATTTTATTGCCAACGCATTAGGCAACAAGGGCGATACTTCCAGAGAAGTGATCCGCAACTATTTCCTGAAAGATTTTTATGCGGATCATCTGAAAGTATATCAGAAGAGACCGATTTACTGGCTTTTTGACAGCGGAAAACAGAACGGATTCAAAGCACTAATTTACATGCACCGATACAATGCCGATACTGTAGGCCGTGTAAGAACCGATTATTTACACCGGGCACAGAAGTATGTAGAGACGGCTATGCAGAGCGCGCAGTATACGATTGATAATGCATCATCTGCATCTGAGAAATCAAAAGCAACAAAAGCAGTAACCAAGTATACCAAGCAGCTTGCAGAGATGAAGATTTACGATGAAGCGATTGCACATATTGCCAATCAGAGAATAGAGATCGATCTGGACGACGGCGTGAAAGTCAATTACGCAAAATTCCAGGGCATAGAAGTAGCGCAGGAAGGCAAAAAAGCATTAAAAGTAGATCTTTTGGCGAAACTTAAATGATGAAAGATTAAAGAACTGTGGAAAAGAGAATCGGTATTGGTATTGCAGAGCGTGATTATACAAAATTTATCAGTAAAAAAGAAAAAATGTTTTTGAACTGGAAGAGCAAATAATAGGCAGAAGAGAAAAAACAATAGGAAATTGGGTGAAAGTATAAGATGGGTACAGTTGATAAAATTAAAGAGCTTATAGAACAAATGTCTACAATTAAAGATAATTTTCACGTTGAAAATGGCCTGGCTTTTTCTTCTTATGATTGGAGCGAAAGAAAAAAGAAGACATGTTATATGCAAGTTGAAAAAATAAGCGATGATCCAGAATTCATGAAATGGCGTGATGAATTAGTATTATCTCTGTTGCAATTAAAAAAAGATAATTATATTGATGAAGTAATAAAATTACTTGAAAAATTTAATGGTTGGTCTGATAAAAAAGAATTTGAACAAGTAGAATCTAAACTTAGTGTATTGAAAGAACACATAGAAAAATATGCAATAAATTCAAATGATTTGGAAATCGTGGATGAACGGATTCAGGAGGAAAAATTAGTCAATAAAGTACTAAGAGCTGTTTCAAAGCTACAAAGAAATCATGCATATGATTTACAAAGTTCTGAAAATGAAATGAATGATTATATTCGTGATATTTTGGATGAAACTTTTGAAACAAAAGATCAAACAAGACAAGGAGAATCGGAAGAAAAAAGCGATGCAGGAGAAGTAGATATTCAAATCTATATAGATGGAAATCCCGTAGTAATGATAGAGGTGGTAATCTTGAAATCTGTATTAAAAGAATATTTAAATAAGCACATAAGGAAAGTACTTGTAAATTATGATCCGAATGGTTGTCCATATGCCTTTATAATAATTTATTATAAAGGAAATAATTTTATAGATTTTTATGATAGGCTTATCGTACATTTGAATCAATTCCAATTTCCATATGAACGTTTGAAGGAAATAGTAGATGTTGATATAGAATATGCAGAATTAAAACATGCTCAGACTGTACTATTAAGAAATGATAAAACAATACGGTTGCATTTTTATGTAGTACATATTGTTTGATTAAATGGTATTTGAGATATATTTAGAAGAGGTGAATACATGGAGATAAAATATCCTGAGAAACCAGAAGAATGGCCAGTTAATGCTAGAGAATATGTATTAGATAGAGTATTAACTGCAACAGAAAAATTTCGCGATAATCCAAGTTACATCACGAAAGAACGACTGCTTTCGTGGATTAGTGATTATGATTTGAATCAGCGATCCTATTTGGGACGATATAGAGTAACTGAATATGAAGTATCTATAATCAATACACTTTATTTTTACGGAGCAATGTCAAATATAAATGCGTTGAAAGCATATTTATATGAGTTGGTTGGTGAAACAGCTAGATTGCAAAAAAATGTGGCCTATATGTCTGAAGTTATTAATGAAAAAGAAGGAATCGGTATTGCGGCATATGAACAAGGATTAGTGTTGCAACTTAAATTGTATTATTTTTCATATCTAAAATTTACGGTAGAAAAAAATAAGAGTTTCGCTGAACAATTGATTTCTGTAGTAGAGGATAGTATGAATCTTTCAAAAACAGCAGAAGAAATTGACACTATAACTAATGCATATGTCAATTTGTTAAACGATATAAGTTATATGCACGGAAATTTGAGAAATGGAATATGGAAATTTGAACGAAATGAGCTGAAGAAACTTTTCGCATTAGAAGCAAGAATTATTGAATTAAATAAGCAGTCTCCAGTTGTAAGACCTTTAAAAGGCGTTCTTATGACACAATTAAGTAACTTTATATTGAAATCGAGAAATAATTATAATGAGGACTATATTTGTAAGTATATATCAGAGGACGTTGCGCGAGAATCTATAAAAAACCATGAGATTTGGATGCGCAAGACACAAGATCTTAATGATGAGAGAGAACAAAAGGTTATTCCGGAGTTATTTGAAGATTCATCATGGATTAAGGTGAATTGGGCTAAAGATATTGATTTTACAGCGATAAGAACATATTATGTTTCTTCATTTAGTAAATCATATGATAATCCAGATATGCAGAAGGATTATGGTAAGTGTGTATATGGATACAAAGGAGATCGCTTGGTGGAACTTTTAGCTCCAATAAGTATACATCATTTAAAAAGGAAAGATAATGCTGATACAAGTCTGCCGTTAAGAACAACAAGACCATTTCTGTCACAGGTAATTGCATTTGATGTTTTATATGATCGTGATGCAGCAAAGCAGGAATTGAATTTTTTGATGGATATTATCGACAAGTTTAAAGTGTCAAATCAAAACAAAAAGAAATTTTTAGAGGAAATATTACAATACTGGATATTATCAGTCAAAGATTCAAAATGGGAAAAAGAACGAGAACGTAGGTATGTTTTGTTCATATATCTAGAATACGATTATAAAGAAATAGAAATAGATGATGGGTGGTTAAAATTGAAAACATCAATTTTTCTATTACCTGATTTTATTTTAGGTAATAATCCATCTAAAATAGAAATTCAGCGACAAATAGATGGAAAGAGAAAAGGAACTTCTATGAAAGATTATATCTTTTGTAAAAATTGTCTATCAAGAGATTATGATGCGATTAGTGAAAGTGTAAATAAATGCTCAATATGCAATTCAACCAATATTGAAAAAATATATATAAGAGATGAAGCAAATGTATAAAGAATAGGGGAATAGAAATGGAAAATATCAAATTAGATGAGGAAAATGCAACAGAAGACAAGCGGGAGGAAATAAAACAAAAACTCCGCCAATACTACGATGGACGTATTGTCCGCAAGGATTTAACCAAATCAATCCGAGAGGGAGCGAATGTTCCGGTCTATGTACTGGAATACCTCCTTGGACAGTACTGCAATTCCGATGATGAAGAGATCATCGAAGAAGGTGTGGAAAATGTAAAGCGTATTCTGAGAGATAATTATGTGCGACCGGATGAAGCACAGAAGATTCTTTCTCTTTTGCGTGAGCGGGGAAGCTATACAGTCATTGACCGTATTACAGTTATACTGAATACAAAAGAAGACCGTTATGAGGCGACTTTCGCAAATCTCGGAGTGAAAGAAATTCCGATTCACCCGGATTATGTAAAAGATTATGACAGACTTCTGTGTGGAGGTATCTGGTGTATCCTGCAACTGGAGTATGAATTTATTGAGGAAGATAAGCGTAATACGCAGCCGATCCGCGTGCGGAGATTAACGCCGATCCAGATGCCGCATGTGGATATGGATGAAGTGAGAAATGGAAGAAAAGCATTTACGAAAGATGAATGGATCGATGTAGTACTTCGCTCAACAGGACTGGAGCCGGAGAAGTTCAAAGAACGTGAGAAATGGTTATTGCTTGCGCGTATGATTCCACTGGTGGAGAATAACTTCAACCTTTGTGAGCTGGGACCGCGTTCTACCGGTAAATCTTACATATATGAACAGATTTCTCCGAACAGTATTCTGGTTGCCGGAGGACAGACGACAGTTGCAAATCTTTTCTATAACATGTCCAATCATACGGTAGGTCTTGTCGGAATGTGGGACTGTGTTGCATTTGACGAGGTTGCAGGTATTAAATTTAAAGACAAAGATGGTGTCCAGATCATGAAAGGATATATGGCATCCGGGGCATTTTCCCGTGGAAAAGCGGAAGTGCAGGCAAAAGCATCAATGGTATTTGTCGGAAATATTAACCAGAGTGTAGAGACATTATTGAAAACATCCAGCTTATTTGATCCATTTCCACCGGAGATGGGAACAGATACCGCATTTCTGGATCGTATGCATTGCTATATTCCGGGCTGGGAGATCCCAAAGTACAGACCGGATTCATTTACGAATGATTATGGATTTATTACAGATTATCTGTCTGAATTTATGCGTGAGCTTCGGAAAGACAATTACAGTGATCTGATGGATAAGTATTTCCAGTTAGGAAATAACCTGAATCAGAGAGATACGATAGCAGTTCGGAAGCTGATATCTGGATTTATTAAACTCGTTTATCCAGATGGAGAAGTGAGCAAAGAGGAATTACAGGAAATTATCGAGCTTTCACTGGAGCTTTGCCGCAGGGTGAAGGAGCAGCTTAAGAAAATTGGCGGTATGGAATTCTATGATGTGAATTTCTCTTATATTGATAAAGAAAGTTTTGAAGAGCATTATGTGTCTGTCCCGGAGCAGGGCGCTGGCAAGCTGATTCCAGAAGGAATGGGCAAACCGGGATCTGTGTATACTGTCTCAAAAGCGAAGACAGGTATGATCGGTTGTTATATGTTAGAGACACAGATGATGCCGGGAAATGGCAAATTGACCTGTACTGGTATCGGTTCCGGACAAGGAGCAAGAGAAGCTACAAATACAGCATTTAATTATCTGAAAGTGCACGGCAGTAGTATTTCCGGACAGATCAGTACGACAACGAAAGAATATCTGATCAATTATCAGGATATGCAGGGAATTGGAATGACTTCCAATCTGGCATTGCCGACATTGATCGCTCTTTGTTCGGCTGCATTATCCAAGCCGACGCTTAGCAGCCTTGCGGTACTGGGGGAGATCAGCATTGGTGGTACATTGATTAAAGTAGATGAACTGGCAAGTACGTTACAGGTTTGTCTGGACAGTGGAGCGAAGAAAGTGCTGCTACCGATGACTTCAGCGGCAGATCTTGGCAGCGTTCCGTCTGATCTGGTAGGTGCTTTCAGTCTGATTTTCTATTCTTCAGCGGAAGAGGCTGTGTATAAGGCATTAGGAGTAGAGTAGAAGGTGAAGTAAGATGTTTGAACAAGATTTTGAAAAGATGCTTCGGACGCAAGGAGCTGCGCTGGATGATAAGAAGAGATTTACGGCTTTGGTACGAGATTTATTTCCGTCACAGGCGCGGAATGTCAATCTGCTGTTAATGGCATACAGCATCGGCATTGCGTACAAGCAGAAGACGGCATCCGATATCGATAATACATTTGCGTTCCGCTATGTCAAACAGTTGATCGATAATTACGGCATGAGCCGTGCAAATGCAGACTGGGTTGTCTCTATGTGGTGTTCCTGCTATGGCGCGAAAGTGCTTGGCAAGAGATGCGAAATCGAAGTGCATGCGACCGGACCTGCGATTTCAAATGAAGAAAATAAGGCGACCGGTGTTTATGGAGATTTGTTTGATTATTGCAAGAGTCAGGAAGGAAACGGTCTTGCAGTAACCGGATTTCACGGGCAGAATAAGGCGATGCTGATTTTTCAGAATAAGGCGGGAAATCAGCCGGTGTTGGAAATTGCGGATGACAGCTTTGCAGAAAGCGAGACGCGAGAAGTGATCATTACAGATGGGATAGAGCGTATTGGCAATCGTGCATTTGCAGGATGTGCGGATTTACATCAGGTGATTTTGCCGGGAACGATCAAAGAGCTGGGAGATCAGTCATTTGCACAGTGTGAGAAACTGACATCTTTAATGCTGCCGGAATTGCTGGAGCGAATTGGAAGTGAAGCTTTCAAAGGGACAGGATTAAAGACAATCGCTATTCCAAAGAATGTATAC
>OBLF01001810.1_pt1 | contig 16099 bp, 9 predicted proteins | sample 1519231 | NCBI WGS metagenome assembly OBLF01 (sample SAMEA2602895, study PRJEB22501) | metagenome | reverse complement strand
ACCAGAACTTGCGGAGTGACAAAGATGAAATCAATCTTTTCACAATCCTCGGCCGGAATACGGGCAAAATCATGAAAAGTATAATCAACGCCGGTCACACGGGCAGCCGTCTTATAAGCATCCTTCATCACAAACTCGTTGGTAGTGATCGTTTCGTATGCATCGCTCGCATCGGTCACATTAAAGTCACCCGTAACCACTGCGGGGCGTTCGCCTACGATCTCTTTTATCTTACGGATAATGAGCAATGCGCTTTGACGGCGGGCCCCTTCACCCACATGGTCAAAAAGAGGATTGACAGCCATGAATATCTTTCCGGTAGCCTTGTCCTTAAATTTTGCCCAAGTGGCGATACGGACACAAACCGCATCCCATCCCATCATTCCTACGCTATCGGGATTTTCGGCCAACCAGAAAGTATTGGAGTCCAACACCTCATATTTGTCCTTACGATAGAAAAGCGGCGCATATTCACCTGCTGTCTTCCCGTCATCACGTCCCACACCGATACCATCGTATTCGGGCAAGCCTGCACGAAGATCCTGAAACTGGTTATGCAAAACTTCCTGCATACCGACAATATCCAGTTCACGGTCCTTAATAAACTGGCACACACGGTCTTTCCGATATTGCCAATTGTTCAAACTGTCTTGCGGATTGTCATAACGGACATTAAAAGTAGCCCAACGAACGTCGGTCTTCTTCTCTTCCGCACAGCCGCCCAATAACAGGACGGCTGCCAATAAAAATAGAATTTGCTTCATTTTGTTTCTTTTTATGTTCCCTAGGATACAAAGATAGCAATTTCTATCGGAAATTATTCGGAGTATGCCACTGACCTTTATCATTCATCGTATCGGCCACATCCCACCATACACGGCTACCCTGGTTCACATTGCCCGGTTTATTAGGGTTACGGGACTCGCTGTTAGGATAGTTGATGCGTTTGATAAGCTTGCCGGACGCCACTTCTCCATTGGAATTGTTTCCATTAACCGGAGCCAGCAGATAACGCGGATAGTCGGTACGACGCACTTCTGCCCATCCTTCATTTCCATTCGGGAAAACGGCAATCCACTTCTGAGTAATAATCTGTTCCAATTGTTCTTCCTTACTACCACCGGCAAATGCTTTTACGCCATCCAGATGACTGATGTATTCATTGGCCTTGTCCGCATCAATTTCATAATAATCCATAGATGCCTTGATACCTTTCAAATAAAGGGCTTCGGCTGTTTCATCCACCAATGACGGCCAGCGCAATGCCGCTTCCGCTTTCAGGAACAAGCTTTCAGCATAACCCATCCAGACAATTTCACGAGCCAGATTCCACCAATAATCCTTGTTCATGGCATCAGATGACAGAATACAGCGGTTGGCAGAATATCTGTTCAGATAAGAACCGCCTACATTGGTTTCTCCATTCATCACTCCGTTGAAATCTCTCTTCAGATTCTCTGTAGGAAGCGGACTGGTAGTCAACGAATCAAACGGAGTAGGACGGAACCATAAAACTTCACAACGAGGGTCGAGATAACAGTTCTCAGAATTCTCATTGAAAGTAACGGCATCGGCTGCCGCACCTTCTTTCAAAGCCTGATTCTTATAAGCCCGTTCCATTTCTTTCGACAATACAGCATTGCCGGTCCAACTGAACAACAACGCGTAGATATTTTCATTACCGCCGGCGATATACTGACGTTTCGGAGTCTGCTTCATATTGTCATCCTGACTTTGCATCAAACCGGCAGGGTCTGTCAAAGCCGCCTTTGCCTGAGTCTGGGCCAAAGCCGGGTCTACATTGGATACACGCAAAGCAAGGCGCAAACGCAGTGTATTGGCAAAACGACGCCATTTGTCCACATCACCCCCATAACATTTGTCATTGTCACCTAAATCATACTGACTGACAGCAGGAAGATTTTCCTGATGCAACTCTGTTATTGCCTGATCCAACAGCTGGAAAAGGATATTATAAACTTCCTTTTGAGGTGTATAGGTCACATTTTCTTCCGGTGGCATGGCTCCCTTCACATAGTAGGCTACAGGAATATCTCCGTAAGTGTCCGTCTGCATGGACAACAAGAAAGCATAATAAATACGGGTGATATAGAATGCCGTATGGTAATAATCCTTATTGCAGAAATAGAATGTCTTGACCAACTGGCTGTATTCCGAAGTGCTGCGGTCATCATAGAAATGCTTCCAGCGGCTGGCCGACCATCCATCCGTATAAGAATAGGTAGGCGCCTGATTCACAAAGCCGCTGACATTGTTTCCCCAATAACCGGCATAGATATCATGAGTCAGATTGGTTGTTGTCTGATAATCATTGTAAGGACCTTCGTAGGTGAAATTGGCAAAAATACTTCCGATAGCACCTTCCATCCCTTTCAAACTTGCCATGGCATGTTCCGTCAAAGTATAATCAATATCTATACCGTCGGCCGATACATTCTCCACAGTCGGGTCGTAAATCGGTGCGTAAGGATTTGTATTCAATTCCTCAAAATCATGGCATCCGGCCAAAGCCAGCAACGAACATAAGGCTACGGATTTATATAATTTGATTTTCATAATCAGTTTTTCCTTTTAATTAATTAGAAACCTAAGTTGATAGAAATACCGAAAGTACGTGTAAACGGCAACGATGCATAGTCAATGGCTTGTGAGAACATCGTAGTGTCATAGCCACCTTCGGGGCTTGTACCCGGTGTGTGCTTCATCAGATAGCACAAGTTACGTGCTACAAATGAAACATTCAGCGAGTTGACAGGAGTCTTCTTCAGCATAGATGAGGGGAATGAATAGCCGATTGACAATTCTTTCAGCTTAATGAAAGAAGCATCGTAGATGAAATCCTCAGCCTGCAATGCACCATAGTATTCTGAAGCGGACACCTGTTTTGTATTCACCTCGCCTGACTCTGTCACACCGGGGAATACCATCATATAGTTGTTTTCCTCACCACGGTTCAAGGTACGTTTAGCCAAACCGTTTCCGGTAGCCAGCATCTCGGAATAAGAGAAGATATCACCACCGAATTTCATATCAAACAGTGCGGACAGTGTAATCCCCTTATAAGTAAAGGTAGGAGATACAGACATGGTCAGCTTTGGCTGGATATTACCGATAGGTTTGTTCACATATTCGGACTCATTGGTCACAGTCATGGGCAACCCATTTTCATTTACGATAATATCACCGTTTTCATTGCGCTTATAAAGCGACGTAGCATAAATCTCGCCTAATTTGTGTCCGGCGCGTGTACCTACTTTTACAGGGAAGTTTCCGTCACCGTTAAAGAACATATAGTTCACATTTTCTTCCGGAGCCAGTTCTTTCACCTTCGATACGTTGTGAGCCATATTCACATTCAAGTCAAAAGCGAAATCCTTTGTTTCTACCAGAGTGGAATACAACATCAGTTCCACGCCTTGATTGGTTACCATACCTGCATTTACCCATTGTCCTCCACTCCAGGGAGCTGCTGCGGGTACTTTCATAATCTGGTTCTTTGTCTTGCTGTAATAATAAGTAAAATCAAATCCCAGGCGATTGTTCAAGAACTTCATATCCAGACCCGCTTCGTAAGAAGTCGCGATTTCAGGCTTCAACTGGTCGTTCATCTTCACATTGTCTTTGGTCGGGGTCAATACACCATTATCGAATTTGAAAGAGTAGGTGTTGTATAACTGATAAGGACTTGTATCCTTACCTACCTGTGCGGCAGACAGACGTGCCTTGGCAAATGTCACCCAGCTTGGCAACGGTTTGTCGATAGAGCGCAAGAAGTCCGACACTACGAAACTGAGGTTGGCAGACGGATAGAAGAAAGAATTGTTACCTGACGGAAGAGTGGATGACCAGTCGTTACGGGCTGTCAAATCCAAAGACAGATATTCCTTCCACGCCATCTGTACAGAGCCGAACACCGAGTTCATGGCACGCTTGTAGCCATCCTCACTACCGGTTCTCAACAAATTGGCCGCATTCAGCATCCAGTTACCTTTGTCCACCATATTACCTACGCCCACGCCCAAAGTTTCCGAACGCTGGTACATAAAGTTACCACCGACATTGAAGCCCAGACGGAAGTTATCAGTCAACTGACGGTCACCCATCAAAATGACTTCAGCATTTGACTCGAAGAAGTTTTCTTCACTACGGTCCATTGAATCATTCGTAATCATGGAAGTATTGGCTTCTCCATTGATACCATCCCCCGCATTGGTGCTTTGCACTCTGGTGCGGTAGTAGTCAAAAGCGTATTTGGCAGATAGATGCAGCCAATCAGTGAAATTGATTTTCATGCTATAATATCCGAAAGCACGCCAACGTTCATCCGAATTCTGACGCTGATGCAATACATAATAAGGATTACGGATACTGGCAGTAGGCCCTGTCCAGTTCACATGCGCATGAGTTTCATCAGAATATTGTTTCAAGTCATCCAGACGGACGTTGTTAGGGATTCTCATCAACTGGGAAATAGCACCGTAATCACCATACAGTGGACGGTTATCGGCTTTTGTACGTGAAAGAGAAATCTTTCCGTCCATAGACACCCATTTGTTCAATTCCGTTCCTGCATTCAGGTCGGCATTCACACGGCTCAAACTTTCAGTGGGGAATACACCGTCATTATCTGAGTATCCGAAAGAAGTACGGAAATGTGATTTCTCTGTACCGTTGCTGATAGATACGTTATGCGTATGCGAGAAACCGGTATCAAAATAATCTTTCAACTTATCCCCATAGTTAGAGTAAGCGTAAGTTTCTCCGTTCCAAGCCTCTTTCATGCTTCCATCCAATACCGGGCCCCAGCTTCCGCTATCCGTTTTGTCATACACCGCAGTCTTGGCATCTTTTGTATCAATATGTCCTTGTCCGTAACGGCGTTGCATATCCAATGTCTCGCCGATAGCTGTCCAAGTGAAATTACCACTATAACGGATTCCGAAACCATCCTTCTTACTACCTTTCTTTGTCGTAATCAAGATAACGCCATTACCTGCACGTGAACCGTAAAGAGCAGCCGCATTCGGACCCTTCAAAACAGAAATACTCTCGATATCATCCGGATTAATGTCCATGGAAGCGCTACCACGGTCCACACCACCATAACGAGATGCGTCGGATGTAGTGTTGTCGCTGAAAGGAACGCCATCCACAATCCATAACGGCTGGTTGTTATCGGTAAGAGAAGAGTTACCACGAATGGTGATCTTCGTAGAGCCCCCCAGACCGGTAGCCGAGGTATTCATCTGAAGGCCTGCCACCTTGCCCTGCAAGGCACTGGTTACCGAGGGGTCACCTGTCTTGTTCAGTTCATCGCTCTTCAGTTCCTGAACCGCATAACCCAACATTTTCTTCTCACGTTTGATCCCCAAAGCGGTTACCACCACTTCGCCAATCTGCTGTGTATCTTCCTGCATGGTTACATTCAGTACATTCTTGCCATCGGGCTTCAATGTTTCCGAACGGTAACCAATGTATGAGAACACAATCTCACCATTTCCGGGAACGGACAAAGAATAGTTACCTTCAAAGTCTGTAATCGTACCGGCTGTGGGATTTCCTTTCACTTGTACGTTTACACCAATCAAGGCTTCGCCTGTCGCATCAACCACTGTTCCGGTCACTGTATGTTCCTGTCCTGTCTGTTGAGGTGTCTGAGGCTCTCCGGATGCTGAAAGATAGACAATGTTATCCTCTATCTTATACGTAATTCCTTTGCCTTGCAAAGCCGCATCAAGTACAGACTGTAATGAACCGTTCTTCACATCAATGGCATTCACCGGCATTTCAGCCAGCTTGTCATCATAGAAAAACTGATAGTTAGACTGTGATTTAATGTTCTTGATCACTGCTCCAAGCGTTGTCTTGGGAGTTGAAAGAACGATTTGCGCGCGGGTCCATTGTATGGGTGCAGCCACAAACAAAAGAATCAAAAGCGCCCTGAGTAATTTGGGCTTTCTCATTAATTGATTGCCTTTCATAATTTATAAATTCGTTAACACTGACTTGTTTTTCTCCAGTGAAGGGGTTCTCATTCCCCTTTCGAGAATAAAAACAGGCAGCTAAAAGAAAACACTTACTCAATCTTGTTCTTTTTTCTAAATTTTCCAGAAAAAAGCAGAGGAAAGGCAAAAGTAGTAATATCATCGGACTTTGACGTATAGAAGAAATACTTAAAAAGAAAAAGGGGATGTACTCTTGCAATGCTGCCAAAAGAGAACATCCCCCTCCAACCTCTCTTTATAAGAGAGAAGTGCATGGTGAAACTTTTATTTTACTTTTTCGTCTTTTGAAAATGAATAAGGCAAATCACTTTCTTGTGTTCCACGCTGCATATTCGGACGGTCGGTCATCTTGAAGTCAATAGTACCGCCTTGTAACAATTCGTTATGCTTCAAATAATTCTTGGTATAAACAGTACCGTTTACACGCATTTCATCTACATATCGGTTGGTATCGCTGTTATCCGATGCGGTTATTACCAAGTTCTTTCCGTTTTCAAAATGAAGTGTCGCCTTCTTGAACAACGGAGCACCCAGAATATACTCATCCGTACCGGGACATACCGGATAGAACCCTAATGCGGAGAATACATACCATGCCGAAGTCTGACCATTGTCTTCGTCACCGCAATATCCGTCCGGACCGGCTGTATACATACGGTTCATCACCTCACGCAACCAATATTGCGCTTTCCAAGGCTGGCCTGCATAGTCATACAGATAAATCATGTGCTGGATGGGCTGGTTTCCATGTGCATAGTTACCCATGTTCATGACTGTCATTTCACGAATCTCATGAATTACCTGTCCGTAATAGCTATCATCAAAGATGGGGGGAACCGAAAAGACAGAATCAAGCATGGTAACGAACATTTCCTTACCTCCCATCAAATCAATCAATCCCTGAGGGTCATGGAATACAGACCAGGAATAATGCCAGCTGTTTCCTTCCGTAAAGTCACCTCCCCATTTCAACGGCGAGAATTCAGGAGCGAACTTGCCGTCCTTCTGCTTGCCACGCATCAATTTACTTTCCGAATCAAACAGGTTCTTATAGTTCATGGCACGTTTGGCAAAAAGTGCGATTTCCTTCTTCGGACGCTTCAACTCTTTCGCCAGCTGATAAATACACCAGTCATCGTATGCATATTCCAATGTACGGGCTGCATTCTCATGAATCTTCACATCACAAGGCACATAGCCCAGCTTGTTATAATATTCATATCCCAGACGTCCGGTAGAAGAAACTTCAGGATGTACGGCTTCCGTTCCATGAATCAGTCCTTTGTATAATGTTTCCACATCTTCCACACGTACTCCTTTCAGATAAGCATCGACCAAGATAGAAGCTGAATTATTGCCGACCATGCAACCACGATGACCGGGGCTGGCCCATTCGGGGAAGAAACCGCTTTCCTTATAAGTATTAACCAAACCTTCCTGTATCTCCTTATTTACCGAAGGATACATCAGGTTCAAGAAAGGGAACAAGCAACGGAATGTATCCCAGAAACCTGTATCCGTATACATATATCCCGGCAGCGTTTCGCCATTGTAAGGACTGTAATGAACAGGTTGTCCGTTGGCATCCAGTTCATAGAATTTACGCGGAAACAACAAGGAACGGTACAAGCAGGAATAGAAAGTGCGGTATTGATCCAATGTTCCACCTTCCACCTCTACTTTACCTAAGGCCTCATTCCAAGCCTCTTTACCTTTCTGTACCAATACTTCAAAACTGTCACCACCCAATTCCTTCAGGTTCCGAATTGCTTGTTCAGGACTGATGAATGAAGAGGCCACACGGGCATGAACTACTTCACCTTTCTTTGTCTTGAAACCGATAACGGCTCCGGTATGGAAATCAGTCTGCTCCAGTTTACCTTCTTTCAAGGTTACAGGAACACTGCCATCCGGTTTTTCAGGCTGTACATCATTAGAGAACGTAGCCTCATAAGTAAACGGCTTATCAAACTCAATAACGAAATAATTCTTAAAGTTGGCAGGAACACCACCACTGTTACGGGTAGTATAGCCCACGATTTTGTTTTCTCCGGGAATCACCTTGACAGACGAACCACGATCAAAAGCATCCACCACTACATATGAATCATTCTCAGGAAAAGTGAAACGGAACATTACGGCACGCTCCGTAGGAACCATTTCGGTTACGACATCATGTTCTGCCAAATAAACCTTATAATAATAAGGTTTTGCAATTTCAGCTTTATGAGAGAACCAGCTTGCACGCTTGTCCTCTTCAAATTCCGGTTTTCCTGTTACGGGCATGATGGAAAATTGACCATAGTCATTAATCCACGGACTGGGCTGATGGGTTTGTTTGAAACCACGGATTTTATTAGCCGTATAAACATACTGCCATCCGTCCCCCATCTTTCCTGTCTGGGGAGTCCAGAAATTCATACCCCACGGACGGGATATGGCAGGATAAGTATTTCCTGTAGAGAGTTCAAAGGAAGACTGTGTACCTACCAACGGACTCACATAGTCTGCATAATCCTTTGCCTGCACAAACAGTGTAACACACAGGACTGCAACTGATAGAAATAATTTTTTCATGATATTGTTATTTGGGTTAAGTTATACTTTTTAATTCTTTATCTGTTTTCCCCATTCCGTCGGTACGGGACTCATGGTAATCTCCATCGTTCCTCCACGTACCAGATCATCATGGGTAAAGAAAGGAACATCCAGCGGTTTTCCGTTCAACAAAACCGACTCAATATACTTATTGGTCTTCGAATTATTGTGGGTACGGATAACGAAAGTCTTGCGGTCGGGCAAATTAATCGTCACCTCCTCAAACAACGGACGTCCGATAGAATAAACCGGCTTACCGGGACATACCTGATAGAAGCCCATGGAATTCAAAATATACCAGGCAGACATCTGACCGCAATCTTCATTACCCGACAAGCCGTCAGGAGCATTGAAATACTGGTTATACAGCACACTGTCAACCAATTCCTGAGTACGCCATGGACGGTTTACATAGTTATACATATGAGTAATGTGATGACTAGGCTCATTACCATGCGCATACTGGCCTATCAGTCCTGTGATATCAGCAGAGGTAGCCTCCCCTTCCAACTGGGAAGAAACCGTAAACAAGGAGTCCAGCTTTCCTACGAAAGCATCCTCCCCACCCATCAAATTCACCAGTCCCGGGATATCATGCGGAACAAACCAAGTCCATTGCCATGCAGTACCCTCGCAATAATCATCATTACGGTGATTGGAAGAACGGGGATTGAACGGAGTACGCCATTCACCTTTACTATCCAATCCACGCATGAAACGGGTGGCAGGATCAAAATAAAATTCGTAAGCATCTGCAAAACGGGCATACTTCTCCTTGGTTTCAGTATCTCCCAAGCTGTCTGCCAGCACGGAGATACACCAGTCATCATACGCATACTCCAATGCTTTCGCTACCGATTCATTCTCACGGTCACATGGAATATAGCCAAGAGTATTCTTATAATAACGTGCTTTGGGCATAACATATGGAATCAGCCAATCGGGAGCTACAATACCGGTAGTGTCATATTCCGCTGCACGCAGACATGCCTTGTAAGCTTCCTGCACATCAAAATCGCGGTATCCCTTCACATAAGAATCGGTTACCAACGAAGCCGCATGATATCCCACCATAGTTCCGGTATAATTGGACACACAGTCCCATTTCGGAAAGATACCACCTTCCTGATGCTTCTTTATTAATGAACGGATAAACTCCGTATTCAACTGAGGATCGACAATAGTCAGTAACGGATGTAACGCACGGAAAGTATCCCACAAAGAGAAAATGGTATAAACCGGATGTTTCATGTCGGTGGTATGCACTTTCAAATCCATTCCCAAGTAACGCCCGTCTACATCAGTAAACAGATTGGGACTTAGGAAAGCATGATACATAGCCGTATAGAAAATGGCACGCTGGTCTTCATCATTGGTTTTGACTGCAATCTTCGACAAGCATTCATTCCATTTCTTCTTAGCATCGGCACGCACTCCATCAAAATTCCAACCGGGCATCTCAGCCTGGAGGTTCTTATAAGCACCTTCCGCATCAACAGAAGAGATAGAGAACTTAGCCAGCACTTGTTCATCTTTCGCCGTTTCAAAATGCAAAAGCATTTTACATACAGGAATCTGTTTGTCATTTTCCTGAACAGTATCCGTGTACAAGGTATACGTAAAGGGTTTGGAAAATACGGCATAAAAATAAAGATCCTGCCGGTATGCCCAATAGGCACTGCGTTTGCGCCCCCGCCGGTATGCCCAATAGGCACTGCGTTTGCGCCCCCGCAACACAGTATCATTCACAGCCTCCACTTCCATGACCTGATTGATTTGTTGCTGAATATTATAGTCCATATCCAAAATAAATCCTGACTCCTTACTTTCCGGGAAAGTATACCGATGCATTGCCGCACGCTCTGTCGAAGTCAGTTCGGCTTTTACCCCGTATGTATCCAGAAAAACAGAATAATATCCCGGTTCGGCATATTCCTTTTCATGAGAAAAAGCCGATGCGAAAGGACGCTTCTGGCTTTCTGTTCCCAAGAAATCAGTACGCTGCACACCTACAGTCGGCATCAACAGGAAATCTCCGAAATCCGCACACCCTGTACCACTAAGACGTGTATGGGCAAAACCATTGATCGTAGTATCTTCATAATAATATCCGGAACAGGAATCCCAACCGTCAATACGAGTATCCGGCCCCGGCTGTATCATGCCATGAGGAACCATAGCACCCGGATGAGTATGCCCATGGCCTCCTGTACCAATAAAAGGATTGACATAATGGGTGTAATCATTCATTTCATTGCCCTCAGAATCACATGCAGTGAAACACAATAACCCTAGAAGACAGCCGCTTAAGAGCATGTTGATTTTCATAGATCTTTATTTAAAAATTATTTTGTTTCCGATGAGATAAATATATTGTTATCATCTACTTTCTTATAATTGAAAGGAATAGAGTTACGCAAAGAATTCAGCACAGACTCTATATTATCTTTCTTTTTCAGTACACCTGAATAAGTATTAGTACTGTCTACATCCGGTGAAAGGATTATCTTCACTCCATAGAACCGTTCCAATGCTGCCGCAATCTGGAAAATAGATGACTTTTCAAATGGAATCAAGTCATTATGCCAGACTATCTCCATCTTGGGATCGACCTGTTTTACTTGCATCCGCCCTGTTACCCTGTTTAAAACGGCTTTTTGTCCCGGCAACAAAGTAATTCTTCCTTTGTCCGATTTATCTTTTACCTCAACTTCACCCTCTATCAAGGTTGTTTCCGCAAAACTGTTATCCGGACGACATTTTATATTAAAAGAGGTTCCCAAGACCCTGACATCCATTGCCGGGCTTTTTACCATGAAAGGTTTCTCATGATTACGTGCTACTTCAAAATAAGCTTCTCCATCCAGATATACATGACGTTCCTTTCCTTCAAAAGCACGCGGATATTTTAAAACAGACGACTGGTTCAACCATACTTTTGTCCCGTCAGGCAACAACATCTCACGCACTTGTCCATGAGCAGCCGATGCTACCACCAATTCCTCCGCTTTATTCCGGAACCAATAGGCCAATCCCGCAGCCAGCACTATCACGCCCACTATAGCAGCTGCATAACGCAACACACTCTTAAGCTTGAACACCTCCTGTCTCTTTTGATTTTCCTGTTCCAATCTTCTACCCAACCTGCGCTCTGCCTTCGCTACCAGATTTTCCTCCTCAAAGGGGAATTTACCTAACTGATAAATCTCCTCCATACGGAATAACTCTCCGGCATTCTCATCAGATTCTTTCATCCATTCATTGATAAGAACAAAATCCTCCTCCGAGCATCGGTTTTCCAAATACCTGATAATAATATCTTCGTTAAGTTTACTCATCTTTTTCCCTATTCATATAGTAAACAATTCAACTTGTAAAAACACTTAGCAGTTTTGCTGAAAATATAATCAATGACAATAATAAATGGCTGAGACGTTCGCGCAAAAATTTCAAGGCCTTATACATATGTGCCTCTACGGTACGTAAAGAAATGCCAAGAGTATCAGCGATTTCCTTGTTTTTCATATCATGAAGATAGCTCAGTTTAAACACCTCCTTACATTTATCCGGCAATTCATTAATCGCTCCAAAAATTTCCTGACGCAATTCCTGATTCTCTATCTTTTTAATAACTTCAGCATGATCCGGCTGGTAATATTGCAATTTTCGTTCATAGATTTCTATCATTGCCGCACTGTAGTTGTTCTCTATAACCTGATGCTTCAATAAATTTATAGCCTTGGTATATACAGAACGATAAAGGAAAGCTAAAATCTGCTCTCCTATGACGACTGAATCTCTCCGCCTCCACAACTCCACAAAAACATCTTGCACTACATCTTCGGCTTCTTCGGTACCGACCAGCCGTGTCGCATAAAACAACAGCTTAGGATAGCATTGACGAAAGACGGCCTTATAGGTGTCATCAAGTTCCTCGTTCATATTATATAATTCACCTTTGTATGAAGGAGAGAGCCAATGTTCCAAATAACGATCCAATCATCCACTGTAGAGGCAAAAAGCTTCCGCTCATCATACAATTTTCAGGCAGATTCAAACCGCCTCTACAGCAAAACGATAACAAATATTACTTTTAACTCACCTCCTGTACAATTACAATTCTTAATAAGTTGAACCAATTATTATCTATCTATACCAAATATTTCCCGGTTCCGGACCCATTTCAAATTCTACAGTAGCACCATCCATTATTTGCCGGTGTGTGATATAGCTCTTATCGTATGGTTGCCCATTTACTTTCACCGACTGGATATAGATATTTTCACGACTTACTCCAGGGGCCAGTACTGTGAACGTTTTTCCATTATCCAGATGCATCTGTATCTCGGGGAACAACGGCGTACCAATCTCATATTCACCACTTACCGGATTGACAGGATAAAATCCCATAGCACTGAATACATACCAGGCAGACATCTGTCCACAATCCTCATTTCCACACAGTCCGGCAGGTGCATTGAAATAAAGGTCATGCATGACCTGCGCCGCATACTTCTGAGTTTTCCAAGGCTGACGTACCTTATTATACAAATAAATCACATGATGGCTAGGCTCATTACCATGAGCATACTGGCCAATCATACCTGTACTGAAAAGAGGCAAATCTGCATTACCAGCCGGGATATAAGTAAACATACTATCCAACTTTTCCGTAAAACGATCCTTACCACCAGTCAAGGCAATTAGCCCCTTAATATCCTGCTGTACAGACCAAAAGTACTGCCAACCGTTACTTTCACAAATGTGGGCAGTGTAGTCATCCGGGCTGAAATTAGGTTGGAATACTCCTTTATCATCTATCGGCTGCATGAAGCTTGACGCCGGATTGAACACATTGCGATAATTCTGAGAACGCTTGTAGAATTCGTCCGCTAATTGAGTCCTCCCCATCTTCCGGGCCATTTCGGCTATGCAATAATCATCAAAAGCATATTCTAATGTTTTGGAAAGCGACCAATTTTCCGCATTATATTCATCCTTTATATTATAAGGTATATATCCTAATTTTTTATACAGACCAATGCCGCGATAATCATCCAAGTTAGCAGTAGCCACACAAGCCTCCAATGCCTTCTCTGCATCAAAATCACCAATACCTTTCAAATAAGCATCGACAATAACAGGTACAGCGTGGTAGCCAATCATCATATCCGTTTCACTTCCCCAAAAATTCCATACCGGCAAACGTCCGTTCTGTTCATAAAAAGCAATGAATGATTTCACCATATCATTGACACGCTGAGGTTCCGTATAAGTAAATAACGGATGTGCGGCACGATAAGTATCCCACAATGAAAAAGTTCCATAATTCACCCAACCATCCGTCTGATGAATTTTCTTATCGGGACCATAATAAGCCCCGTCCACATCACTATAAATAGTCGGGGCAATCATTGTATGATACAATGCTGTATAAAAATTAACCTTATCGTCCTTGTTATCACCTGTTACCTCTATTTTTCCCAACTGACGGTTCCAATTATCTTTAGTTTCAGCCAAATATTTATCGAAATCATTGTGAGGTGCTTCAGCCGCCATGTTTTTAGCAGCACCTTCCATGCTTACTCCCGAAAGAGCAGTACTCAGAACAATCTGCTCTCCTTTTTCCGTATCAAAATTAAAGCGGGCGATATAAGCCGTACCTACACGTTTACCTTTCAAAGCAATGGCAGTAGTATCCATCTCTACCGAGGCAAACGGTTTGGAGAAACGAGTGCGGAAATACACATGCTGGTCTCTTGCCCATCCTTCGGAAAAACGATATCCCTGAATGGTGCATGAGTCAATTATCTCAATATAAGAATCATTGGTAAAGTCCCAATTCATCGCTTTCTTCAGATTCAGAAAGACAGCCGACTCTCCTTCAGGAAACGTATAACGCTGTATACCGCAACGCTCTGTAGCAGTTAACTCCACATTGATATCATAATCTTTCAGCAACACGCGATAATAACCAGCTGAAGCCTCTTCATCCGCATGAGAGAATTTGGAATAGATGCCTAAAGGAGCTTCCGCTTCCTGATAAGGCAAAGTTACAGGCATGAAAGAGATATCATACAAGTCTCCGGCTCCTGTTCCCGACAAATGGGTATGACTGAATCCGGCAATCGTACTGTCCGGATAAAAATAACCGGAAATACGGTCCCATCCGGGCAAACCGTTATCCGGACTAAGTTGTACCATTCCGAAAGGCGCTTGCGCTCCCGGATAAGTATTGCCGGTAAAATCGGTTCCGATAAACGGATTCACCAATTGGGTATAATCGGTTGACGGCTGGGTTTGTTTATTGGACACACAGGCTCCAAATGCCACTAAAGAAATGAATAGCGCGAGAACAGGTGTTTTCATACTTAAGAGGTTTTTCATTATTACTTTGTTACAAAAATACACATTATAATAATATGAACAACCTTATTATAAAAAACACTTAGCTTTAATTCATTATTTTTTCGTATTTAAATAGTAAAGAAGGGATTCTTTCACCTTTTCATCCGAAGTTACAATCAAAAATTCACCGCCTCTTTTATCATACAGAAAGCAATAGGTCTTATAAAGAGCTATACCTGCTATCTCCTCCCAAGGGAATGTCTGTTTCAGTTCCGCCTTATCATATGTCAGCCCTTCCGGAGTTATTTCCACCCAAGTCTGCCCCGCAATACTCCGCTTATAAATCTTATTTAGTCTGACAGGCAGCATAATCAAGATATAAATAAGACACAAGAACCAAATCAGCAGCGGACTGAACAGGCTTTGCTCTTCGGGAACAATATAGTGCCCTGTACACAGTGCAATACAAATATAAATGATGAACAACAAAGAAAAACTGAAATGACGGATGTCCCACAATTTATACAAAGCATACTTTTTCAGGCTGATATTATAATCACAAACCACGACACCTGGTTCCCGTGTCAGTTTGCTTTTCGGTATGCTGAAGATACGCAATATCTGGATTCCCCGTTTCACGCCATACCCGAATAATAAAACCATCACACCAAGATTTATCAAGATCCACCACCACAATGATTCGTTTGCCAAAGCCGGTTGCCCGACAAGCACCATTGATGCAAAAGTGATACCCGCCACCAATAACAACATACTACAAATTACAGTTAAAATCCATCCTTTTGTTTTCATAATAACCTTTTTATTTTATTCCATGACGGGAAACAAAGATAAAAGATTATAGCTAGATAACAAATAAAGAGCCGTCGAATTTAAATTATTGTTTGGTTAGGAACTTAGATTTTTTTCGTATGTTTGTCGCAAATATTAATGAAAAACACATTTCTATCTATGAAAAAGAGTGATATTCTGTTCTTTTTGTTTGTAATAGCATTGTTTCTACCCTTTTTTATTAGCGATACCATTTATGAATGGTACAAATCTTTCAATGCAATCCATGGTATGGTCATGAGTTTTGTGAAGTTCGCCATTCTAGCTACTTTGGGAGA
>OBLF01001803.1_pt1 | contig 16167 bp, 17 predicted proteins | sample 1519231 | NCBI WGS metagenome assembly OBLF01 (sample SAMEA2602895, study PRJEB22501) | metagenome | reverse complement strand
GTAATGACTATATAGAAAAGAGTTTAAATTTAATTGCAGAAGAATCAGGAAAGGTAAATGTATTTTCTTCTTATAAACAGACATATACTAAGCATAATTCAACTAATGTATATAAAACAGATTTAGCTACAATAGTTGAAGTCATTGATATAACAAACATACAAAAAACATTGAAATTAACAAAAGTAAATAGTTTAGATGAGTGTATTAACACACAGGGTACATGGTTCTATGAGAACAATATTACCGTTTATATTCATATGTTTGGAAATAAAGAAGTTACCCATAATAATATTGCTTTGCTAGTAAATGATAAAGCAATTATTTACACGCAAAGCACAAGCAGAAATGTAAATCTATATATAGAAGGTATTAATTTTTTTGGTGGAGTTATTAATGGCAATCTAAATTTTCAAAATTCTGCGACATATACAGATTCTAAATTGTATTTAAATAAGTGTGGTTTTTATTATGGAGGAGGAACTAACTTAGGAAATAAATATTCATCTGTTTATATTAAAGGTGTAGATTCTATAATACAAGATTGCATATGTATGTATGGTTATAGAGATGGTTTTGCATATTTAGATAATAATGGAACTTCGTGTAATTCTATAGAAATAGATTGCATTGGTGCGAATTGCGGTCTTGATAATGATGATGGTAGTAATAATGGAAGTACAATACATGGCAATTGCAGAATAGTAAGAATAAATACAAAAGCCTATAACTGTACTGGTGGGGTTATCGCAGATGCCAACAATTCACGAAGCTTGAATTTAGGATGTGAAGCGTGGGATAGTTGTACTAACAACGAAGCTTTAAACAGTAATTATTGCCCATACGATACCGCTGAAATGTATTTATATGCGTGTAAATCGTTTGGTTCTAAACTTGGAATAAATAGAAATGCAATTAACACAAAAGTTTATATAAAAAATTCTTGTTATGAAAATATAGTTGGAAATGGAGAAACAATTTTCTTAGATTAACAATAGGTTAATTGTGTGAACATAGAAAATAAAAAATTGAATAGTGTATAAAAAAATAAAGTCAGGGCAATATATTAGTGTCGAATTAATATAAAAAGCCTGACTTTACTTATTTGTAAATTAGGAGTTTTTCCTGTTTACAATTATAGTATAGCCATGTCTTTTTAAAGTTATTCATATTTTTAATTGTTTATTAAAATTTAACGAAAGAAGTGGTTATATTGAATTGCAATGAAGAATTTGTAGTCAATGCTCTTGGAAAATTAACATTAGAATTTAATTATGATTGGCAGGAGCAGATAAAGATTAGAGAGCTATTACATTTAGCGCTTTATAATTATGATGTTATGAGTGTAGAAAAATCTTTAATATCAAGCGATCTTAAAGAAAAGATTCTTTTATATCTTCAGGTTAAAAAATTAGAAAATTACTCTCAGGCAACATTAACAAATTATATGTATACCCTAAGGAATTTTTCTGATTTTATTAATAAGCCAGTATCTACAATATCTAAAAATGATATAAGGTACTTCATGGCTATGAATTATACAAGTTTAAAACCTAGCACAATAAATAATAAGCTCGCATGTTTAAAAGCATTTTTTGAATGGTTAGAACAAGAAGAAGTTATAGCTAAAAATCCAGCAAGATATTTACAGGGAACACGATTATCTAAAAGGTTAAGAAGTTCATTATCATTAGAAGAATTGGAGAAAATAAGGCTTGCTTGTAAAAATGTAAGAGAAAGAGCTTTGATTGAATTTCTTTTTGCTACTGGATGTAGAATATCAGAAGTTGTAAAAGCTAATATATCAGATATTGATTTTTCAAATAACTCTCTAAAAGTAGTTGGAAAAGGAGATAAACAGAGAATTGTATTTTTTAATGATAAAACAAGATTACATCTTAAAAATTATATAGATACAAGAACAGACAAACAAGAAGCTTTATTTATAGCAGTAAAGAGACCACATAATCGTATCAGTAAGCGTGGTCTTGAGCTAATAGTATCTAATGTTGGTAAAAGAACTAATATAGGTAAATCGATATTTCCGCATCTACTTAGGCATACAATGGCAACACTTGGTTTGCAATCAGGCGCAGATATAACAACAATACAGCATTTGTTAGGGCATACAACACCAAGCACAACACAAATATATGCAGAAACATCTTTAGATAATTTAAAACATGAATATAAGCAACATTTTAATTGTTAGATAAAAGAGATTAGAGAAATCTAATCTCTTTTTCATATATAAAAATTGAAAGGAAGTGTATTATGGAAACAATAAGCATTGCATTACTTTGCACCATATTAGGCGTATCAATAAGTTATTTAACATTCCAACGAAACAAGGACAATGCAATAAGAGCAGAAACAAGAGAAGATGCAGAAACAAGAGCAAAATTAGATTATATATCTAAAGGGGTAGACGATATCAGATTAGATATAAAAACTCAGGATAGAAAAATAAATGAAATAATTGAAAGAGTAGCAAAAGTAGAAGAAAGTTCAAAATCAGCACATCGCAGAATTGATAATATTGAGAAAGAAGGAAATTAAAATGGAAAATATAATGAACTATGTTGCAGAAAATGCATTAATTCTTATTCCGGTATTATATATACTAGGATACATGCTTAAAGGAACTCAGAAAGTCGAGGATAAATACATTCCTATTGTTTTACTTCCAGCTGGAATTGTACTGGCAATGCTTATTGTTGGAGTTAATGTAGATGGATTTATTCAAGGTGTATTAATAACAGGGGCAGCAGTTTATGTAAATCAATTAGTAAAGCAAATCAGCAAATAAGGTGTTCGTCATGAACACCTTATTTATATAAAAATAGAAAGAGGGAATGGGAAAATGAAACATATAATATCAGTAGGTCATACTGCAAGTGGTAATATTGGATGTGGAGCAGTAGGGTTATTGGATGAATCAAATTGTACAAGAGAAATAGGACCAGCAGTAGCAGATTATATTAAAAGTGCTGGAGAAGAATCTGTATTGTTAAGGATAGATAAATCAAATTCATATAATTATGAGGATTGCTATGTAAGAGCATCACAAGCTAATGAAATAGGAGCAGATACATTTACAGAGATTCATATAAATGCTGGTGGAGCTGGTGCAAGTGGAGTTGAAGTTTTACTTAATTCTATGGATAGTCGAATGAAACCTTATGCAGAAAAGATATGTGAGAATATTTCATTAGCTTTAAATATACCTAATAGAGGAGTTAAAGTACAATCACTAATTGTATTAAAAAGAACATCTATGCCAGCTATGTTAGTTGAATGCTGCTTTGTAGATTCGCCAGATGCAGAAAAATATAATCCTAAAATAATTGCTAAAGCTATAGCTGGAGCATTGGTTAATAAAGATTTATCAGAAGATGATTCAGTAAAATTAGGTTGGAATAAATCAGATGATAACAGATGGTGGTATTGCACAGATATACAAAATAAGAATTACTATAAATCTGAATGGAAACTCATAGATGGAAAATGGTATTTATTTGATTCTTATGGATGGTGCATTACAGGATGGGTTTATTATAAGACTTATAAAGATAAAAAAGATGTATGGTACTACTTAGATTCTATTAATTGCGATATGGCGATAGGTTGGAAAAATATAAAAGGAGAATGGTATTATTTCAATAATGATGGTGAAATGCAGACTGGTTGGATAAAAGATAATGGAAAAGACTATCTTCTTTATTCTAGTGGAACTATGGCACATGATACAACAGCTTATGGTTACAGTTTTGACAACAATGGTGTTGCTACTAAAATTTAATATGATATAATGTTTTAGGCTAGATTGCACAAATATAGCGTTAACACCATTAAAGGCAGCAGATTAAGATTGATTTTTTTATCTGTTGCCTTATATTTTTTTTATTGACAAAATTTACAGTTATTATACAATGTTTGTATAGATAGTATAGGGGGATAAACAATGCAAAATTTAATTACTTTTTTATTTTTAATATGTTTTATATGCGTTATTATAGGATTTATTAATCCTAAATTCGTAATTCGTTGGGGGGATTACGAAAGGAAGACTAGAAAAAATGTTTTGAAATATTATGGGACAGGTACAATAATTACGTTTTTATTGGTTGGAATGTTAGGACCTAGAGTCGAAACTACTAAAGTGAATAAATCAGAAATGTCTCAAGAAACAAGCAAAGAAGTAGCTCAAGAAATAAATGATGTAGAGGAAAAAAAAGAACCTGAAGAGACAAACACTGAAGATAATATTCAAGAAGATACAATTGAAACATCAGAGTTATACGAAAAAGTGTTTGTTATTTTTAGCGATAAAATAGGAAAAAGCACTTTTGAAAATGATAAAAGTGTGATTGATTCTACAGGATATACAGCAGAAATTACTAATCCAAATGAAGTAGATTTAGGAAAGATACTTATAAAAGATAATAGTGGAGACTATGTTACATTAATGTATTACCCGAATAAAGATAAAATAGAAACATTAGCTTTATTAGCATATAATAAAAATGGAGCTGAGATATCTATAAAAGATGAAATGCATACTACAAAAATCAACTATAATACATATAATATAGATGCTAATCCTAGAAATAAACTTGTTTCTGGATTGAATGATTTAAAAAAATTTATGTTTGTTGATATGAAAGATGTTAAATCTAATATTGCTACTGAAGAAATAGATGTTTATATTAATGTGTCTACGAGCATTGATGATGGAAAAGCATCTTTCAGCATAGATAGTAATTTGCCTGATGATACAAAGCTAATGCTTACATTGTCTGATGGGAATCAGTATAGGGGCCAAACTAATTTGACTATAAAATCTGGACAGTGCCAATCAGACTTATTTTCTAATAAAGGAGAAAAACTTTCAGGAGAATATAGTTTGGAAATATCAATGCCTATAGCTTCTGTTCAGCCAGATACAGTTCGTAAATTGATAGGTAATTCAGGAGAGAATTTAAGAGGGGATTTAGTTGTTCCGAATAGTATCGGTAATGGACAAACGGTAGAAAAAACAATAGATATTTCAATATGATAATATGCTTTTATAGTATTAAGTTTTATGGAGGTTAGTAATGGGATTATTTGATTCAAAAGAAAATAAACAGGAAAAAGCATTAAAAAAGCAACAGGAACAATTTGAACAACTAAAGTCTAAATATAATTTAAATAACTTAACACAAGAAGATGCACAGACACTTCAAAGAATATCTGATAGTTTAGCAGGTATGGGGTTTTTAAAAGCTGGTGTAGCATTAAGTTTTGGAAAAGCAGAAGATCAAGCAAAGATAGGATATCTAAGTGCTATGATTGATCAAAATTTTTTAATTATAAAATTATTGTCAGACATTAGTAATAAATTAGATAACAAATGACCAGAGATTAAATTCTCTGGTCTTTTTAATAAATTAAGAATCAAAAAAGTTAATTATTATATCTTTTTATTAATTATAGTCAGCAACTTAAGATAATTTTTTCTGGATGGCAATTCATGTCCGCAGATGTATCTTTTCGAAATACCAAATTGTTTAGCGAATTTATTCTTAGAAAGTCCAGAAATAGTAATTGTTTTTATAAGATCATCATAGAAAGTATCCATAGCAGTCAAATATTCATCATAAAAGTATGTTGTTTCAAGATTAAAAAAAGCAGCTAATTTTATTGATATTTCTTTAGTTGGAAAAAGTCTACCACATTCATACTTAGAAATATTTGATTTAGTTGTTTCTATGTAATCAGCAAGTTCTTGCTGTGATAAATTATATAAACTCCTTAATCTTTTTAAGTTTTCAGAGATTAAATTATTTTTTCCTTCCTTATATATAGCCTTTAAATCTATACTTAAAATTATCGCTTTTTCATGTAGTGAGCATTTAAAGGTGGTACTGGAGACTATGTTGCATTATTTGAACCTACAGCTTCAACTATAGAAAAGGATGGAAGTGGATATATTCTTGCATCAGTAGGTGAAGAAACAGGATTAATCCCATATACATGTTATTTTTCAACAAAATCATATATGGATAAAAACCCAGAAGTTATAGAAAAATTCACAAAAGCTATATATGAAGGTCAGCAATGGTTTTTCAGTCATTCTGATGAGGAAGTAGCAGATAGTATAATTGATTATTTCCCGGGAACAGATAGAGATACTATAATAACAGTAGTTAAAAATTATAGGAGTATAGATGCACTTGCTCATAGTCCAGAAATTAAAGAAGAAGATCTAAATAGACTTATGGATATTATACAGGATTATGACAGCAGTCTTATAACTACAAGACCACAATTTTCTAAAATAGTTGATAACTCGTATGCTCAAAAAGCTCAAAATTAACATGGTTAGATAATTATATAGATGAAAAGGTGGTGAATTAAATTTGTGTTTATTAGAAATACGTAATATATCAATGAACTATCATTCTGCAAAGTGTGAAACAAAAGCTCTAAGCAGTATTAATTTTAAAGTTAATGAAGGAGAGTTTATTTCTATTTTGGGACCTTCAGGATGTGGGAAATCTACACTTTTGAATATAATAAGTGGTCTTTTAGAACCATCTGAAGGAAGTATTTTATATAGAGGCGAAGATATAAAAAATAGTCTTGATAAAATTGGATATATGTTTCAAAAGGATCATTTGTTTGAATGGAATACTGTATGGGAAAATGTGATTTTAGGTCTTAAAATTAAAAAAATTTTAAATAATGAATCAAAAGAAAGAGTTGAAAATCTATTAGAAAGTTATGGTCTTGAGAAATTTAAAAATCATTATCCAAGAGAATTATCAGGTGGAATGAGACAAAGGGTAGCATTAATAAGAACACTTGCGTTAAATCCAGAAATATTATTTTTAGATGAACCATTTTCTGCATTAGATTATCAATCAAGGTTAATGGTTTGTGATGATGTATATAAAATAATAAAAAAGGAAAAAAAGACTGCAATAATGGTTACACATGATATTGCAGAAGCTATTTCAATATCTCAAAAAGTAGTTGTTCTTTCCAAAAGGCCTGCAAGTGTAAAAAAAGAAGCTGTTATGAAATTTAATAATGAAGATTTGACTCCTTTTCAAAGAAGAAAAGAACCACAGTTTAGTGGATATTTCAATGAATTATGGAAGGAGTTAAATGAAGATAATGAGCATAAAGAATAATATACATCTAAATGAAATTAATAAGGATAACAGTATAAGTGATGAACACAGGTTATATTTAAAATGTGTAAAAGCACATAAAATCAAGGTGACAGTATCAAGAATACTAATTCTTATAGTATTTATTGGATTATGGCAGATTGCTGCTGATTTGAAATGGATTGACCCATTTTTGACATCCAGTCCAAGTCGTGTAATAAAGTCATGTATAAGTCTATATGAGGATGGAACTTTGTTTAAGCATATAGGGATAACTTGTTATGAAACTATACTTGGATTTTCACTTGGAACTATTCTTGGAGTAATAATTGCAGTAATATTATGGTGGTATCCAACAGTTTCGAAAATATTAGACCCGTATTTAGTAGTATTAAATGCACTACCTAAGGTTGCACTTGCTCCTATTATAATATTCTGGATAGGAAACGGAATGCCAGCAATAATAGTAATAGCGCTGCTTATTTCAATTGTAACAACTATAATAAGTGTTTTAAGTGGATTCAATGAGATTGATAATGAAAAAATAATGCTTATGAAGACTTTTAAAGCTTCAAAATTACAGATATTAAGATATCTAATATTTCCATATTCAATTCCAGTTTTTATTTCTGCATTAAAGATAAATGTAGGTTTATCTTGGGTAGGAGTTATAATGGGTGAATTTTTAGTGGCAAAGAGTGGACTAGGTTTTTTAATTGTTTATGGAGGACAGGTAGCACAGCTTGATACAGTAATGATGAGCATAGTTATTTTATCAGTTATAGCATTTTTAATGTATGAAATTGTTGCAATTCTTCAAAAAAAGTTAGTAGGGGACAGAGAGTGAAAAATAGCTGCTATGAATATATCTTCATAGCAGCTATTATATATTGCAATTTACAATTAATTTTGAATTTACTGTGCGATTTTTAGATTATACTTATAAGAACATATATATTATAAATTTTTTAAAAATATGATGATGAAAATATTAGAAAGTAATTTAAAATATACCTTTATAAGAAATTATATAAAAAAACCCTTTGTTTTTTAAGTGTTTTTCAAATTATTAGATAATTTATTAGTATTTGAAGCAAAATAAAAAATAGAACAAAGATATATCTATGGTAATATATATTGTAATAAAAATAAGAGTTTAAAATAATAATTTGCATTAAACAAATGTAATATCTTATCCCGATAAATATACAAATACAAAACTAACATTGAGGAGGTACATATGAAATTATTAACAGAATATGGAATTATAACACTTGGAGTAGCAATAGTAATTTTTGCATTTGAATTTTTCTTTTTTCCAAACCAGATTGCATCTGGAGGAGTATCTGGTTTGGCACTTGTTATTAATAATATACTTGGAATTGAACCAGGAATAATTATGGTAATATGTAATGTGATTTTATTTTTACTTGCGTTTATTTTTATTGGAGGAAACTTCGGAATAAAAAGTATGTATGCAGCATTTAGTTTGTCAATTGCATTATCTATATTAGAAAAGAACTACACACCTGTAGCTTTAACTGATGATTTAATGTTGGCATCAATTTTTGGAAGTGCATTATTAGCATTTGGAAGTGTAATAATGTTAACACAAGATGCAACTACAGGAGGAACTAGCATTACAGCAAAATTATTAAATAAATATGCAAATATAGATTTTGGTAAGGGTTTATTAATATCAGACTCCATTGTAATTATATTAGCAATGTATACTTTTGGAATAGAACTTGGGCTTTTTGGTCTTTTAAGTGTATATCTAACTGGAACTTTAATTGATAAATTTGTAGATGGTTTAAATATATCTAAGCAGGTTATGGTATTTACAAAGGAAGAAAAACTTGTTTCAAATTACATAATGAAAGATATAGATAGAGGATGTACTGTATTTTACGGTAAGGGTGGATATACTGGTGAAAATAATTGTGTAATACTCACAATATTAACAAGAAGACAATTTATGAAATTAAAACAGTTTATAAAATTAAATGATCCACAGGCATTTGTAACAGTTAATGATACAAGTGAAGTACTTGGAAAAGGATTCAAGAGTTTAATTGAATAGTATAAAAAAGAGCTTGATGAAAACTTTTCATTAAGCTCTTTTGAAAGTGTTGATTTTAATTATTATGCTTGTTGATTTAAGTCATTAATATCATGAATCTGCATAGATTTTGCATATGACGTAATTTTTTTTATTATCATGGCAAGTACTAATAACACTGTAACAATAAATGCTTCAGATAAAATAAGTTGTGACCATGAACCATATTTTAGTATAGGTCTTAATGTAAGCAGTTGGATTACAGCTGCATGTGAAATATATAGAACTAAAGAATTTTTACCAAACCAAGTAAATAAAGTCTTTTTATGTGTAAATACCATTAAAATGAAACTACATATAATGAAACCGCCTATATAGTGGAATAATCTAAGTATAAATGGATAAATGGCAGAATCAGAATAGAAAGTATAATTAGTATATTCAAAAAAGTATTCAACATCTGTAAATTCTCTTATTGCAAATAATATAATAAGAATTACACATGTAAGTACTCCTAAATGAATAGAGTATTTTTTATATTTTTCTAAGAAAGTTTCTTTGTTAAAAGCCATACCAGCTATAAAAAATGGCATGAAGAAAAATATTCTTGATACACTTGCATATGTTCCAATACTTCCATCAAATCCAATAATTAATGATGCTGCTACAGATAGTGCAAAGGCAATTTTGTAATTTTTAATATAATCAGAAAGAACATACCAGATTATTAATGCCATGAGGTACCATAAAGTCCAGCTTGGATATAACAATTGGAATTTAACACTTGTTCTATCTAATATATATCTGTTAAAGATAAAATAGAATGTTTGAGCAAATAAATAAATTTTGGTTGTATCAATTACTTTTTCAACAGTGCTTCGTTTGCTTTTTTTACAAAAGTATCCTGAGATAAAAGTAAATAAAGGCATATGAAACATATAAAGAAAAAGAATTAAATAGTGAGGATTAACACTTGATGGAGATATATATTCAAGTGAATTTCCAACAATAACACAAATTATTAAAAATCCTCTAAGGTTATCAAAATAATTATCACGTATTTTATTATTCAAATTTTTTCCCCTTTCAGAAATACAAAGAAAACTTATTTAGTTTTCTTTGCTTGAAGCTGTCTTCTTTTTTTTGTTTTTTTCTTCATTACAGAAAAGCCAAAAGATCCTACAGGATGCTTTTGAAGAGGGAAGTATTCCCCATGACAATAAGCCATCATATTTGCATTTTCAAAATGTATCTTTCCATCTTCATCAAATAGATCTTCATTTATGTGAGATCCAACAACTTCAGCAATGAACATGTCATGAGTTCCAAGTGGAATGATATCTTTTACTTTGCATTCAATATTAATAGGGCACTCATCAATATAAGGCACCGATATGTTACTGCTTTCACTTAGTGTAAATCCTAATTCTTTTATTTTATCATTTCTTTTGCCAGAACGTACACCACAATAGTCTACTGCTTTTACTAGATTAGAACCAGGAAGATTTACAACAAATTCCATGGTTTCTTTTATATATTCATAAGACAGTCTTTCTGGTCTTATTGAGATATATAACATTGGAGGCTTTGTATTTATTGTACCAGTCCATCCAACTGTAAACACATTTGTTTTTCCTTCTTTGTTTTTAGAAGTAACTAAAACGACAGGTACGGGATTTAATATTACGCTGCCTTTCATTTCAACTTTATTCATTAATTTTTACTCCTTAGATAAACGATTATTTTTATGGATCGTAAATATTAAGATATATTACCATACCAACAACATTCTGATTATACCATGTTTTTTTAATAGTATCTATCAGTGAAATATTTACAAATTTCAATTTTAATCTTTAAATAAAAAATACTGTATCTAAATAAAAGTTTAGATACAGTATTTCTTTATTTGCATATTAACGTCTTCTTCTACGTGAATAACTGCTTTTTCTACGTCTTGAGTTTGAAGCCATATTTTTTATTAATATTATTAATGTAATAATAATTATTATACTTGCTAAAGTTGCGATATAAATAATTATGTTATCTTTTAATATATTTCCAAATGAGATATCAACACTACCGGCAACACTTTCATTATGATTTCTTGTTGAATAAGTTAGTGTTACATCTTTATTAAATAGTAACTTCCATGCGCTTGAATCAGTTTTATCATAAGTTATTTGAGATTCAGCATCATTGATTGCATTTGCGTAATAAGTCACATCTTGAGTAAGTTTTAATGGAACTGTAATTGTCTTTGTTGGACCAAAGAATCCAAATGATTTATATTGTACATCGGTAGTACCAACTTCCTCACCAGATGATTTGTAAACAGTTTTTGATGTATTATAACTATAATTCATTATAGAATCCATGTCATTGAATTTAGTCATATCGGCATTATCTACTTGTCTACTCTTAAGAACTACACCTATAAGCTTTCTTCCGTTTACTTCATAAACAGCAGCAAGACATCCACCAGCAGCATTAGTTAAACCAGTTTTTCCTGCTATGTTTCCATTTTTACCAAGACCTAAGTTTCTGTTTTCTAACAGTACTTTAGCGCCATTAATTTGAATAGAAGCATCTGCAAGTTCCATGGTTTCTCTTTCCCAGTCATTTTGAAAGGCAGCCTTTGTTATTAAGGAAAGATCATATGCTGTAGTGTAGTGATTTTCATCATGTAATCCATTTGCTGTAACAAAATGACTATTATTAGCACCAATTTCTTTTGCTTTTGCATTCATCATATCAGCAAACTTTTGAGAATTTCCTGCAACATTGTCAGCAATCATATATGCAGTATCATTTCCAGAGAATAGCAATAAACCTTTCATGACATCATCAGCTGACATAGTATCTCCAACTTTCATAGAGTTGTGCATAAAGTTTATGTTCAGTGAATATTCAGGTTGGATTTTTGCAGATTCTGTAAATGCAATTTCATCACTTTTTTGTTTATTTTCAGCTAAAAGTAAACCTGTTAAAAGTTTTGTTGTACTAGCTGGATATCTTTTGCTGTCTGCATCCTTACAATAGATGATTTCACCAGTTTCTAAATCCATAGTTATAGCAGCTTGAGCATTTATATCTGGCTGTGCAGTTGTAGCAGCTTTTGCATTAATAGATGCTAATGGGCTGAATAAAGAAATAGAAAGAGTTAGTATAAGTGTTTTTAAAATAAAATTTTTTTTCAAGTCAAATCTCTCCGCTTCTATTTATTAAATATCTTAAAACAGTTTTAGTATAACATTTATACAAACTAATAACAATAAATGTTAGGTTTAAAATACTAAAGAAATTATTAAATAAGAATAACATATGTTTTTTTGATTAATGAATATAGTTAAATAATTAATTTACTAAGATGGTTTTTGAAGGTATATATTCCATTTAAAATTATGAAAAAGTTAAATATATTTTTACATTAATAGATATAGATTTTGTTTTTTTGAACAAACTATATACGAACTATGAAGAAGGGGTGACATTTTATGAAACAATATATAAAAAATATATTAATTGCAATTATTATTAGCCTTATAAGTGTAAATTATATAGGTGTGAAAATTAAACCTGAGGCAGCAGAAAGGAAAGTAGTTTATTTGACTTTTGATGATGGACCTTCTTTTAGTAATACAGATTCTATATTAGATCTATTATGCAAAAATAATGTTAAAGCTACATTTTGTGTAGTTGGTAATAATGCAGTTAGAAATAAGGGTACTATGAGAAGAATAAACAGCAGTGGTATGGGAATATTACCACACTGCAATAATCACGATTATACCGAAATATATAGTTCCACTGAAAATTATGTAAATGATTTAAACAAGTGTATGAAAACAATAAATGGAATTATTAATGAAGAAAGAACTTATAATATGGTCAGAATGCCTGGTGGCTCAACTAACACTGTATGTACGAGAGACGTTTTAAGTAATATAAAATCATATTTAAAAAGTAGAGATATAAATTATATTGACTGGACGATAGATTGTGGTGATACAAGAAGGTCATGTGTAGCTTGTAATACTATAAAAGAAAATGTAGAAGAAATGTGTGGAAAGAATATAGTAGAAGTTGTTTTGATGCATGATTTAGAAAATAAAAAAACCACAACAGAAGCACTGCAAGGAATAATTGATGATTATAAGAAATTGGGTTATGAGTTTAAAACAATAGAATCCATGGAACCATGGGAATTTGATTATTTGATAAATAGAAAGGTAATTAACAGGTAAAGATTCAATGAAAATACTCCCAAGTAAAAAACAAGGGAGTATTTTATTATTTTTTTAATCGTTCAATTATTGATTGCTTAGCTTTTAATTCAAATTCATCAGTTAAAGATTCTAGGATTACTTCTTGACCATACTTTTTTTGAAGGGCTAAAGTTAAAAGTCTATCTGCAAATTCTGGATTCTTAGATAAAAATGAACCGTGGAAATATGACCCAAAAGTATTCTTATATATACATCCTTCATATCCGTCAGAACCATTATTTCCATATCCGTGAATACATTTTCCTAGTGCTTTGTAATTATTGATATATGTTCTTCCTGAATGATTTTCAAAACCTACATATGTTTCATTGAACTCTTCATTAATGATTTCTGTATTTCCTATAAATCTAGTGTCTCCACCTTCAGTATAAATATCAAGTATTCCAAGGCCGTCTATTTTTTCACCATTAGGTGCAGTGTAGTATTTTCCAAGAAGTTGATATCCACCACAAATTGCAAGTACAACCTTACCTTCTTCAATATATTCTGTTAAAGGTTGTTTTTTCATGTTTTTTAAATCGTCAGATACAATAGATTGTTCAAAATCTTGACCACCTCCAAAGAAGATAATGTCAGTATTATCTTTATCTAAAATATCACCTTGAGAACAATTTACAATATTTACATTAATGCCTCTTAGAGAAGCTCTATGTTTTAAAATAAGTACATTACCTACATCGCCATAAACATTTAATAAATCAGGATATAGGTGGCATATAGTTAATTCCATAATATTAAATCCTCCTTATTACCATAATTTATCAATATAGCCTTTTGAATGAAGATATTTTCTATAATTAATCATAGCAGTGTATGTTGCAAGTATATATATTTTAGTTGATGAAGATTTCTTGAGTTTTTCTGTTAACTGCTCATAATCTTCTTCAAGGATAAACTTATCTTTATCAAGTCCTGCTACTTTTAATCTAACAGCCATATCATACATTCTCAATCCAGAAATAAATATGTCCTGAAGTTTTAATTCTGATATTTTTTCAAAGTCAACATCCCATATCCATGATACATCACGTCCATCAGCATAATTATCATTAAGCATAAATAGAGCAGAAAATGCATCGTCATTTAACTTTAAAGTATCTAATGCTTGATTATATCCTGCAGGATTTTTTACTAATATTATCTGAATATTTTTGTCATCTATTTTTATTTGTTCTTGTCTTCCAAAGCTTGAACTTTGGTTTTGAAGAGATGATTTTATCACATCATCATTAATACCTAGCTGTTTTGCAATTGAAAATGCACATAAAGCATTATATATATTATATGCACCTGATTGGCTTATAAAAATTTCAGAATTATTAATAAGTACAGTTGAACTTTCTGGTTTTAAATCTAAAATTTTATTTACACTATATGAAAGCTCTGGACGTTTATATCCACATTCAGGACAATAGAAATCACCTAAATGGTTGTACGTAACAAGGTTATAAGAATAAGGAGCCTTACAGAATTTACAGAACTTAGCATCAGCATTTAAATCTAAAGAATTATCTTCTTTAATAGGAGTATTAAATCCATAATATACACATTTATTTTGTATATTAAGTTTTCCAAGTAATGATTCATCACCATTTAAAACTAAAGTTGATTCTGGAACCTTATGAACACCTTCAAGAATTTTAACTAAAGTTGTATAAACTTCACCATACCTATCCAATTGATCTCTGAAAAGGTTAGTTACAGTTATTATTTCTGGAGTTACATATTCAGTAATAAATTTTACATTTGCCTCATCAACTTCTATGACAGCATATGAGTCTTTGGGTTTTTTAAAGAATGAATAGTTAGAAATAAAACAAGCAACTATTCCAGGATATAAATTTGCACCTGTATTGTTAGTTATTACATCAAGGCCACTTTCTTTTAAAATGTTATAAATCATACTTGTAGTTGTAGTTTTTCCATTGGTACCTGTAACAAGTATTACTTTATATCCTTTGCTTATTGTTTTTAAGATTGATCTATCAATTTTTAAAGCAATTTTACCTGGAAAGTTACTTCCTCCCTTTACTATATGCTTTGCAAGGAAAGCTGTAATTTTAGATAAAAATATACTTAAAATGCTTTTAATCTTTATTGTACTCACCACCTAATAAAATTATATCAAATTATATATTAATATATTTAGCTTAATAAGTAAAACAGATAATGTAATTATTTATTAAGTATGAACATATTATTATCACAATAATCAGGTTTAGTATATCATAAACTATAAATTTATAATAAGTAATGGTGCTAAATTAATTAAAGTCAGTTTGTGTCACAATTAATCTAAAAATGATATTATTTAAAAGAAAAATAAAAAAGGATTAAAATTAAAGGAATTTTTTATTAATTAGAGTATGTTACATAATTGTTTTATTGCTGAATATATCCTATAATTAAATAAACAAAGAATTTTACGAGGTGTTATATTAGTATGATTAAGGTAACAGTTAATATAAATGGTATGAGTTATAATTTAAAGGGTGAAAAAGATGAGAAATATCTTTTAGGCGTAGCAAGTTATGTTGACAGTAGAATTAAGGAAATAATGTCTAAAAAATCTGGATTAAGCACGAATGCTGCAACAGTTCTTGCAGCAGAGATCGGAAGAGCACACGTCTGAACTCCAGTCACTGACCAATCTCGT
>OBLF01001796.1_pt1 | contig 16202 bp, 15 predicted proteins | sample 1519231 | NCBI WGS metagenome assembly OBLF01 (sample SAMEA2602895, study PRJEB22501) | metagenome | reverse complement strand
AGATTGGGTGGCTCTCACTCGCGGATTCGGTGGCTCTATGCGGCCGGAATACTCAGATGTACCGTTCCAGGTCCAGTCGGGTCTCCCCCTCGTACCCCTCGATGTCCGCCAGGGGCCGCCGGGGCTGCTGGGGCAGCAGCGTCACTCCCGTCATATGGTCCACCCGGAAATGCCGCAGGTTCCGGTACGCCCCCACGCTGGCAATCAGGTAATACTGGTCATTGGTGTACACCAGCCCGAAGGGATGCACCTGCCAGCCGCCCCGGACCCGTTTCGCAATGGGCAGGGGCTCCAGCGACCCATCCGGCCGCATCTGGTTGTAAGTGAACTGCACCTGGCACCCCCGGTCCAGCCCGTCGTTCAGCACCTCCAGGTTGTGGAAAAAGTCCGGGTTCCGCAGGTTGATGCCCGAAAAGGGCCTGGAAACCTGGGCCACGCCCCGGTAGTTCGCCTTTCCGAAAAGGCTGTCCAGGTTCCGCAACAGCGTCTCCCGGTTGCCGGTTGTCAAAAAGCTCGCCCGTTCCACCATGTCCTTCAGCAGCTGCTTCTGGGGCCGGGTCAGCGTCCGCTGTTCCAGGTAGAACCCCTTCCGGGGCACCCGGTGGATGTCATACCCCAGACCGTCCCGTAAGAGAGCCAGATCCCGTCCCAGCGTATTCCGGGAAGGCGCCGCCGGCAGGTCATAATCTTCGCAAAGCCGGCTCTGGAGGCTCACCGTACCGGTTATGGGCAGCGGATGCCGGGCATCCGTATGGTTTTTCAACACCTGCACCAACAGGAGCAGGGTAACACGTTTGTCTTTCTGGTCAAGCAAGGGAGGGCCTCCTTTGGAAGGAATTTTTACACACAAATATGGACTTGACTCTTTTCTCGTATTCTAAAGGATAACATAATAATTTAGCAAATCTCCTTATTATCTGTTATTTGACAACGTAATTCTTCACAACCATTTAATAAGTGGTGCATTTGATCAATATCTGTCATTAGAGATTTTGTATCTGATTTTAATTGCTGAATTTCTGTTACAACCGGTTCTCTTAAAATTTTCATACGTAATTCAATATTAGAAAATACAGCTGCTAATAATTTACTTCTCATATCCTCTGCATAATATTGAAAATTTTGCTGTAATTCTTCTCTAGCTTGTTGTTTGGCTGTTGCGATTTGTCGCATTCTCTCATTTTGCATTTCAGCTTCTTGCTGCTTTCGTTGAGCTTCGCCATGATCGCCAAATAAAAGTTTGGCAATACGTATAATAAGGAGGATCGTTTTAAGGGGAGGAACCTGAGGCAGAGGCATCATAACTAGTTTCCCAAACGTTGACTTACCCAAAATAGATCCCAGCTCCGTGCCTAATAATGCTTTTCCTGCACTGCTGCCAATCTCTTCCAAGGCTTTTCCTTCAGCAACAACCTTCAGTACCTCTTCTCCAACGTTTGTATCCACTTTAGATGAATCAAAGTTTTCTGCCGTAATGGCATTTTCAGCATTGCAAATTCCCTGTACTTTATTGAATACTTCCTGTAAAGAAGATTCTCGCATACCGTTCTTTTCTACTGCTGTACAATGCAAATCTTGTGAATTTCCCAAAACCTTAGATTCTAATTGTTCCTGCAATAAATCAGACACATCGTGGCATATATTTTCAAATTGAAAAGATAGCTCTTTGTCTATCTTTTCAATGAGCTGCGATTCATGTTTTTTAATTAATTGATTTACAACGTCCTCTTCAACAGTCTTTTCTCCTTGCTGACTTTCATTCCAAATCAATTGCGGCAAGATAGTCCCTAAATGCTGAGTTCCCAGAGTGATTGTACGGTTCAGGTTTTCTTTCATTTGTTTCCCTTTTTCTTGAAGATTGACCAGAACCTCATGAAGTACTTCTATCTGTTTATCTCCTTCGACTTCACTCAACATACCAATGGCTTGTTCCATACAATGTTCCACATCCTGAATAGCTCTTTGTAGAACTTCAAAGCCACCCGCCCGTTTTAATTCTGTAAGCATTACCTGCTCTAACTCTTCCATGTGGGACTTTTGCCACAAGCGAGTTTTATGCTCAATTCTTCCCTTATGAGCTCTGCGAGCATTGACAACAACAAAATGATAATTAGCGTTCGCTTGCCCTATCCCGACTTGTTCCATGTGTTCGATAACTTTCATCTTAATCAGTTGAATCGAATTGTCATTAGTTTCTAAATCACTATTTTTATCATTTAAAACAATAATCAGTTTTTTGCCAGCATCTACAATATCTTTCATTCGCTCATAATTTTGTTTTAATTCATTAGCTCCAGTTGTACTCATCACAAAAAGCACAATATCGGCTCGCTTTAAATGTGCCTGAGTTACTTCTTCATGTTTCATCGGAGCACCGACACCAGGTGTATCATCAATGGTGTATCCATTCCATTCATAAGAATCCACGCTATCAGTCGTCGGTATATCCTGTACTTTCGCCTTATCTTCACGAATAAGTTCATTGATGATACTGCTTTTACCTGCATTGTAAATACCATATATCATGATACGCGGTTTAAAATCCTTGAGTCTATCCTGACAAATTAATCGCATATCCTGTATTACAGGCATTACATCCGGCTTCTTTTCAGCATATTTCTCTGTCAATGAACAAAATTCATTCACACGTTGTTGTAATTCATTCCTATAATCAATCAAAATATTTTCCATAAATATACCTCCCTAAATTTCGCAAAAGACAATCAGTTTATCCTTTTCCATCTTTTTCAATGCATCAATTACATCTATTTTCTCTTTTTCAGTATCTGCGTGTACATATCGCATGATTTCTTGGACTGATAGTTTGCCTGTTGAGTAAATCAAGACTTGCATTTCAAATTCTGATAAATGATAATCCCAGAAGACATATCCACCAGATTTTTTTTGGATATACCGATATAGATTAACTGCCCGCATGGGATGAGCTTTAAGAAAGGGAATAGTAAGTTGCTGGGATTGTACACATTCTCCACTGGCTAGCATTTGATAATATGCAAATAAGCTTGGCTGGGAACTTAACTGAAGGAACCACATGCCACGCACTACATCATCTTCAGCTCCTTTTATCCATGACAGTATTCGCGCTGTAGGGACTTCATCATGCCGCAACATATCCACCATTAATGTCTTTATTTCTTCCTCCATATGTCTCATCATGGTAACGATATCCCAACGGTTCAGCGAATCAGTTTCTGTCTGTGGAAAATCGCCAACCGATGTAATAAAGTCCTTATCGACGATTTTTAAATCATATTTTTCTGGATGATTCGTAATTTCCGTTTCGGCTAAAGGCCAATAAGATACAACGCCTATCTCTACACATCCCTTGCCTAACCGAATCAATTCTTTTGCAAACTGTAAATTTCTTTCATAAACTTCGGGCGTATAAAATGCGCCCCCTAAAATAATATTGCTGTAAATTTGCTCAATACCCGCATCGCGGCACCGGACTACAACATCACGAATTTCATCAAGTGTAGAACCTTTACGATACGCATCTAAGACTTCCTGGGTACCTGCTTCAATACCCAGTTGGATTCTTTTTGCCCCGGCTTCAGCAATATATGAAATCATTTCTGGATGCGTGTATAACGTATGAATATGTCCTTCGCAAAACCAATCAAAACGATATGTTTCCCGTAATTTTTTTAGTCTTTGACATAATTCTTTTACACGATCAGGAATCAGCGTAAAAGTATCATCGGTAAATAAAATATAGCAATGTAGATGAGGACGATGACTCAAAAAAAGCTCAATTTCTTCCATAACATTATCAATAGAACGAAATCTTACTTTTTTAGTATGGTGCCCTTCATGACAAAAGGCACAATGAAAAGGGCAGCCACGGCCCGTCATAATACTCAGCTGATTATCTGATTTTCTTCCTGTAAGATAGCAATCATCATCAATAAAAGGCAATGCATCTAGATTTTCTATCAAGTTTTGCTCGGGATTGAGGATAACTTCATTTCCTTTTTTGTACATGATTCCTTTGATAGTATCTAAAGAACCAATGCCATCCAAAAAATAATCTACTAATTCAGGAACTGTAAGTTCTCCTTCGTAACGAGAAATGACGTCACATCCAGATTCATCCAAAAAATCTCTACCTAAAGCCGTTGCTTGCGGTCCACCTACCATAACGGGTAAGTGATATTTCTCTTTAATATATCGGCAGATTTGAATATTTTCTGTGACGTTTTCATAATCACAATATAGACCAATGATAGATACTTTATGAGATTGACAAGCTTCATCTATCAGTCTTTTCCCTTCCATCACAGTTCCAGCGAACCCTTGAGCTGCATAGCCATTCTGATTCATAACTGCCGCTAAAATAAAGGTCCCTATAAACCCGCCAAATTGGGGAGCCTGATTTAAATATCGTCTATGAAGATTAAAAAAAATGACATCATTATTTCTCATATCCAATTTCCTCTAATAACTGCTGATGCAGTTTTATTCTTTTACGTCGCTTTCGTTTCTGTTCAACCAACTGTTCTCGTAACAAAGCAATACCCGTTGTTTTTAAGTAATGGATCAGCTCTCTTCGCTCCTGGCAATTAGGATATCTATGATACATATCTTGAAATGCATTTACGGCTTCAAAAGTACAACCACCATGGCAATACTCCCAATCTTCGCAATCTTTACAGTTATGCTGTTGTAAGTAGCTTTGCCGTTGGCGAATCCGTTGGGCTGTCTCACAAGAATATAATTCGCTTAAAGAAGTTTCCTGAATGTATCCAAATAGAAAATCTTCATGGACTCCATCACGTCCGCAGTAGCCAACACCACCATCCGTATAAATACAAATCAAGCCTCGGCAGCACGTACCCGCAAAAGAACATTCACCTACCTTGCTAATGCCTAACAGAGCATTTAATAATTCATTTAAAGGATCAATGACAATGACTATTTCATCCTGAATCGCTTTTACAAAAAGCGATTTCAAGATAGATACATAGTTTTTAGCAATCATACCACTGCGCGTTTCGTTTTTAGCACGGCCACAGGGAATAACGGAGTGAATCTTAATACTCGTATGAAGTTCTCTGATACAATCATATAAACAATCAATATCTATATCCTTCTCTGTGTTCAACACCATCAACGTGCCCACAGAGATTCCGGCCTGCTGTAAATCATGTATGCTTTGAATAACCGCATCGTATGAAGAGCTTCCATCTTTTTGGCGGCGATTTTCATCATGCAAAGTCCGATACCCATCAATCGAAACGCCTACATCGACATGGTATTTCTTAAAAATCTCAATCCATTCCGGAGTGACCAAAGTAGCATTGGTCTGTAATAAAAATCGCACTTTATAATCACTTAATTTTTCTAGCGCATAGTCCATTGCCTCAGTAAGCCATGTTTTCGGCATCATGAGAGGTTCCCCACCATGCCAAAGAATCTCAATATCTTTCGTATGAGATTGATCTGCTATTCCAGGCAAATCGTCAATAATCTTTTTTATGACTTCTTTTTGCATATATTGCACCGGTTTATCTCCCTCACTGCAATATACACAATTTAAATTACATGCTGTCGTGACCTTGATAATAACCTGCAAAAGACCTCACCTATTCCTTATATTTTAATTCAAGAAGATTTTTCTCTAACAATTGCAAGCGTTGCTGGATTTTATCTATATAAGCTTGCTGAGGTGCGAAATACGTATCTCTCAATTGACAAAGGGCTTTATGCACATGTTTTTCTAAAGTTTTCTCAATCTCAGGCCACGCAGCTTCTAAGACTTCCATTGCATTATTACCTATGTCAATCTGTTTAGTCAGTACTTTTTGCTCCGTAACCCGCCGATAATAGGTCTTTCCAAAAAAATGTCGGAGATGTTCAATCAATCCGGAAGGATCTCTTTCAACATCATAGACTACCGTATACGGAGTTTCTATAACTGTTGTCTTTTTTTGAATCGAGCCTACATTAAGATTCATTTCCACACGTGATAACTGCTGCTTTTTATAATCTTTAATGATTTTCCCTAAATAACTATTAATGTTTTTATCCAGTGAATCCCAAATAAGAGCTGATATTTGGCTCAAAATTTCAGATTGAGAAATGGCAGTACCGCCTTGATTGATTTGCTGTGACCATTCATCAGATTGATGTTGAACTTTATATCGAACATCACTAATAACGGCATGTAAAATACGGCTCACACTCTGATCAATTCGCTTCTGATAATTCTCAATTTCTTCAGTAACCGTATTCAATTCTTGTGACAGGACATGAATACTTGCAACATCATCGCCCTGCCCATTTATCATTTCTTCCACGAATGTATTCAAACTATTTTTTGGCTTTTCCATTTTTAGCTGAATAATGTCATTACCCACTTTCTTATAGATATTTTGCATTAACATATCAATATTGCTGCTCTTGAATTTTTCTCCATCATTTTCTTGAATAGCTTGTTCTGCCAATAAAGTCGACACACTCAATGCACGATATTGCTCTGAAGACAGATTAGGATATTCTTGACTGAGCCGTTGACAAATATCGTCCTCCTGACGTTTGCGACGTTCCGGTGATTTAGGAACAAGCTGTTGAATAATATTCCCATCTTCATCTTCATCCTCATCAATTACATCCGAATGAGTGATGACAACAATCGCAGACTGCCGCTGTTTTTCTAAGAACTGCATATATTTCATATCCGATTGAAGGCCTGGCTCCGATGAATTCATAAGGAAAATACAAATATCTGCATAGGGGATATACTCTTTAACCATGTCTTCCATGATTCTTTCATCCCCTTCTTTTCGCAGTGCCCCCGTTCCCGGAGAATCAATCCACCGCAATCCCGAAAGCGTAAAATATTGAATATCGCCAGTTGTATCAGTATATCCTACAGCAAAAGCAGCTTCCCCATCATGGCGTACAATAGCTCCACTATTCCGCCCTTTCTCTTCTGTTTCAAAGACAGGCGTAGCATGATGCTTATAAGCATTGTCGAAAGCAGCCTTCCGAAATGCGTTGCCAGCAAACAAGTTCCCCAACGAACTTTTACCCGATTTAACAGCCCCAAAAACCATGACAACTAAATATTTTTCATGCTTACTCATGAAATTCATGCCCTTGGCTTTTATTTTTATCGCAGCATCCCACTGAGTAAGCGTATTTTGTATCTGGAATAAAGCATCTTGCAGCGCTGCATCAACGCCATTGGTTTCCTTTTTATTTTGTATATCTGGTACAGGCAAATCCGACGTAACATCCACTTTAAACTGTTGTAGTAACTCCTTTACCTTGTTTCGTTTTTCATCAACAGCCAGAGAAAAACTCTCTAATTGTTTTTGAATTAAATCAATTTTTGAAAAAAAGTCTTCTGTTGTCTTAGCAATATAGTTAGAATCACTCATTTGATTATTCTCCTCATTTTTTCGTTAAAATAGTCTGATTAATATGCTTTAACAAGGCATCAATATCTTTTAATTCCTTTTGTTCTCGAGCGATTTCAGATTGCAGCTTTTCCTTTAAATTGCCTTCTACAATTTGTTGAAATTGAACTGGATTATTTTGATAGTACTCTTTTTTTTCTTCTATATCATCGGGAAGCAACTTAGGATCTTCTGCAGTGATTTCACGCAAACATGTTTCAAAATTTTCAGTCGTTATATTTTGAATGTGATGAAGTGTCTGATTATATTGTTTAATTTGAACTTCCTTTTCCTGAATTTCGTTTTTTAAAGTTGCATCACTATATTTACTATAATCTCTATAATTACTGTGGTCGCTATGTGCAACAACAGCACCACCAATTACACCTACAACTACGCCTGCTACAAACATATATATTTTCTCCTCTATTCTTTACTATTTAATAATGTTCACGTTCCCAACGTTTTTGCAATTCATCTCGTTCTTTTTTTAATTTTGCAGACTTGAGCGACAGTTCATCCTTTTGCTTTGAAAGCTTACCGCATTCCTGCGCGTATTGATCCATCGATGACAAAACAATTCTGCTCATTTCTTCAACGCTTTTCGTCTTTTCCTTTTTACTTTCTTGGACCTGCGTTTTTAATTGATTGATTTGATGGCATGTTTCTTTTTTTAACTGTTCCAATCTTTTTTCTTGTAAAGCTATATTAGCATTTTTAAGTTTATCAACAGTTTTTTCAATATACGCCCTCAATTCAGGAATACCGCTTTGTGCCACCAGATTTTTTTTATTTTCATGCGTACCTTTTTGGTAGCGTGTATTAGAAATGCGGAAAACAGGAAAACCTGTTGCATGGAATTCTTTAGAAAGGCGTTCTTCAATATTTTGTTGAATCAAATCATGGGATTGATTCTTATCACCTTCTTTATAAGTCATCACCAAACAAAAACGTTTCCAAAACTCTTTGCTATCAGGAAATAAATCAATTAGTTTTCCAATTTGCCTGACTTCTAAATCATGGAGTTCCCCTACTGATGGATTATGAACAAAAAGAATTAAATCAGCTCTTTTATAAGCCTTTAAAGCAGTCGCATCATCACTCGCATTAGCTCCAATGCCTGGAGTATCAACAAAAATAACATTGTCTTTGTAGGTTGCTTCATCACAAGATACCGTAGTCCGAATATCTTCTGTCTTAAACATTTCTCTGTTTAATAATGAATTAAGCATGCTGCTTTTGCCATGATTCATATTTCCTGCATTGACAACATAAATTTTGCCTACTTGGGATTCTAACAAGCCTTTCTTTTTTTCAAACTCTTTTTTAATTTGTTTTAACTGTTCCTCTACCGGGTTCATACAAAATCCTCCAAAAATCATTTCAAAATATTAAGACACCCCGATTGGAGGCCTACCCAGATGACGAAAGATAAGGCGGAATATCACTCTACATCTCTGATCCGTTCTATGTCCAAATAGGAAGATGCAGGGCATTGCTAGGCCTTTATGCCACATCTACACCATGTAGCATAATTTTCGCAATTATTATAGAGCAGATTATATTCTTCCTCACCCAAACGCATCTGTGCTCTATGAATTATCTCATCAGGCGAATATGCAGCCGGTTCATCTTTTACTAAAATGCCATCGCCATTTGCAAACACTTCTAAACTGTTTATTGTTATATATCCATCTTGATACTCATAAACACTTCCTTCTCCATCATATATTCCGTGATGGCTATATACACTTCTATTCACGTAAATATGATCCCCCTTTTTTAACTTTTGCCGTGCCTCTTCGCATGTGTACGAGTTTAATTCATCTTCAATTCTACAAAATGGATTTGTCGCATTTAATGCATTTTCGAACGTGTCATCTACGTTATTTATAGTTTCTAGTATCTTACCTGCCGATGGAGATATCTTACCAATTGTCCTTTCAGTATCTTTTAAAATTTCTTTCTCTACCTTACGCCCGAACGGACCCGGACCATCACTACATACCCCCAAAGGCCCATCCATTCTAAAAAATCTCATTACTATCGCCCCTTTGATTTTATATTTTACTTTTTCCTATTTCTGGGTCAATGCAAAATGTTGTGGGATGCCCTGACGTAGTAAATTTCTATTTGCAAAAAGAGAATTTCTTTTTATCATAAGAGATAGACAAAAACATGATAAGAAAGGACCTCTCTTTCCATGAATTATACTGCATCCCATGAATATGAGCAACTTGAACCGGAAAAAGTACAATAAAACAAGGATTAGAACCAACAGTTTCATTCCAATCCCCTTCTTACAACAGGCTCACGCCGAAAATCAGTCCAATCAAAAAGTGCAGGATGATCATAGTTACGCCCCACACAGTAATAAAAGCACTGCAGCCGGCAAAGGGGCTGCTGCCAATCACCACCATGTTCTTGGAAAAAGCGCCTGCCACAAAAAAGCTGATGACTGCCAAAATGATGAATCCCATTTTCTTTTCCTCCTTGCTATTCAGTCTTCTTACCCTTCATTCCATTGAATCAATTTCTTCTCATCCTCGCTGATGCTCAGCAAAAGGGCCACATCGATACCCAGAGCATCGGCGATGTCGATCAGGGTGGACAGGGGTACGCTGTCGTTATAGGCGCCCCGTTCCAGCCTGGAAATGGTGTCCGGGTGGAGATTGGCCAGTTTGGCCACATCGGTCTGGCTCAGGCCGCCCTGGTTCATGCCACACAGGGTGCGATAGTAGCGGATCTTGGCGCCGATCAGTTTGCAGATCAGCTGTTTTTTGGTGTCCAATCGTTGTCAGCCTCTATTCTCTGGAATGTTATATAAAATTTAAATCTATTTTTATTATGTCATAAATTTGTCAATTTTTATCCGGCTGGATATGCCGGATAAACGGCGTAGAATGCGTGATGTTAGCGGGTGCACCGGATGACATCGCTTCGCGAGTCTTGGTGCGCCCCTACGGAGTGTCTGGGATTTCCTGACTACCGATTTTTAGTCGAACGAATGATTGATTGCAATCCATCCTCTTCCCTCTTTCTTTACAGTGGAATCCCATACAGATGGAACCGGAGCCGGATCAGGAATTCCAACCCAACTCGCAGCAGGGTCATAAGCAGGGTCATAATCAGGGAGAAGAAAAACAGGTTTTTCGGGGTCACCATGGCCTTTATGGCCTCCCATTCCCGTTCTTCCAGTGTCCGTTCGTCTACGTCGGCCAGGGCTTTCCACAGACAGTCCTTACAGAGATACTGGCCTTCGTAGAACACCACTTCGCCCAATTGCCCGCAGCCATTACAGATTTTGCAGTTGTGCCATGCCATGATATCCACTCCTTTTGGGTTTGTTACGGGTAGTATACAGGGGGGTGTGCACGGGGAGTGGTGCGCAAAAAAAAGGTGTGAAAAAATGTTTTTTCACACCCCGTCACTAGTCTCTAGTCACTAGCCACTAGCCATATGACGTATGACAAAATTGATTGTTCCTACATCATCTTATTCAAGATCTGCTTCACCTTATTGAGTCCCTCCCGGCTGTCGCTGCCGGTCTTGGACATGGTATCCTTGTACCGCTCATCTCCGTAGTAGGTCAGCCGGTAATGCTTACCATCGCCGGTGATGGTGATGCCCAGCTCCTTCAGCCCTGCCCGGATGGCAGGAGTCAGGGTACGGTACCCCTTGAACAGCTGCTTCAGGTTCTGGTCCCGCTGCTCCCGGATGTGCTCGTAGGGGTTGTGGGCCAGGATGTCGGCCAGCACGTCATAGCGGCGGGTCCCTTTCTGGCAGTTCTTCTGCAGGGCCTGTTCCACCGCATCCAGAAGCATTTCCCGGATTTCTCCCGGAAAGTATTCCCGTTCTTCGCCCAGGTACAGGACGGGCTGCCGGCCCCAGTTCTCCAGTTTGGCCCGCAGGCCCCGGATTTCCTGCTGCAGGGACTGATTTTGACGGTTCAGTTCCTGGTTCTGCTCCTGCAGATGTTTTTGGTCTTCGTCAAAGGCAGTGATGAAGTCCTGCAGTTCTTTTTCGGAAGCGGCTTCAGCCTGCAGGCGTAAGGCAGCCTGTTCTTTCAACCGCTGATCCAGCAGGGCCTGTTTGACGCCGAACCAGGTCAGCTGCTGGGGAATTTCCTCCATGTTGCCGTACTCCAGCACTGTCTGGGCTACCTTTTCCAGCAGGGCATCCCGGGCGCCTTCAGAGGGCTGGTAGGCGATGGTCCGATGGGACCGGGGATAATAGATGCCCACGGCGCCATTCTGCTCCGTGAATCCGGCCTGCTGCAGCTGGTCTTCGGTTACGTCCGGACCGGTAGTCACCAGATGGGCGGCGCCTTTCAGCTTGCTTCCCAGCCAGGGCAGGTCCACCGCCGGCCCTCCTTCCCGAGTCTGGGAAAGGTAGACCAGGGGCAGATGGTGGCCGTCCTGGTGCTGGATGGCCCCTTGGAATAAAGAAAGGTTGGCCGGCTCCATCACCAGGGGACTCTTTGTGATGGGAAGCTGCCCGTCCATGGCCAGATAGCTTTTTTCCATAAGCAATGTGATGAAATGGGGCGTGGAAAAGGCCAGGCTTTCCCGCAGGGCTTCTTCCGTATAGGTCCGGTCAAGCTGGATGACCAGGCAGTGATGGGCAAAATCGGCCACATAGTCCGTATCCCAGATGGTCCCCTTGTGGTCCTTCTTTTCGTAGCGGACCCCCACTATCGACTGCGGCCGGAGGGCAGCGATTTCCAGCCAGACCGACTCATTGCCGCAGCGGACGTTATCCTCCCCGTTCCAGGCAAGGTCCGGAATGCGGTTTTCCCCATGGGTGTCGGACCGATTCCATTCCAGGACCAGGTCGATGAACGATTGCGGGGTCAGGGCAGAGGTAATGGGCAAAAGGGTGGAATATAGGATCATAGGGCACGCCTCCTGAGGGTAGTTTGTTTTATTGTACCATATCATCCCCCCAATTTTTACCCATCGGCGTATGACGTATGACCTATGACAAAAAACGGAGGCTGCAACAAGCAGCCTCCGTTTTTCGTTTACGCTTCTTCCAGCGCTTCTTCTTTTTCTTCCTCTCTGTCCTTCCGGCACCGGGCATACAGCAGCCAGTACAGCGCCGCACAGCCGATGGCGCCCATGCCCACGGCGGAATAGATGCCCTGGAAGCCCAGGGATTCCTTGAAGGCACCCAGGATGTAGGGCCCTACCCCCAGTCCCAGGTCCAGCATCACGAAGTAGGTGGAAACAGCCACCCCGATCCGTACTTCCTCCACCAGCTTCACGCAGATGGCCTGGCCGTTGGACATGAAGGTCCCGTACCCCAGCCCCACGAATACACCGGCCACCAGCATCTCCCAGTTCTGGGTGGTGATGGACAGCACCAGAAGCCCGATGGCCAGGCAGGCGTAGGTGGGATACATGACGAAGTCCTCCCCTTTCCGGTCGAACATCACGCCGGCCACAGGGCGGGCCAGGGTGATGGACAGGGCGTACACCACAAAGAACAGGGTCCCGGCAGTCATCAGCTGCAGTTCCGCCGCATAGGTGGCCAGGAAACTCAGCACGCTGGAATAGCACACTGCCACGAAGAAGCCCACGATGGAGATCCCCATGACCCGGGGTTCCAGGAAATTGGACAGGGACAGCTGTTTCAGGGCAGCCCGATGTTCTTCGGTCAGCTGGATCTCATCCACTTTCATCACGAAAGCAGCGGCCAGGCAGATCAGCACCATGGCGATGGAGAACAGGATGATCACGCTGAAGGGGAACATCTGCTGCAGGAGCATGCCGATGAACGGTCCGATGGCTGCAGCCAGGCTCATGCTCAGGGCATAGTAGTTGATGCCCTCGCCCCGGCGTTCGGCAGGGATCATGGCGGACACGATGGTGCTGGTGGCGGTGGAGGCAATGCCGTAGCCCACCCCGTTCAGCAGCCGGACCCCGTACATCATGGGCAGGGAGTCCACCAGGAAGTACATGCAGGTGGTCACCAGGGAGAACAGGATCCCGGCGTACAGCATCTTCTTCCGGCCGTACAGTTCCACCGAGCGGCCGGCGAACAGACGGGCCACCAGGGTCCCCAGCACGAACAGCCCGGAAGCCAGGCCCGCTTCGCTGACGGAAGCATTCAGGGAATGGATGGCCTCGGAAGCAATGATGACCATCAGCATATAATAGATGATGTAGATCAGGAAATTGACCAGGGTGTCCAGCACGAACCCTCTGGTCCACAGACGAGGTTTGGCAGCCATAACAGAAATCAGCATCCTTTCTTTGTACAGGGTTACGGTTCTTTGTATCTACCCTGATTATACGAGGATGCCGCTCCTTTTTGTAGCGGATAAAAAAGATGCATGTTATCGCAAAAAACGATAACATGCAAAGTACCCCTTTATTGGATGGCCGGCGGCTCTTTCCCATGGAAACTGGAGAGCACCTGGTTCACATAGGCTTCGATCAGAGGCCGTTTGGGATTGTTTTTCCGATAGATCAGGAATCCTCCGGCTTTGAGAGGTTTCTCCAGCTGGTGCCACCCTTCCCGGAGCCCCAGGGTCTTCAGCAGCCGTTCCGGCAGCAGTGCTCCCACTTCGTTTTCCTGACAGTAGTGGATCATGGCATAGGGCGTGGAAAGCCGGGCATAGATCAGCGGTTCCATGGGAGACCCGGCAAAGTACCGGTGGTAGATCTCGTTCATGTAATAACTGGTGGGATACAGCACCAGGGGAAAACTGAGGATCCGTTCCCGGGTCAGGCGGCTTTCCTCCAGTTTCAGCAGCGGTGCGTAGTAGACCAGGTTGTCCGTACAGAAATGGACAATGGTGAAATCCCCGGGCCGGGCCTTCTGGGGCAGGCTCTCCTTCACAAAATAGGTGGACACCACATCCAGCCGTCCCTCTGTCAGGGCCCGGTGGATCTGGTAGGGGGGCAGATCCAGTTCATTGAATCGAAGAGAAGGGAGATCCCGCCGGAAAGGGGCGTTATGCCGGTTCATAGGGATGTCTCCCAGAGAAGGGAGGACCCCCACGTTCAATCCGGTGGGTTTTGTTTCGGGGGTGGCCGGGGTGTCGTAGACGATTTCCCGCAGCCCGCCGACCCAGCCGGTGATCCGGGCCGGGAACAGTTTCCCCTCCTCCGTCAGCTGGCTGCCCCGCCTGGAACGGTGGATCAATGTGACGCCCAGGGTGGTCTCCAGGTGTTTGATCTGGGCGCTGAAGGCGGACTGGGTAATGTTGGCCTCCCGGGCTGCCCGGGCAAAGTTCCCCACCCGTCCATATATAATGAAGCATTCCAGCTGTGCAATGGTCGGCAATTCTCCTGGCATGGCAATCTCTCCGTTGTAGTATAGGATGGTATCTATTATAGCACTCTGCACTCTTCACTGTTTTTCTCACCACAGGCTGTTGTCCACCAGCCGGGGTTTGACAGCCGGGGAGCCGCTTCCGCCGCCACCGGAAGAACCACTAAAATCACCAAAATAATCTTTTAAAACATATTGTCCATGGTTGCTTGGCAATGCCAAAGTATCGGCATACACGGTGCCTGTAAATTTACTTAGCCCATCAAAATTCAATCTTGTCTGGGCATTAGGAGTATAAATCATCCCATTGAAATTATGACCATTGGCAGCCATTTCAAACTGGCCCTTTCCAGGATAATAGAATATTATAGGTCTTTCGCTGTTTCCGCTTAAATTAATTTGGATTCTATTATAATTGGGAGAAAAATACACCAAAAGCGGCCGTTCTTTATTATCAGAACTGTCATTGAATCGAATTGTATTTAAGTTGATGTTCATATTTTGGTCCCTTGTAGCAATATAATAATAATCGTAAAAATTACGATTCTGATAAGGCATATTCAGGTTTTGATCACCAAAATAGTCAAGCCATCCATTTGTATATTGATTGTTCTTAAGTATATTATCTAATGTTGTATTTTTTTGTTTTACATCATTATCATAATCAGATGACGATTGATATTGAATGCGTTTGTAATTTTTTTCATCATTTCCTACTTCTGAGTAATTTTTATTCAAGCAATCACTTGTGAAAAATTTATATTTTATATCATTGTCATTAAGGTGCTGAAGGTAAAAATTATAATCAGAAACTACAACATCACCATCATATGTACTGTGAATCTGATTTTGGTTATCGCTGTTAAAGTTATCTGTCAGCTGACTTCTCAGCGAAAACAACGGCGAATTACTGGTCGGCGTCGGATCCTTCCCTTCCTTCCCAATCAGCGCCACAGCGGTGGCCTTTACCAGGAACGTGGGCCGGTGGAGCCAGGCGGCGGTGGCCTGAATCAGGGGGATCTCTTCTTCCAGATGGACCCGGTAGTAGGATTTTTCTCCTTCGCTGCCGGAGGCGGCTTTGGTTTCGGCCTGGAACTGCTGGAGGTTGGGGCTGCTGGTCAGGTTGTGGCCCAGGTTGGCGGCCACGTACCGGGCGGCGAAGGTATCGGCGTTGGGATGGGAATCGATGGTATCCCCGTTGACGAAATTGGCGGCTCCGGCCAGGGCGGCGGCGTCAGCAGCGTTCTGGAGCTTGGTGTGGTAGGCCCAGATCCGGCCGATTTCGCTGACCAGGGCCACCAGCAGCAGGAACACCGGCAGCAGGACGGCAAAAAGCACCAGGAAGGCCCCTTTCTGTTTCCGTTCTTTATGCAGACTCATCATGACGAAGCCGCCTCCTTCAAACAGCAGATAACAGGTTTTTTACAATCCCCGGACCAGCATCAGGGCCAGGGCGGTAAGGGTAAAATACGGTCCGTAGGCAAAAGCGCTTTTCCG
>OBLF01001789.1_pt1 | contig 16229 bp, 10 predicted proteins | sample 1519231 | NCBI WGS metagenome assembly OBLF01 (sample SAMEA2602895, study PRJEB22501) | metagenome | reverse complement strand
TGTATGGTTTGCGTGGAACAACGCCATCGGTGTTGTGCTTTTTTTGATTCATCCGTCATAAAAGGTTTTATTGTAAGCGTGCCTTCACAGAAAAAGCTCAACACCTACGGCGTTGAATCTCCTTGCGAACGTTTCCCCGGGGTAGGCTCGTTCCTCGCCAACCCCGGGCTATCAAAGGAACAACTCGTACCGAGTTGCGTGGTGAAACAATTATGGACGTGGCGAGGTTGATAATTAAAGGTAAAATAGTGTAAGGCAAACAAAGCCTCACCCCCAGCCCCTCTCCGAAGAGAGAGGGGAGTAATTAGCCTTGCAAATGGAGGGAGTAGTTTGAGGAGTAATTAGGAATGTTGGCGTTGTTGATAATTAAAGGTAAAATGATTTGATACAAATCATCGCATAATATGCTGCGTTTTACACGATGAAATGACGCAGATTATCGCATGAAATGACGCTATTTATAATAACAATTAAGTTCAACGCTGAAGGCGTTGTACGTTTTATAGCCCAGGGTTGGCGTCAGCCTACCCTGGGTTATGCATGTAGTGAGGAGGTCAACGCCGTAGGTGTTGTACGTTTTCTGCGTGGAATGCTGCGATAAAAAGCTAATATATAAAAGGTACAACGCCTACAGCGTTATTACTACTCACGGCAAACGACCCAGGGTAGACTTCGCTTTCGTTCGCCAACCCTGGGCTATCAAAGGTACAATGCTTACAGCGTTGCTATCTCGATAAATACAGGGTGTGTATCTATTGCATGAGGATGGTGATTTGATTTGACTTTAGCTGCAACGTAAGAGGTTAATAGGAGGTGGAAAAAGTGACTGGAAGTATAGTTGGTTTTGATTTTATCTTTGAAATCTCTGTTTGCATATTAAAGAATGAGTCAATTAAAATCATGGCCTATTTTGATTTTAGATGTATTTTTTTGCTAAGCTCTTGCATTTCAATATAAATTATATAAATTTGCAATGTTAGTGTTTTCTTTTGATGTTCAACCTTATAAAACACGTGTGATGGCAATGAAAAAACTGATGATGACAATGCTTTTGCTGGTTTGTTCGGTCTATTTGGGCTTTGCTAAAGTGCCAAACAATAAGTTAAACGAGCAACTTTTGCGTTATGACTATAGTCAGGTGTTGATGCGAAATGACCTTTTGGGGTATATCGGTAATGGGCAACGGCTCTATATGCACTTTGATACAATCTACAAAGATAAGGCCAATCCGCATTGGTATCATGTGGAAGGGAAAAGTAAGGTGAAGCAAAACCTATGTAGTTTTACAGGCAGAATAGACCTTCATTCGTTTGCTCCGAATGAACAATTAGACCCTAATGTCAAGCGATATAAACTGAAAGCACAATATCGTTTTAATGAAGATAAGACGCAAAATGGTTCGGGATTCTTTGCCGGTAGTTTTACTTCATATTTTATTATCTATCAAGATACGGCCTATTTTGATAGTATAGAAGATGGTGCAGACGGCTATAATAACAACCAATTTGAGGGACATTGGACCTCTTATCGCACGAAAGTATCGAAGAAAGCGAATTTCGGCGTGGGACGAATCCCTGATTCTAACGACCTCGATGTAGGCTCAGCAGAGTTTCATGTGACGCCAAACAAACAGCATCTTGGCTGGGAAAGCTATACGAAAGCCTTTGAAACGGAGACTCCCGAAGGGCAGAAAGCGCAGGCAGAAGAGGACCGTGAGTGGTGGAAAGGCGACAAAGAAATTTTTATTTCGTGGCAATTGAAAACAGAACATGGGGCATTTAAGCTTGACATTTATAGCAATAAACACTATCTTCAGACGCTTGATTTGGGCAAGATTGATTCGGACTATTGGGTAGAACAACGTGATTATAACTTCGATGGGCATCGAGATTTCGCCGTTTGGCTTTACTATTCGGCAAAAAGACCAGTCTTTTTATGGTCTGAAAAGCAAGGAAAATATGTTCATGAGCCTTTCTTTGACAAGTTAGAATCCCCCACTATCTTCGATGAAGCCCATTGCATTGTGGACACACATGACGTTAGTAACGATGTTGTTGAAGAGCGAATGTATCGTTGTTCGACGCGAGGTTATCGGCTCATTTCAACCCTATTGCGACATCCTTCAAATTCAAAGATATTGCAAATGAAGGTATATGACGATGCGGGGAGATGTGTGCGTGAGGTGCAAAGTCCTACATATAAGCAGCTCACTCCCCTTTGGCAGAAATATGTTATCCTGTATTTCCTCGGGTATTAAGATAGATTTCAGAGCTGCTTCTCATACATTATATGTTATGGCAACGATGAAATTATCATCGATGTAGTAATTAATTTCAGTATAAAGGCGTTGTCTCTTAACTTTTTACTACCTTTGCCCACTGATAGAGAAAAGTCAAAATGAGTAAGAAACAAATTCTTTTGATCAACGACATTGCAGGTTATGGCAAGGTGGCTACAGCCGCTATGCTCCCTATTTTGTCGTATTTCGGCCACCCAACTTATAATCTTCCGACGGCATTGGTATCCAATACACTCGACTATGGCAAGTTTAACATCATGGATACTACAAGCTATATACGTGGTGTTTTCCCTGTATGGAAGGAGTTAGGCTTTACATTTGACGCCATTGCTACAGGCTTTATCGTCAGCGAAGAGCAAGCCGCCATCGTGTCACGCTATTGTCTTGAGCAGGCCGCCACAGGCACAACAATCTTTGTTGACCCTATTATGGGCGACGAAGGAAAGCTATATAATGGTGTAACTCCAGCTGCAATAAAGAGTATGAGAGAGATGTTGAGCGTGGCACATCTATGTTATCCCAACTACACGGAAGCCTGTTATCTGACCGATAGCACGTATAACCAGCAGGGAGTTAGTAGGGAAGAAGCTTATCATTTGCTTGATCTCTTGCGTCAGATAGGAGCAAAATCGGTGCTCATCACAAGCATTCCTGTTGATGGGAAACCTTCGGTGGTGGGCTATAACCATATTACCAATGAGTATTTTCAACGTTGCTATGAGGAGATACCCGTGCATTTCCCTGGCACAGGTGACATCTTTTCGGCTATCCTTATTGGCCATTTGCTCAATGAAGAATCTCTGATTGATGCAACTCAAAAGGCAATGGATGGCGTTTATGAGCTCATTTTCCGTAATAAGGACAATGAAGACAAGAACCGAGGTATACCTCTTGAACAATATCTAAGTATTCTCTAACACACTATGGACTGGGTAAACAACTTATTTTCTGTTCATTCTTCCATTCAGACTGTAGTCATTTTATCGATTATAATCGCGTTTGGTTTGGCCATAGGAAAAGTCAAAATAATGGGCATTTCCCTTGGAATAGCGTTTGTTTTCTTTGTGGGTATCCTCGCCGGTCACCTTGGATTGAGTATAGATCCCACGGTACTTGACTATGCCGAAACATTTGGTTTAGCTATGTTTGTCTATTGTCTTGGCTTGCATGTAGGCCCAAACTTCTTTGGTTCTTTGCGTCATGAAGGGATGTCACAAAACATGTGGAGCCTCGCCGTTATAGTCGTTGGAACGCTCTTTTCGTTGCTATTGATTCCCCTAACGGGTATCAACTTACCCGATATGTTGGGTCTACTTTGCGGAGCAACTACGAATACTCCCGCCCTTGGTGCAGCCACTCAAGCCCTCAGTCACCTTGGAATGAGCAGCGGAACTGTGGCACTTGCGACTGCTGTTACCTATCCTTTGGGTGTGCTTGGCGTTATAATTGCGATGATGCTTCTACGCAAATTGTTCGTTAAACCCGCTGACCTTGAGGTGAAAACTGCCGAGAGTAACGACCACACTTATATCGCAGAGTTCAAAGTTGTGAATCCAGCGACGTCGGGAAAAAGCATTGCTTCAGTGTCAGATATGACGCATTTGAAGTTCATTATCTCGCGTATTTGGCGAGGGAATGAAGTCATTGTACCGAATGCCGAGACTACTTTGATGGTCGATGATGACCTACTTGTCATCACAACTAAAGAGGATGAAGGGGCTATGGAGATTCTTTTTGGTAAGAAAATCAATAAGAATTGGAACGAAGAAGCTATTGACTGGAATGCCATTGACACTCAAGTGGAGAGTCGAGTACTCGTGCTTACACGCACTGAACTCAATGGAAAGAGACTTGGAGAACTACATCTTCGCAAATCGTATGGCGTCAATGTGAGTCGAGTTTTGCGTGGAGATATGAAACTGTTAGCTACAAGTGACCTTCGTTTACAATATGGAGATAGGGTCACAGTTGTAGGACAACACGAGGCCGTTAACCATGTAGAGAGTTACTTTGGCAATTCAGTGAAGACACTAAATGAACCAAATATTGGCAGCATTCTTTTCGGAATATTCTTAGGTTTGGCTATAGGCACAATCCCAATCAGCATTCCAGGCATGGAGAGCTCTGTGAGATTAGGTATCGCGGGCGGTCCAATTATCATGGGAATCATAGTGGGTGCGCTTGGGCCTAAGATGCATTTTATCTCTTATACAACGCAATCGGCATCATTGATGTTACGCAAACTTGGACTAAGTCTTTATCTTGCATGTCTCGGTTTGGATGCAGGAAAGGACTTCTTTGATACAGTTATGCGGCCACAAGGCTTGCTTTGGATTGGTATAGGAGCATTGATTACAATCATTCCTGTATTGATTGTTGGACTGATAGCATTGAAAACGAAGAAGTTTGACTTTGGAACCATTTGCGGAATCCTTTGTGGGAGTATGGCTAACCCAATGGCTTTGGGCTATGCAAACGATACTATTAAGGGCGATACTGCCAGTATCAGTTACGCATCGGTTTATCCATTAGGGATGTTTTTGCGTGTAATCATTGCACAAATTATCGTGATGTTCTTTGCTACCTAAGACTTTTCACTCATAAAAATAGGTTGAAATAAAGTTGAAAACCAAGCTTTTTATGAGCCAATATCCTATTGTCTATAAAGGAAGAAAGCTTTAATGGTGCAAATAGCACTATTGAAATATAAAAAAGATGCACCATCATTTGTTGATGGTGCATCTTTCTTTGTGAGATGATTTATTTCAAAGGGAAAGTAAAATGCTTCTTTTCTTTCGCCGTAAGACCAACATAATCCACTTCCATCTTACCGTTTTTGATGTGGCAAAGCAAGTAGGTGTTGTTGCTGTTAACGAGATTTGGGAAGTTGATTACCTCGTTAGGCTCCTGATATCCGAATTTATGTAGATGACCAGAAAGCATAACAGATACGTTCATCTTATTGAGTTCAGGCGTTAAAGTCTCTTGCATGTGGTAGGGACCATGCCAGTTTTCCAACGTAGGAGGCATGTGAGAGAAGACTATTAAGGGGTATTTTCCAACCTTATGTTCCTCTCTTAACGACTTCAACCAACGTGCCTGCTCCTCGCGATATTGGTCATAACTAACGATGCCGCTATACTCAATGTCTTCATCTGGCTTATCTTCTCCCGAGTCAATAAATAGGAAATCCACTCCCGCTACATGCTGAAGACGATAATATTTGTCGTTATTTGTGGGGAAGTAACGATAGAGATAATCTGCAAATTGGCCTCGAAGTTCGTGATTACCACGGTTGAAAAACAATGGTGTATGCGTAGCAAACATGCTCACACAGGTATCTAAGTAGGCGTCCATCATGTGCTTCTGATCTCTCAAACGATGTGACATATCACCATTGAGTAGCACAAAATCAAGTTTATTGAAGTCCACATTCTTGCACAATTCCTTCATAAACTGCGGACGTTCATGGATATCATTCAGCACCAAGAAAGTGATTTCGCGAGGCTTTACGGGGTAAGTCGTGAACTCATACGGCTTTCCTTTCCACACATCTGTAAGGGCAGTCTTCCCTAAACTCACCCAATCATCATAGCGCCACTCGTCAACTTGCTGTGTAAACACACGGTAACGATACCTTGAATCAGGCTTAAGACCAGTGATACGAACGCGATGCACGCTATCGGTAAGTAGTTTTCGTCCCGCCAACACATCGTAATAGCGTGGCCTTACCTTACCATAGAAGTGGTCTTTTCCCTCGGGTGCTATCTCAACCCACGACAAACCAGGCTTGTCAGTCACCCAAACAATAGTGGCACCAGTACTATCCATGTCGCAAATCCAAGGTCCATGAGTCACCTCAATGCCTTTAGCACTGACACAAAACAGCAGTAATAATCCGAACAATAAATGTTTCATGTAATTTGATTTAATATTATTAATAGTGTTCATGTATTATATTTAACGTTTTAACTGGTTGTCTAATTGAGCATCTAAGGCTGGATAAGGAAGATAAATACTTTTTTCTCCTTTCCATGTTACATTTTCAGGGATTGTTACAGATTCTTTCATTGTAATACCCGGTGCCAACATTAACATCGGATTTTGTTTTCGTTGATAGAATACTTGTTCTAATCTGTTGAGTCTCATGAGGTCATCACGTCGTGTAACTAATGCAGGGATATAACCTGCTACCTCCCATCCATGTTCACGAATACAAGCTTCTATAAAATCTGTTGAATTTAGGTTTGTTGGTAATGCTGCTAATCCCGCCCGCTGTCTTACTTGATTTATGCACTGATAGGCCATGGCATTGGGACTCCCTTCTGCGCGACATTGAGCTTCTGCATACCATAAAAGAATCTCAGAGTAACGTATAAGGCGGTGGCGATGGCTATTGGAAGAAACATAACCAGCAGGTTTTGTATAATCATAATCTGTATCATTGGGACCTACAGTGAAGATACAAAACATAGGATGTTTTTCATCTGTCTCCCACCAATCAATGAGTTCAGTTTCTCCATTTCGTCCATTATTTTTAAGAATCTTAGGATTATAGATTGCATTCTTACGTGGCCCATCAGGAAAATCTTTCCAAAACTGAAGCTCACCCCAGCCATCTCCCCAGCCACCTAATGATTCAAAGAGATTACTTTTTGATAGTTGAGAATCTTCATCCCATCTAAATGTACCCGAGAAGTTAATACCAACAACAGTCTCATTGGTATAGTTGTGACTCGGTGCATATACATTTTTAAAGTCGGTTTCTAAGATATATTCATATATTCCAGAATTAACCCCGTCTATAACAGCTTTAGAGAGCTTAGCAGCCTCCTTATAATATTCTGTTTTTTGTAGAGGCCAACCTGCCATTGCCATATATACTGCAGCTAATGTTGCCTGTGCAGCTTGTTTAGTTATATAGATATTTGCCCCACCAATAGCCCTCGGTTCTTCTTTATATTTTGTAGGTAGTATGGTAATACAAGCTTGTAGGTCTGTAACTACTTGTTTGTAAATATCCTCAACAGAAGTTAATGGTCTATTATAATCAAAATCGCCATTAATATTTAAGGGTACGGGACCAAAACGTTTAACAAGGAGAAAATAATTAAGTGCTCGCCAATATTTAGCTTGTCCAATAGCAATATTCTTTTCATCTTCTGATGTTGGGGTCTTCTCTGCATTATTTATAATATCATTAGCAGCTTTGATAACGGCATAAGATGTTTTCCAAGACCATGTAACTCCGGCCGTGCCATCACTTGGGTGGAATGCATCCATATCAGCAAAGTTCTGTTTATTACTACTTGGATTTGTTGTAATATCGTCTCCTTGCCATGCTATTTGCATAGGGTAACTGCTTGCTTGTGTAGCACAAACCTTACTATATAATGCATAAACTGCCATGTCTAATTCTTCTTGTGAAGAATAATAATTATCAGGTGTGAGCCGTCCTTTGGGGGCCTCTTTTAGAAAATCGCTACAAGATGTTATTGTCAAAGCAAATAACAATAAATAAAAGTATATAAAATAACGTTTCATAGTCGATAATTAATTAGTTAAAAATTAACTTTGATACCAAGAGTAAAGGTTCTACATGAAGGATAAGCACCCATATCAATTCCATCGTTGACATCCACACTCCCCATAGAAGAATACATAAAAGAAATGCCTGAAGGATCTAATCCTTTATAGCCTGTAATTGTAAATACATTTTGGCAACTCAATGATAGCTTGATATCAGCAAATCTTGTTTGTTGTTTTGAAAGATTATACGATAGTGTAATATTATCAAATCGAATATAATCAGCTTTCTCTAACCATTTTGTCGATGCTCCTTGATAATAATTATTTGTAACATCTACCGCTGGAAAAAGAGGATTATCTACCTTACCATATGATTGATAATATGCTTCCTTTAAAGTAATGAACTTAGAGGCACCATTCATCGAGGCTATAAAGTAGCGCATTAAATTTAAGCGTTTTGCACCAAAAGCAGCTGTAAAGAACATATTTATGTCCCAATTTCGCCATGTAATTTGGTTATTAAGACCAAATGTAAGTGTTGGATTAGCCTTTCCGCAGAACAATTTATCCCCTTCTGATAATGTTCCACTTTGATCAAGATCTGCATAGGTGTCGTGTCCTGTTGCATCTAATCCTGTCCATTTATATAAGTAGAAAGCTCCAATGGGTTGTCCAACAACTATTCGTGTAACGTCGTCGACTAATCCATTAGCAGGACTATATCCAGGGACAAAAGGAATATTGTCTAAAGATGTTACCACATTTTTTAAGTAGGTTCCTGTCAACGATGTGTTCCAAACTAAACTCTTTTCATTTATTATATTTGCATCAATGTTGAAGTCTATACCTTTATTCACTACTTGACAGGCGTTTACCCAATAATCTCCACCTCCATCAAATAGAGGAAGTGTTTTTCTTAACAAACCATCTTTTGTGATCTTCTTGAAGTAATCAAAAGAAAATCTTAGACGGCGTGCCAATGTTGAAAAGTCAATGCCAACATTAAGTTGATGCGTTTTCTCCCAAGTTAAGTTTGGAGTAGCTCTATTTGTTCCAGCCCAGAAACCTGTATATTTTGTTGTTCCACCAAAAGCATACCCTACTTGTTGCATCAGACCTAAGGTTTCATAAGGTGAGATAGCCTGACTTCCAACTAGTCCATAGCTCAATCTTAGTTTGGCATCTTGAATAACATCTTGTTTTTGCATAAATTTCTCATTCCCAATGGACCAGGCCAATGCGATAGATGGAAAATATCCCCATTTGTTTTTGGAGAATTTGGATGAGCCGTCTGCTCGAAATGTTGTTGTGAGAAGGTATCTATTATCATAATTATACATTAATCGACCTACTCCAGAAAGGAGTGCCCAGGATTCATAGCCATTAGCTTCAGCTTTTGTTTTTGCTATTCCTATATTCCACCAACTTACACTCTCTGTAAGTAAGTTAGTACCAGAAACAGCTATCTTTTTATATTTAGATTGTGTAGTTTCGAATACTCCTGTAGCAGTCAGACTATGTAATCCCCACATAGTAGAATATGTAAGATTATTTGTTGATTGTATCATTACGCGTTGTTCTTCATTGTTTGACATACTACTTCGTTCAGCAACTCGTTTAGAGACAAAACCATATTGTTTATTTTCATTATAGTCCACACCATTAGTTGTAGTGAATGTTAATCCTGGTAGAATATTAAACCGTAAATCAACTCTTCCATTAAAAATGTCCTGTAAATTCTTTCCACTATTGATTTTTAATGTCCCTACGGGGTTATCTGTAGTAATTGCATTATAATAATCACGACAATATTTCCCATTATTATCCATTAAGCTTGTAACTGGTGAGTAGTTAAGTGCAGCCCATAGGATATTACTTTTGGATGCTCCAAAATCAATAATATTTCTATTATTGTGAGAAGCATTTATATCTGCTGTAATTGAAAGCCACTTTGTTATATTTGAAGAAAGGTTAAGTTTCACCTGATAGCGCTCATTTTTAGTTCTAAGGACCACACCTTCTTGATTTAGATAATTTCCCGAAATATAATATTGTGTATCTTTATTTCCATTGGTTAAAGTCACTTTATAGTTCTGTATGAATCCTGTTTTCGATATAGCACGCTGCCAGTCTGTACCTTTTTCGCCATTTTGAAATGCTGTTAAATCATCTTGATTGAAAGTCCCAGGATGAGCTTCATTATAAGCTGTAGCAAATTCGAATGGATTTAATAATGAATATCGTTTAGCTACATTACTAATTCCAAACTGAGCATCAAAAGATATTTGCTTATAATCAGCTTTACCTGCCTTTGTAGTCACCAAAACAACACCATTAGAACCACGAGAACCATAAATAGCCGTAGCTGAAGCATCTTTTAAGACTTGAATAGATTGTATGTCTTCAGGGTCTAATCCAGTTAATCCACTTTCTCTAACAATGCCATCAACAACATAAAGAGGATCATTGCTTCTATTGATAGAACCTGCACCACGAATACGGATTTTCATATCACCACCAGGAATACCACTGCTGACCACATGTACTCCCGCAATACGTCCTTGCAAGGCGTCGTCAACTCTGGTAAGCGGTTGGTCTTTAAAAGCCTTATTGTCAAGAACTGATACAGAACCTGCAAGATCAGCCTTTTTAACAGTTCCATAACCGACAACGACAACTTCGTCTATCGCATTAGTGTCATCATTGAGAGTTATGGACATAGTGGATGTTGCTTTTACTTCCAAATCTTGTAGTCCAATGAAAGAAACAATTAATGTTGCACCCATGGGAGCTTCAAGTGTAAAATGTCCTTCGGTGTCTGAAATGGTTTTATTTGATGTTCCCTTTTGTTGGATTGTTGCACCTACTAATGGCTCTCCAGAACCATCTCTTACCGTCCCTGTTACCCTTTTTATTGGTGCTTGTGATATTTTTTGGGGTGATAAAACAATATATTTCTGATTGGTAAACTCGTAACGAATCTTCTTCCCTTGTACAAACTGATCCAAAAAATAAACAAGCGAACCTACTGTTTGAGGAAAAGAGATGTTCTCTTTGGTATTAATTTCATTATCTTTATAGACAAATAGGTAACCTGTTTGCTTCTCTATTTCATGAAAGAATTGAGAAACTATTAATGTTTTCTGTGATAATTTGACATGTTGTTGCTGTGCAAACGAAGGTTGAGAAATAAATAAAAAACCTAAGAGAGCACAGTAAAAGATACATCTTTGTAAGCAAATGCTAAGACTGTTTTGACTTACCTTTTTAAGATTGAATAGAAATCTGTCCATGTATTAGATGTTATAAAATGGATTATAGTATTTGTTGTTTGATCAAAAGGTTTGTTGGATGTATGTGTCTCAAACATCCCGAATAAATAGAAAATTATAGTTTATATTTTTTTCTCAGCCCCCTTTCTTCTTATTAGTAAATGATTATCTGTTTATCTTGTTCTTTTTGACTAACTTTGAAATCGTTTATTCTACTTAGTACACGTAAAATCTCAGCAGCATCGTCACTGGTTCTAAATTTCCCTGAGTATTTTATGTGCATGATTTCTTTTTTCTTTATAATAATCTTGACACCATAATGATGTTGTAGTTGTTTAGTAATAGATAGGAGAGGCATTGATTGAAAATGTAGAATCCCATTTTTCCAATTCGTTGATTCTTTATCAAAAGTAATTTCTTCAAACCCCTTTTCAGTGGCTATTATGCTATGATTTGGTGTTAGGAGAATTCCCTGATTGGGCTCTTTTTCATGTGATACACGCACAATCCCATCAAAAAGTGTAACTTTAATAGGGATATCAGCATAACTTCTTACATTAAACTTCGTTCCTATTGCTTCAACATTAATATCTTTTGAGTTAACTACGAATGGAATATTTTTGTTTTTAGCTACTTCAAAAAGTGCTTCTCCACACAAATATATCTTACGTTTTCCTATAAAAGGGGTAGCGTAACTTAAAGTGGTATTTGAATTCAACCATACTTTACTACCATCAGGGAGGGTCATTTGACAATGTTGTGCATAAGGAACACTGATTGTTTGCATGACAGGTGAAGGTATAGTTAGTTTTGGAACAGGTAATAAGAACCACATAGAGACCATCCCGATAAGTAAAACTGCGGCGTAACGCAAGATGATTCTTATCGCTTTTAATCTTTTTTTAGTTTTTAGGTGAGCTTTAAATATGTGGAGATGGCGTTTTCCTTCGTTAATATTTATATTTGTTGGATGTAATGAAAGCAATGTCTCACACTCAATTTGATTTATGAGTGCTTGGCGTAATTGCTCATTATTTTTTGATTCTTCCAATAAAGATTGTTGCTCTTTTGGGGATAAACTCCCTTGGATATAGCTAATAATCTTATCATCCATAACTTTATTTATTTACTGAGAGTACACAAGAAGGAGTGCAATCCACCAAAAATAAAGGAGCGAAATCTTTATTTTTAATTTATTTTAAGATTTCAATAATACCATCGAAAACTCCGAATAAGATTACAAATGGAAGTATATCTCGTAGTAAAACACGAAGTTTTTTATATGCAATTCCCATTTGTGTTTCAATGGTGTTATGTGAAAGTCCAAGTGATTGGGCAACTTCTATTTGTGTTTTTTTCTGGATTTTGCACATAATGAATATTTCACGACATCGTGGTGGTAATTTATTTATGGCTTCTTCTATTAGTTGTTGTATGTGCTTTTCATCTCTAAAGTCAGTAAATATATGTTCTAATGCTTCTTCTGCAAGTAGAAGCTCTTCTTGAGCACTAAGTTTATCTATTGATGTTTGTTGTTTCTTATGATGTTTTAAGCGTATGTGTGTGAGACAAGTGTTTTTTAATGATGTAAAGAGATAACCTACTTCATTTCGTGTTTCGTCTAAGATGAATCTGTTCTTATAGATATTAACGAATACATCTTGTACTACATCCTCTGCCTCTTCTTCATTTTTTAAATAGAAAGTCGCAAAGCGTTTCGCACGAGCATACCAAGTTATGTAAAATGTATCAAAATTAAACATGGTATAAAGTACATTTAATAGATTCTTTTTTCATGATTACAAAGGTAATAGGTCTATGAGAAAAACCAGCATAAATAATAAACAAAACATTGATTTCTCATTTTTTTCATATCCTATTCTAAAAATAATTCTATCATTTAATAATTCAATTTAGAATCTACTAACTATGATTATCATACACAATCACATTTTATTTAGAGGTTTGTTTAGTAAAATGTGGATTGTGAAACATGGATAGAAAGACACCCATATACACAATCCACATGCATAATGTAATAAAATCTAAGCTATTTTCTATTTCAAAGGGAAAGTAAAATGCTTCTTTTCTTTCGCCGTAAGACCAACATAATCCACTTCCATCTTACCGTTTTTGATGTGGCAAAGCAAGTAGGTGTTGTTGCTGTTAACGAGATTTGGGAAGTTGATTACCTCGTTAGGCTCCTGATATCCGAATTTATGTAGATGACCAGAAAGCATAACAGATACGTTCATCTTATTGAGTTCAGGCGTTAAAGTCTCTTGCATGTGGTAGGGACCATGCCAGTTTTCCAACGTAGGAGGCATGTGAGAGAAGACTATTAAGGGGTATTTTCCAACCTTATGTTCCTCTCTTAACGACTTCAACCAACGTGCCTGCTCCTCGCGATATTGGTCATAACTAACGATGCCGCTATACTCAATGTCTTCATCTGGCTTATCTTCTCCCGAGTCAATAAATAGGAAATCCACTCCCGCTACATGCTGAAGGCGATAATATTTGTCGTTGTTTGTGGGGAAGTAACGATAGAGATAGTCTGCAAATTGGCCTCGAAGTTCGTGATTACCACGGTTGAAGAACAATGGTGTATGCGTAGCAAACATACTCACACAGGTATCTAAGTAGGCGTCCATCATGTGCTTTTGATCTCTCAAACGATGTGACATATCACCATTAAGCAGCACAAAATCAAGTTTATTGAAGTCCACATTCTTGCACAATTCTTTCATAAACTGCGGACGTTCATGGATATCATTCAGCACCAAGAAAGTGATTTCGCGAGGCTTTACGGGGTAAGTCGTGAACTCATACGGCTTTCCTTTCCACACATCTGTAAGGGCAGTCTTCCCTAAACTCACCCAATCATCATAGCGCCACTCGTCAACTTGCTGTGTAAACACACGGTAACGATACCTTGAATCAGGCTTAAGACCAGTGATACGAACGCGATGCACGCTATCGGTAAGTAGTTTTCGTCCCGCCAACACATCGTAATAGCGTGGCCTTACCTTACCATAGAAGTGGTCTTTTCCCTCGGGTGCTATCTCAACCCACGACAAACCAGGCTTGTCAGTCACCCAAACAATAGTGGCACCAGTACTATCCATGTCGCAAATCCAAGGTCCATGAGTCACCTCAATGCCTTTAGCACTGACACAAAACAGCAGTAATAATCCGAACAATAAATGTTTCATGTAATTTGATTTAATATTATTAATAGTGTTCCTCTTTATAAGATTACACCTATATTACGTTGAATCATGAGAAAAGTACTATCTTTTTCCACTCTTTTTTCAATCTTTTTTTGCGCCCGTCACCATCTTTTCATGTTACACATCGCCTGCCTTCGTTTCCCAAATCCCTCTTTTCTGTCCTCTGTTTTCCAAATTCTTAGTCTGTTTTTGCAGTTTATTTCCTTCGCAACAGCCCTCTACATTCTATCTATAAAAATAGGGACTATGTATAAAAATGACTCATATCGTGATAGAATATGATAGAATTTGTATATCTTTGTAGCACTAATACTTGGTACTTAACGTAAGTTATCTTTCCATTGGAGTACAAAGAAGCGGCTAAACAATCAGAAATCAAAGCATAAAACGCACCTTTGCAACCATAAAATGCGAACAAAACATCTATGGAGAACGATGATAAAATGTGCATATCGCAACTGAAAGAAGGTTCAGAACAAGCTTTCTCAGAACTTTATATGCGCTTTTCCAACAAGTTATATGGCTTTGCTCTGGCGCAAACCAAGAACACTTCGTTGGCCGAAGACATTGTTCAAGAAACGTTTATGAAGCTTTGGAACACCCGCGAACAACTTGATTGTTACGGCAATGTGCATGCCTTGCTATTCACGATAGCCCGAAATCTCATCATCGATAGCTTCAGAAAACAAATCGCAAAGATTGATTTCGAAGACTATCAAAAGGCAGCTAAAGAGATATCTCCATGGCCTTCGCCCCACGATCAGATAGAACATCAGGAGTCAATCGACCGACTTCAGCAGTCAAAGAAGTTGCTTTCTAAGCGCGAATGTCAGATATATGAGATGAGCAAAGAACAGCATATGCCCATCCAAGAGATTGCCGATTCGCTGAATCTCTCGTCACAAACCGTCAAAAACTATCTCAGCTCATCACTGAAACTCTTGCGAAAGAAAATGTCAACCTAATCTTCTCGTAAGTTCATCGTATTCAAATAAAGCCGAGATTTCAGCGCCTTTCAGCCTCACCCTCAGCCCCTCTGCAAAACGGAGAAAGGGAAACAAAGCCTCACCCCCAGCCCCTCTCCGAAGAGAGAGGGGAGTAGTTAGCCATGGAAATGGAGGGAGTTGTTTTGGAGTTAGTTTGGAGTGGCGATGTTGTTGATAAGTGAAGGTTAAATGATGGTAGGCAGACAAAGCCTCATCCCCAACCCCTCTCCGAAGAGAGAGGGGAGTGGTTAGTCGTGAAAATGGAGGGAGTTGTTGGAGGGTTAATTGTAGTTGGTGATATGGTTGATAATAAAATGTAAAATGGTTTATGGCATTTCATGCGATGATTTATTGTTTTTACTACGCAAAACAACAAAAATAGTGTTACGAAATACATATTTCAACGCCGTAGGTGTTGCGCTTTCTAAGCGCAATCCGCCATAAATCTCTTCGCTATACCCATGCCTTCACTGAAAAAGCTCAACACCTACGGCGTTGAATCTCCTTGCGAACGTTTACCCGGGGTAGGCTCGTTCCTCGCCAACCCCGGGCTATCAAAAGAACAACTCGTACCGAGTTGCACCATGAGGGCATGTATATTGCCAAATACATTCATTGGAATGACGACACCATACCCACGGCGTTGCGTTGTGAGAACATTCATCAGATTTGACGTTCTTATTGAAATCTTGGCGCATTTTGCTATTTATTTATTCGGATGTTGGCATTAATTGTATTATTAAATAAACGTTTCAACGCCGTAGGTGTTACGCTTTCTAAGCGTAATCCGCCATAAATCCCATCGTTATACCCATACTTTCATAGAAAAAGCTCAACACCTACGGCGTTGAATCCCCTTGCGAACGTTTACCCGGGGTAGGCTCGTTCCTCGCCAACCCCGGGCTATCAA
>OBLF01001788.1_pt1 | contig 16251 bp, 17 predicted proteins | sample 1519231 | NCBI WGS metagenome assembly OBLF01 (sample SAMEA2602895, study PRJEB22501) | metagenome | reverse complement strand
CGGACTATCAGCCCATGCTGTCACCAATGCAGGAAACACAGAAAATGGAGATGAAGATGAAGTAACACCGCCTTGACCCGTAAAACGGGCAAGACGCTTTTAGCACTCCCCTTCCCGGCATCGCATCGCGGCATAGGTGATGAGATCCTCCGGCGTGAGGACGTTTCCATCACAGGGGATCTCACCCCAGATTTTCCGTACAGCAGGGTCAGGGTTACACATTGCCATCGCCATAGCCAGACGGATCTCCCTGCGCACCTCTTCCACGGTGGTATGGTGTCTGCGGGCTACTTCCAGCAGAGCTGCTTCGGCACGAATATTCATTTGTTTCATATTGTTCACTCCTTGTTTTTTAGAACGATTATCGTTCTTGTGGAACTACAATACCACAGGAGTCTACGGGAAATATGTCGAACGCAGTCGAAAAAAACAGAGGTCTGCAAAAAGCAAACCTCTGTCGTAGTGTTACTGGAATTCGGTGATCAACGCCTCCAGCACATTCATCACCTTACGCTGCCCGTCCGAGGAAAGTGTCTTCAAACGCTCGGAGAGCTCCGTGGCTCGGAGCATCGTCGCCGCGTTCAAACTGTCCTGAAGAAGCTCGTCTGTCCCAACATTGAGCACGTTGGCAATGGCAACCAGCTTTTCCAGCTTTGGCGGCTTCACGCCCCGCTCTACAACGCTCACATGGTCCACACTATAATCCACAGCGGCAGCAAGATCTTCCTGCGTCATGCCGACTCGCTCACGAGCGGCCTTGATCCGTTTACCCAATGCGACCTGATCCATACGCAATCTCCTTTTGAACGGTATCCGTTCTTAAATTATATGGGAGATGGCGTTTGTTTCACAGGAGCATACAGGGCGATTGCCGTTCTACAAGAACGGAACATTCAGAAAAACAATCACACTTAGGGGGCCGTATTCCCGGAGGGGAAAAGCGGCCCCTTCTTTTTGCGCATTGTCCTTTCCTCCGGGAGTACAGTCCCGGAAAGGAGCAAAAATGCGAGAAGAAAAATTATTGAATTATCTGAAAGGCGCATGTACTGGGCGAAGGTACAGTGCGAGCAGCGCTGCGCTGGAAGCGGCTATAGGGATTAGCGGAACAGATCTTCGAAAACTGGTAAATCGTATGAGGCGCAAGGGTGTTCCTATTGGGAGCGATCGATGCGGATACTTCTACGCGGCAACTGCCGGTGAAGTCTACTCCACGATTCAGCAGCTTCAAAACATGGAAAATGGTCTTGCGGCAGCAAGACGCGGATTAGAGCGGTCACTGGATGCTTTTCCTTTGAAAGAAGGTGCATCTTGAACAGCTTTATCCCCTGGGTAGGTGGTAAGGGCAAGCTGCTGTGGATCATCAACAAGCTGATGCCGGATCACTATAAGCGCTTCATCGATGTGTTCGGCGGCAGCGGCACGGTGACGATAAGCCGTCCTATCCAGCGGGGCTGTATGGAGGTCTACAATGACTACAACGGAAATCTGACAAACCTCTTCTGCTGCGTGAAAAACCGTACTATGGCGCTCTTAGCGGAATTGGGGTTCCTGCCGCTGAACACACGGGATGACTTCAACGTCCTCTATAAATTTTTCTCAAAGGATGAGATCACGGATGATTACCTGCAGGAGGAAATGGATCTGACGGAGGTCTACCTCAAGCCGCCTGACGCGGAAGCCATCCGCACCCTCATGTTGGAACGCGCGCCACGCGGAGATATTCGCCGTGCCGCGGATTACTTCAAACTGGTGCGCTACAGCTTCAGCGGCGGCGCCAAGTCCTTCGGCGGTAAGCCCTGTGATATCCGCCGTTTCTTCCATCTGATTTGGGAGAGCTCCCGCAGACTGGCCAATGTTGTCATTGAGAATAAGGACTTTGAGGAGCTGATTCGCCAATATGACAGGAAGAATGCCGTACTTTACTGCGATCCGCCCTACTATATGGCAGAGGGCTGCTATCCGGTAGAGTTTCCGCCGGAGGATCACCGGCGGCTTCACGATGTGCTCATCGGGAGTGAGGGGTACTTTATTGTTTCGTATAACTATCAGGAATACATTTGCGATCTCTATCAAGATGGCTGCTTTATTTTCCGGACCTCGCGCCCAAATAGTATGTCGCAAAGGGCAGGAAGTGAATATGAGGAAATCATCATCACGAACTATGATCCCCGCAAGGCTTGCTGGCAGCTCTCCTTGGAAAATCTGCTGGGCGGTGACGGCGATACCCGCTATGAGATGATCCACGAGCCAAAGTGCCCATTGAAATGTTAAACAAATCAAAAAAGAGGAGGCAAACAACATGAAATTCCATTTGAACCATGACCCCGCGAACAAGACCCTTACCATCCCCCGCGCCGCGCTGCAGCTCTCCGGCCTTGCCGAAACCAGCGATCTGACGATCCATACCGAAAACGGCTGTGTTCTGCTGCTGCCGGAAAAGCTGTCCGTCGCGCAAACGCTGAAAACTTTCCAGCTGCTGACGGCGATCAACGCAGAGCTCCTGTTCCGACTGGCAAAAAGCAGTGCTCTGGCCCACGGCGCCGAAAATGACGCATGCGATGGCTGCCATTGGGAAAAAGAATGTTTTCAGGACGTCCTGCCGCTGTGTATGCTGGCAGAGGCCGGCATTGACCCGGTGGAAGGAGATTTCGAATGCGCGGTGAAGGACGGTACGCTGGTGCTGCGATCCGGCGCTGATACAAATGTATATGAAATGATGAAGAGTCTGGATGATGACTTCCGCGATCTGCTGAAAAGCGCGGGCGTTTCGTTGTCCGGGCTCTTCCTGCTTTTGAAGGAGGAACTGGATCATGATGAATGACACCTATCTCTACCCCTATTCCTCCGCCGAGGCGAGAGAGCGGGACGAGCTTCCTCTCTGGCGGGAGAGCCACAAGGCGAACATCGCCTGCCGCAACGCCATCGAGGACGCCATCCGTCAGAACTTCGACGGAATGCATCTGGACAAGAACTGTATCACGCCGGTGCTGGAGGAATACGGCTACAAGCGCACCGCGTGGGTGCTTGCCAACACCTTGCACGAACTCAAGTGGGACGGGCGCTTCGGTCATGCCAACAAGCAGTGGGCGGAGCGCGCCTGCATTCCCAAAGACATCAACCACAACAGCGACTTTGTTGTCCGAAGCCATCCGGCCGTGCTGGATGGCTTCGTCACTTTCTACCGTAAGGCAGTGCAGGCGTTAAATCTCTTTGGCGCGGAGCATTGCGTTGGTGACCGTGCGAAGCAGGACTTCACCGGCAAGGTGCTGGTGCTGTCGCCGGAGGCGCTGCGGGAGCAGTATTGGGGGCAGAAAAACCAGCTCTGGTATGCTCGGAGCGGTTTTGGCTGCGAGCCGCATTCCAGTGGTCGAGCGGTTTTCGCCACCTGCCTCTCGGACGGCGAAACAGCCAGATGGAACCGGGAGGATTTCATCGGTGTGCTGGACGAAAAATACCTACCGGACTGGGCGCGGGAAAAGCTGGAGGAACTGATGACACAGGAACAGACGGACGCCCCCACAATGGGCGGTATGAAAATGAAGTGAGGAGGATACTTGCATGAGCATGACCTATTACACCGTGGACGATCTTCGGCCCGGAAGATCCGGCTGGGGTGTGAAGCGTTTTTCCGCGTTGAATGACGCGATCTCCCATTACCGGTCGCTCCCTATGGATGGGGCCCGCATCCTCGGCATGGCGGATGATACCCACGCCTATGAGCTCATCCGCTGTGTGCGTCTTTTCCCCGGCGATGCCCAGGGCGAGGATGTTCTGGCGGCAGATTACCGGCGCGACGGCTTGACGAAAAAGAACGCTGCCCTGAAAGACGCGCTGGATATTTGCTTGGAAAGCCTGCGTCCCCGTTTTCTGCTGGAGCCGGAGCGTTTGGTTCCCGTTCCCCAGCGCCAAAAACTGCGGAAAGAACTGCGGGAGGCCCTTCTCTGGCAGGGCTATGAAGAAAACTATGATTCCGCCATTCGCGCTGTTTTTGTAGAAGGCGCTGGCTGGCTCTCACCCCAGGATGTGAAAAAGCAGAGGCAGCTTCCTCTGGTGTTGCGCTATCGGGTGGACGGCATGACGAAGGACGGCGCCTACCTCTCCTTAGAAGTGGAGCCTTGGGAATATGACCTCCTGCTGGAGCAGACAAGAGATCACTATAAAATGAAGAAACATTAAGGAGGATGACAACATGAAACGAATGCTTTCCCTTTGCGCCGCGGCGCTGTGCCTGACCCTGGCGCTGACGCCCACCGCGCTGGCGGCGGACTTTGAGCCTGCGGTACCGAACGCCAAGGTCTGCTACCCCACCGCCATCGTCCGCGGTGACGATGGCACGGAACTGAAAAAGATCTATGATCTGAGCCCCGAAGACGATCCCGCCGGTATTCCCCGCTCGGACTTTCGACAGGATGGCTTTCAGTACACCCTGACGGATCTTCTGAAGCAGGAGCTTCCTGAAAACGAGAGCCGTCAGCATACGGAGCATGTTTCTATCGAGAGTGCTAAAAAGGATATGGAATCCGTGCTGGCGCTGCTGCCGCAGGAGCGGGAATTCATCACGGATGACGGCCTCATGGGAACCCTGACGCTCCGACTTGATACCGTGCAGGTGGAGCCGTCTGGCTACGGCAGCTCCACCAGGGAAACCTCCACCAAGCGCAGCTATCCTAACCTTGCCGAGCAGGATACGCAGTATCTTCCCAAAACCATTACGGAAAACGGCAAGACCCTGACGCTCACGGACATCCAGTGGCAGACCGACAACACCGCTAACATGGACGGTTACGCCGTGGCGGATCGCTACACGGCCGTTGCCACCTACTCCGGCAGCGCCACCAGCAGCTATGTCAAGGGCTACACCGTCACGGCGGATTATACCGGGACCGTCAGCCGGATTGCCCTGAACCGTGTCCGCTATGTGGCTATCTTTGAGGGAACGCCCATCCAGCCCACGGAGCCTGCGGAGACACCCGCCACGGCATCCGCTTTCCGCTGGTCTTATGTGCTCATTCCCATTGGGATCGTGGCCGCGGCAGGCGCGGGCGTCGGCGGCGCGCTGCTGGTGAAGCACAGAAAAGAAAACGCGGATGAGGAGGATGCAGAATGAAAAAGATTTTGACTTTCGCACTTGCCGTCAGTATGATGGCATCCCTTGCGGCCAGCGCCTCGGCGCTGGAATACAGCATCGCCGCGCCGGACGATTACGATTTCGGTAAGGACACCTCTATTGAAGTGATCCATACGGCGGATGGCGGCGCTATGAAAAACGCCGACATGAGCAAAAATGCCGCGCTTATTCCGCCTGCATTTGGCTCAGAGAGCATGAATTCGCTCCATACCGGCGAGTACCTCACGCCCAACCTTGCCCCCGGTGGTATTCCCTCGTCCGGCGCGGTCATTGGCGGCAGCGCCGCCACTATTGTCACACCCGGCAGCACGGTGAATGGCGGCAGCGGCTATCAGCCCGCCGTGCTATTCACGGAGGTGACGGGCGACCTCTACTACAAAAATGGCTCCCTCGGCAGGCTGGAGATCCCTGCTCTGGATCTGAGCGTCCGCATCTATCAGGGAACGGACAGCAAGACGCTTGCCAAGGGCGTCGGGCACTTTGAGGACACCTCCATCTGGAACGGCAACGTCTGCCTCGCCGCCCATAACCGGGGCGCCAACAGCTACTTCGGCCAGATCCACACGCTGGACATCGGGGACAAAATCACCCTGACCACCAAGCTGGGCACCCGCACCTACAAGGTGACGGATGTCAGCAAGGTCAGCGAGACAGACCGCAGTGGTCTTGCGGACTCCGGCGAAAATATGCTGACGCTCTACACCTGCGTCCGCAACCAGCGGGACCAGCGCTGGTGCGTTACCGCAGCGGAGGTCTGAATCTTTCTCCCTTTTGCCGAATCGGTTCTGTTCGACTTCTGCCCCTCACTTGTGATATGGTGAAGCTGCGAAGAAGATTTTCACACATACACAGTTAGAATGGAGGCAGAAAGATGAACGAGAGCAAAAACGTGAGAAAGAATGTCAGTATGATGTTCACAGGCATGGTGATCGGCGCGGCGCTGACCGGCGGCTCTGCCGCGGTCGCAGCCGGGATCACGGCGGAACCCACCTGGCAGCCCATCTTTGTAGATGGTCAGCAGGTGGAAATGCAAGCCTACAACATTGCGGGACACAACTATGTGAAGCTGCGGGACATGGGCAAGCAGGTCGGTTTCAATGTTTATTGGAACGCCGGAGTCCAAATCGACACCGGACATCCATACACGGGGATCGCCCCTGCCGAATCAGGCATCCGCGTCAGCAGCTACAAGGGCAGCACCCTCCGCCCCGGAGACCGCAGCGGCTTGAATATCAGTCCCAGCGCGGATATAAAAAGTGTGGTCTCCACGCAGCCCAATGTCATCCGCATTGAGAATACCTCCGGCTTCTGGACCGCTATCGCGGTCAGCAGCGGCACATCCGACGTGGTCGTGACCGATCAGCATGGCCAGACCGCCACTTTAACGCTGACGGTAGTTGACGGCAAGCAAGGCGCGAGCATTCCGGAATCCGGCGCCAGTCAGACAGACGCGGCGCGTCAGGAGATCGTCCGGCTGGTCAATCAGGTGCGCCGGGAAAACGGTGTGCCGGAGCTAACGGTCAACGCAGCTCTGATGGACGCGGCGCAGCATTGCGCGTCCCTGCGTGTCGCATACCACCAGAATAAGGTGGAGTGCGAGGCGGTAGCGGTCTCTGGGTATCCCCATGGATTTGGATCGAACATCACCGCATTCACGAATGTGCCCGCCTCTGAAACCGCAGGGCGGGCAGTGGAGAATTGGCGGAATTCTCCCGGCCACTTCCAGACGATGATAAACCCTGATTGCGACACCATCGGCGTCGGGATCTCAACTGATGAGGGTGGAACGATCTGCTTCCTGTTCGTCGGTGATCCCAACGCGCACAATCCCTACGCATAACCTACGCATAACTCAATATGCTCACATGGCCTTCCAGCATCATTGCCGGAAGGCCATTTCTTATGAGCAAATCTAAAAAGAAAGGTCAAATAACGATGAAAAAGACATGGCATTCATTGAAAAATCGCGTGACCGCGATGCTGCTGGCCCTGATCTGCGTTCTCGGCCTGCTCCCCACTGCCGCGCTGGCGGCAGGGGCCGACACCATCAAGTTAGAGCGGTTCGGCATGAGCGGTGTTTCCTATCAGTCCGCCAGCCTTGGCAGATGCACAATGCACCAGATGTATTACGGCGTGGCCGGAAAGACCTCCGTGGGCTTTTGCGGGACGAAGGGCGGCGGCATGGGCACCTCCCTGATCGGGCAGACCTGGGGCGATCCGAAGCCCGTCACCGATCCCACCGTCAAAATGATGATGGCCTATTACTACGCCCACTCCCTCGGCATCTTCACGGACAAAGCCCACGCCCTGGGCGTGGATGACATCTGGGATTCCGGTTATAGCTGGTACATGAACGCCTGGGTACAGGCCATCGTGTGGCGGTATAAGGACGGCTCCCTGGGTGATCCCGCCACCGCATGCGCGGAGGAATTGATGTACGTCTGGAACTCGCTGAAGGGCGCAAGCTATACCAGCATCGACCAGACCTGCGACGGCGCCACATTCCGGGATCGGGCGAAATATATCCTGGATCTGGGCAAGCAGGATGTTTGGGGCGATTGCGACGTAAAAGAGTATTCCTTCACCGGCGCGGGCTCTGCCGCCCACCCTGCCAGCACCGTCCAGAGCGTTATGATCGGCAGTCTTACCGTCACAAACGAGCGGTACACGCTGGTGGTCAAGAAGGTGGACGCCACCAACCCCACCAAGGGCCTTGCCGGAGCGCGGTTCCACGTGGAATCCACCAACGGCTCCTTCTCTAAGGACATCGTCACCGGCGCGGACGGCACCTATACCTTCTCTCCCTTGGACGCCGGAACCTACGCCGTAACGGAAACGGCGGCTCCGAACGGCTACGAGATCGACAACGCGGGGCCTGAATATGTGGCCCTGCCGAACAACGGCAGCAGCACCGTGACGATCACCTTTACGGATACTCCCACCGTCACCGCCACCGGTAAGATCCGCAAGGTGGACGCGGACAATCCCACCAGAGGTCTCGCGGGCGCAGTCATCAAGATCACCGGTGTGGATAACAATTTCACCGGCACCTATACCACCGGAGCGGGCGGCGCGCTCACGGATGTGCCTTGGAATACCATGCCCATCGGCAGCTATGTGGCGGAAGAAGTGACGCCGCCCAACGGCTACTCTCTGAGCAAGGACGCCGGCAAAGTCCGTCAGGAATTCTATTGGGACGGCAAAACGGACGTATCGCTCGTTTTTGAGAATGACGCGAAGGTGAAGATCCAGCTCATCAAGCTGAACGATGCCAACAGTCCCCTCCCCGGCGCGGTATTCCACGTCCTCCGGGACGGCCAGCTGATCGGCACGGAGGTCACAGACGCCTCCGGCAAGATCACCGTCCCCCATGTGACGGAGGGAATGTACGCCTTTGTGGAGGTCAGCGCCCCCGCCCCCTACGCCAAGCTGACCGCCCCCGTCTGCGCCCATGTGGATCAGGCCACTGTCGCTGGCGGCGGCACTGTGACCGTAACGGCCAAAGACCAGAAGCTCCCGAATTTGACCATCCAGAAGCTGGATAAGCAGACCAAGCAGCCTATCCCCGGCACGGTTTTTGAGATCAAGGGCATCCATTACGGCTATCATCAGGACGTCACCACCGGGCCGGACGGCAAGGCGGTTCTCACCGCGATCCCTGTTGACAGCTATGAGGTAAAGGAAACATCCGTCCCTGACCCCTATGTGGTGGGCGGCGAGACGATCCAGACCATTTACCTTGGCCCCGGCGACGATCAAAACCTCGTATTTGAAAACCTGAAAATGCCCCGGCTGACCGTCACCAAAATCGACGCGGAGGATTCCAAGCCCATCCCCGGCACCGTGTTCACCGTAGAGGGCATCGACAGTGATTTCTCCGCCGATTGGACCACCGGTGAGGACGGTACCGTGACGAACCGCGTGGCCCCCGGCAGCTATAAAATTACAGAAAAGTCTGTTCCCGCTCCGTACTACCTGCCCAGCAAAAACGCTGACCGGGAGCAGACCGTCAGCCTGAACGCCGGTGACGAGGTGAATGTCACTTTTAAAAATTGGAAAATGCCCCAGCTCACCATCTACAAGGAGGACAGCGTGGCTGGCGCTCCTGTGGAGGGAGCCAAGTTCCACATCACTTACACCAGCAGCGGCGAATCCGCCGAGGCCCCTGCCACGGTTGATTATGGAAATATCCTCACAGACGCCAAGGGCGAGATCCGGCTCCATGAGCAGGGCAAGCGGCTCTATCCCGGCGCGTACACCGTGACCGAAGTGGAACCCGCTCCCGGTTTCCAGATGAAGGAACCCTCCACCCAGAAGATCATCCTCCACGGCAGTGAGAGCAAGACCCTGACCTTCCAGAATACCCCGCTGAACGCCATCGTCGTCGAGAAGTACGACAGCGTGACCCATGAAGCGCTCCCCGGCTGCACCTTCCAGCTGCGGTTTTTGGGCGGCACCTCCGGCACCGGCGGCACGACCATCGGGCAGAAGGTCACCGGCAAGAACGGCACCGCCATCTGGACGGGGCTGAAAAGCGGCACCTATATCGTGGAGGAGGTTGACCCTGCCGATGGGTACTCCATCATCAACGCCTCGGAAACGATCTATCTGGCGGACAGCGGTGAGCAGAGTGTTGTCACCGTCCGCTTTGACAACGCCCCGGACGGCATTCTCCTGATCCGCAAGGTCTGTTCCGTAAACCCCAGCGTGACCCTCGCCAACGCGGAATTTAAGATCACCTACGCGGACGGTACGCTGATCGGTGACGCCAATGGCATCTTCCGGACGGATGAACACGGCGAGATCCGCGTCCCCGGCCTGAAACCCGGCAAAAGCGTCATTGTGACGGAAACGAAGGCTCCGGACGGCTATATCATTGATACCCAATCCCAGACCGTTCAGATCAAGGAAGGCCGCACGGTCAGCCTGACCTTCAAAAACCAGCCCAAGGGTAAGCTCATCATCCAGAAGCGGGACAGTGCCACGGGTCAGCCCCTTCCCGGCGCGGAGTTCCGGGTGACCACTGCCGCTGGCTACGAGGTGGGGCTGGACGGCGTGATCGGCACCGCGACCCTGACGCAGAACGGTATCTTTACCACGGATGGGCAGGGCGAGATCACGATCACCAATCTGGCCCCCGGCGCTTATGTCATCAATGAGATCACGGCCCCGACAGGGTATGTGATGGATCGTGCGTCCACAAACGTGGTCATCGGCAAAAACGGCGATACACAGACGGTCATCGTGAAAAACTCTAAGGCCGGAACCCTGGTGATCGACAAGCGGGATTCCCTCACCGGGAAGCCCTTGCAGGGCGTGACCTTCAAGGTGACGACCTCTACCGGTGAGTTTGTACCCGCTGAAAACGGACAGATCAGCAGCAACGGCCTGTACTTCACCGACAAGGACGGCAAAATCACCATCCATGGTGTGGTGGGGACGCTGGTGGTGACGGAAACGGCCACCATTCCCGGCTACACCATCGACGAGGCCAGCCGCACCCAGACGGTGGTAGTCAATCCCAATGACACCCAGACGCTGCACTTCACCAACACGCCCAGCACCACCCTTGTGATCGAAAAGTATATCGAGGGCACCACGACGCCGCTGAAGGGCGTGACCTTCCTTGTGACCGACAGCAGCGGCGCTGTTGTGGGCAGAAGCAACGGAGAGTTCATCACCGATGAAAATGGCCGCGTCGTTATCCATGACCTGATCCCCGGCACCACCGTTACGGCGCGGGAGGTCAAGACCGTGGAGGGTTTTGTGCTGGATAGTTCCCCGAAATCCATTCTCATCAAGGCGGGCGAGGTGCAGACCCTGCGCTTTTATAATGTCCGCGCGGGCGGGCTTACCGTCATTAAAAAGGACGAAAAAACCGGAGAGCGCATCCCCGGCGTCCAGTTCGAGATCCGGAAAATGGATGGCGAGATCGTCGGCACCTGCACCACCGATGAAAACGGCGTGATCTATCTCCCCGAAGCGGAAAACGGCTGGTACACCGTGACGGAATTGAAGGCTGCCGAGGGCTACCGTCTGGATGACACGCCCCATCGGGTCGAGGTCAGGGATGGGCAGACCGCCACGCTGGAGATCACCAACAAGGCCATCTCCGGCATCCTGATCCACAAGGTCAATGCCGTCACCGGCGAGGGCATCCCCGGCGTGTCCTTCCTCCTCTATGACAGCGGCAACACCCCCATCGCGCAGGAAACCAGCGATGACCGGGGCTATGTCCGGTTTGAGGGACTGGAAGATGGCCGCTACTATCTGCGTGAACTGGAAAACGAGGGCTACATCCCCGACACGCAGAAAAAGACCGTGTATGTAAAGTCTGGTGAAACCACGGAAATCGAGTGGCAGAATACCCCTATCACCGGCCAGATCCAAGTGACAAAGGTCAGCGCGGACTATAATTCCATGAACGGCTGGCCTGCCGGGACGCCCATCCCCAACACCGTCTTTGAGATCTACAACGCCCGCACCAACCGTCTGGTGGATACCATTAAGACGGACAAAAACGGCTTGGCGGTGAGTAAGCCCTTGCCGCTGGCACGGTACAAGATCGTGGAATCCAAGGCGGCGGAATTTTACGGCCTGGATAAGACACCCATTGAGGTGGAGATCGAGTACGCCGGTCAGATCGTCAAGGCAGCCATGACCAACAAGAGCCTGTCTACCAACGTTTCCATCAAGAAAACCGGCTATGTGGAGGTCATGCCGGGGCAGCTCGTCCGCTACAACTTCACCGGTATTGCCAACAACTCCACCACGGCGCTGGAATCTTTTTATTGGAGAGACACTTTGCCTGTCAAGGCGGTTCGGCTCCAGACCATCTATACTGGCACGTGGAATACCCCTGGAAACTATAAGATCGTGTACCGCACAAATCTCAGCGGCGATACCTGGCGCACACTGGCGGATAACCTGAGCACATCCAAAAATTATGTGCTGGACGCTTCCCCCGCGGCGCTGGGACTTGCCGCCAACGAGCATGTGACGGAGTTTATGGCTGCGTTCGGCATCGTCCCCGCCAACTTCCGGCAGGTGGAGGCCCCCCGCGTGGACTGCAAGGCACTTGCCAAGCTCACCGGCGGTACGCAGTTCGTTAATCAGGCGGACGCGGGCGGCGTCTACAACGGGCAGTGGATCATGGCGACCTCCCGCTGGGTCACCCGCGTCTATGCTCCCAGCAAGCCCCTGCCCCGCACCGGTTATTAAGAGCTAACAACAACGGATGCCGCTCCGCAAGGGGCGGCATCCCCATATCAAGGAGGTTGAGATTTTGAAACACAAAAAAATCATGATTTTGGCGTTGGCGCTCCTGCTCCTGACCGCGCTCTGCTGCACCTCCGCCCTCGCCGCGGGCGGCGATGTGGCGGGCGCTGTGGAACAGACGTGGGCGGAGGCAGCCAAACAGATCAAGGCTGTGGTGGAGAAGGTGGTGTTCCCGGCGTTGGATATGATCCTCGCCATCGCGTTCTTTGTAAAACTTGGCGGCGCGTATTTTGATTTTCGCCAGCGAGGGCAGTTTGAGTGGACCGGCCCCGCTATCCTCTTTGCCTGCCTCATCTTCACCCTGACGGCCCCGAAATACATTTGGAGCATTATCGGCATCTAAGAGGTGCAGAGGATAAAAAGCAGTTGCATAATATCTTGTTTCTGATATAATAATATCAGAAACATCAGGAGGTCGATGTTATGAATCTGAAACCCTCTACTGCCCTTCGGAATGAATACCAGCAAGTGGCAACTCTGGCAAAAGCATCCGGTGAGCCAATCATCATTACCAACAAAGGCGAAGCCGACTTGGTTTTACTGAGCGTGGAAGCCTTTGAGGAACGGGAAAAAATGTTGGATCACCGCGCAAGCATTTTAGAAGCGGAATTTTCCCGCTTGGCCGGCGCCCCCACTTACAGTGTTGAGGAAGTACGCAGCCGTTTGAAGGAGAAATACGAAAATGCCTAAGTATCAGGTAGAGATACTGCTTGCCGCATGGCAGGATATTGACAGGATCTCGGATTTTCATCTGAAAATGGTTGGCGCCGCTTCCGCGGAAAAAATCACCGACAACATTTTGGATACGCTGGCAAAGCTCGCCTCTTTTCCGTACATGGGCGCGCAGCACCCTGACCCGGAGCTGGCCCGGTTGGAATACCGCAAGGTCATTTGCGGAGATTACGTCTGCGTTTACAAGGTGATCGAAAACCACGTCTACGTTTACCGCATTGTCAATGGCAAGACAGACTACCCCCGCCTTTTGAAGTGATCACTGTTTTGGGATGATGAATATGTCGACAGAAAACGAGTATTTAGCAAAGACGGAATCCTTTCAAAAAGAATTGGAGCCGGTGTGCCGGGTTATCACGGAGACAGTCAAAACCGAGGCAATTTATCTCTTTGGCTCCCGTGCTTATGGTACGCCAACCGATGATAGTGACTACGATTTGTGCGTCATTATCCCGGAAAAGTCCATGCGTCCGGTGGATGCGGTCAAGGCGATCCGCCGTGCGCTCCTGCCGCTGGAAACCATGTCTTTGGATATACTCGTATACCGTACCGATACATTCTTCCGCCGCGCGCAAGGCGCGACTATGGAGCGTAAAATCAAGCGGGACGGCATCCCCCTATACGAGAACTTCTCCCACAAATCATCATAGTAATTATTGCGACAAGGCCGTCGCCCGAAAGGGCGGCGGCCTTGTCGCGTCTCCGGAGGTGAATGAACAATATTTATTTGGGATTTTGTTGCCGCGACAGTCCTGGATCAGCTCATGGACTGGGTCTATGGGCAGGCCATAGGCTTTCTCGGCAACTTCTTTGCCCTCATGGGCAATATGGGCGTAGAGCTGTTCGAGCTGGAATGGGTCAGCGCCATCGTCCTCTTTTTCTCCCGCCTCGCGTGGGCGTTATTTACGGTCAGCGTGGTGGTCTGCGCCTTTGAATGCGGCATCGAATACTCCACCGGCAGGGGCAATCTCCAGCAGTGCGGGATGAACATCATCAAGGGCTTTCTGGCGGTGAGCCTGTTCACCGTTGTCCCTGTCCGGCTCTACGCTTTATCCGTGTCGCTCCAAGCCACCTTCTCGGCGGGGCTCACCGGCTACGGCCGGAGCATTGGCGAAGTGGGGCAGGATATCATCACCGAACTCAGTGAGATCCAGACACTTGCAGATGTGGTGAACAGCTCCCACTTCGGCCTTGGCATCATCACCAGCCCCATTATGCTTCTCTTTTGCGTGATCCTTATGGGCTACGCGGTGCTGAAGGTGTTTTTCGCCAATCTGAAACGCGGGGGCATTTTGCTCATTCAAATTGCGGTGGGCAGCCTCTATATGTTCAGCGTCCCACGGGGCTATCTGGACGGCTTTATGGGCTGGACGCGGCAGGTCATCGGCTTGTGCCTGACGGCCTTCCTCCAGTCCACCATCCTCGTTGCGGGACTTATGGTGTTCAAGGATCACGCGCTGATGGGCGTGGGGCTCATGCTCTCCGCTGGCGAAGTGCCCCGCATCGCCGGCAGCTTCGGCTTGGACACCACGACAAAGGCCAATATTACGAGCGCCGTGTATACGGCGCAGTCCGCGGTGAATGTGACAAGAACCATCGCCGCGGCGATCAAATGAAAAAGGGTGTGTATGAAATGACTCATCCAACACGGAAACTTACGATGGGGAGCCTATTCGATGGCATCTCCGGTTTCCCTCTGGCTTCGGTGCGGTGCGGCATCGAGCCGATCTGGGCCAGTGAGATCGAGCCGTTCCCCATACTGGTATCAAAGATCCGTTTCCCCCGCATGGAGCAGATGGGAGACATTACAAAGCTGAACGGCGCGTATCTGCCGCCTGTGGATATTATCTGCGGAGGCAGCCCGTGCCAGGACTCAGCGTGGCCGGAATGCGCGCCGGATTGAACGGTGCGCGTTCCGGCCTCTTTATGGAACAAATACGAATCATTCAGGAGATGCGAGATGCAGACAGAAAATCTGGAAGGACAGGAGTCCATATTCGACCGAGATTCGGCGTGTGGGAAAATGTCGTCGGTGCTCTCTCAAGTGGGCGGGACGCTGAAACGGGTCAAAAAAAGCCTGGGGCGGATTTTCAAAAAGTCCTCGAAGCGTTCCTCCAAGTTGAAGAACCACACCTTCATGTTGTTAGACCTGAGACCGGGCGCTGGGAATATGCTGGGGGCATATTGGGAGTACGATCCTCCATGGCTTGGATCGTTTGGGACGCTCAACACTTCGGAGTGCCCCAAAGACGTCGTCGAGTGTTCCTTGTGGCAGATTTTGCAGGCTACAGCGCCATCCCGATACTCGCTATCCCAGACAGCGTGCCTGGGTATTCTGCGCCGCGCAGCCTGCCGCGGCAAATCGCTGCCACCCTTATTGGAAGCAGCTTTGCGTATGCAGGCAGGGCTTGACCCGCCCGCGCCCATATCCGGCGAAGCGAAAGCCTACCATATCAATCAGCGCAATGAAGGCATTGACCTGGACGGTGTGTCCGGTGCATTGATGGCAACGCAGAACCTCCAAATGCAGACCTTTATCACAAATCCCGGCAGCAGTCAGAGTGGTCCGAAAAAGCAGATCGCATTCGCCGCCAACCAGCGGGACGAGGTGCGTGACCTGCATGATGTAGCAGGCGCGCTGCAGGCTCAGCCGGGGTTGAAACAACAAACCTTTGTCGCTGGATTTTCTGCTGGAGCTGGCGCGAGCGCCGGGACCATTGGATATCAGGAGGACGTAGCGCCCACGCTGAAAGGCAGCCCCAGCGGAAACTGTATGCCCAGCATTCTCTGCATCAATGATCAGGGTGGGCAGATCATGGAGTGCAGCGAAAATGTTACCGGGACGCTGCGGGCACAGGAACACGGGCACCAGCCTCTGGTGCTGCGTCCGACAGGGCCCAAAGTTTATGAAAACCACGGCATTGACGGAAGATATACGGGGCCGCACGATGTAGCCCCCACCATGTCCGCCCGCTATGGGACCGGAGGGAACAACATTCCCCTTGTACAGCAGGAGGAAGTCATCTGCATTGCGGGCAACGCCATTGACCGCCAGCCGCAAAACGGCGGCAACGGCTTCGGCTGGCAGCGGGACATTTCCTATACCCTGACCA
>OBLF01001774.1_pt1 | contig 16337 bp, 13 predicted proteins | sample 1519231 | NCBI WGS metagenome assembly OBLF01 (sample SAMEA2602895, study PRJEB22501) | metagenome | reverse complement strand
CTTTATGGTTAGTTAGTCATAGTAAGTTATGGTTAGTTATAAGGCTCTAAATACAAACTCTAAAAGATTCATGCCCGATTTCAGTCACGGAATTAGGGATTGTTATTTCCGTCAATCCAGTGCATCCGTAAAAGGCATCGTTCGAAATTCTTTCCACCGAATTACCTATCGTGACATCCTTTAAACTTTCAATAAAACTGAAAGGGGAGTCATTCACCAAATTTCTACCTAAATACAATGTTTCAAGGGAAGTACCTGAAAAAGGACGTCCATAATAAGAAGTATAATAACAGTACTGCAACTCTTCTGCTCCATCCTCAACAATAAGCCTTCTTAGGTTTGTGCAACCCTTAAATATTCCTTCACTAATTTCATTTACTGAATTGGGGATTATCATTTCCGTCAGGCTGGTGCAACTTTCGTATTTGCAACTTATTGTGTACCAATTTGTTTTGATTAAAACGGTAGAAAAGTGATTGCATGGATTTAATGGAGGATGAAAACAACGAAGATTTAACGTATTTAACTTTTGTAAGCCACAAAAATGGAGATGGTATGCATATTTTGTGCAGAAGTTATTCTCGCAAGGAACAACTCTGGCTATCTCCGCTCTTTTATTGCCTACAAGGCACAAAAACTCTTAATAATCTAAAAAACACATTTATAATGTTATTGTTTTAGAATAAAAGTTTTTATATTGTCGATTGTTTTGTGTATCTTTGCGTTCAAATTAAAGATATTTGCAAATGAATGATTTGAATCGTATTAAAGTTGTTCTAGTTGAAAAGAAGCGAACAGCTAAGTGGCTCGCAGAGGAACTAGGCAAGAACCCTGCAACTGTGAGCAAGTGGTGTACCAATGTGTCTCAACCAGACCTATACACATTAGATAAGATAGCCATTCTGCTTGATATTGACAAACGAGAGCTTATAACAGGTAAAGATTAAAGCTATGACAGATATTGTACAGATTCAAGAATCAGAGTATGATGCAATTCTGCGACAGGCTGTCGCAGTTATCGACAGGACAAGAGCTATGGTGGCAACAACGGTATGTTCTGCCATCGGTACCGCTCATTGGGAGATCGGAAAATTGCTTCACGACAAGAAGATTGAAAGTAAGCATGGAAGCGGCGTAGTAAATCGCTTGTCTTTTGACTTGAAGCAACGTTATCCACAGATGGGAGTTTCTCCAAGAAACCTGTGGGACATGAAGAAATTTTATGAACGATTCTGTAATAGTGAGCCAAAACTGCGACAGGCTGTCGCAGTTTTACCATGGGGACATACTTTGACCTTGATGCGCAAGTTCGGCGAAGATGATAATACCATATTATATTACGCGCAGGAAACTACGTCAAAAGGTTGGAACCGTGAACTTCTTTATAGTGCCATCTCTCTAAACATGCACATGAGGAAGAATGAACCATCTGACAATAACTTCGAGCAGACTTTACCTGCCACACAGGCGATGTTTGCTAATGAAGTGTTCAGAAGCGGTTATAATCTAGGATTTCTTGGTGTAAAAGACCCCATCTTGGAAACAGAACTTGAAGCCCGACTGGTAGAGAAGGTGAAACAGTTCCTTTTGGAACTTGGCAAAGGTTTCACGTATATAGGCAATCAATACGTCCTAGAATACAATGGGAAACGGAGCAAAGTTGATATGCTTTTCTTCCACCGTGGCCTGCATTGCCTTGTGGCCATTGATCTGAAGATTGGAGAATTCAGACCAGAATATGCAGGCAAAATGAATTATTACTTGTCATTGCTTGACCGTCTGGAACGCAGAGAAGATGAAAATCGCTCTATCGGCATTATTCTTTGTGCTGAGAAAGATCGTGTGGAGGTGGAGTTAGCATTGGAGGATATGGGCAAGCCCATTGGGGTGGCAGATTATCAACTGATTGTGCCACAAGAAGAATTAAAGAAAGTAGTAGCAGAAGAAATGGAAGCTTTTGGTAAGGAACTTCCTCTTCGAACTGAAACGGAAGAGGGGCCAAAGCAAGAATGACAATAACACGGCATAAAAATAAAGATATAGTAAATATATGAAACCAGATTCTATATTATATTATCCTCATATTGAATTCCAAAATGAAGCGTGGGTTAAGTCCAGCTTGTTACTTTGGAACCATGTATATCGAATTGTCCCAGAAGGTTATGTTCCCAATGATAGTGATGATATCAAAGCATTGGTTGATGAAGACTTGGTTAGGGACATTAAGTTGGATGATAAAGATAGAGAAGATACATGTGACGAATTCCTAAAACTCTGTGATAGAATAGAGAATCATATGCCTGCGGGTCTTATTCCCTCGGATGAAGATAGAATTCACCCTGGAAAAATTGACAGCAGGTTATATCCTTATCTCGACTTGATAGGAGATTATTTTATTGACGAAGACAAATGGCTCCATTTGTCAAAAGAACTTGCAAGAGGATATATGTTCAAGTTGTCACAAGTAGTTGCAAGGATACGCAATCTTAACAGAGGTACAGATGATTTGGATGCATGGTCAATAAATCCTTATTTCTGTGAGAATGCAAACTTCGGCGAGTTCCTTCAGGATCCTACAGCCAAAGGATTCTTCTGTTCTGTTACATTGGAAGACATCGTGCCTCAAAATATAGGAGAGATAAGCGCACGTGATTTAATTTCATTTGTTAACAAAAGAAAAGATGAAAGAAAACTACTAAGAGAAAAATTTGATGAACTAACCAATCATCTAGCCAAGATATCTAATATTCAACATGCAGGTCAAGTAAGTTTGGATTTCGTAAATGATCTGATTGATTCTAAAGCACAGTATAGACAGAGTATGGATAAGTGGAAAGATATTAGTGCCTTTTCAATTTCAACGGGAGTACCTATATCTCTTACAGCATTAGGCACTTTTGCTGCTCTTAAAGGGAATCCATTTAGTATCGCTGAGATAGCAGGCGGTTTAGCGATTGGTGCAATATGCTCATATGCTGATTTCTATAGAGCGAAAAAGAATAGAGACCCTTCCTATTCATCATATTTAATCGGTATTGACGAACTTTGCAGAAATGTTACAAGGCAAAGTTATACACGATTAGAGGAATTTATTAATGACTGAGGGTGTCATTTTATTACTTATAAAAGGTTAAATCATGAAAAACCTCGTAGAACAGGCAAGCAATTGGCTTCAGTCAGAAGCATGCCGCTCGGGTAGTATTGTCGAGCGAACCAACGCAGTTGTTTTAGCATTCCGCTCATATATATTGGAAGAAAAACAGGAAGTCTGTAATAACACTGGGCTTCCACTATCTTTAATTATGGATTAGATAGATACTACAGATAAGCTTATTCGCCAGATTTTATCAGCTTTTTTAAGAGGTAATCAGCAGGATGCTCTCCAAAAGACTCATAAAATGATGCAATCAATGAAATTTGACAAAATGAGTCCTGGAGTACCGATGTATAAATGTAGAGAAAACAGCAAATTGTTTCATTTTTCGAAAGATGAGATGTTTCACATTCCTTATGAGAAGCGGAACCTTGTAGGGAATCAACGTTTTAGCCTTTCTGGGTTACCTTGTTTATATTTAGGCGGTTCGTCATATATCTGCTGGGAGGAATTGGGCAGAAAAGATTTGAGTTCAACGAATTACTGCGGTTATTCACTGAAGGAAGACATCAATATGTTTGACTTCTTGTTGCCCGTAGAAATTGACAATCCCCATCAGATACGAAGAATTGTGCTTATCCTGGCATGTAGTTTGGCGGCGAATAGGGATAGTCTATTTAAGCCAGAATATATTCTATCACAGAGTATACTGCACACTCTAATCAACCGTTCTTTTTATAACCACTCTCAATTCTGCTTACGATTCTATTCGTCGCATCTGCTAAATGGTGATGCAGATTATTACGATAAGGATTATGCTAATGACGATTTCTTGGCGAGGTATGTAAACTATGTTTTCCCTGCAGCATCATCAAAAAGCGAAGGCTATAATGACGATTTGAGAAAGTTTTTCAATCAGACTGAAACTGTATCACTACTGCACGAAACGATATTGACTCCAGAACGGCTGATGAACTCTGGCAGTAGCGATGTTTATCTTTCTTCACAGTTTGGGCTGATGGATGCTATATTAGATGAAAAGTTGGGCTTTACTCCGAAAAGGGATGAAGGGGAATTGCTGTTGGCAAGAAATGGGTAAAGATTTATAATAAACAAATTGAATTTATGAGTATAAATTGGTTTAGACATATTAGAGGATTAATACGTCGTTGGTATCGGAAGAACTTTCACAAGGACTGGAAAGTGGTAGAACATGGCCTCGATTTCTTTCAGGAATTCGCCGACATTTATAACGACACAATTAACGACCTAGAAACAGCAGAGCGATTCTTCAAAGATTTTATGGAGCAGACCAAAGGATGGGTAATTGTGGATTTCCTCGATACAGACAATTGGGACTGCATCCGGAAAGTTGAGGTGGATAAGCAGAACGGGCTGATATGGTTCTATTGGCAAATACCAAGTGGCGACCCATTAGAAGAAAAGATAAGAAAGATGGTTTTTCCTTTAGGGTATTATGGAATGTGCTTAAAGTTTGATAATGTTAGGTTTTTGGAAGGGAAACGAAATAGATGTTTTGGAATTGTTGTGAATGGGTATACTATCAGAGAGAAAAACATAAAAGGCTTTGCTAAGAATGGCGGATGGATTATTCAAGGGATAGACAATGCATCTAGTTTCTTCTCAACGAGTGTGGTAAGGGAAAAGGGTGGCGTATTCCAGCATTGGCGTTTTATTAATACACCAATTTCTTCATTTTGGATTATACCCAAGTGTATGAACGTACACCCACAGGATTCGGAAAAGTTGCTTTATATGTTTGGTGTAGAGAAATGTGAAAAGGAACTAAAGGTTGCTCTTGATAAAACAAGAGGGGTGGACAAATTAGGAAAGGAGGAACAACGTAAAGAAATCAAAACAGCGGCTCACGATATGCGCACTGTGGCTGAAAGCTTATTCAAACTGATTATGTGCTTCAATCAGGAGGAGTATCAATATAAAGTAAGTAACTATGACGACTTGACGTTAGGTGATTTGACGGGTCCGTTAAAAAAGACCATTTATAGAGAAGATTTTGAACAAAAACGGATTGACGAGATTCCGAGGCTAGCTAACGATCTGTCGCATGATTCGGGGAATCCTGTTGATTTCAAGGATTTGGGTACACTGTTTATGGATATTATCTATTTTGTCAGTGATTTTAAATTAAGTATCAAGAAAAAAGGGAATGAAATTATTACTACGCATAGTGATATGCCATTACCTCACGATTTCGTAAAAGAAAAGTATAAGGACTTTTGTTTTATAGATGAAATAAATGATACAGTTCATAAGAATGATGGAAAGATCAGTTTCAAGATAGAAACTCAAATTGGAACGTTTATAAATGTCTTTGGAAAGAAAGGCGTCGAGGTGCTATGCAAGGATGGGTACATCAGGAACTCTAAAGAAGAAGGCATAGAACCACTTAAGATTTGGGACAGGGATGAAGTGATTGCGCTTTTAGATAAGATGTATCAGAAGGTGATTTCGATATGTGATACCAATGGATATGATACTGAAACGTATTCATTAGGTATTTCGTTTGAAGCCAAGCTACAGAAAGAAGGTGTGCCTAGCCATCTATTTACAGAAAGCGAGATAGAGACATTGATGCGCAATGCAGATGATGAATATAACAACAAACTTGTCATAGATGAAGATGGGTATGCACATATAGTCCAGAATCCCAAACAAGGGTTTCTATACCCTGTATCACAAGAGACATGGGATGCTGGTAATATGTATGTAGGGAAGAACTCCAACTTGTCAGACCTTCATGATAGCTATGTGCTATGCATGCACTTGTGGTTAGCATATCTAGAAACAGGACAGTATATGTATGATGATTACTATGTTCCTGATGATGGGTTGGATAAGATAATAGAGAAAGTAAAGAAGTATTATTTAAATGGTAGAGTATGAAGCAGCACTATATACCAAGATGTTATCTTAAGCGATTCTCTGAAAACAAGAAGAGCATCTATACATACGACAAACAACATAGTAAGAAGTACAATGCATCACTGATGTCAGTATGTTGTGAAGATGATATTTACACGTTCTCTGAAGAGTTCGTGAAAAGAAACAAAGAAGAGGGTAATTGTACGATAAACAGACTGTCTATAGAAACAGATCATTTTGCTCATACTGTTGAACCACTTTATATACAGCTTTTAAATCAAATAAATAAAATCAAGGAAGAGTGGGTGACAGGAAAAGATCACTACACACTTAATTTCTATGAAAAAAAAGAACTTGCACTGCATATTGTAACACAGTATTTTCGCTTACCTCAAATTGGAGATACCTTAGTTGATAACTATATTCGTATGGAAAGAGCAAGTATAGATATGATGAAAGAGTTGATGGCTAAGCAAACGAACAATGATGATTATAAAAAAATAAAGATAAATCCGACCTGCGAAAAGCCTGCGCTGCATGCTAATTTGTCCTATCTGGATAATGAAACGTTGATGATGTTTGCTAATGCAATAGCCAACAACATCTTTGTGTTTTGGATAAGTAAGGGCAACGATTTTTATACTTCAGACTTTCCAATAGTAGTTTCGCCACATGTGAAAAATGTAAGACCAATGTTTATGGGGCTAGCACAATATGGTGGTGAGTTGACTATGCCTTTGTCGCCAGGACTGGCGCTGTCGGTATATGATCGTTCATATTTTAAGAATAAAGAAGACATAGATGGAGCATTCGTAAACGCTGACGATAAAGAAGTGAGAAGGCAAAACTATCTACGGTATATGTATGCAACGCAGCATGTGTTCAGTTATAAGAATGATTTCAGTCTGATTGATTTTATCTATGAACTTGAAGGAGCCCATCCTTTCTGGAGCCCCAATTATAGGGCAGAGATTGTAAGTGGACTAGGAAAGTATTGATTTATCATGTTGTTTTTATGCTCTTGACAGAACTGCCTACTTATTTGTACCATAATGCCGAACTTCCTCATCGAGGAGATGGAGCATTGTTTCATTACACCAAGTTTAGCTCTTTCCTGATGATTATGGAGGACATGACATTACTTCCGTCTTCTTTTGGAAATTTGAATGATATGAATGAGGGAAATGTTAGCAACATGAACAGCCATAGAATGGCATTTTCAAATATACTATTAGGCTTAAATTTGATGTATAGTCTTATCTGCCTCCATAGGGCGAAGGTGTAGAACAAAACGAAAATGATAGACCTCATCAAGAAGTTTTGCAGCCTTGGATGAATCAGCAATATTTAAGCCTCTACTTTTTAGTAGTTCTATTTGTTCTAAAATAGAAAGAGTCTAGAGTATAATCTTAATGTAACCATAAAATGCAAAAGACTCGCCCAGGTTCTCTGTTCAAATGGAAAGCGTGGCAGATTTTGTTGTGCAGGGATACGAATAATTATTGATAATACAAACTTTTTAGCTGAAAAAAATAACGGAAAAGTGAATTCTTTGACATATTTGTATTTAACAATGTTAAATCAGACCTTAATATCATACTTTACCAGCCAAATAAAGTGGTTTTCAAGGTAAAAGTGTTATCTTTGTAACGTCTATACCCATACCGGAAGCCCCGATGGGCAGAGGTTGGGCAGGCATATATACATATAAGGCGTAACTGTACGCTTTGGTTTTGACGTGTAGAAATCTGGCAGTTCACGACACAATTTGTCAAAAACAAAGCAATGCAGAACGCCTCATGAGGTGTATTGTATACAGCTCTCATTGGCTTCGGATGATTCTGTCGTTCGTTGTCAAGGGTGCTTTCTATATACGTACACAGGCGTGGGGCTTTCGGCGTTGCTCGTTTCGACAAATTGGGCGATGCCAGAGCCTCTACACGTGGAACGAGTGCCAGAATTGGCTCCACGCTTTAATGGTTGTATAACATCTAAAAAGTTCTTGCCTTATTGGGGCCTATGGGTATAAATCAATTCTAATATGGAACGTTGTAATGATAAAGACTTATTCATAGAACCACATCCTCTCGAAGGTATAGTTCTTGACATAGATACGCCTTGTTCTCAGAAGGCTATAACATCTTTACCCGATAATTTTCAGATAAGAACCAAGTCTGATATTAAGATATTGCAGGAGTATGTTACCTTTAATTATACCAAAGGGATAAGTTTGTATCGTGGACATGAATCACGTGATTACAAAATAGAATCAACCATTGTTCGACATGTAAAGGGAAAGAAAAAGGAATGTTCTGTTGAAGATATACTTGAAGCGGAAAAGAATGAATATAATTTGTTCCGTCGTGATGTTTTCAAAACAGAGTGGTTGCACAACAAACCACAAAAAACAGATGAGATGCTGTTTGCTATGTCTATTGGAAGGCATTTAGGCCTTCCTTGCAGATTAATAGATGTAACAGCAAGTCTTGAGACTGCGATATGGTTTGCTGTAATGAATCCCAAATTTCATAACGTAGATGGTGAGATTATTCTAATTTATCTTGGCAAAAATGACGTTTTAGAGACAAATCAATCTCCTTTCAATGCAACAAAATTGTCATATGCTCATGAGCCATTTATGACAGATTCTCTTAGTGATTTACCACTTGGCGAACAACGAAGATTTGTACAGAATGGACATTTTATATGGGTTGACAATAATTCTTTGTTGAATGAAGAACAAGTTATTAAAGACTCTGTAGTTCTTGTCAGACATTTTACGATTCCTTGGCAGGCAAAAAACACTTTGGCGAATGAACTACGGAGAGAAGTGTACAATGGTTTCATACATCATAGATTTAATTGCTAATTATTAAAAGTAAATATAATTTAAAATTTTAACATGAAGAATATATTATTTAAAGTTGCGGCCATATTGATTATTACGGTTTTGTCGATTAAGAATGGCTATTCTGTAACTAATTACAATCAGATTGCCGTCTCTAAACTGAAGTATACTATTTCTGGAGCGTATGCATCTGTCGCCCCTGCTTATAAAGATATCGGGTATAACCCTTTTTACTACTACTACTCAGAAAATCATTACGATGTTCCAGAAACTGTAATGATTGATAACAACGAGTATACAGTGACATCTATTGATAGAAAGGCATTCACTAATTACTATAATGGTAACAATAATAGTTATTATGGCTCTCTCTTAAAAACAATTCGTCTTCCTAAAACATTGAAGACAATAGGAGAAATGGCATTTTATCATTGCTGGCAATTGGAAAAATTGTCATTCCAGAGAATGTTGAGAGTTTTGGTAGCTTTGCCTTTTCTGGTTGTTCATCCTTAAGAGAAATTTTCTATCTATCTCCAAGTGCGCCCTCTAATTGGACTGCCACTTCATATACCTATGTACCATCATACAGTGCGTATAGTAAACCAAGTAACAGCATCAATGATGCAAAGGTAATAGAAATGATTACATTTAACACCTCAACATTTACGTATACAGGAAGTAAACCGACTATAGGGTGGACTAATAATGTTGTAGGTTATACTGCAAACTTAGATTTGTCAAGTATTCAATCAGAAGTTGGAACCTATTCTACTCAATTGCCATTAACATTAACGAAAGATAATGAAATTATTAAAGTAAAAATACCTTTTACTTATACTATAGCCCCCGCCCCTTTAACTATAAAGATTAATAATGCAGAAAGAGAATATGGAGAAGATAATCCGACTTTCACTTATAGTTATGAGGGGTTCATAAATGGAGAAGATGAATCGTCGCTCTCGTCCACACCAAAAATTTCCTCATCTGCTACTAAAACATCAGATGTGGGAAATTATGTTATTAGTGGAAGTAATGCTACAAGCAACCATTATTCAATAAGTTATTCAACAGGTGTATTGTCTATAACAAAAGCACCTTTAACTGCAAAAGTAGAAAATACCTCTAAGGAATATGGTTCTTCAAATCCTTCTTTTTGTATGGAATTTGTTGGATTAAAAAATGGAGAAAAAACACCTGTTTGGTCTAGTTCTCCATCATATACAACAAGTGCCACAATAAAAAGTTCTGTCGGTGAGTATGAAATATCTGCAAAAGCAACCCCCAAGAACTATGAATTGTCAGAAATCTCATCTGGAATTCTTAAAATTACTAAGGCACCTTTAACGCTTCAAGCTAATGATTTAAGCAAAACATATTATTCCGAAAACCCAGAATTGACTTATACTTGTAACGGTTTGAAATATTGGGATGATATTTCTGTTTTAACTGTTGGGCCGATATTATCCACAAATGCCAAAAAGGAAAGTAATGCAGGTATTTATGAAATCACGATTAAAGGAGCAAGTGCTAAAAATTATGTTATTACATACAAGGATGGACATATGACTGTTCAAAAAAGACCCTTATATGTAAGCGTTGGCAATTATGAGAGAAATTATGGTGAAGAAAATCCTGAATTTACTATAGAATATGAAGGGTTTGTTGGAGCTGATAATTATAAATCTATAGATACAGAACCTTATGCATACACATCAGCCTCAAAAAATACTAATGTTGGAACTTATACAATTAATATAACTGGTGGGCAAGATGATAATTACTCATTTTATTATAATTCAGGAAAGATCACTATCAATAAAGCAGAACAAGATATTATTTGGAATCAAGATTTAACGAATTTAGCAGTAGGAGAACAAGTGCAATTATTGGCAGAAGCATCTTCTGGCTTATCTATTGCATATTCGCTTGATTCAAATAGTTTTTGTGAAGTTTACACAACAGGTAAATCCTCATATATTGATTGTAAAGCGGAAGGTGAAATTCAAATAAGGGCATCACAAGAAGGTAATGGTAATTATTACTCTACTCCAAGGGTTTCAAAGAAAATAAAGATTACTTCTTTAGGCTCTGAAAAACCATCTCTTACAATTAAGCAAGCAGGGCTTGGCTCAATCTCAACGCATGTAGAGAGAGGAAGTACATACCAATTTACTATTACACCCGAAGACGAATGGGTAATACATTCTGTTTCATTTAATGATAATGACTATTCGTCAAAACTTGACAAATCAAACACATTTACGACTCCGCAAATTACAAAGAACTCCACAATTATAATTGTTTATTCACAAAATCCATCTGGTATAGCTAATGCTAAAGTTTCATCTTTCAAGGTTATAGGAACAAAAAATGGAATTAAAATATCTGGAGCAGAAATTGGCACAGATGCAGATGTTTATACAATTGATGGCTATTTAGTAAAGACACAAGAAATACGCTCTATAAATGAAGAAATAGAATTAGACAATAATAAAGTATATATTATCAAGGTTGGTAAATTTACTTCAAAAGTCAGATTGTAGAAAACTTTAACAATTTATATATTAGCCCCAGCCTACAACCAAGCTGGGGCTTTTCTATGAAGTTTAACCATGATTTCTCTTTGTATCATCATGTATCTGCTGTCGAGTGTCTTTTTATCGATATATTATTTTACCGACATCTCTTGTATTAGCCCCCAACCCAACCTTCTGTGTTCCGTCCCAATTCGTAAGTTGGTCAGCGCAGCCATTGGAGCCACTAAGCGAAACGTATGTATCTGCACTGCATGACATATGGTCAACAAAAGCGAGAAAGTTGTCAATGGCGTTGTCTGTGAATTGAACTTCATTCGTGGCGAAGAGTTTTGTCCAACTGGTGACACATTCTTGCTTGAAGTCTGTAAAACCTTTCCACGACATACCAGATAAGAAACTTTTTGCTGCCGATTCTATACTGGCTTTAGAGTCCAATCCAATATTATGCTTTACAGCAGATGCCATAATGCCATAGTATATGGAAGCCGATTCTTTATCATTGAAGTTGACTCTGTCTGTTTTTGCAAAGGATGATAAAGCTTCATGTCCCTCATGGATGAACTTGTCAAGCACGTCTATGTATCTATTTTGCCGAGCCATGCTTTCACGTTTGGCTTCGGCTTCTTGCCGAGCCTTTTCTTTTGTTTCTTTCTCCTTACGTGCTTCCACTCGTCTCCATGCGTCTGTCATTTCAGGCTCTTGCCAAATGGCATTCCAACGAGCTTTCAAATCATTGTACATTTCCATAAGTGTAGTATTATATTTTTTTGCACTGGCGAGTTCTTCCTTCGCATAGACAAGTTGAGTAGTCACTCGCTCCACAGCCTTCTCGTCAAGTTGAGAGATGCGTTGTTTGACTTTGGTGTTTTCAGTCTTTAGCGCATCATTCTCGGCATGAAGCGATTTGTTCTCCTCTATCTGCTTATTGAGATTCTGCATATAGTAAGTGTATGTCTTGTTGACAGACTTGCGTACACCTTCATTCTGCTTGTCACGTTCTGCATTAATGGCTGCTACAAGAGCCTTGATTGCAGCGTAGATATTAGCCACACGCTCCTCACGCCACGCCTTTTGTCCTATAAGTGCAGGAATAGGGATGGCAAGTTCTTTCTTTACGGCATTCATCGCTTCTTGAACTGGAGCCTTGATGTTGAGAAAAGGAATGGTCAACTCCTTCTTGTCGATCAGGGCAAGTACAGCATACTTCTCCACTTTGTCAAGAGCGACTTTCGCCTGACGTTCAGCTTCAAGCACCACCTTGTTCTTATGCTTGCGTCCTCGCTTCTCTTCCTCTGAAAGTTCATCATAGGAGAAGCCTCTTGCCAAACCATACTTATGCCCAACTTTGTTGTAATAGTCGGTATGAAGTTGGGAAAGGTATTGGGATTTGTCCTTTGCTCGCTCTCCCCACACTTTGGCATAAGAGACCTTTTCAGCAACACCCTTTGCCGCTTCCGATTTTGTGTAGTTGTCACGTTCTTCTTTTGGAAGTGCTCTCCATTCCTTGGTAGAGAGAACCTTTTCTGGATTATCCTTGTGAATGTACTTGCTTCCGATGCGCCCACGTTTCTTTACTTGTTCAACAGGCACGGTCTGCACATGGGCATGGATGCTTGTCTCGTCACAATGCACATCAAAGCCGATGACATTCTCTTCTCCCCATTTCTCACATGCAAAGCGGTAGGTGTCCAATGCCCAGTCATAGATGCCTTTTTGCAATACAACCTTGCTGTGGTCAGCATTTGAATCTGACGTGTTGAGTTTCTGTTCACCAAAGGCAAGCCTGTTAAGCACATCATGGTCACCACTGAAGATGATGCCGACAGTGCAGTTAGGACTGTTCCTTGAAACTTGGTCGGGACGCTTGGCATCCATATACGGCTTGAAGCCAAGTTCATCAAGTCTGTGCTGCAAGCGTTCATGCAACGGCACCGACTGGGAACCAAGAGGCACTATCTTTTCGCCCTTGACTATCTCAAAGTTGAGTCTCTTGCGTGTGTAGTTATAATGGTTGTTCTTGTCTATGTCCGCGTTTTTGAGTTGGTAACGCTTCTCGTCCCAACCTCTGCGTTCCGCCTCGTTGCCAACTTGGGACGAGAACGATTTCTTGTCTGTGCCTACATGGATGGCGGCACGTGGTATGTTTCTTTCCATAAGAATTTCATTTGAGCTTGTAACGTAGTTCTTGTATAATTGGAGACAGGTCTCGGGCAGAGCCTGAGCATAATAGAAGGACTTTTTAAGTGAACAGCGTCAGCAGGTGAATCTAAAAGTCCCTATTATGTTTAGGACTTTTGTGAAAGTCCCGTCACGCAAGCGTGCTCGCAGATCCTTACCCACTCTGCTATGACTCTTCCACCAACACCAACCCAAGACTGTCTATCAGATGTTGGAGTGGCGGATGTTGCTTTATCAGCCTTTGTAGCGCCATCTGCGGTGTTTCCGCCATCAGTAGGAAGTCTGCAATGTCAAGACCTTTGGTCTTTTGTTCATCGGTGGCATTGTCTTCCAAGATGTTGCTTATGACAACCCTTTTGCAAACAGATTGCAGCAATGGAATTTTTGATTTCCATTTGTCCGTTGCTCCAAGGTCAGGGAACAGAATGATGTCCCGACCTCCCAATACCTTGACAGCGATTTGGTTGAGACAGCCATGCATACCTCCAGTTGCCAGCCAGATGAAATTGGGGATGAAATGTGATGCGATTATGGCAGTTTTTTCGCTCTCGACAATAGCGACCGACATTGTGGGATGCTGTGCCAGCAAATGCTCACCAAAGAAACATTGGCACAAGTTGAAATCTGGAAGATGAAGAAAAGCATGCGCCCATCCAACATAAGAACGTGGCTCTTTCACACGATGTCCGTCTTTGGAATTATACAGCATGACCTTGCCAGTTCTCACCTTATCATCCTTGTCAACTTGCCAATAAATGGTTGAGCCTCCCCACTTATAGGATGTTCCGACATGATACATCTTCATCAGCCTTTCTGTCTCTTGTTCACCAAAGACCTTGGAAAGGTACCGGTATAACGGATTGATTCCATAATGAGACAAGGAACGCTCCATAATAGCGTTGGCGATATAGGACATAGGCTTTTCTACGACTTTCGGTTGGGTATTCCTTCTTGTCGGATATGGCAATTTGTCCTTAGACAGAAAGTCTGGATGCTCACGGAAATAGTCTTTAGGAGTATAGTGATACCCACAACTATGCTCATGGTCGCATTTGCCTACATTGTCAGGGAAGGATACTTCCCCCTCATCATCTATGTATTTTGTGAAACAACGCTTGCGCTCACAATTCGGGCATGTGTAACGATTACCCGATCTGTATTTCTCCAAGTGAAATCTATACTCGTTTATCATCGTAACTGAAATGAATTATTGGTGAATTTCAGCTTTCAGTTCTTTCATGTTTTCAGTTACGCACTTGTCAACTGAAAAACTGAAACAAATGAATACTGAAAACAGGTTGGTTTATGTTTCAGTTGCCTGTCCTGTTTCGAACTTTACTTTTTCGTAAAATCCTTTCTTTGCCTTTGTGATTAGTCCAGACTTCATAAGCTCCTTTATATAGTTCATCACAGTACGGTCTGTAACACGCAGATTCTCCATTCCTGTTTTAATGGCAGTTTTTGTGTCAAAACTGTCTTCCAACAGATACAGCAACTCCTTGGACATAGAATCACAGGTGTCTTCAGCAACAAAGGCTCGGCAGCGTTGATAACAATTCTCACAATATTCATTGAGTCGTAATGCTCCTTTTATGGAATCAACATCAATACTTTGCAGATGGCTCTCGCCACAGGCGTATCTTAGAGCTTGGAGCAATAAGGCAATGCGTGCGACGTGGGTATTGTGCTTCATCACCCTCGTTTCAACATCTTCATCGTCCTCTATGGCATTGATGGCATCCACATTTCTGTTCCACCAACCAAAGAAAAGGGAGTGTGCGTCCTTGTCCATATAAAGGATATTTGGACAACATTCATTTGTGTCATTACACCTTGCATAGTCAAGTCCAAAGATTTTCCCGATGATGTCAGCCCATTTTCTTGAAGCCTCGCTCTGGCGCACATGGCTGTCTTCCTCATCCAGCCAGTGTGGAACTTTCTTGGATTTGGGATATACAACCAGAATACGGTCAAGAAAACCTGTATCCATGAATTTGGAAGCCATCAGTTCCTTCATTCGTTTGGTCTGTGTTGTACCGATGATGTTGACACATGGCTCTTCTACACGTTGTGGGCGGTCATTCTTGACACGTGTGTTCTCCAAGTGGCATCCGCTCCAGATGGAAAGTAGGCGTTCAAGCATGGGATTTTTCCCATACCTGTCTGTATTGGCAAGCAGTCCGAGAATTTCATCATAGTTGATGGCTATGCCACGCAAGTTGTTGTAATGCTCCAATACCAGAGCCTCCAATGTAAAGTCATCCAATGTGACCCTTTTCAGAATAGGCTTCTTCATGTCCTTGCTTCCGCTTTCCTTTGTTGCACATGCTGCCTCATATAGGTCAAGTTCATGGCAAAACTTGTCAAACAGCTTTCGTTCATACTCCCGAATTGGCTTGTATGCAAGCTGTAATGGTGGAGTTTTGCCCATGCCAGGCCTGCCAACCAATATGATATAAAGAGCGGCATTCGTGTCCCAATCCTGCTTAACGTGAATACGATAGGTATTGCCAAGAGCCGCTGATGTTGCCGACAGCATGGACATGGCGACATAATCCACCTTGAAATTGCCGTGCACCACCATGTCTATGATGATGGACTGCATTTTTTGTGGAAATACCTCAAGAGGGAAGCCTGAGTCCGCTAAAGACTCGGCTTCCATGTTGATTTTGTTACAGAGTTCAAGCGCATCCATGACATTACCAGTTTAAGGGTTTCGGTTTGCGCTTGTTTCCTGCAAGAATGGCTGCGTTCTCTTCCTCCGCCGTGAGAGGTA
>OBLF01001773.1_pt1 | contig 16339 bp, 13 predicted proteins | sample 1519231 | NCBI WGS metagenome assembly OBLF01 (sample SAMEA2602895, study PRJEB22501) | metagenome | reverse complement strand
GATCTTCGCGGCACTCTGAACCAGGATCAGGACGCCCTCCTGGCCGCCATTCACCGGGCGGAGCAGGACCTCAGCTGCCTGCGGCCTGAGAGCTGGCGTGGGCTGTAATCATTCCCCCCTGACTGCACCGCAGAAATACAAAAAAACATATCAAAACGCCCCCGCCGGAAAATTTCCGGCGGGGGCGTTTCTCTGCGCTCATCAGGCTTCCGCGCCTGTGCCGCGCACGGCGTAATAAGTCACGCTGTCCCGGTTCGTATCCATGAAATAGCTGGGGGCTTCCTTTGTCAACGCTTCATCCAGGTAGAGGGTATATGGCTCCTCCGGCTCGAAAGTAACCGTTGTCCCTTTGGCTATGCCAAAGTGCTGGATCTCCTGATCCTCTTTCCCCGGATCGATCACCAGGGTCAGTTCACAAGCGTCATCCGCCGAGATCCTGCCGATATTGGGGTAGCTCCAATCCATTTTGTAGTCCCCGTCATAGGTCCAGTTCCAGCGGGTCGTGTCGGTAACAGCGGCATCATCCGCCATAGAGTCATAATTTGTGATGACCATCGCCAGCAGCAGGCCAGTCTCCGGGTCCACATAGTAATCCGTCTCCCAAGCTACATCCAGCTCCACGATGCTGTTCCGGGTAGTCACCACCAGCGCGCCGTCCTGCTCCGCGCAGTCCGTTATGGTTTCGCTGGGGGCCAGCGCCCCTGCGGAGAAGGGCAGCAGCTCCCGGGCCACCTTTGTCTCATATTCCGCGGCAGGCACACAGGTCATATAGACATTGCTGCCGTCATCAAAGTAATAAGCGCCGGGGGTACCGCTGCCGGGATAGAACGGGTCCGCCACAGCGGAATAGGCTTTCGCATAGGTCCAGCTCGATGCCCCATCCTCAAAGTACTGGGTGCGGCCGTCCATCTCCAGTGCGCCCGCCGGATCCCGGTGGTACAGGATCTCGCCGCTGGCGATAAGTTCCCCGGAGTCATCCCGGGTCTCCTTGATGATAGAAACTGTCCTGTGCCCTTTCAGGACCTCCACAGGGTCATTGGCTGCCCGCAGCTCCGCCAGGGTGGGCACCGTAACAACCGGCTCCGGAGTTTCCGAAGCGGGCTCCGCTTCCGGCTGCTGGGGCGTTTCCGGCGCCTTTGTGCCGCAGCCAGCCAGCAGAGCCGCCATACAGGCCATAACGACCGTCGTTTTCATCCACTTCCGCATAGACTCAGTCCTCCTGTTCTCCGTATTCTGTAGGATAAGACGGCAGATGCCGCCCTTTTGTTCCGCTGGAATTTGGAAATTTCAAAAAATATCCCGCCGGTTCTCCGGCGGGATATTTTCGGCTTTTATTCCATGGGAGCGCCGCACTTGGGGCAGAACTTGCTGTCGGATTCCGCGCCGCACACGGGACAGGCCTTGGCCGCAGGCTCCGCTTCCGCTTCCTCCGCCGCTTCCGCTTTGACGGCGTTCTTCTGCTCCTCAAGCTCCGCAATGCGGGCCTTGGAAGCCGCCACGGCGTCTGCCAGCTCCTGAACACCTTCGGGTAGTTCGCCCTCGTACTCGTTGATGAACCACTCGCCGATCATACGGTAGTTCTTCTCGATCTCCCGCTGCTCCCCGGCAATGGCCACCGAGATCTTGGTCTTTTCCGTGGTCTCCCGGGCCTTATCCGCCGCTACGGTTGCCACGTCCTTTGCCTTGTCCGCCGCAACAGCAGCCACGTCCTTCGCCTTCCGGGTCAGTTCCTCAAAAAATGCCATGGTAAACGCTCCTTTCACAGCCGGTTTCTCCGGCTGAATTCTTCATAGGTTCAGTATACTTCCCTTTTCGCAAAAACGCAACCGGCATCCCGGGCATTTTACATTTTGTTTTCAATCCAGCCCCGGGACCGCTCCACCGCCCGGTGCCAGCGGTCCATATCCGCCGTGCAGGCCGCCTCCTCCCGCTGGGGCCGGAACACGCACTGGCTCCGGCGCAGGGCCGCCACCTCTTCAAAGCTCTGCCAGACCCCTGCCGCCAATCCCGCCAGGGCCGCCGCGCCGAAGGCGGTGGTCTCCACTTGGGCGGGCCGGTCCACCGGCAGCCGCAGCAGGTCCGCCTGGATCTGCATAAGAATGTCGCTGACGGACGCGCCGCCGTCCACCCGCAGCTCCGTCAGGGGGCAGAGGGCATCCTCGTTCATCACCCGCACCAGATCGGCGGTCTGATAGGCGATGCACTCCAAAACCGCCCGGGCAATGTGGGCCTTGGTGGTGCCCCGGGTCAGCCCCACGATGGTGCCCCGGGCATACATATCCCAGTAGGGCGCCCCCAGGCCCGTGAAGGCCGGGACCACCACCACGCCGCCGCAGTCCGGCACGCTTTCCGCCAGCCGGTCGCACTCCGGCGCGCTCCGGATCAGGCCCAGCTCGTCCCGGAGCCACTGGATGGTGCTGCCTGCGTTGAACACGCTGCCCTCCAGGGCATAGACCGTCTCCCCGCCCACCTGCCAGCCCACGGTGGTCACCAGACCGCTGCGGGACCGCACCGGCGTGCCGCCCACGTTCATCAGGGTGAAGCATCCGGTGCCGTAGGTGTTCTTCGCCTGGCCGGGGGTGAAGCAGGCCTGGCCGAACAGGGCGGACTGCTGGTCCCCCGCGCTGCCGCAGACCGGGATGCCCGCCAGATCCTCCAACCCCGGCAAACCGGGAGCCAGATGGCCGTAGACCTCACTGTTGGACCTGGGCTCCGGCAGCAGGCTCCTGGGAATTTCCAGGGCCCCGCACAGCTCCGGGTCCCATTGCAGGGTGTGGATGTTGAACAGCATGGTGCGGCTGGCGTTGGAGTAGTCCGTCACGTGGGCTCTGCCCCCGGTAAGGTTCCAGATGAGCCAGCTGTCCACCGTTCCGGCGCACAGCTCCCCCCGCTCCGCCTGCTGGCGGACGCCGGGCACATGGTCCATGATCCATTTCAGCTTCGTACCGGAAAAATAGGCGTCAATGAGCAGTCCCGTCTTTTCCGTCACCGTTTCCCCCAGGCCCTCCGCCTTCAGCCGGTCGCAGATCTCCGCCGTCCGGCGGCACTGCCACACGATGGCGTTGTATACCGGGCGACCCGTCCGCCGGTCCCACAGAATGGCCGTTTCCCGCTGGTTGGTGATGCCGATGCCCGCGATGGCCTTGGGGTCGATGTGGGCGGCGTCCACCGCCTCCGCCAGGGCCCGGGAGGTAGTGGCCCAGATCTCCATGGGATCGTGCTCCACCCAGCCCGGCTGGGGGAAGATCTGCCGGAAGGGATACTGGGTCTTGGCCACGATCTCCCCCCGGCTGTTGAACAGAATGGCCCGGGAGGTGGTGGTCCCCTGGTCCAGCGCCGCGATATAAGTTTCCATCGGGAATTTCCTCCTCTGGTAATTTTTAAAAAAGCGTGGTACACTATGGTTTAACAGGATTTTACCATACACAGGAGGAAATTTCCATGGTGAAACGTGAATTTACCTTCCCCTCCGCCGACGGGAAAACCGCCATCCACGCGGTGGAGTGGCTGCCGGAAGGCACGCCCCGGGCGGTTTTGCAGATCGCCCACGGCGTTTCGGAATATGTGCTGCGGTATGAGGACTTTGCCCGCCACCTGACGGAGCGGGGCTTTGCCGTGGTGGGCAACGACCATCTGGGCCACGGCCTGTCCGTTGCCGACGGCGCGCCACGGCTGTACTTCGGCCCCAAGGGCAGCTGGAACTGGGTGGTGGAGGACATGGAGCAGCTCCGGAAGCTGACCCACGATAAGTTCCCCAACCTGCCTTATTTCCTGCTGGGCCACTCCATGGGCTCCTTCCTGACCCGGACCTACCTTATCCGCTATCCCGGCACCGTGGACGCCGCCGTCATCATGGGCACCGGCTATATGAACGCTGCCGCGACGGCGGCCAGCCTGGCGGTCATCAACGCCGAATGTCTCCGGAACGGCGCATCCAAACCCAGCGCCGTAGCCACTCAGGCCTCCTTCGGCATCTACAACCGCCGCTTTGCCCCCAACCGCACCTCCATGGACTGGCTGTCCCTGAACCCGGACAATGTGGACGCCTACCTGCAGGACCCCCTCTGCCAGGGCAACGCCTCTGCCGGATTATTCCGGGAAATGCTTACCGGCATCCGCTTCGTCTGCAAGGAGGAGAACATCCGCAAAATGAACCACCACACCCCCATCCTCTTCATCTCCGGGGCTATGGACATGGTGGGCGACTGCTCCAAGGGCGTGGAGCGGGCGGCCGCCGCCTTCCGGAAGGCCGGGATGCGGGACGTGACGGTGAAGCTCTATCCGGAGCTGCGCCACGAGGTTTTGAAAGAGGCCTGCCATGAGCAGGTCTACGGCGACATTGACCGCTGGCTGGAAAGTAAGCTGGCCGCCATTCACTGAGTCCACAATTCCCCAGCCGGGCCGATTTTTCGGCCCGGTTTTTATTTTCCCTCTTGACAATATCGATATTCGATAGTATGTTGTAAATAGAAATATCGAATATCGATACGAGGAGGTGAACCCATGGCCCGGGAAAAATTCCAGACCCTGACGGAGCAAATGTTCTACGTGCTGCTGGCCCTCCGTGAGGAATGCTGCGGCACCGACGTCATGGCCCGCATCTCCAATCTCACCCAGGGCCGGGTGACGGTGGGCCCCGGTACCCTCTACAACCTGCTGGACAGCTTCCAGGCTACCGGCTGGATCACGGAGACGAAAACCGAAGGCCGGAAGCGAAGCTATCTCATCACCCCCGCCGGGGAGCAGGCCCTGGCAGACGAATACCAGCGGCTGCAAATCCTCTCGGAGGATTACCGCAGCTACATGGGCCGGAGAGGAGAGATCGAATCATGAAGAGAAAGAAATACCGGGAACTCAATCTCTATTCCTATTACGACCACGCGGGCATCGCCCGGCATCTGGAGGACATGGCCCGGCAGGGCTGGCAGCTGGAAAAGGCCGGCGGCACTTTCTTTACCTACCGCCGCTGTGACCCGGCGGAGCTCCACTACGCCGTAGTGTACTTCCCCAAGGCCAGCCAATTCGATCCGGAGCCTCCGGCGGAACAGCGGGAATTCTGGGAGTTGTGTAAGGCCACCGGCTGGGAACTGGTGACCAGCCGCTATCAAATGCAGATCTTCTGCAATCCGGCCAAGGACCCCACCCCCATTGAGACGGACCCGGTGGTCCAGGTGGAAAACGTCCGGACCGCTATGAAAAAGGGCGCTGTCCGTGGTAACTGGGCGGTCCTGATCTGCTCCTGTCTCCAGATCTGGCTCCAGTTCCGCACCTACTCCATCCGGGACTTCTTGACGCAGGGCTTCGCCCTGTTGGTCGTTCTCGTCTGGCTGCTGCTGGGCATCAACGCCATCGTGGAATTGGCGGCTTATCACCTCTGGTATCGAAAGGCCAAAGCCGCCGCCCGGGAAGAGGGCGTCCTTCTCTCTCCCCACAGCCGCAGATGGTGGCAGATATTACGCATTTTCTTTGTGGTCATTATCACCATCAACCTGCTCATCCTGTACCTGGATCCCTCCCACAGTCCGTCTACCCGTATGATCACTTTGGTCAGCCTTTTCTGCTACACAGCACTGATACTGATCATCTACGGCAGCCGGCAGCTCATGAAGAAAAAGGGCTTCTCCGCCGAAGCCAACATGGGGCTGAATATCCTCATTGCCATTGTAGGCACCTTTGTTCTCATGGGCGGCCTGATCTGGATGAGTTTCCGCGTCGCTGACGATCCCAGTCTGAATGGCCATCAAAATGCGGAAACCATCTCCTACACTCGAGAAGGTCGAACCTATACCTACGACTTCTACCGCGACGACCTTCCTTTGACAGTGGAGGACCTGTCCGACATGGAGCCCGATCCGGACTATTCCCGCCGGATGGATGTCAGCGGTACGCCGCTGCTGCGGGAGTATGACATTCGGCAGGTGATCCCCTATTATTCGTACTCAGACGCTCCCGAACTGACATATACCGTCTGGGAGGTGGGGATCAGCAGTCTCTATGGGCCGGTAAAAAACTCCTTTTTCAAGGATACTGTCTACACCTTTCACGGACAGATCGACTTTGTGATCCCCCACGGCTGGGTGGCTGCGGACGCTGCCCCCTGGGGCGCTCTGGACGCCTACCAGTACCATGACGAGGACGGCCAGCCCTATGGCTCCTATCTCCTGTGCTACGACAGCCGCTTTGTGGAGATCTCTTTCGATGCTTGGAATGCCGCGCCGCCCACAGCGGAACAAATGACGCTTGTGGGCAAGGTTCTCGGCTCCGGCCCCCTGTCCTGAACCTTCCACATCTCACATAAAAGAACGCCCGGAGCAGTGCTCCGGGCGTTTGTTCATCCATCTTTACTTGTCCGCCAGCTTTTCCAGCGCGGACTTGGCGGCCATCTGCTCCGATTCCTTCTTGCTGTGACCGCTGCCCTCACCGATGGCGGCGCCGTTGAGCTGCACCTCGGTAACGAAGGTCTTGGCGTGGTCGGGGCCTTCCTCCCGCACCATGCAGTAGGTCAGCTCCTGACCCGCCTGCCGCTGGACCCGCTCCTGAAGCAGCGTCTTATAGTCCCGGCGGCGCTCCTCCACCACCTCTTCCCGCTCCACATCCAGCAGGACCCGGTGGATCAGCTCCGATGCGGCGGTGATGCCGCCGTCTAAGTACACAGCCGCGAACACGGCCTCGGTGGCGTCCGCCAGAATGGACGGCCGATGGCGGCCGCCGCCTGCCTCCTCTCCCTTGCCCAGCTTCAGATAGCTGCCCAGGTCCAGCTTCTGGGCCACCTCATGCAGGCTCTGCTCGCACACCAGGGCCGCCCGGATGCGGGTCAGATCCCCCTCCGGCAGGTCCGGATGCCGGGCAAAGAGATATTCCGCCGTCACAAAGCCCAGCACGCTGTCCCCCAGAAATTCCAGCCGCTCGTTGCTGCCCAGGCCCTGGGCCCGGTGCTCGTTGGCATACGAGCTGTGGTTCAGCGCCTCCCGCAGCAGCTGCTGGTTCCGGAAGGTATAATTCAGTTTTTTCTCCAGTTCCTGCATCCCAGATCACCTCATAAGGAAGCCCCGCGCGTGGCGGGGCATTGCTCCTTTTTTATTTCAGCTTGGACGCGACAAAATTCACCGCGTCGCCCACGGTCTTGAGTCCGGCCAGCTCATCCTCACCAGCCTCGCCCATATCAAATTCCTCTTCCATGGCCATGACCAGTTCCACCAGGTCCACGGAATCCGCCCCCAGATCCTCTTCAAAAGAGGTATCCATGGTCACCTCGGAGGGTTCCAGTGCAAACTGCTCGGACACCAGGTCCCGCATAGTCTGAAAGATTTCATCAACTGACATACAAATTCACTCCTATGAGATATTCATAAAATCACGTGCTGATTAGCATGAAGCAATCATACGGCAATCCCATAGCCCTGTCAAGGGGGGCAGCCCTTTTTTATCCGTTCTTTTCCACCTTCATCACATCGATGTGGGCTTCCACATCGGCGATGATGCCGCTCTGGGCATATTCCACTGCCCGGAACACGGCGTTGCGGATGGCCCGGGCATCAGAAGAGCCGTGGGCCTTCAGTACCGGCTTGCTGATGCCCAGGAAGGGCGTGCCGCCTACCTCGCTGGGGTCCAGCAGTTTTTTCACGTCTCCCAGGCTGTCCTTGACCAGCAGGGCCCCCAGCTTGCCCTTAGTGCTGGAGAGGAAGGCTTTTTTCATCTCGCCCAGCAGCAGCTTGGCGGTGCCCTCCACGGTTTTCAGCAGGATGTTGCCGGAGTAGCCGTCGGCCACGATGACGTCGGCCCCGCCCAGCAGGGCGGTATTGGCCTCCACGTTGCCGATGAAGTTCAGCCGCCCCTCCCGGCCCGCCTCCTCCAGCAGGGCAAAGGTCTCATGCCGGAGGGTATCGCCCTTGGAGGGCTCGGAGCCAATGTTCAGCAGGCCCACCCGGGGCTTCTCCACCCCCATGAGCCGCTGGGCGTAAAAGCTGCCCAAATAGGCGAATTGCAGCAGGTACTCCGGGGTGCAGTCGGCGTTGGCGCCGCAGTCGCAGAGAATGGCATGGCCAGTGGCGGTGGGGATCACCGGCCCCATGGCCGCCCGGCGGATGCCCCGGATGCGCTTGACCAGCAGGGTGGCCCCTGCCAGCAGGGCGCCAGTGGACCCGGCGGAAATGAAGGCGTCGCCCTCGCCGTTTTTCAGCATGGTCAATCCCACCGTCAGGGAGGAGTCCTTCTTGCGCTTGAAAGCGGTGGCAGGGTCGTCGCACATCTCCACCACCTCCGTGGCGTTCACGATCTCCACGCCCTCCGGCAGCGGCCCGGTCAGGCAGGCCCGGATGGCCTCCTCCCGGCCCACCAGGGCGATCTCCACGCCGCACTGGGCGTGGGCCTCCAAAGCGCCCTCCACGATGGCCTGGGGGGCATTGTCGCCGCCCATGGCGTCTAAAATGATCTTCATTGGCAGTTTCCTCCTTTCAGGGGAACAAGCTCCGGCTGATCACAGCCGGAGCGGGGTTTCTCTCTACTGGTTCGCCGGGACAAGCAGCTTTCCCAGCCGGGTCAGGCCAGAATGTCCGCTTTTTTCTTCTCCAGAATCGCCAGCGCCCGCTGGGAAATCTCGGCGTTCTTCGCCCGCTTGCCCTTTACGAAGTGGTCCAGGGGCGGGATGATGCCGAAGTTGATGTTCATGGGCTGGAACTGGGTGACGGATTCGTTGGAAATATACAGCGCCAGGGCGCCCACTGCCATCTCCCGGGGGAAATCCACAGGGGGCTGTCCCTTCAGGCGGCGGGCCGTTTCAATGCCCACCAGAAAGCCGCTGGCGGCGGACTCCACATAGCCCTCCACGCCGGTCATCTGCCCGGCAAAGGCAATGCGGGGTTCCTTTTTCAGCCGGTAGTACCGGTCCAGTAGCCGGGGAGAATCCAGGAACGTATTCCGGTGCATGACGCCGTACCGCAGAAATTCCGCGTTGTGCAGGGCGGGGATCATGGAAAACACCCGCCGCTGCTCCGGGAATTTCAGATGGGTCTGGAAGCCCACCAGGTTATAGACGCTGCCCTCGGCGTTGTCCCGCCGCAGCTGCACCACGGCGTAGGGCCAGCGGCCCGTCCGGGGATCGTCCAGCCCCCGGGATTTCAGGGGGCCGTACAGCAGGGTGTCATGGCCCCGGCGGGCCATGACCTCCACCGGCATACAGCCCTCGAACACCTGACTGTCCTCAAAGCCGTGGACCTCCGCCTCCTGGGCGGTGGTCAATTCCTTCCAGAAGGCGTCGTACTCCTCCTGGTTCATGGGGCAGTTTACATAATCATCTGTGCCCTTGTCATACCGGGAGCCCATCCAGGCATAGTCCATATCCACACTCTCGGCGGACACCAGGGGTGCCGCCGCGTCGAAGAAATGGAGGTCGCTGTGCTCTCCCAGCAGGGCCTGCAGCTTTTCCGCCAGGGCGTCGGAGGTCAGGGGGCCGGAGGCAATGATGACCTCCCCCTCCGGGATCTCCGTCACCTCGCCGGGCACCACCGTGATATTGGGGTGGCTGCGGATCTTCTCCGTCACCAGCCGGGCAAAGCCGTGGCGGTCCACCGCCAGTGCGCCGCCGGCCTCCACCCGCGTGGCGTCGGCGCACTGCAAAATCAGGCTGTCCAGCCGCCGCAGCTCTTCCTTCAGAAGGCCCACGGCGTTTTCCAGCGCAGCGCCCCGCAGGGAGTTGGAGCAGCACAGCTCCGCGAAGTATTCCGTTGTGTGGGCGGGGGTCATTTTCTCCGGCTTCATCTCGTGAAGCTCCACCTGGATCCCCCGCTGGGCCAGCTGCCAGGCACATTCGCTGCCGGCAAGGCCCGCGCCGATGACTGTTACCTTCATGTTGAATATCCTTTATCTCCGGGCCGGGACGGAATCATTCCTCCGTCGGTTCGGCCTTTTTTGTTGTCTTTTTAGTCGTGGTTTTCTTCGCGGCAGTCTTGGCCGCCGTTTTTTTCGCCGTGGTCTTTTTGGCCGCAGGCTTCTTTTCCGCGTCGCCGTCCTCCGCCTTTTTCGCGGTCTTTTTCACGGTGGTTTTCTTTGCGGCGGTCTTGGTTGCGGTCTTTTTGGCAGCTGTCTTCTTGGCAGGCTTTTCCTCAGCAGGCGCGTCGCTCTCGCCGGGGGCCTCCTCTGCGTTGGCGGATGCTTCCACCTGCTTCTTGGGATAGCCCCGCTTGTCCTCCGGCAGGAAGTTGGCACACTCCGGATTGATGCAGTAGGGCCGCTTGTAGCCCTTGCCCGCCCGCTTGAACATGGTCTTGCCGCACAGGGGGCAGTCGTCCTTCACCGGCACGTCCCAGGTCATGAAATCGCAGGTCGCGCCGCCGGCCACCCGGTTGTTGGTGTGCTCACAGCAGTAGTAGGTGTACTGTTTGCCGGACTTCCGGCTGGTGCCGGTGCGCTTGAACAGCCGCCCGCCGCACTTGGGACAGCGGCCCGGCATCTCCACTACCAGCGGCATGGTGAAATTGCACTCCGGGAAGCCGGGGCAGGCCAAAAACCGCCCGAACCGGCCGGACTTCACTACCAGATTCCGCCCGCAGACCGGGCAGATCTCCTCGGACACCTCGTCAGGCACCTTGATATAGACGCCCTCCAGGTCCTTCTCCGCCTTTTTGAGGTTCTCCGCAAAATCGCCGTAGAAGTCACGAAGCACGGATTTCCAATTTACCGTGCCCTCCTCCACATCGTCCAGCTTCTTTTCCATGTTGGCGGTGAATTTCAGATCGGCAATGTCGGTGAATCGCTCCTCCATCAGCTGGGTCACCACCCGGCCCAGGTTGGTGATGTGGAGGTACTTGCCCTCCTTCATCACATACTCCCGGTCCAGAATGGTGGACACGGTGGGGGCGTAGGTGGAGGGGCGGCCGATGCCCTGCTCTTCCATAGCCCGGATGAGGGTAGCGTCGGTATAGTGGGCCGGGGGCTGGGTAAAGTGCTGGTCCCGGCTGAATTTCTGCAGGGCCAAGGCCTCTCCCTCCGTCAGGGGCGGCAGGGCGGGCTCCTTCTCCTCCTTGTCGTCGTCCTTGCCCTCTTCGTACACGGCGGTGTACCCGGCAAATTTCAGGCTGGAGGAACTGGTGCGGAAGCTGTGTCCTGCGGCGTCGATCTCCACGGACACGCTGTCATACACGGCGTTGGCCATCTGGCAGGCCACAAAGCGGCTCCATACCAGCTTGTAGAGACGGTACTGCTCGCCGGTCAGGCTCTTTTTCAGGTCCTCCGGCGTCCAGTTCACATTGCTGGGCCGGATGGCCTCGTGGGCGTCCTGGGCGTTGGCTTTAGCCTTGTAGTGGTTGGCCCCCTTGGCTGGGTAATACTGCTGGCCGTAGCGGCCCACAATAAAGTCCTTGGCAGCGGCAATGGCCTCCTCGCTGATACGGAGGGAGTCGGTACGCATATAGGTGATCAAACCCACGGTGCCCTCGCCCTCAATGTCCACGCCCTCATAGAGCTGCTGGGCGATGGCCATGGTGCGGCGGGGGGTCATGGACAGCTTCCGGCTGGCCTCCTGCTGCATGGTGGAGGTAGTAAAGGGCGGGGACGGAGAGCGGTTCTTGTCCGTCCGTTTCACGGACTTGACGGTAAAGACGGCGTTCTTCGTCTCCTCTACCACGGCTTCCACCTCGGCGGCGGATTTCAGTTCCGCCTTTTTGCCGTTCTTCCCGTGATACCGGGCAGAGAAGGGCTGCTTTTTCACGTCATTGCCGGTGAGGACGGCATCCAGGGTCCAGTACTCCTCCGGCTTGAAATTTTCGATCTCCCGATCCCGGTCATCCACCATCCGGGTGGCAACAGACTGGACCCGGCCTGCGGACAGGCCCCGCTTGATCTTCTTCCACAGCAGGGGGCTCAGCTGATAGCCCACCAGCCGGTCCAGAATACGCCGGGCCTGCTGGGCGTCCACCAGGTTCTGGTCGATGTCCCGGGGGCTTTCAATGCTCTGGCGCACCACGTTTTTGGTGATCTCGTTGAAGGTGACCCGCTTCGTTTTCTTGTCCGGCAGATCCAGCAGGCTCTTGAGATGCCAGCTGATGGCCTCTCCCTCGCGGTCCGGGTCGGTTGCGAGGTAGACGGTGTCCGCCGCCTTGGCGGACTTTTTCAGATCGGAAATGATGGCTTCCTTGCCCTTGATAGGCTTGTAGACCGGCTCAAAGTCGTTGTCCACATCCACGCTGAGATTGCTTTTCTGCAAGTCCCGGAGGTGGCCCATGCAGGCCTTTACCTCGTAGTTCTTGCCCAGATATTTTCCAATGGTTTTGGCCTTCGCGGGAGACTCCACGATGACCAGGCTTTGTTTTGCCATAGTTACCTCCGGCGGCCTGACAAGCAAAAGGCCGCAATTTTAATTCCAACAGTGCCTTCAAGGGCTTTATTTCATCACGGTCACAGCCCGGGTATACCGTTTGCCCGGATGCTGGACCACGTATTGGTCGATTTCAAGAACCGTCAGGGCTGACAGCACCCGGCGGGTGGGAATATCCACAAGCTCCGTCAGGTCGTCCACCTGCATGGGCTCCGTGTCGGATAGGGCCTTCAGAATGGCGATCTGGTCGTCCGTCAGCTCCACGTCCCCCTGGGACAGGCTGAGACTGGGGGCCACCGGCTTTGGCTCGGACACTGTCCGGGCCTGGTAGCCCAGAGTCTCCGGCTCCTGCCGGGCCTCTTTCAGGTTCAGCAGGAATCGGCCCTCGTACTCCCGCAAAATGTCGGACGCATCCGTCACCAGGCCCGCGCCGTCCCGGACAAGGCGGTTGCAGCCCACGCTGGTGGGCGCGTCGATGGGGCCAGGGACTGCAAACACGTCCCGCCCCTGCTCCAAGGCCGTGGCGGCGGTGATCAGCGCGCCGCTTCGCTCCGGCGCTTCCACCACCAGGGCCGCCAGGGACAAGCCGGAGAGGATCCGGTTGCGGACAGGAAAATGAGCCGGGGCAGGCTCTGTCCCCGGCGGGTATTCGGAAAAGAGAACGCCGGCAGCGGCCACGTCCTCGTAGAGATAGCGGCTTTCATAGGGATACTGCACGTCCAGGCCGTTGCCCACCACGCCGATGGTCATGCCGCCGGAGCGGAGAGCGCCCCTGGCTGCCGCGGCGTCGATCCCCTTTGCCAGGCCGCTCACCACCACAGCCCCGCCGGCGGCCAGGCCGAAGCCCAGCTTTTCCGCGCAGGCGACGCCGTAGGGCGTACAGTCCCGGGTGCCCACCACCGCCACGCTCAGCAGATCGTCCAGCAGGGGCAGCCTGCCCTTGTAATACAGCAGGGCAGGCGGATCATAGATGTTTTTCAGCCGCCCGGGATAGGCAGCGTCGGAAAAGGTCAGCAGCTGGATGTCCAGCCGCTGGCAGTCGGCAAGGATCTTGTCCGCCGGAGCCAGGTCATGGTTTGCCAGCAGCTTCGCCTGACCGGGGTCTATGCCCTCCGTCAGCAGAAGCTCTTCCGGATCGGCATAAAAAATGCTCTCCGGATCGCCGAAGCGGCGCAGCAGGGCCAGCCGGGTCTGATTCCGCAGTCCCTTCAGCTCCGACAGCCACACCCAGTATTTCAGCATGTCCCTGCGCCTCCTTGCTCAGTCGTTCCGGGCGGCTTCCCACAGCAGCACCGTGGCCGCCGCCGCCGCGTTCAATGATTCGCAGTGATCGCTCATGGGGATCTTAATGGTCCGGTCACACAGGGCCAGCACCCCATCCGTCAGCCCCCGGCCCTCACTGCCGATGGCAATGGCGCAGCGGCTGTAATCCACCGTCCGGGCGTCCAGGGTATCCTCCCGGAGGGCGGCGCCGTAAAGGGGGATCCCGCTCTTTTTCAGCAGGGCGGAAAGCTCGTCCGCTGCCGCCATCCACACCGGGCAGCGGAACACCGCCCCCATGGTGGCCCGGAGGGTCTTGGGGTTGTACAGGTCCGCACAGCCGTTCACCAGAAACATGCCGTCAGCCTGGAAGGCGTCCGCCGTGCGGAGGATGGTACCCACGTTGCCGGGGTCCTGAAGGGTGTCCAGCACCACATACCGGCGGCCTGTCAGCATCTCCGGCAGGGCCTCCTGCCGCATGGCACACACGAACAGCGTCCCCTGGGGGGTCTCCATGGGAGAGAGGGACTTCATCACGTCCGCCGGGACGGTCACCTGCCGCACACCCAAAGGCAGCTCCGGCAGGTCTATCCCTTCCGTGGCCACAACGGTACGGACCTCCGCCCCCCACAGCTGGGCTTCTTTCAGCAGCTTGGGGCTGTCGCAGAGGAACTCCCCCCGCTGGCGGCGGTAGGAAGCGGAAGCCGCCAGCTTCCGGAGATGGGTGCACAGCGGGTTCTGTCTGCTGGTGATGATCTCCATAGTCCGGCGGCTCCTTTCATGCATTTTTGAAATCAGTCAGTCTGTATACAAAAATTCGGATGACTCAATAGAGCTTTGCGCCTGCCGGAATATGGGGATCCACCATCAGCAGATGCAGCTTTTCCTCGCCGTTTTCGTGATGCACGGCGGAGATCAGCATCCCGCAGGAATCAATGCCCATCATGGGTCTGGGGGGCAGATTGGTGATGGCGATGCAGGTCTTGCCCACCAGCTCCTCCGGCTCATAGTAAGCGTGAATACCACTCAGAATGACCCGGTCGGTGCCGGTGCCGTCATCCAGTGTGAACTTCAGCAGCTTCTTGGACTTTTTCACGGCTTCGCAGGCCTTGATCTTCACCGCACGGAAATCGCTCTTTGAGAAGGTGTCAAAGTCCACCTGATCCTGGAACAGCGGCTCGATCTGAACGTTGGAGAAGTCGATTTTTTCCTCCACAGCAGGAGCGGCAGCCGGTGCAGAAACCGGTGCTTCCCCGGCGGCTTTCTTGTCGGTGTCCATGGGCTTCATGGTGGGGAACAGGATGACCTCCCGGATGGTGTCCGCACCGGTGAAGAGCATGACGGCCCGGTCGATGCCCATGCCCATGCCGCCCGTGGGAGGCATGCCGTATTCCATGGCGGTGAGGAAATCCTCGTCCAGCATCTCGGCCTCGTCATCGCCCCGCTCCCGCTGCTCCACCTGTTTTTCAAATCGCTCCCGCTGGTCGATGGGGTCGTTCAGTTCGGAGTAGGCATTGCCCATCTCGCTGCGGCAGATGAAGAACTCGAAGCGTTCCGTCAGCCGGGGATCGGCAGGGCTGCGCTTGGTCAGGGGGCTGACCTCCACGGGGTACATGGTGATGAAGGTAGGCTGCACCAGATGCTCCTCCACCTTCTGGTCAAAGCAGGCATACAGGGCGTTGCCCCAGGTCTTTTCGGCGGCATCCGCCAGCTCCACGCCCTTGGCCTTGGCGGCGGCCACGGCCTCGGCATCATCGGAGATGGCGTCGAAGTCGATGCCCACATACTTTCTGACGGCCTCCACCATGGTCATGCGGGGCCAGCCGGGAGTCAGGTCGATCTTCTCGCCATGCCATTCCAACTCATAAGTACCCAGATACTTCTGGGCAAAGCTGGTGTACACGCCCTCGGCAATGTCCATCATGGTGTGGAAGTCAGCGTAAGCCTGATACAGCTCCACAGTGGTGAACTCCGGGTTGTGTTTGGGGTCCATGCCCTCATTGCGGAAAATGCGGCCGATCTCATACACCCGGTCCATGCCGCCCACGATCAGCCGTTTCAGGGGCAGTTCCGTGGCGATGCGCATGTACATGTCGATATCCAGGGTATTGTGGTGGGTCACAAAGGGCCGGGCGGCAGCGCCGCCTGCAATGGTGTTGAGGACAGGGGTCTCCACCTCAATGTAACCCATGTTGTCCAGATAATCCCGCAGGTGCTTGATGAACTGAGAGCGGATGACGAAGTTCTTCTTCACCTCCGGGTTCACCATCAGGTCCACGTACCGCTGGCGGAACCGCAGCTCCTTGTCCTGAAGACCGTGGAACTTCTCCGGCAGGGGCAGCAGGGACTTGCTCAGCAGGATGATGTTCTTGGCCCGGACGCTCATCTCGCCCCGCTGGGTGCGGAACACCTCGCCCTCGACGCCCACGATGTCGCCGATGTCGAACTTCTTGAACTTCTTGTAGACGGCCTCGTCCATCTCGTCCTGGCGGGCATAGAGCTGGATGCGGCCGTCCCGGTCCTGCAAATCGCAGAAGGACACCTTGCCCATGCCCCGCTTGCTCATCAGGCGGCCTGCCACCTTGACGGGCTTGCCCTCCATGGCGTCAAAATTGTCCTTGATCTGCTGGGAGGTGGCGTCCCAGTCAAAACGGGTGATCTCAAAGGGGTTCTGGCCCTCGGCCTGGAGATTGGCCAGCTTTTCCCGGCGGATGCGGGTCTGCTCGGACAGGCTCAGCTCCGGCTGGGCCTGGGGATTCTTCTGTTCAG
>OBLF01001772.1_pt1 | contig 16341 bp, 12 predicted proteins | sample 1519231 | NCBI WGS metagenome assembly OBLF01 (sample SAMEA2602895, study PRJEB22501) | metagenome | reverse complement strand
GGCGGGGCTTAGCGCCGGGAAGAAAGCAAAAAGGCGCCGGTTCCTCTGGGGATTCTGCGCCGGCGCCCTTTATTTTCTTATTTTTCTAGCCCTGTCTTTTGCGATCCGACAGTCCCTCAAGGAGACTGCCTCATCCCTGCTGCTTTCCTTCGCCCTCTGCGCCGGAAGCGGCACCATCGGCGGTATGTTTAGCTAACGCCGCCTCCGACGGGCTTAACAGGTACAGATGAATCTTATCGATCCGGTTCTTATCCACACATTCAACGACGAGGCGGACGTTTTCCACCACAACCTCTTCTTTTTCCTGTGGAAGATGGTTCAAAAGTCCGATCACCAGTCCGCCGATGGAATCATATTCGTCTGACTGGAGTTCCAAATTCAGGCGTTCATCCAGATCGTCGAGTTTGACCGAACCATCTACCATGTATTCCCGCGGGGCGATGCGCTGAATGGATTTTTCCTCGTCTCCATCGTACTCGTCCCGGATATCTCCGACAATCTCCTCCAGCATATCTTCCAGCGTGATAAGACCGACCGTCGAACCGTACTCGTCGAGCACGATCACGATGCTGATCGCTGCTTTCCGCATCTCGCGCATCAGCTCAGCAACCTTCTTAAACTCATATGTATAGAGAGGTTTCCGCAGATATTTCCGGACAGAAAAGCCCTCTTCCCCGCCTTTTAAGAAAATATCCTTGATGTTCAGAACACCGATGACATTGTCCGTCGTCTCCTCATAGACCGGGTAACGCGTGTATTTCTCACTGCGGAATACCTCCATCAGCTCGTCATACGTCGCATCCACGTCCACAAACGTCATGTTGACCTTCGGAAGCATGACATCGCGCGCCACGGCGTCCCCAAAATCAAACACATTGTTGATCATCTTCTTCTCTTCGGACTCGATGACGCCCTCTTCGTGGCTGACCTCCACGATCGTCCGCAGCTCATCCTCCGTGATGGACTCGCCCTTTGCCTTCACATCCACGCGAAGCAGCTTCAACACTAAAAATGAGAGCTGGTTGACCACAAAAATGACCGGTGTCAGCACCGTCATGATATAATAAATGATTTTAGCGAACCGAAATGCAATCCGCTCAGCCTGTATCGTCGCAACCGTCTTCGGCGTGATCTCGCCGAAAATCAGAATCAAAAGCGTCAGAATGCCCGTCGCAATCCCTACGATCTTGTTGCCCCAGATGTGGGTGGCAAGAACCGTCGCAAGAGAAGACGCATACAGGTTTACCACATTGTTGCCGATCAGAATCGCACTCAGCATTTTGCTCGGATCCTCTATGATCTTCAATACATACTCTGCCTGCTTATCGCCATTCTCCGCCAGCGTCCGCACCCGGATCTTGTTGACCGTCGTCAGCGCCGTCTCCGTAGAAGAAAAGAAAGCCGACATCAAAAGCAGAAGTATCAAAATCAATAGCTGTATCCCATCACCAGAACTCAAAAAACTCAACTCCTATCTCCCCATGTAGGGGATTACTCTTTTTTAAGGTTGATTCTACCGTATTTCATAGGTTCTGTCAATAAATACAGGCTTGCATTTCTATACTTCTGCCGTCTCCGGGAGTTTGACCGTTGAATAATAGAAAAATACCTTGCAGGCCGCATAGAACCTGTTTTTTTTGTGTCAAAAAAATTCGGAGTCTTTTTATATTGCAAAAAGCTATATTAATAACGAGGGAAAAAGTACATCTGTTAATGTGCGTAAACTGGGAACACTTAAAGAACTCCTTATTAAACATGGACCTCATACTCTCTGCTCCACCATGCCTGATATCCCGTATTTTCGGTCACTATTTCCTTATCATTAAAGCATATTTCAGTCTCTGCCGGAATCTCAACAAAGCTTGGGCGTGACATATAAATCTTTATGTTATCCATTTGAAATATCATTTTAAGAACATTCGGACCACATTCTTCCATTGCACTTTATTTTACTTTACCCTATAATGTTTATAAAAACAATCCAATTCTTACAGTCATAAAAGATACGGAACGACTGCCCTGGCAGCCATATCCTATTTTTATATCATAAAGGAGATAAGCAAATGAAATTATCCCTCGGAATCGACATCGGCAGTTCCAGCACCAAGGCGGCGGCGCTGGATGAGCATGGCACTCTGCTTGGTACGCTTCAGGTTCACGCGGATGACCCGCGCACCTCGGCTTACGGTGTTCTCGGGCGTTTCCTGGATCAGCAGGGCGCTTCGTTTGACGATGTTGAAAAAATCGTCCTGACCGGGCTCGGTTCGACGTATTTCCATGAAAATATCTTCGGCATCCCGACCATCCATGCCCTGGAGCTGGATGCCATCGGACACGGCGGCCTATACCTGTCCGGGCTTGACGAAGCGCTGGTGGTCAGCCTTGGAACCGGCTCTGCCTTTATCCGCGCTTCCAGGACAAACGGCTTCCGTCATCTGGGCGGAAGCGGCGTCGGCGGTGGGACACTTGCCGGCATGGCGGAGCGTTTTCTCGGCGTCACCGACATTTTTGCCCTCTCAGAGATGGCGCTGCGCGGCAATAAGGCCATGGCAGATCTCCGCATCGCCGACGTGCAGGAGGAAGATGTCCCGGGACTTGCCGCCGACTTAACCGCTGCCAATTTTGGGCGAATCAAAAGCGGCGCCTCGGATGCTGACCTGGCTGCCGCTCTTTTCAATATGATTTATGAAAATGTGGGTGTGATGGCGTCCCTGGCTCTCAGCCAGGACACCACCCGGAATGTCGTCCTGACCGGTTCTCTCGCCAGCCTTGCACCTGCTGCAAAGACCTTTGACATTTTCAATCAGATGCACGATGTCTTTGGAATCGACTATATCATTCCGCCTCATCCGTCTTTCGCCACGGCAGTCGGAGCGCTTTTATGTGAGCCTCTGCCGGAGAACTAAGATCACGGACGGCTCCCAGCAGATCGGAGGCTGCGATCAGGGCGCTTCCTGCGAAGATAAAAAAGTCTCCCAGATTAAAGACGACCTTTTCCAGGTATTTACACCGGATGCTGAAATAATCTACCACATAACCGCGTTTGAGGCGGTCATACAGGTTGCTTTAACCACCCGCCGTGATGAGGGCAAAACCGATCCGATCGGCTTTTCTGCCTTCGTCCCGGCACAATAACCATGTCAGAATGCCCGCTGCCGCCGAGGTAAAGACAACCGGCACCATGCGGACCAGTTCTTTCTTTTCTTTTTTTACTCCAAAACAGAAACCGTCGTTGTGATTGCGATACAGGCGGATCTTTCCATGGCTTTTTTCCATGTCGCGCGGAAAATCTTCCGGTTTCTGGGCTTCTATGTTTTCCTTGCAGAAATAATCGATGCCGAACAGGGCAGCTATCATATACAGGTATTTTTTCATAAGGGCACCTCCTCATATAAATGTCATTATCTAACTTATATTTATTATAACAAGTTTTTCCGACAGAGTATAGGGAAGCTTTCGTATTTTACCGCATATCTTATCTTAAATTCTAAAAAATCTCTATGGAAAACGCTATGAATTGCTCTTCTCTTCCAGACAACCAAACCGCCGATTTTATCGAACGTTTTTTTCCTTTTACCTATAACCAGATTTTGGAAAATGATTCCGGCTGCTATGATTTTGTCAATCATGAGTATGTGATCTGGCACCGGTCTCTGGCGGAGGCGCTGCCGCTCTCAGTCCAGCAGTATGGCTATGACTCGATCCCGAATCTTTATACCATATTAGATACATCCAGCCTGGACAGCGCAGGAATTTCCCGGACGGCAGAACAGCCCTTCCTGGGAAACAAGGGGCGCGGGACGCTGATTGGGATTGTGGATACGGGGATCGATTATACAAATCCCTTGTTACGCGATCCGGATGGAAGCACGCGCATCGCCGCCATCTGGGATCAGACGGTTCCGGGCGCGGGGCTTAGCACGCCGGATCCGATCGATGCGCTGCACTACGGAAGTGTCTACCAGCGTTCCCACATCAACGAGGCGCTGCGCTCGGAAGATCCGCATTCCATCGTCCCCACCTCGGATCCTCTCCGCCACGGCACGCAGATGGCGCTGGTCGCCGCCGGTTCCGAAGATGCCGATGCTTTTTTCTCCGGGGCGGCGCCGGAATCGGAACTGGTCGTTGTACGCTTGAAACCAGCCAGAACCTATCTTCGCGATTTTTTTCTGATCCGCGAGGATGCCATCGCCTTTCAGGAGGACGACATCATGCTCGGAATCAAGTTTCTTCTTTATATTGCCAGGCAGGAGAAAAAGCCCCTTGTGATCCTGCTGGGTCTTGGCACCAATACCGGAAGCCACAGCGGCACTTCGCCGCTTGGTCTATATCTGAACAGCCTGTCGCGCGCCAGCGGGCAGATTCTGGTCGCCGCCGGAGGCAATGAAACCGGGCGCGGGCACCATTTTCGCAGTGTATTTCCTGCTTCCACCTCCTATGAGGATGTGGAACTGCGGGTCGGTCCCGGCGAACGGGGATTTACGCTGGAACTGTGGGCGCGTGAATCGGAGCTTTACAGTGTCGGATTTTTATCCCCCTCCGGCGACGAAACGGGACGCATCCGGCTCTCCGGCGACGAAGAACGCCGGATTCCCTTTCTTCTGGAAGGAACGACCATTCACCTCAACTATACCAGCTCCGAGCTGGCGACCGGAAGCGAACTGATCCTGATGCGCTTTGATGCCCCCGCCGCCGGAATCTGGAAAATCCGCGTCTACCATACGCTCTCGATTCAGGGTGAATATCATATGTGGCTGCCGGTGCACGGCTTTATCTCGGATGAAACCTTCTTTCTGCGCCCGGATCCGGACACAACCATCACCGATCCGGGCAATACAGCAGCCATCATCACCACCGCCGCCTACAGCCACCAGACGGGCGGGATCTATCTGCATTCCAGCCGCGGTTTTACCCGCACCAGAACTATCAAGCCCGACCTTGCCGCCCCCGGCGTCCGGCTCCCGCTTCCCGATTATCAGGAGGTAACCGGAACCTCATTTGCCGCCGCCATGACCGCCGGAGCCGCCGCGATCCTGCTCTCCTGGTCTGCCTATACGCCATCAGCCCCGCGGATCAACACCTCGATTGCCAAGGCATTTCTGATCCGCGGGGCTGACCGCCGAAATTCCATCGAATATCCCAGCCGGGAGTGGGGGTATGGGACGTTAAACCTATATAACTCTTTTTTATCCATGAGAAGTTAATTAACTTCTGCTGTTTTCTCTTCACACACAAATTGCTTTTCCGGATCCTTACATCGCTAACTTTCACCACATACATGACACCGTTCACCGATCATGTTCCTGAAAAGCTATTATCCCCGCATCTCTATCCGCGGACCGCCCTTCTTCTCCAGATACGGGCGCGTGATCACAACGGATCCGATATTCGGATCTTTCGGGATCTCATACATGATATCCATCATAAAATCCTCTAAAATGGCACGCAGCGCACGGGCACCCGTATCTTTTTCCAGCGCCCGCTCGGCGATCCACTCCAGTGCATCGTCCTCAAACACCAGTTTGACCTCATCCAGCGCCAGCAGGCGCTCATACTGCTTGAGGATCGCATTTTTCGGTTCTTTCAGAATCCGCATCAGCAATTCCTTTGTCAGCCCCTGCAGGCTCACAAGCACCGGCAGACGTCCGAGAAACTCTGGAATCATGCCAAAATTCCGCAGATCTTCCGTTGTCACCTGGCTCAAAATATCCGGATCATTGTCAAATTCATCCTTCAAATGGGAGTTGAAGCCCATCGTGGAACGCTTTTTCAGGCGCTCCTTGATGATATCATCCAATCCCGGAAACGCGCCGCCACAGATAAACAGGATGTTGTTCGTATCCACAGTCGCCATCGGCGTGAGTGCATTCTTCTGGTTTGAGCCGACCGGCACCTCTACCTGGCTGCCTTCCAGAAGTTTTAAAAGCTCCTGCTGTACCGACTCACCGCTGACATCGCGGCTCATCGTATTTTTCTTTTTCGCAATTTTATCGATCTCATCGATGAAAATGATGCCTTGCTCAGCTTTCTCCACATCATTTCCAGCCGCTGCCAGAAGCTTGGAGACTACGCTTTCTATATCATCTCCGATATATCCAGCTTCCGTGAGCGCCGTCGCATCCGCGATCGCCAGCGGCACATCCAAAAGCTTCGCCAGCGTCTTGACCAGGTACGTTTTTCCGCTTCCGGTCGGTCCCAGCATCAGGATGTTGGATTTCTCAATCTCCGGCTCGCCGCCCTGCATCTGCATTCCCTGTGCCGCCGCGTTTTCCGCCTTTTTTTCCGTATTTTCATTTGCCCGAAGCTCGTCCTGCTGCCGGAGAATCACGCGCTTATAATGGTTGTAGACTGCCACTGAAACTGCCCGTTTCGCCCGCTCCTGCCCGATCACATACGCATCCAGCTGCGCCTTGATCTGGTGCGGTGCCGGAACATCCTTCATCGTCAGAAGTTTCTCCGCGTCTTTTGCCTTGCTCTTTTTCTTGATCTTATTCTTCTCTGGAATTTCTGTATTCGGCATCTGCATGCCCGCAAAATCATTGAGATTCATGTTCATAAACGGCATATTTTGAAGCTTGGAAAAGTCCATGCCCGACTTGGAAATCGAGTCAAATGCTTTCTGCATACACTCATGGCAGAAATTCATCCCGCCCGGCATCGTGATCATCTCTCCCGCCTTGCTCTCCGGGCGGCGGCAGACGTAGCAGATTTTCTCGTAATCATCCGAATGATCTGTACTGGTTTTATTTGTATCTGTTTCGTTTATATTGGTTGTCGTATCTATATTCTGGTTATCACTCATATTTTTATATTTCCTCCAATCTGAAAGCACCTTTTCATTTTATCATAGCTTGCGAAAAACGTAAATCATAACAGCAGCCGTCATTTCGTTTTAAAAATAAAAAAATTTCCTATGAAACAAAAAGACAGATGAATCACCGCCCTCTCTGATTACAAGAGGATCTACCGGCGGTTCACCTGCCTTCTTTTCTATATCTTCCTGATTTTATTCATTTCCGCTTCGCAACAGTTCCGTATCTTCACCGTTACGGGCAAATATCCATTCCAGTCCACTTCGCTGATGGGATATTTTCTATCTTCCCAGTTTTCTCTGCGGACTTGCCTGTGATTCACTCCGGCTCTCGTTCTGGCTATCCTGGCTCTGCGGCATATCGCTCTTGGAGCCCAGTGTAATCTGTACGTTTCTCTCGACATATTTGCCATTTTCCAGACTCTGTACCGTCATGGTAACGGTGGAACCTGCCTTATAGTAAGTCAGCAGTTTCTTGAGATCATCACCATTCTTTACCTTCTCACCGTCAAACTTGGTGATAATATCGCGCTCCCGCAGATCCGACCTGGATGCCGCGCCGCCCGCAACAATCTTGTATACATAGATACCTTCCGGCATGCCATACGCCTGCGCCATCTGGCTGTCGATATTCTGAAGCTGGATTCCCAGATAGCCCTGCTCATTCTCATCGACAGCTACCTTCGTCGTCTTCGTCATCAGGTCGCTGATAATATCCTTTGCCTGTGAAATCGGGATCGCATAGCCGATGCCCTCAACACTGGTGTCCGAATACTTCGCCGCATTGATGCCGATAACTTCACCGTTCATATTTAAAAGTGCGCCGCCGCTGTTGCCTGGGTTGATCGCCGCATCGACCTGCAGAAGTGTCCGCTCTACGTCGTTGATGGTTATCTTTTTATTTAAAGCGCTGACATAACCGACGGTAACCGACTGCCCCTGTCCCAGTGCGTTACCGATTGCCACAACACCCTGTCCCAGCTTCAGGGAATCAGAATCGCCCAGATCGGCTGCCTTAATCTGTTTTCTCGTTTCTTCCGGTATATCCGAAAGCTGTACGGCAATGACTGCCAGATCCGAATCGGAATCAGTACCTTTGACCGCTGCCTTAACGCTCTGGTTATCAATAAAGGTAACCGAAAGTTCCTCGGAATCTTCAACGACATGGTTATTGGTAATAATCAGAAGTTCCGTGTCATTCTGTCCGGCAATGATTCCTGAACCGCTGCTCGGCACCTCGTACTGCTGCTGACCAAACAGCCAGTTGTTCTGTGTATAAATCATCTTGTTGTTGATCGCTACAACGGACGGCATCGCTTTCTCTACAATCGAAGAAACATCGTTGCCAATGGAGACCTGCGTTTTAGTGCCCGCATCTGCCTGTGTCTCCTGGGAAACCTGACCGATCGTTTCCTGTGCGGTCTCACCCGGAAGAAGCCGGTTTGAAAGTGCATTCACGCCAACCATGGTTCCGCCTGCCACACAGCCAAACAGAATGCCCGACATCACAAGTGCCGCAATTTTCTTACCAGTATTCTTAGAGCCATGTCCCCGGCCACTCCGTTCTTCCGGAATATAGCTGCGTTCCGGCTGCTTCTCTGCATTCTCTTTCGGATCTGCTCCGGCTGCTGCCTCCGGTTCTCCATCGAGACTGCCCCGGTAACGGGAATCATGATAACCGCCATAATCGGAAGTTTCTTCTTTTTTAGCAGTATCGTTATTCTTTTCCTCATAAGCGCTGTCCGAATAAGCGCCCTCCGTATAATCTACATCCTGATCGTGTCTCTCATTTCTTTCATTCTCGTCATACATATATTCATACCTCCTGTTCTCAGGAATCACAGCCGCGTACTGTCCATTTTGCGAACCTTCCCGCAGCGGATTGTTCATACTCTTATATTCTGTCTCAGGCTTTCTGCCCTCTCTCTGTTTACATGAGATAGTCTATCAGTTATTTGTGATGTAATTGTGAAAATAAAATCATAAATCTGTGAAGCTTAAAAACATCTCTCGGTTTTCACTTGTCAGTCCTTCTCTCCTCTTGTATACTTAATGAATGAAACGAATTTTACATTTTATATGAAAGGACTGTTACATCCATGATGAATACACAGGCAGTTGTCCATATCCGCAAAGGCGAGGCTCGTTCCCTGAAAGCCGGCGGTATGTGGATCTATGATAATGAAATTGAACGAATTGAGGGCGAATTTGAAAATGGCGATATCCTTCGTGTCGAAGATTTTGACGGTTATCCGCTCGGATGTGGTTTTATCAACACCCGCTCCAAGCTTACCGTGCGGATGCTTTCCCGCAAAAAGGATACTGTCATCGACGATGCTTTTATCGAAATGCGCGTCCGCAATGCCTGGGAATACCGCCGTCAGACAGTTGATACCAGCAGCTGCCGCCTGATTTTCGGCGAAGCAGATTTCCTTCCGGGCATCGTGATCGACAAATTTTCCGATGTGCTGGTCGTTGAATCCCTGGCGCTCGGTATCGACCGTCTGAAACCGCTGATTCTGGAAAAACTCGTCAAGGTGCTTGAGGAAGACGGCATTCATATCCGCGGTATTTACGAGCGCAGCGACGCTAAGGTCCGCTTACAGGAGGGCATGGAGCGCTATAAGGGCTTTATCGGAGAACCATTTGATACAAAAGTAGAGATCGTTGAAAATGGTGTCCGCTATCTGGTAGATGTCAAGGACGGGCAGAAAACTGGCTTTTTCCTCGACCAGAAATACAACCGTCTGGCAATCCAGCGTCTCTGCCCGGGCAAACGCGTTCTGGACTGTTTTACCCACACCGGCTCCTTTGCCTTAAATGCAGCCGTCTCCGGCGCCAAAGAGGTCATCGGCGTGGATGCGTCCGAACTTGCCGTCGCACAGGCGCGTGAAAATGCAGAGTTAAACGGTGTTTCCGGCACTACCACCTTTCAGTGCGCGGATGTCTTTGACCTGCTTCCGGAATTAGAGGCAAAAGGTGAGCAATTTGACGTCGTGATCCTCGATCCGCCTGCCTTCACAAAATCCCGCAGCTCAGTCAAAAATGCCATCAAGGGCTACCGCGAGATCAATATTCGCGGTCTGCGTCTGGTAAAGGACGGCGGCTACTTCGCCACCTGCTCCTGCTCCCATTTCATGACGCCGGAGCTCTTCACAAAGGCGATTCAGGAGGCAGCCCGCAGCGCCCACCGCCGCCTGCGCCAGATCGAATACCGCACCCAGGCAGCCGACCATCCGATTCTGTGGGCGGGGGATGAGACGTCCTATTATCTGAAGTTCTACATTTTCCAGGTTGTGGATGAGAAATAGCTAAAAGACGGCAGCCCGTATTTTTTATTTCACTTTTGCATATATTCAGGTTGCTGTTTTTATTATATCATGATATACTATGATTACGGAAAGTCAGAGCACAGAAGGCGGTCTACCCTTCCTACATTGGAGGGGCTTTACCCTCCAGAAAGGAGGGCGATGCCAATGTACGTTACATATTCGGATTTGTTCCAGATAGGTATCTTCATTGTCTCCCTTATCGGTCTTATGTATGAGATCTTTAAGGATAAAAAATAAGCCGCCACTACTCGCACTAGTGACGGCAGACCTCATAAGAGGTTAATGTAAAACACTAAGGGAAGACCATGTGTCTCTGACTTTCCCTTTTCTTTACTATATCATATTTAAAAATGATATGCAACTTCTATTTTTTGTTTTCTTTTTGAATTGCTTCTTTACAGATTGCTATTTCACTCTCATAATTCGCTTTTTTACCGCTGCAGCACCATACACCAAACCGGTGCCGACACCATCGAAAGCAGCGTCGTAAATACCACACACTTCGTCGCAAAGACTTCATCCCCGCCATATTTCGCGGCAAGAATCGCCGTCGTGCTTGCTGCCGGCATCGCTGCCAGCACCACGGAAATCCCCATCACCAGCGTGTCGATATGGAACAGCAGACAGCCGGCCCACACAAGCGCCGGGATCAGGATCAGGCGCACGGCGGCATAGTAGCAACTGAGCGGCGTGATCATCGTCTTCATATCTGCCTCCGCCAGAACGGTTCCGACGAAAATCATGGAGACTGCCGTGTTTGCCTTGTTTAAGCTATGTACCGTATCTCCCAGGAATCCCGGAATCTGCATCTGTAAAAGCATTAGCACAAAGCCGATGAATACGGAGACAATACACGGATGCGTGCATATCTTTTTAATCAGCGTCTCCCGATCCGGCGCCTTCGTAAAATACGTCATTCCCAGAGACCACATCGCAGTTCTCTGCGGAATCAGGTAAAAAGAGGCGTAGAAAAGCCCCATCGAGCCGAAGATGCCCTCCGCCACTGGATTTCCCAGAATCCCGGCATTGGACGCCATCGTCGCGTATTTGAGGACCTTCTTCTTTTCCTCTCCCACACCCGGGTACAGTACCATATTTAAGATATAACAAGCCACCTGAACCATACACGAGACGAGCAGCGCCTGTGCGCTGCTCTTTAAGATATCCATGCTCAGTTCTACTTCAAATGACTCGATGATACTGCAGGGAAGTGTCACAAAGATGACCAGATCCGCAATGACCCTTTTTCCCTCATCCGTAATAATTCCCTTCTTCTTTAAGAATGCACCCAGAATCATCAGGGAAAATAACATTCCCTGCATCCGGTACAAACCATCTAAATTCAAAGCATTTCCTCCGTTTCACACTCTCTCATCACTCAATGATGATTCCCGCATTCGTCTTACTTCCCGGTGCACTGCTTCCATTCGGGGAACCGCTGCCGGAAGGTTTTTCTCTGCCATTCTCCGTGCCGGTGCCAGAATTTCCGCCCGGAAATGCCGGCGAAGAACCGCCAGACTCTGCCTCACTGCTCTCCCGCGCATTTTCCTTTGATGCATGCGTACCGTCCGGACGGCTTTCCTGCTCAGAAACGTCATTCTCCTGTGTTTCCGAAGCATTACCGGTCTCTTTCTCCGACTCGTCGCTGCCGCTCCCGGCTTCCTGGCTTTCGTCCGCGCCGCTCTCCTGCGTCGGATCCAGGATGGAAATTGTCGTCGCCTCGGTCGTCTTCGGCAATGCCTTCGTTTCTGCCTGTTTCGTGCCATGAACGCCTGTATCTGATACAATTTTCTGACTGATCGTCCGGACCGTCTCAGTCGGCGTGTATTCCTCATCGCCAAACAGGAAATGATGCAGCTCGATGACATTGCTCTCCAGCGTCTGCGGGATGACGCAGGCGCCCTTGCGTCCCATCTTCTTTTCCCTCAGCTCCGACGGGAAACCGGTCGTCTCGGTCAGATGGTAACGCGTAATATTTCGTCCTATCTTCAACAGATCATTGATCTCGATGCTGGTCGCCACCTGTGGAAATACCGTCTGCACAATATTGTTGATCGTCGCCCAATCTGCTTTTTTCATCTTCTCAAACGCGAGGGAAATAACCTTTCTCTGCCGTTCGGTACGGGCATAGTCCGTATCCATCAGACGGAGACGCCCATATGCAACCGCCTGCACACCGTCCAGATGGTTCATGCCCGCTGATTTAAGCTGGGTCGAAGCGACGCCGGTCGCCTTGACCGTCTCAGAAATGAACGCATTGATATAATAAAACTCTGATTTCGTGATCTCCACGTCAATGCCGCCCAGAATGTTGATCGCATCTGCAACGGCTTTCCAGTTAAAGGTCGCATAATCGTCAATATCGATATCCAGGTTCCTATTGAGCGCCTTGACAACCTGCTCCGGTCCGCCCTGCATATAAGCGGCGTTGATTTTGTTGTAGGTATTCTTGTCGCTGATATTTAAATATGAATCCCGGTACACCGAAACCAGACGTATCTCACCGGTTCCCTGATCGATGTTGCAGAGAATATTAACATCCGAGTTGTTGCCCTTTCCGACCGATGAGTTACGGCTATCCACGCCGAAAACCGCGATCGTCCAGTAACCGCTCATCTGCTCCTGCTTCTCCTCCGAAATCTCGACGTTTTTGATCTCATCCGGGTTCCACGGAAGCCGCTGCATCAGATCCAGACGGCTGCTGATATACGAATATCCCGCAAAGCAGAGAATCCCGATCAGCACTGCAATCTCCAGAAGAATAAACCATATCTTCCGCTTCTTTTTCCGGCGCGCTTTCAATTTAACCGGGTCGGCGTAAATATCCGACCGGTTCATGGTCCGGGTTTTCTCCTGATTCCGGCTCTCCCGGCTGCTGCCAGGCTGCGTCTGTCCCCTCTTTGCCGCTTTCTGACCACTTCGGCTTCTATCTCCGCTCCGGTGGGATCCGTCCTCCCGGCGTTCCGTAAATGAATCCGTGATCAGTGTCAGACCATCGTCTTCCATCTCCGACGGTTTTGCCCGTCGGCTCCGGCGGTGTCCTGACCTATCTCTTTCTTCTTCATATCCCATGTGGTTTTCCTCATCAATACGCGTTTTTATTTATAAAGCCCTTAAAAACCGTCAAAAACATGATTTTAAAATCAAATCCCAGCGTCCAGTTCTCGATGTAATACAGATCATGCTCAATCCGCTTCGTGATCGAGGTATCGCCCCGGTAACCATTGACCTGTGCCCATCCGGTCATTCCCGGACGCACCTGGTGTTTGATCATATAACGCGGAATCTCTTCCTTGAATTTTTCAACGAAAAACGGGCGTTCCGGGCGCGGTCCAACCAGGCTCATATCGCCCTTCAGAACATTAAACAGCTGCGGAAGCTCGTCAATGCTCGTCTTCCGGATAAATCTTCCAATCGGAGTCACACGCGGGTCTCCCGGCGTCGTCCACTGGCTTTTCTCCTTTGCCGCCGACTGTACCGCCATCGAGCGGAACTTATACATCTTAAACGGCTTATTGTGAAGTCCCACCCGCTCCTGACAGAAAATGACCGGTCCCGGCGAAGTCGCCTTTATAAGAATCGCCGTCACCAGCATCACCGGTGAAAACAGGATGAGCGCCATCATGCCGCCGACCAGATCCATCGTCCGCTTCATCGTTGCGTTGAGCAGATTCGTGAGCGGCACATGGCGGATGTGGATCACCGGAAGTCCCTGCAGATCCTCCATAAACGGACGGGTCGGGATAAAGTTATAATAATCCGGGATAAATTTCGTATGCACACCCGATTTTTCACAGCCTGCCACGATTTTTTCCAGTTTTCCATACTCCTGGATGCTCAGGGTGATCGCGATCTCATCCAGCGTATTGAGCGCCAGAATCGTATCCAGATCGTCAATTTTGCCGATCACGCGCACTCCCTTATATTCTTTGCCCCACTCCTCATGGTCATCCAGAATACCGCGGATTTTATAGCCCCACTCCGGGTTGACATTCACACGGTCAATAAATCCTTCCGCTGCCCGGCTGTAACCGACCAGAAGCAGATGCTTCTGGTTATATCCCTTCGACCGCATCGACCGAAGCGCTATCCGCAGGATATTCCGCATCAGAATCTCAGCAAAGAGATTGATGCCAAAAAACAAAAATACCATCGGACGGGAGAAGTTGTGGAAATACTCATTTTTACCGCCCAGGTAAAGAATCAGTGAGATCACCAAAAGACCGATGATGTTCGCCTTAAAAATATTGGCTAACTCCACCCGTCTTCCCTGAACCCGTTTGGGCGTGTAAAGATGAAAAAATGCGTATAAAATCAAATAAAACGGTACAATAAGAACGCCAGCCGCCAGATAGACGACTGCCATTGCGCTCTTATTATGCCCTGTTACATTAAACCACGACGTTCCATTGACGATAAACCACGCAAGTGCGTAGGCGCATGCAATGACACATGCGTCCAGCACTACGTGGAAATGGTTCAGCCGTTTCTGGTTATCTTTTATCATAGTATATCACCTGAATTCAGATTAAGCTCCCGGACCTGCCGGACCGCCGGGGCCTGCTGCATCGCTGTTTCCGGAATTCCCCGGATCCTGAATCTCTGTGACCGGGCTTTTCACACCGGAATTATCTGATGCACCCGGAGAAGTCTTTTCACTGGATGCCGCTGTCTCTGCCGCTGTCGTGGTTGTAGATCCCGGTTTTGCAACGGAAGACTTCGTCTCCGATGTGCTGCCTGGTCCGGATAAAGAATCATCCGCCTCGGTTGTCTTATCCGTATGATTTTTCTTGCCGGGAGTCGTCGTTGTTCCTGGTCCCTTACTGCTGTTGCTCTTCGACTCTTCTTCCTCCCAGTCAATCCAGTCTTCATCCGGATCAAAGATCTCGTCCAATCCGATCGAGCTCTCGCTCTCGCCCTTCTTGGTCTCATCCCCGCTCTCGTCATCCGACTCGTCCGAAGCACTCGTCGATGACTTCTTAGCGGATGCTTCCGCCGCTGCCTTCGCGGCAATCCGGCTCGCCCGTTTCTTGATAAACGTCTGGGCGCTGACACCCTGATCGACCGGAACATGACCGATCAGCTTCGCATTCGTCGTAAGACCTGTTACCTGCGCGATATTGTTGCTGTACTCCTTGACATTGGACGGAACCTGATAATCTTCCTCATCAAACAGGAACTTATGAAGCTCTTTTACGTTGTACTCCAGTGTCTGCGGGATAACGCAGTCACCGATCTTTCCAACATCCTGCTCACCTCTGGCTGCCGGGAATCCCGCGGTCTCACCAATATGGAACTTCGCGATATTGCGTGCCAGCGGAATCAAATCCGTAATATCAACATTGGTTGCAAGCTGCGGCATGATCGTCTGAATCAGACAGTTGAGTGTCGCCCAGTCTGCATTTTTTGCCTTATCAAAGGCTTTCTGAAGAATAATTCTCTGACGCTCGGTACGCGCATAGTCCGTATCTGAATAACGGATACGTCCGTATGCAACTGCCTGGATACCATCCAGATGTACATTGCCCGCATGGGTCAGCTGATGAGAACCGATACCAGTCTCCTTTACGGTCTCCGTGATGAAGGCATTGATCCAGGAGAACTCTGCATCACTCAGCTCGACATCTACACCGCCCAGAATGTTGATGGCATCCGCAACCGCTTTCCAGTTGAACGTCGCATACTGGGTAATGTTAAGACCCAGGTTCTTATTCAGCGCCTTAACTGCCTGCTCCGGACCGCCCTGTGCGTAAGCGGCGTTGATCTTATTATAAGAGTTTTTATCGTTGATATTCAGATAACTGTCCCGGAATACCGATACAAGGCGGATCTCACCCGTCTCCAGATTGATATTGGCAATCATGTTGACATCCGCGTTCGTACCTTTTCCGACATTCATCTGCCCGTGCTCACTTCGCGAATCGACACCGAAGCACGCCACGGTCATGTAGCCCTTCATATCATCGATCTGTTCCTGGGACAGATTGACGTTCTTAACCTGGTCCTCGTTGAAATCAATCTTCTGCATAGAACCGAAGGTTCTGTGATACATATACCAGAATGCACCGCCCAGAATCATCAATATAATCACGACAATCTCCGCCGCAATGATCATATGCTTTCTGTGGCGCGCCGATTTACGGTAATGGCTGCCGCGGCGTCCCGAACTCTTTTTTCCACTTCCAGCGCGCTTAGGAC
>OBLF01001764.1_pt1 | contig 16396 bp, 14 predicted proteins | sample 1519231 | NCBI WGS metagenome assembly OBLF01 (sample SAMEA2602895, study PRJEB22501) | metagenome | reverse complement strand
GGCGAGAGCGTCGAGCTCATCGTCTTCGCCGCTGCCTCCCTGACCGAGACCCTGAACGCCATCGCCCAAGACTACTCTGCCGAGAACCCGGGCGTCACCTTCCGCTTCAACTTCGATTCCTCCGGTACTCTCAAGACCCAGATCCAGGAGGGCGCTGACTGCGACCTCTTCCTCTCTGCCGGTCAGAAGCAGATGAACCAGCTGGACATCACCGCTTCTGCCGACGTAAACACCGACGGTCTGGACTTCGTGGACCCCTCCACCCGCGTGGACCTGCTGGAAAACGAGGTCGTCCTCTGTGTGCCCGAGGGCAGCGACAAGGGCATCGACAGCTTTGATGCTCTGGCCGAGCACCTGAAGGCTCAGGACATCCTGTTCTGCATGGGCAACAGCGATGTGCCTGTGGGCCAGTACACCCAGAAGATCCTGGCCTACTATGACCTCGACGAAGAGGCTCTGGCTGCTGCCGGTGTCATCACCTACGGTTCCAACGTCAAGGAAGTCACCACCCAGATCAGCGAGGGCAGTGTGGACGCCGGTGTCGTCTACTGCACCGACGCTTACAGCGCCGGTCTGACCCCCGTGGACGAGGCCACCGCCGAGATGTGCGGTCAGGTCATCTACCCCGCCGCTGTGCTGAAGGCTGCCCCCAACGCCGAGGCCGCCAGGGAGTTCCTGGCCTATCTGCAGACTGACCGTGCCGCCACCGTGTTCGAGGGCGTGGGCTTCACGGCGATGTAAAAGGTTAAAATCATGGATTGGTATCCCTTATGGAACAGCCTGCGCATCGCGCTCATCAGCTGCGCAGCAGTGTTCTTCCTCGGCATTTTTGCCGCCTATTATATCGCAAAGCTGCCCCGCACCGTCAAGGGCGTGCTGGACGTGGTGCTCACCCTGCCCATGGTGCTGCCGCCCACGGTGGTGGGCTATTTTCTGCTGCTGCTCTTCGGCGCAAAGCGGCCGCTGGGCATCTTCTTCATGGAGCATTTCGGCGTCAAGCTGGTCATGAACTGGTACAGCGCCATCTTTGCGTCCATCGTAGTGGCCTTCCCGCTGATGTACCGCACCGCCCGGGGCGCCTTCGAGAGCTTTGACGAGACGCTGGCCTGGTCGGCCCAGACATTGGGACAGTCCAATGCGTGGATATTCTGGCGGGTGCGGATGCCCTGCTGCCGTCAGGGCATTCTGGCCGGTACGGTGCTGGCCTTTGCCCGGGCCTTGGGCGAGTACGGTGCTACCAGCATGATAGCGGGTTACACCCCGGGCAAGACGGCCACCATCGCCACCACGGTGTACCAGCTCTGGCGCACCAACGATGAGGCCGGTGCCATGCGGTGGGTGCTGGTGGACATCGTCATCTCTGCTGTGGTGTTGCTGGCTGTGAACCTCTTGGAGAAAAAGCAGAAAGCAGGTGGCCGCGCATGAGCCTGGAAGTACATATCGAGAAAAAGCTGAACGGCTTCACCCTCCGCTCCGACTTCACCGCCGGGAACACTGCCACGGCCATTCTGGGCGCCTCCGGCTGCGGCAAGAGCATGACCCTGCGCTGCATCGCGGGCATCGTGAAGCCCGACAAGGGCCGCATCCTGCTGGATGGGCGGGTGCTGTTCGACAGCGAGCAGCACATCGACCTGCCGCCCCAGCAGCGGGGCGTGGGCCTGCTCTTCCAGAACTACGCCCTCTTCCCGAATATGACCGTGGAGCAGAACATCCTCTGCGGCCTGAAAACCGAAAGGGACAAAGCCGCCCGCAAGGCCCGCTGCGCCGGGATGCTGCGGGCCTTGCGGCTGGAAGAACTGGCCAGCCGCCGCCCGGCAGAGCTTTCCGGCGGACAGCAACAGCGCACCGCGCTGGCCCGTATCCTGGTGGGCAAGCCGAAGATCTTGATGCTGGATGAGCCGTTCAGCGCACTGGACAGCTACCTCCGCGAGGAGGTGGAGGGCGAAGTAGGCAGCCTGCTGGCGGGTTTTGACGGCACGGCCCTCCTCGTCACCCACAACCGGGACGAAGCTTACCGCCTGTGCCGGGACATGATCGTCATGGACGGCGGGCAGGTGCTCCGCACCGGCACCACGAAAGAGGTCTTTGCCGACCCCCGCAGCACCGCTGCGGCCCGGCTGACCGGCTGCAAGAACATCCTGCCCTGCACCCGGGTGGACGCCCACAGCGTCCGCCTCGCAGGCTGTGAGAGTCTGCTGCACCTCGCCGCTGAGGTGCCGGAGGGCTGCACCGCCGTGGGCATCCGCGCCCACGACTTCGCCCCCTGCGCCCCGGGCGCAGAGAATGCCCTGCCGGTGGAGCTTCTCTCGGCCAGCGAGAACCCCTTCGACTGGAACCTCATCTTCCAGCTGCCGGACGGCACCACCCGTCTGTGGTGGAAGGTGAGCAAGACGACCCTCTCCGTGGCCGAACCCGACGCCCCGGCCTGCCTCTCCGCCCTGCCGGAGCGCATCATGGCGCTGGTGGATCATAAGTAAACGCCAAAAGAGCCGGTGCAGATGCACCGGCTCTTGCTCTGTTTTTATGACTCACCGAAGAATTTCTTGGCAATATCGGCGCTCTGCTTGGCGTCCTTGGCGTACCAGTCCGCGCCGATCTTCTCGGCGTACTCGGGCGTCAGGACAGCGCCGCCCACCATCACCTTGCAGTCGAGCTTTGCCGCATGGAGGGCCGCGATGGTCTCCTCCATGCTCTTGAGGGTGGTGGTCATCAGGGCCGAGAGCCCCACGAGGTGGACATCCTTCTCCCGGACAGTGTCCACCACCGTCTCCACCGGCACATCGCGGCCAAGGTCGATGACCTCGAAGCCGTAGTTCTCGAGGATGACGCGGACGATGTTCTTGCCGATGTCGTGGACATCGCCCTTGACGGTCGCGAGGACGATGCGGCCCTTGCTGGCCCCGGCCCCACCCCGCTTGGCGATGGCAGTCTTGATCTCTTCAAAGGCGGCCTGTGCGGCGCTGGCGGCCTGTAACAGCTGGGGCAGGAAGAGCTTGCCCTTCTCGTACTTTTCACCCACGACGTCCAGCGCCGGGATGAGGGCCTCGTCCACCAGCGTCAGGGGCTCGTTTTCGTCCAACAGGGTGTGGGTGCGGGCGGCGGATTCACCCTTGAGGCCCTTTTCCACCGCCTGCATCAGCGCGGCAAAAGGGCCGCTGTGAGCTGCATCCGCCTCCGCCGGGGTGTTTGACGTCTGAGACGCCTGGGCCGTCTGGGCCTGCTTCAACGCGGCGCTGGCAGGAACTTTATCGGCATAGCGGGCGATGTAGGCCATGCTCTGCTTATCACGGTTGGTGAGGACGTTGTAAGAGTAGACCGCCGCCATCATCTCTTCGCTGGAAGGATTCATGATGGCGAGGTCGAGGCCCGCGTACATGGCCATGGTGAGGAAGGTGGTGTTCAGGTAGGGGCGGCAGGGCAGGCCGAAGCTGATGTTGGACACGCCGAGGATGGTGCGGACGCCCAGCTCCTTCTTGCAGCGGGCCAGCGCCTCCACGGTGGCCAGAACGTCCTGCTGCTGGGCGCTGGCGGTGAGGGTCAGGCAGTCGATATAAATATCTTCCCGGGGGATGCCGTGGGCCAGCGCCGCGTCCACCACCCGCTTTGCGATCTCAAACCGGGCGTCGGCGCTGGGCTGGATGCCCCGCTCGTCGATGGCAAGGCCGACGACGGCCGCGCCGTACTTTTTGCAGAGGGGCAGGACACGCTCCAGCACTTCGGTCTCGCCGTTCACCGAGTTGACGATGGGCTTGCCGTTGTAGACCCGCAGACCCCGCTCGAGGGCGTCTGCGTGGGAGGAATCCAGCTGCAAAGGCAGGCTGACGACACTCTGCAGAGCCTTCACCACCTGCTCCATGACGGCGGGCTCGTCCACGCCGGGCGCGCCCACGTTGACGTCCAGCACCTGCGCTCCGGCCTCGGACTGGCTGACGGCCTGCTCGAGGATGTAGTTCATGTCGCCCTCGCGCAATGCCTGCTGGAACCGCTTTTTGCCGGTGGGGTTGATGCGCTCGCCCACCACGGTGATGCCGTCCACGGTGACGAAGTCCATCGGCGAGCAGAGCACCGAGGGCATGGCGTGGGCGGGGCGGCCCGGCTTGCAGTCGGCGAAGACGCCGTTCAGCAGCTTGATGAAATCGGGGGTGGTGCCGCAGCAGCCGCCCGCCGCAAAGAGCTTCAAATCGCGGTAGGGCTTCATCTCCATGGCAAAGAGCTGGGGCGTGATGTCGTAGCCGCTGCCGTCGGCGCGGGGCAGGCCCGCATTCGGCTTGACAAAGACCGGGAAATCGCCGGGCAGGGCCTCGGCCAGCCGCTTTGCCATGGGGAAAATTTCTTTCGGGCCGAGGGAGCAGTTGATGCCCACGGCGTTGGCCCCGAGGCCCCGGGCCGTGACGGCGAAGCTCTCGACGGTGCAGCCGGTGAAGGTGCGCCCGCCTGCCTCAAAGCTCATGCTGGCGAGGATGGGCAGCGTGCAGTTCTCTTTCGCGGCCAGCAGGGCGGCCTTCAGCTCGTAGAGGTCGGTGAAGGTCTCGAAGAAGACGAGGTCGGCCCCGGCAGCCGCACCGGCCCGGACGATGCGGCCATACTCGGCCACGGCGTCCTCAAAGGCCAGCGTGCCGTTGGGTTCCAGCAGCTCGCCCAGCGGGCCGACGTCCAGCGCCGCCAGTGCGCCGTAGGGGGCGCAGGCCCGCTTGCAGTTGGCGATGCCCGCCGCAATGATCTCTTCCAGCGTGTATTCGCTGCCCGCCAGCTTATGGGCCGACGCGCCGAAGGTGTTGGCATTGATGATGCGGCTGCCTGCGGCGGCGTACCGGCTGTGGATGCTCTCGATGAGCTGTGGGTCGGTGATGTTCAGTTCCTCAGGCCGTGCGCCCAGTTTCAGGCCCGCCGCCTGCAGCATGGTACCCATGCCGCCGTCGAGAAGGATGGTATTCGGCTGGGTAAACAGTTCATTCGCTTGCACAGGTCTTGCCCCTCTTTCTATATTCGCACCGCGTGTTCAGCACGCAGTGTCCGCACCCGGCAAGGCGTCCTTTCACCGGATGGTCGCTCAGACCCAGCAGAGCGGTCACGCTCTTGCGGGGCGTCATCAGGTCATTTTTGGTCACGCAGAGCCCGGCACGGCGGGCGGTGTCCAGTGCCGCTGCCACCAGCGGCTGCACCCCGATGGGCCAGTCGCCGTAGCCCGGCGAGAAACGGCCCGTGAGGTACTTGTCCTGCTCTGCGGCCCACTGCCGCAGCTCGGCCTCGGCGGCGTCCGCAGCCTGTTCGACCAGCACAGAGCCGATGGCGTCCGACGCCACACCGGCGGCGATGTCGCCCACACCGGCCCGGCGTATCTGTCCGTCCACGCCGGGGCCGACTGTCACGGCCAGAAGCACGGCCTCACTGCACCCTTCCAGATGCCGGAAGATGTCCTCCCCCTTCAAAATACCGGCCTGCGTGAGGCTCTCCACGTCGGCCTCGAGCCAGACGGCCCGAGGCGTGGCGGCGGCGAGAAGGGGCGCAGCGCACTTTTCCAGAAGGGTGAGGGTAGCGCTGTCAGCCTCGCCCCGCGCGCCGAAATACCGCGCGGCCTGCCGGATGTCGATGGACTCCGGCTTTGCTAAATTCAGGGGTCTGCTGGGGCCGATGGGCATTTTCCGCCGCCTCCTTCTTTTGAATAAAGTATGATAAGTATACCGCACCAGTAGGCTAAAATCAACACAAAAGCCCCTCCCTCAGCATTTTTGCCGGGGGAGGGGCCTATGATATGATCTTTCCTTGCAGCCCCTTGATAGGGGCGGCGGCACGGCGTCAGCCGTGACGGAGAGGTTTATCAGCGGATGTCCCTGACCGACACCGCCTGTTACTTCAAGAACTTGTGGACAGCGCGGGCGACGATGCCGCCCAGGATGCCGGAGACAAGGAACTCGGCCACGCCCTGCACGCCGACCAGCAGGACGACGAACATCAGGGGGTTGGCTGCGCCCTTGACGGACACGAGGTTCTGGACGTAATCGCAGCCGTAGAAGGCCAGCACGATGTAGCCCATGAAGAACAGGGTGTTGAGGGCCGGGGCGCACATGGCGCTGACGATGTAGCTCCAGGTGCCGGGCTTATCGAAATTCTTGACAGCGTTGAAGATAAGGCCGGTACACAGGCCCATCAGCACACGCATACCCACACAGAGGATGAAGGTGTTGACGGGGCTGACCTGGAACAGCGCACCAGTCATGGCGGAAGCGCCGGTGACGGCGTCATAGAAGCTCACGGCGCCGAACACGCCGCCGAGGATAGCGCCTGCGGCGGGACCCATGGTGATGGCACCCACGGCGATCGGCAGGGTCAAAAAGCTCATGTAAAGCGGGCCTACAGGGACACTGCCCAGGCCGACGGCCTTCATGACCAGCTCAATGGCGACCAGCAGTGCCAGCCGGGTGAGGGTGCGAATGTCATTCTTTTTCATAATTCAGTTTTCCTCCTTGCTGCCGTTCCGCCCTAAATTGTCGGATACGGCGCAAACCTGCCCGTGAAATACACGGGGTCTTTTGTAGAATACAGTCTGAAATATACGGGATGTTTTGTCAGGGAACTCCCGGGGATAGCATTATAAATCCGTAGTGAAGCGGATGCCCGCATCGCGGCGGGCCGTTTCCAGCACACGGCTGACGGCCACCGAGGTGTCCAGCATCCGGCTGCAAAGCTCCATATCCTCGCTCTCGATGGCGCGGGCAAAGGCGTGGAACTCCGCCGCCTGCCGGGGACGGCCTGCGCTGAGGTTGAAGTGCTCTTCCTTGCCCTTATAGGGGTGGAAGGTGACGCCGCCGCAGAAGTTGGCGGTGGATTTCTGGAGCAGATACCCCTTGGTACCCTGAATGATGTACCGGGCCGGGGAACTGCTGTCCTTGGCATTGATGCTCACGGCCTTGAAGCTGCGATACTCCATCGTCAGCACGCCGCTGGTGTCGATGCCCCGGGTGATATTGGCCGCATAGTGGACCTTGTTGGGCGAACCGAAGAGGCCCACCACATAGCTGACATTGTAGACACCCAGATCCATCAGCGCGCCGCCGGCGCAGGCCGGGTCAAAGGACGGCCAGACCTTGCCGGCGCAGAAATCATGATACCGGCTGGAATACTGGCTGAAATTACACTGCACCATCGTGACGGCGCCTACCTTGGGCAGCACCTCACGGATCTTGGCGTAGTTGTCCTGATACTGCGTGGTGACAGCCTCGAAGAGGAAGAGCTTTTTGCTCCGGGCCAGCTCGGCCAGCTCTTCGGCCAGCGCCGCCGTGGGGGCCATCGGCTTTTCGACGATGACATGGCGGCCCGCTTCCAGAGCGGCACGGGTATATTTTACGTGCAGGATATTCGGTACGGCGATATACACAACGTCCACCCAGCTCAGCAATTCGTCGTAGCTGGTGGTGTGGCGCGGCACACCATACTGGTCGCAGAGGGCCTGTGCTGCACCAGCGCTCCGCTCCGTGCTGCAAAGAGCCTCGACCTTGAAGGGGCTTTCCGGCCCGGTGAGCCAGGGCAGGAACTCCCGGACGATCATGCCTGCGCCGAGAATGCCTAATTTCATCATAAGGTCTCTCCTTTCAAGGCTCAGCCCGCTTTGGCCTCATCGTCCCGGCGGGGACGGCGGTTATTGCGGCGGCGGGGGCTGCTGCCGTTGTTGTAAGGGCGTCTGCCTGTCGGGCGGGGACGGCGGCGCTCACCGTCGCTGCGCGGCTCGTGGTGACGCTCATGCTGCGGCGCATTGAGCTGGTAAAGGAGAGCCAGCCCCTTCAGCAGCAGCTCGGGGTCATAGGTGAGCGGGTGACGGCAGAGCGGGATGACATACTTTGCCAGACCGCCAGTGACCACCAGCGTGGCCGGACGGCCCAGTTCTTCCTCGATGCGCTGCGTGATGCCGTCCAGCAGGACAGCCGTCCCCAGCACAGAGCCGGAGAGCATACACTTCTCGGTATCGACGCCGATCGCGCTTTTGGGCGAAGAAAGATGTACCTGCGGCAGCTGGGCGCACCGCTCCCCCAGCGCCCGCAGACCGGTGGAAAGACCGGGGCAGATGACGCCGCCCCGGAAGACTTTATCCTCATCCACCACGTTGAAGGTGGTGGCGGTGCCGAGGTCTACCGTGACCACCGGCAGCGGGAAGTTCGCCGCCGCGTAGGCCGCATCCACGAGGCGGTCTTTGCCGACAGCGTGGGGGTCGGGCACCCCCATCGTCAGTCCGGTGCGGATGTCGGGCGAAACGATGACCGGCTTTTTGCCGGTGTAGTGGCGGGCGCACTCGGCCAGCGCCCCCGTGATCTGGGGGACGACGCTGGTGAGGACAGCGCCCTCGAAGCGGATGGGCTTTTCCGGGTGTCTCCGATGAGAGAACACCTTTTCCATCTCGGCACGGTACTCCGCCGCTGTGCGGGTGCGCACCGTGTCCATGTGGGCCACAAAGCATACACGTCCGTCCCGGATGCCCCCGAGGGCGACGGTGGTGTTGCCTATGTCAATGGCTAAAATCATAATTCAGTTCCTCGCAGGGTCGAACCTCTCCGTCATCGCTGTGCGATGCCGCCTCTCCTACCGAGGGGAGGCCTTAGCATATCGTAAAGCCCCATCTCTTCGCCAGAGGCTCCCCTACCAGGGGAGCTGGCGCGAAGCGCCTGAGAGGTTGTATGGAGACGGGCCTGCCCGTGAGCCGCAGGCTTGACAGAGAGCTTTTTTGTATAAGTCAAGCTGTATTTTACCGCATTTTGAGCCAAGATACAACCCCAATCAAAGATTTTGTTGTGCTCTGGGCCGTTTTGCATTATACTGTAGTTATATTATCCCTATTTATAGGAGGTATTTTGGATGGATCTGAAGGGAAAATGCGTCCTTCTGGGCGTCAGCGGCGGCATTGCCGCCTATAAAATGGCCAATGTGGCCAGCGCACTGCGCAAGCTGGGGGCCGACGTGGAGGTCATCATGACCAGAAACGCCACCCAGTTCATCACCCCTATCACGTTCGAGACCCTGACAGGCCACAAGTGCATGGTGGACACCTTCGACCGGGATTTCAAGTTCGAAGTCACCCATATCTCGCTGGCAAAGAAGGCCGACGTCATCCTCGTGGCCCCGGCCACCGCCAACGTCATTGCCAAGATGGCTCACGGCATCGCCGACGATATGCTTACCACCGTCGTTCTCGCGGCCAAGTGTCCCAAGCTCGTCTCCCCTGCCATGAACACCGGGATGCTGGAGAACCCCATCACCCAGGACAACATCGCCACACTGGAAAAGTACGGCTTCACGGTCATCCCCTCCGAGAGCGGCGTACTGGCCTGCAAGGACGTGGGCAGCGGACGCCTGCCGAAAGAGGATGTCCTGCTGGACTACATCTTCCGCGCCATCGCAAAGCCGAAGGACCTCGCCGGTCTGCGCATTGCCGTCACGGCCGGCCCCACTCAGGAGCCGCTGGACCCTGTGCGCTACCTGACCAACCACTCCACCGGCAAGATGGGCTACGCCGTGGCCCGCGCCGCCGCGATGCGGGGCGCAGCCGTCACCCTCATCCACGGCCCCACGGCCCTGCAGCCGGTGCGGTTCACGGAGGATGTGCCCATCACGACGGCCCAGCAGATGTACGAGGCCGTGACGAGCCGCTTTGACGAGATGGACGTGCTGGTCATGGCCGCTGCCGTGGCCGACTACCGTCCCGCCGCCGTGGCCGACGACAAGATCAAGAAGAAGGACGGCGACCTCTCCATCGCCGTGGAGCGGACGCCCGACATCCTCGGCACCATCGGCCCCAAAAAGAAGGGACAGTTCCTCTGCGGCTTCTCGATGGAGACGCGGGATATGCTGGCCAACTCCTCGGCCAAGCTCGAGAAAAAGAACCTCGACATGGTGGTGGCCAACAATCTGAAGGTAGCCGGTGCCGGGTTTGGTGTGGATACCAATGTTGTCACCTTCATCACGCCGGACGGCGCCCGCGAGCTGCCCCTGATGAGCAAGGATGATGTGGCGGACGCCATTCTGGATGAGATTTTAGCACGAAAGAGCAAGTGATCGTGCTGAAAGAAGTTCTGTTCTTCTGTCGAAAAATATGATATAATCGAATCGCCGTCCTTACCACTCCATTCCGTTTGGAAGGGAGGTGATTCCGAATGAACAGTATTTTCTCATTTATGCTGTCTGTCGCAGCAGGTGTGGTTGCAAACTACATCTACAAGTGGCTTGGCAGATGGTTCAACAAGGACTGTAAGCACTAAATAATAAGACCCCTTCCCGGAGCTAGCACCTCCGAGAAGGGGTCTTATTATTTGCGATTCCAAATGAACAGCATTTGATTTTCTCGTTTATAAGTATACGCAGTTTTCTAAAAAAGTCAAGCGCCTCGCAGAAAATTTACAATGCTGTAAATATTACTGTACCACGCAAAAAGTGCTCTGCCGGCCGGCAGAGCACTTTTCCGTTATACAGAGATTTACTTGGTGCCGTAGATACGGTCGCCTGCGTCGCCCAGGCCGGGGACGATGTAGCCGTTCTCGTTCAGGTGGTCGTCCTGTGCGCCGAGGTAGATGTCCACATCGGGGTGTGCCTCGTGCAGGGCCTTGATGCCTTCCGGAGCAGCGATGAGGCCGATGAACTTGATGCGCTTTGCGCCGTGCTTCTTGATCTGGGTGATGGCGTCGATGGCGCTGCCGCCGGTAGCCAGCATCGGGTCAAGCACCAGAACGTCGCGCTCAGCGATGTCCTTCGGCAGCTTGCAGAAATACTCCACGGGCTGCAGGGTCTCCTCGTCGCGGTACAGGCCGATGAAGCCGACCTTAGCGGCGGGCAGCAGGGTCAGCATACCATCCAGCATACCCATGCCGGCGCGGAGGATCGGCACCAGCGCCAGCTTGCGGCCTGCCAGCACCTTGGTCTTTGCCATGGTGATGGGAGTCTCGATCTCCACCTCTTCCAGAGGCAGGTCACGGGTAGCCTCGTAGCACAGCAGGGTTGCGATCTCGCCCACGAGGTCACGGAACTCCTTGGTGCCGGTCTGCTTGTTGCGCAGAATGCTCAGTTTGTGCTGCAGCAGCGGATGCTCAACGATCATAGGGGTCATAATACACTCTCCTTATATTGTGAATAGATATTGGAATACTAAGGTTTACCGATTCTCGATCTCCATCAGCTTTGCGATGCGCTTCTCGTGGCGGCCGCCCTCGAACTCGGTGTTGAGGAAGATGTCCACCAGCTGGCAGGCGAGGCCGGGGCCGACGACACGGCCGCCCATGCACAGGGCGTTGGCGTCGTTGTGGCGGCGGGTATACTCGCAGCTGAAGCTGTCAGAGCAGCAGCAGGCACGGATGCCCTTGACCTTGTTTGCGGCCATGCTGATGCCCACACCGGTGCCGCAGAACAGCAGCGCCTTGCTGCACTGGCCGCTCACCACGGCGTCGCAGGCAGGCAGAGCCATGTCAGGGTAGTCCACGCTGGCGGTGCTGTGGGTGCCGAAGTCGATGTACTCCAACCCCAGCTCGTCCAGATGAGCCTTAACGGCCTCTTTCAGTTCAAATCCGCCGTGGTCGGCGGCAAGTGCGATGGGTTTCGTCATTGGTGTTGATCCTTTCCCTTTGCAGTATCTTCCGGTATTTCGGTACGGGCAACTTCTGCGGCCAGACGCTCGGCCCGCTCCCGCTCGGCCTGGCTCAGCCGGTGATAATCCGGCAGCAGAGCCTCGGGCAGAACGGCTTCGCCCCGCTGGGCCATCTGCTCTGCCACATAGGCCACCGCAGCGGCACGGCCATTGCGGAGAGCTGGCGGTACACAGAGCACGCCCGGGACATTGTCATATTTATTATAGCACAGAGCCGCGCCATCACCAACAAAAAACAGAGGCTTTTTGCAATTTTCTACAAACTCGGCCAGGTCGGCCACGGCGCGGGCATCGTCTTCCATCAGACGCTCGTGGGTCTCAAGGTCGAAAGCCGCGCTGTACACCTGCGCACGGCGGGCATCCAGCGCGCAGAGCACGGTGCCGCAGCCGGTGTGGGCCGCCGCCAGCGCTTCCAGCGTGGACACCGGGGCGCAGAGCGTCTCCCGGGGGAAGGCCAGACCCTTCACCGCCGCCAGCCCGATGCGCAGGCCGGTAAAGCTGCCGGGACCGGCATTGACGCCGTAGAGGTCGATGTCCTTGCAGCCCATGCCGCAGAGTTTGAGACAGTTGTCGATGAGGGGCATCAGGGTCTCGCTGTGGGTCATGCCCGCATCGAGATAGCACTCGTAGAGCAGGCGGTCATCCTGCAGCAGGGCCACGCCCAGCGTCTTGCCCGCCGTATCCACGGCTAAGATGTTCATACTTCCACCCCCTCGATGGTGATGCGGCGGGTGGTGTCGTCCACCCGCTCGATGTTGATGTGGATGGGGTCTTCCAGCTCCAGCAGGTCAGCGAAGTTCTCGCTCCACTCTGCCGCCACCACAGCGCCCTCATCCAGATAGTCGTAGAACCCTGCCGCGCACAAATCGTTCTCCGTGGAGATGCGGTACAAATCAAAGTGCGCGAAAGGCCGCGGCCCGCGGTAATAGTTCACGATGGCGAACGTCGGGCTGCTGACCGGGTCAGTGCAGCCGAGGCCCCTGGCAATGCCCTCGCAGAAGGCCGTCTTGCCCGCGCCAAGCCCGCCGGTAAAGGCGATGAGCGCCCCGGGCGCAAGATGCTGCGCCACCTGCGCCCCCAGCGCCACCGTCTCCTCGCGGGAGTGGGTGATAAATTCAGACATGGGTATCCTACCTCATATGCGTTTCTATAAAAAAGGGACGGCAGAGTCCTGCCGTCCTGTTCTGCCGTTCCTTAGTATAAACTATTTCTGTCAAAAGTGCAACGCTCAGGCCGCGCTTTCAAGCACATCGGCCAGCATATCTTCCGCGGCCTCCGCGCGTTCCTCGGGCGAGAAGTTTTCCGGCACATTCAGCCGGGCGTTCTCGTCACCGTAGAGCACCAGACACGCTGCTGCGGCGTGGGGGCGGCGTCCGCCCTGCTCCGTATACCAGATGATGTCGTTCTCGCCGTAGGTGTCCTTCGCATGGGCCAGCGCCCTGCCGATGGTCTGTCCCATCGCAAGATGGTTGACGGTATCCCAGAGCATACTGCGGGAGTAGACGGTGTAGACGTTGTTCACATAGCCCAGCACAGTCCGTGCGCCGCCCGCCAGCAGCGCTTCGGCCATCGACTCATCCACGCTGTTCGTGACGCCCAGGAACTCACAGGTCTCGGAGTAGATGATGGTATTGCTGAGCTGGCCCGAGCGGTACGCATTGCGGAAGAAATCCGCCGTGACACAGTAAAGGCCGTTGAGCTTGATGATGCGGTGAGCCAGCAGGTCAAAGCCGTAGATGATGTCTTTGTACAGCGTGGACGCTTCTGTCAGCAGGATGATGGGCTCGGTTCGGGTGTGCTTCCGGAAAGTACCGTAGCTGTAAGTATAGTAGGCACCGTGGGCGCTCAGGATGCACAAATCGTATTTGTTCATCCGGCGCAGGTCCGACAGAGTCACCCGGGTGTTCATCGTCGTGCGCAGGCCCATGCCTTCCCAGAAGCCCTGCATATAGGAATAATACGGAAAGCGGGAGCTGTTCACCGTATTATCGAAGGCATAATAAATGGCGGCACGGCCGATCGTCTCAGGCAGAGCGTTCTCCCGGTACCGCCGGGCCTCCGCAGCCTGCCGGACATCGTCGGTCAGGGGCATCTCGGTGCGGGGAGTGCATTGAGCAATGTCCCTCGGGGCGCGCAGGCCGTTGTCTCCGGCGTCAAAGGTCATCTCGTCCAGCTCGTCGGGCAGAGTGAGCAGGATGCCGCCCAGCACGCCGCAGCGGTAGGTAAAGCTGACGATCCCGTTTTCCTCGTCGGTGCGGATGGAGTCCCGGCGCACCAGCCCCTTCCGGGCCAGTTCATCCAGCTCCGCAAGGGCCGAGGTGAGCCGTTCTTCCCGGGACATCTGCTCGTATTCGTCGCTGCCGGTCAGGGCCGTCACAGCGGTGTCTGCCTGCTGCATCTCGGCGGCATCGTCCGTGGTGAGGGTAGACTTTGCCGTATCCTGCACCTCGCCCGCTCCGTCTGCCGCCCATGCGGCGGGAGCCAGCACAGCCGTCAGCACCAGTGCCAGTGCGCAGACCGCGCACAAAAATCGATGGCGTTGTTCCTTCATGTAAAAACTGTTCCTCCAAGAACGCCGGGGACCGGCCATTTACCGCCCCGGTACGTTTCATTTTAGAGGGCATATCGGCCTTTGTCAAGCGTTCTGCGCCGATTTTGCAAAGCTGTCACAACCGGCCATCTTGCGCGCCTCTCTCCCCTGCTGTATAATGAGGTATATTGGGGATCATGCCCGGCTGTGAGGCGGGGTTTCGAGGAAGCTGTTTTCGTAAGCGGAGTGCAACGCTTAGAAAACGGCTTCCCAAGGATACAGAAAGGTGGTGCTTTTTTGGAAAGCATTCAGCGATATTGGAAACGGACAGACAAGATGTACCTGCTGCTCTGCCTGTTCAGCAGCGCGATGGCGGTACTGGCGCTGTCGTCGTGGGCGGCAAAGCAGGGCAGCGGCTTTGCCGTGGATGAGCTCACCGGCCAGCTCACCGGCATCGGCGACTACCGCCGGGCCGTGGTGCAGGCGGGCGCAGCGGCCATCGGCATCCTGGTGGCCATCCTTCTGTCCAACATCGACTACCGCAGCCTCGTCAATGTCTGGCCTGTCCATGTGGTGCTCACATGGGGCCTCGTGCTGCCCACGCTGGTCATCCGCAATGTGACCATCGGCCCGCTGACCATCGGCTACAACGCGGGCGACACCGACAACTATTCCTGGTACAAACTGGGCGGCTTCACCTTCCAGCCTACCGAGCTGGCAAAGATAAGCTTCATCCTTACCTTCGCCATGCATCTGAACAATGTCCGCAGCCGCCTCAACGAGCCGAAAGAGCTGGGCAAGCTGCTGCTCCATCTCTTCGTGCCGATCGGCATCATCCACATCCAGGGTGACGACGGTACGGCCATCATCTACGGCATCATCGGCTGCTGTATGCTCTTTGCCGCCGGGCTGAGCTGGAAGTATATCATCGGGGCCTTCGCTGCCCTCGCAGCGGCGGCAGCGGCGGCCTTCGCCTTCTTCAGCGACAAGATCGGCAAGGGCTACCAGTGGTACCGCATCCTTGCGGTCATCGACCCCAACAACGAGACGGGCTGGGCGCCCAGCGAGACGGTCTGGAAGAACATCATCTACCAGCAGCAGCGGGGCGAGATCGCCATCGGCTCGGGCGGCATCTTCGGCAACGGCTTCTTCGATGGCCGCTACTACAGCGTCCCCAACGCCCACAATGACTTCATCTTCAGCTGGATCGGCAACGCGGCAGGCTTCGTGGGCTGCTGCGTGGTGCTGGGCGTGCTGCTGGCCATCATCATCAAGACCTTCGCCACCGGAGCATGCAGCGAGGATATGCTGGGCTCCTTCATCTGCGCCGGCATCGGCGGCGCGTTCATGGCCCAGATATTCGTCAATGTCGGCATGAACCTCCGCCTCCTGCCGGTCATCGGCGTCACCCTGCCCTTCTACTCGGCGGGCGGCAGCTCGGTGCTCATGCTGTATATCTGCGTGGGGCTGGTGCTGTCGGTGTATATGCACAATACGAAAAAACTGTTTGGTTAAGTCTCTCTCAGAACAGGCGCTGTCGTTCAGCGCCTGTTTTTATTTTCCGGCCAGATCTCCAAAAGTCTTGTAACACGACAGAAGTCGTGATAGAATATTCAAGTATTTTATCTATATTCTTTTGACTTTTTCAGGAGGTCCCATGAAGCATCATTCTCTCTCCAAAGTCCTCAAGCGCCTCGCCTGCGTGCTGGCGGCGCTGGTCATCGCGCTGGCCGTTGCCGTGTTCGCCCTCTGGCACAACGAGCTGGCCACCCTCTCGTCCCTCAAAAAGCTCTCTGACCGCGACGAAGCCCACCGCGACGGTGCAGTTTACCAGCTCAACGTCTCGGGCGGCTACTATTTCGACGATTTCCTGGCCCAGGGCGGCGCATCCACTGACTCTGAGCTCATCTCCTTCATCACCCAGAGCATCACCAAGGGCATCATCCCCATGAACATCAAGACCAGCACCATCGCCTGCTCGGCCTTTACCGCAGACACCCAGAGCGGCGACCGGGTCTTTGGCCGCAACTACGACTTCTCGGCCACCAACACCGCCATCGTCTACACGAACCCCGGTAAGGGTCGTCACGCCTCCTACTCCACCATCGACCTGAGCTTCCTCGGCCTCGACAAGGACAAGGACGTAGAGAGCCTCGGCCAGAAAATCCTGACCCTCGCGGCCCCCTATGTGCCGCTGGACGGCATCAACGACGCCGGTGTGGCCTGCGGCATCTTCATGTCCTATC
>OBLF01001746.1_pt1 | contig 16551 bp, 16 predicted proteins | sample 1519231 | NCBI WGS metagenome assembly OBLF01 (sample SAMEA2602895, study PRJEB22501) | metagenome | reverse complement strand
CTCCCGGTTCTCCGAATGTTGTGACCTCCCAAACTTCATTTTTCTTGTAAAAAAAAAATATTTTTGCTCCCCCTTTTTTAATAACTCTTTTTCCCGTTTTTTTTGTTAAATGCTTTGACGATTTTTTTTTTTACCCCTTTTCCATAAAAAATAGGCGTACAAAGAGGGCGGGCAGACATCCCCCCCAGCCCCCCTACCGCCACATCGGCATTCCCTGCCCCTATAGCCTGCAGATTTTTTTCTTCTGAAGCATCGGCACATACAACGTAGCCCAGTGTTGAGGAAAGATTCTGAACAACATCCTCATCCAGGTCCATGGCCATAACTTCATATCCCATGTTTTCCAAGGTGGTGGCTACACTTTCTCCAAAACGCCCCAGCCCAGCTACAAAAAATATAAGTTTTTTATTCATTTATACCCTCAGCCAATCGAAATATTTTCTTCCGGGAACTGGAGATTTCTCTTTCTTCTATCCCCAAAAACAATAGACAGCGTCATAATTCCCACACGGCCTATGAACATGGCCATCATAAGAATGATCTTGCACGATGTATTTAACTGTGCGGTCACACCTGCCGTAAGCCCTACGGTGCTGAATGCGGAAACCGATTCAAATAAAATCTGACCGAAAGAAAAACCTCCGGTATCACATACAAGCATGGCAAATGTGGTTAAAAACACAAAGCCGCTGTAAATAAAAAATATATTCAGTGCCTTATAGAGCACCTGCATGGGTATCCTCTTATGATAGACTACCACCTGATGTCTGCCCCGCAGCCAGGAGGCTGTGGACAGATAAAGCACAGCCAGCGTAGTTGTACGGATTCCGCCCCCGGTAGATACAGGACCGGTTCCCACACTCATCAGGGCTATCATCAGGAGCAGTGTCGCCGGTTTCAACGCGGTCATATCCACCATGGAGAACCCGGACATACGGGATGATGATGCCATAAAGAGAGCATTTACCACCTTATCCGGCCATGACAGAGCCGCCATAGACGCCGGGTTTTCACCTTCCAGGCAGAGAAAGGCCACGGTGCTTACCGCCGTAAGAAACAATCCGGTGGTGATGACAATCTTCGTATTCAGCTGGAATTTCCGCCAGGATCTCTTATCAATGACATCATTGATAACCAGGAAACCTACTCCGCCCAGCAATGAGGTCAGATAAATAATTATAAGCGGATACGGATGGGACATGAGTCCGGCCACTCCGCCTTCTGCCCCAAGGATATCAAATCCGGTATTGCAGAATGAGGCCACCGAGTACCAGCATCCCAGATAAATTCCTTTCCATCCATACTGTGGAACAAAGTAAATAGAAAGGAGAATACTGGAAATACATTCAATCCACAGCGTGGTAGTTACAATCCGTTTTACCAGCCAGACTACACCGGAAGGGGTCTGCAGATTAAAAGAATCCTTTATCAGAAGCCGTTCCCTGAGCTGAATCCGCTTCCCTGTACTGATCCCCCATACCGCCATAGCTGTCACAATGCCCAGCCCACCGATTTCGCTCATTATCATGATGAATATCTGGCCGAACAGAGAAAATTCCTTTTCAATATCGACATAGGACAACCCGGTCACGCTGATTACGCTGACCGCGGTAAAAAGTACATCCAGAAAGCTCAGATGCGTCCCGCCATTCTGTGAGACAGGAAGCATCAGAACACAGGCACAGAACAGCATGCACAGGGCAAAACCGGCCATAATCAGAAAGCCCCGGTGAAAGAATCCAAGTGCTGAAATAATGGATTTTATCATGAGTCCTTTCTCCTTTCCTTTTCATCATATGACCCGTTCATTTCCTGTATAGTCTGTCCTGCTGAATCACTGCTGCCTGCGTCAGTTCTCCAGTGGAACATTCTCATCAATCATTACGGTAGCGTGTTTATCTCCATAGTAAATCCGTACCGTTCCCACAGCTATATCCGTGCTTTCTCTGCAGGTTATCGTTCCTTTTCCCTGCATAAGTTCTTCATAAAAAATCCAGGACTCCCTGCGCCGCCCCATAACTTTTGACCGGTCCCTGCGGGAACATACGATTTCTACCGGTCCCGCTGCACGACGTATCCATGGCGTAATGACATGACGGGCGGTGTACTGATCACACATCTCCCCCATTGCCGGATGGTAGGGCCCCGCCAGAAGGGAATGTCCTGTATCCAATTCATCCGTAGCCTGAAGGCCTACGCGTATAACTCCAATACCATGGTGATTATACCACCGTTTCATAAAGGCGGCCTTACATACGGCCTCTTCCAGCCGGATAGGGCGATATGTTCCCGCCCTGTACATCTGTCCCAATGCAGTGCCTTCCAGAACCAACACGGGGTATATGCGTATAAAATCAGGTTTTAACCTGACTCCCTGCCGCGCTGTGTAGCGCATGGATTTCCAGTCTTCTCCGGGAAGCCCTATCATAAACTGCAATCCCACGGAAAAATCATTTTGCCGCAGGAGCGCTGCGGCCTGCCTGGCGTCTTCTGCCGTATGTCCCCGTTCCGCCTTTTTCAGTACCTGGGGATCCAGACTCTGCACTCCCAGTTCTACGGTTTTAACCCCGTATCTCTTCAGGAGCCTGAGGATTTCCGGCGTAATACAATCCGGCCGGGTTGACAACCGTATGGCTCGAATCCTTCCTTCATCCAACGCCTGTTTCGCCGGCTTCAGCAGTTCTTCCATAACTTTAATAGGAAGCGCTGTAAAGGATCCGCCATAAAAAGCGGCCTCCCAGTACCGGCTATCATCGCGAACCGGCACATATTCTCTGATAATCTTTTCTATATCCTGCGCCGTAACCGATGTACTCCGTCCGGTAATCCGTACCTGATTACAGAAGACGCACTGATGAGGACATCCCCAGTGGGGTATAAATAAAGGAATAATTGCATGTTTCATTTTATCTTATCATTATCCGGAGATAAAGAAAAAGCGAGACATGTCCCGCTTTTCCTTATCTGCCTCCTGCAGACTACTTTTCTTTGTTTTCTTTGGAATCCATAGCATTCTTTACGGATTCACCAACACCATCAATCAGATCTCTTGCATCCGTAGCGGCAATAACCCCCAAGATATCATGGCGTGTCACAATGCCTGCCAGCCAGTTGTTCTTATCTACTACCGGCACCGTCTTGAGATGTTCATCAATCATAAGGGAAGTAATGGTGTCCATATCCGTTTCCGGAGTTACACAACGTACATCCTTGGTCATGATTTCATCCGCTCTGGTTGCCAGTAATTTACGGAAAGACTTTTCATAACGGCCATATCCGCAATAGTAAAGGCTGGCGCCCAGTACATCCACATACTGTGGAACATAAGGACGGACCTTCTTATACAGCAAATCCCCTTCAGAAATTATCCCCAGCAGCTTATTGTCGCCATCAGTTACCGGAATCGCATCAATAGGATGGGATACAAACAAATGAATCAGTTCCTGTACTGTGCAATCTGCTGGTACAGACAGGACATACTTTGACATAAAATCTTTTGCCTTATACACTTTTGCAGTCATAATATCCACCTGAATTCTTAGTTATAACAGAATCATCTGATAATCATATTATATCATACAAGAGTCAATATCAGAGATGATATGGCTCATGTCTCATGATTTTCATCGCCCGGTAAATCTGTTCTGTCAGAATCAGCCTTGCCATCTGATGTGTCAGTGTTATCTGGCCAAGACAGAACCTGAGCTGTGCCCTTTTCCTCAGCAAATCGCTGTTACCATAAGGACCTCCGATAAGGAAACAGAAATGGCTGCTTCCTGTTACCATCTTTTTTTCCATCCAGTGGGAAAAATCTTCTGAACTCATTTCCTTTCCCTTTGTATCCAGAAGAATCACGCAGGCTCCTTCCGGAACATATTTCAACAGTTTTTCCGCTTCCCGATCCAGTGCCTTAGTAATATCCGCGGGAGAAGGATTGTCCGGAACCCGTTCTTCCCCCTGCTCAATAAATTCCACTCTGCCCATCCCGGACAGCCGTTTAGTGTATTCGGCTATTCCTGCCTTCATCCACTTTTCTTTGATTTTCCCAATGCCGATTACAGAAAATTTCATTTCCCGTCATCCTCTCCCAAAACTACCACGGCGGTTCTGGTATGACCACTATGTTCATAGGTGATGGTTACCTTATCCCCTGGTTTATAGTTCATCATTACATTTCTCAGTTCAGACAGGGAATTGGTTGCCTTTCCATTAATCTGCATAATATAGTCTCCGCGTACAATATCGCTTCCATCCAGAGGACTGCCGTCAGCAATCTTGTATACATAGATTCCCCCGTTATGATCCCAGGAGATGCCGTTTCTGGCTGCCAGTGTCTTATCAATCCCATATAAGCCCAGATATGGACGGGTAACATGCCCATTGCTGATGAGCTGAGAAACGATAGTCTTCACCTGGTTGATTGGAATGGCAAACCCCATCCCTTCTACCCCGGCTTTTGCAATCTTAGCACTGTTGATACCGATAACCTTTCCATCGGCCGTACAGAGGGCTCCTCCGGAATTGCCCGGATTAATTGCCGCATCTGTCTGAATAAGTTTAATCTGCTGTTCTACATCATCCAGTGTACGATTCAGCGCACTGATGACCCCAACCGTTACGGTACCTCTGAATTCAAGGCCCAGCGGATTACCAATGGCTACTGCGGTTTCCCCAGGCTGCAGGGAATCGGAATTACCAAATTCAGCTACCGGAAGTTTATCACTGCCCGGAATTTTTACCACCGCCAGATCTGTTACCGCATCCGTTCCGATAACCTTCCCTGTGACTACCTGACCATCAGAGAGTGCTACGTTGACCTGTCGATTATTACCGACTACATGGTTATTGGTAACAATATATCCTTTTTTATCAAAAATAACACCGGACCCTACATTTTGCCCCACTTCCACATTCCGGTTAAAGATGTCGCGGTCATACACTTCCGATGTAATCCCAACAACTGCCGGGCCAACTCGTTTAGCGGTTTCCACTACCGCAGTATTTCTGGAAGCCGGCAGGGTACTGTCCACCGGCGCACTGGAATCATTGCTCCATGTATAGGTGCCCTGGCCATCTCCTGCAGGATGCATATGTGTATTTAATTTATATCCGCTTACCCCGCCAATCAGGATAGCTGCCAGAAGGATAACGGCCAGTCTTTTATCAAATCGTCCTTTGCTGTTATTTATATATTTTCTGTTATTTTTCAAAGTAAAGCCCCCACTTCGTATAAACGATTGAAATGATTTTCAGCGTAAACCTATTTTAACACATCAGAGAAAGTTCCCGCCCTGAATGAATCAGATCATATCCCGTAGCATCCAAATAAAAATTCCGTAAGCCGGAAAATCCAGCTTACGGAATTTTTTGCTTAGTTACTTAGCATAATCTACTGCACGGGTTTCACGGATAACTATAACCTTGACCTGTCCAGGATACTGCAATTCACTTTCAATCTGCTGAGAAATCTTATGCGCCAGAATGGTGGCCTGATCTTCAGAAATCTTTTCCGGTTTTACCAGAACCCGAAGTTCCCTGCCAGCCTGAATCGCGTAGCAGTTTTCAACTCCCGGATATGACTTGGCAATATCTTCCAGTTTTGTCAGTCTCTTGATATAGTTTTCCAGTGTTTCACGGCGTGCACCCGGTCTTGCTGCCGAGATGGCATCCGCTGCCGCTACCAAAACGGCTTCCACACACTGTGGTTCACAGTCCCCATGGTGAGATGCGATGGTATTAATAACCGCTTCCGGTTCATGATACCGCTTAGCCAGTTCTACGCCCAGCTCTACATGAGTACCTTCGCGTTCACGGTCTACCGCCTTGCCTATATCATGAAGAAGGCCGGCTCTCTTGGCCAGATCCACATTAGCTCCTACTTCAGCGGCAAGAACCCCTGCAAAGTAGGATACGTCAATGGAATGCTGAAGGACGTTCTGTCCATAGCTGGTGCGATAACGCAGCTTACCCAGAGTTTTAACCAGTTCCGGATGAATACCGCGGATACCGCATTCCAGTACCGCTGCCTCACCGGCTTCGATGATGGCTCTATCCACTTCCCGTTTTGCCTTGGCCACTACTTCTTCAATACGGGCCGGATGGATTCGTCCATCCTTGACCAGTGCTTCCAGGGCTACGCGGGCAATTTCCCTGCGTACCGGGTTAAAGCAGGACAGAATAACTGCTTCCGGTGTGTCATCAATAATGAGGTCAACCCCGGTAAGTGTTTCCAGAGCACGGATATTGCGCCCTTCGCGGCCAATAATGCGCCCCTTCATTTCTTCATTAGGCAAAGAAACAACCGAAACCGTGGTCTCAGAAACGGTATCCGCCGCATTACGCTGGATGGCAGTTGCCAGAATCTTTCTGGCAATCTGGTCCGCATCCGCCTTAATATCCGCTTCCGCTTCCCGGATTCTGACGGCCTTTTCATGGGTCAGATCAGAATCCACCTTATCCATAATCATAGTGCGGGCTTCACTCTGCGTCATCTGAGATATTTCTTCCAGACGGGCTCTCTGCTGTTCATATACGGCATCCACTTCCGTCTGTCTGGCTTTCAGCTGCTCTGTTTTCTTTGATAAATCGTCTTCTCGTTCTTCTAATGTTGTACTTCTTCGATCCAGATGTTCTTCCTTCTGTACCAGTCTCTGCTCATATTTCTGAAGTTCATCCCTTCGTTCACGATTTTCCTTTTCTACGTCTTCACGAAGCTTATGAATTTCTTCACGAGTCTGCATCATCGCCTCTTTTTTCAGGTTCTGTGCTTCTCTGGATGTATTATCTAATAAACGCTTGGCATCGTCTGCAATCTGCTGGGCTTTTGCTTCTGCAGAGCCAATTTTAGCTTCTGCCAGCCGTTTTCTCAGTATATATCCAATACCGCAGCCAATGGCGGCGGCAATAATACCGGTAATACAGATAAAGAGCATTACTTTATCTAAACTCAAAGACTTCACCTCTCTTTCCTTATAAAAATATGTATTTCAGTCTATCTAAGTGTAAATACATATATCCTGCAAAAATGCATGATATACTAACTTAATTTTAGTATTTTTATTAAAATATTGTCAAGATTATATGTATTCATCTTCTATATTCCCTCATTCTATGCGATAAAGTAATCATTTTTCCTTCTCATGCCGTCCGTTTTTCTGGCTTTCCCTGTGTTTCCTTCCTTTCTGATTACCGTTAGCCTTCTTTATCCCTGACAGAGTCAGGTTCCTTTCGCCACTTCAGAAATATTCAGAAATATACTGTAAAAATGGCCATGGGCCTACTAACTCCTTTCCATACAAAACAAAAAGAACCGGACACAGGCTTCAATGCACAACGCATTTTCTTACCTGTATCCGATTCTTTGTGTATCTGCCTTTCCTTCTCCGGAAGACCTGTTCCCGGACTCCTTAGAACGGATTATCCAGATTTGCAGCTGTTACAGAAAAATTTCTTTACGCGGTCAGCCGGAAATTTTTTCTACCAGCCACAGTACACTGAGAAAAATCGTACCGCCTATACATCCGACCACTGCACCATTGATACGGATCCACCCCAGTTCATCTGCCGTTTTCTCATAAAGGAACCGGTTGAATTTCACTTTCGAAAAACGCTTCAGAATATTTTCCGCCTCTGTCCCGGCGAAAGACTGTTCGTAACTCAGCACTTTCCTGAAAAGTGAAACTGAACTTTCCTCTATCTTCTGCATGGTTTCCCTGTCATTTATCACCGCATAGAGCCCCTGCTCCATCGCGCCAGCCAGATCCGTGGCAAGCACCTTTTCATCCGTATATCCGGGTAGACTGCACAGAATGGACTGTACCCTGTCTGTATGTGCCAGGCGGACTACGTTGGTTTTCAGCATATCCATCACCCGCCGGTCCGCTGCCAGTGCTCTCAGAGAGGTATTCCATTCTCCGTATACCTGTGCCCGGTCCAGATGCTGAAGCTCTTCCCGCGCTGCTCTGGAAATGGCTTTTGCCATATGCTCAAAATTAACTGCTCCGGTCAGGAGGGCCAACCCAATCATCATATTTCCCGGTGCCAGTTCCTCCATAACATAGGTCTTCAGTCTGGCCGCCAGAACTTCGTCCGTCTTTTCCTCTTCCAGTTTTTTCTCTGCCAGATCAAGAAGCCTGTCCAGCAGGATATCGGAGCGGCTGATTATACTGTCACAGATAAATCCGGCTATTTCTTCCTTTCTGGATACCACCATTTCTCTACCGGTCTCCAGAAGTACAGGTCTGGCAACCATGAATTTTTCCGCCAGCATTTCCGCCGTCTGGTGAATTAACCGGGTGCGGCGTTCTTCATTATTCATAAAAGAATAAATCAGGTTTTCCACAGATAAATCGGCCACCATCATTTCCGCTGTTTCTCTGGTAAGCAGTTTCTTTTCAATGGCCTTACGAATTCCACCTATAATCTTATCCCTGTTCCGTGGAATAAGTTCCGTATGAAATGAAATGCCCAGAGGCTTTCTGAATAATGCCGTTACCGCAAACCAGTCTGCCACACTGCCGATAAATACACACTGTACCAGAAAGAAAATGGCGTCCAACGCAGATGACGAGGTATGCAGCCGCAGAAAGAAAAGAGGTATCAGGAGCAGACCTGACAGTATGAGTATCACATTGGCTGTCTTTATATTTTTCATACTATATCCCTCCTGCCGCCATATAGGCCAGTTCAAACAGGAACCCCAGCACTGCGCCGATAAGCGTACCGTTTACCCGAATAATCTGCAGATCCCGGTACAGCGACTGTTCCATGAAATCCGAGATTTCCTGTCCACTGTAACGCTCCATCCACTGCATTACTGTCCTATCCATTAACTGGTGTATATCCGGAATCTTCCGGATAAGCCAGTACGAAAAACTGCGTTCCAGCATTCTTTCCCGGTTGCCTGAAAGTGCAAGAATCCAGTCGATTAATGCAGCAGCTATCTTCTGAGCTGCGTCATCCCTCTCCGTTTCTTCACGGACAGCATTCTGTACCCATTTCATAAACAGCTGATTCAACTGGTAATTCAGCTGCTGTCTTTTTTCTCCGGTCAATGACTGAAGCCAGACAGACCACGCCTGTTCTACCAGGGAAGCTATAATCTGCGACTGAAGGAACCTTTCCTCTCCCCGCTTCAGCAGTTCTTCCTTTTTACTCAGAAGAAGTTTTCCCCCCATCTTTCTTCCGGTACTTCCCTCTCCATAATAAGCGACAGCTTCTTCAAAGAGACGGTTAAGCATATTTTCCATCACTGGCAGATGATATAATCTTCCGGCTTCCCGGGTAACCGCGTCCCAGAACGGATCTTCTTTTATGTCCTCCAGTGTCCCGGTAACCGCCGGTCCCGCGAACCCTATCAGATCCACATCCCCTTTTCCATGTATTGAGGCTTCCAGATCCATGTGTTCCAGGACAACCTGAATACACCGGGCCAGCCATGCTGTACACAGCTCCTGATTTTCCTGTATCCACTGACGGCATACCATAAGCGGCGGATGAAGTTTGCACAGCCGGTATAAGGCCGGTACTGTAAAAATCTGTTCCATCAGCATATTTCTTGCCGCTGCCATCATTTTTACCCGGCTGTTCTTGATTATATCCGTATGGAAACCAATCCCCAGTGGCTTATGAAATAATGACCTTACCGCATACCAGTCAGCAAGCCCTGCAATCCCAGCCGCCAGTGCCATATGGAAAAGCAGTTTTCCCCAGGATGTTTCCATATACATATATGAAAAAAGGCACAGCGCCATGGAAAGCACCAGCAATCCATCCGCCATACCCACTTTTCCGTTTTTCATCAGCGTGACCTTCCTCCTCCCATCATAGACCAGACAAACAATGCCCCAAAAGCCACCCAGGATAACGTAGTAGACATCATCCCCAGCTCTGTCATGATGTTAATCACAGTCAATCCAATCATGAATAGCATATTGGCCCGCATATCAATAAATGGATCCCGCCTGAACGCAAAAAATGCCAGTGCCAGAATCAGCAGATTAATAATTACTACCGCTTCTACATAAAATCCCACAGGAGCCACATTCAGAAGGAAATTGCCCCCAATCATACCGATAAGAATGATAATCCAGGTTGAACTCATACCAACTCTCCCTTATATTTTTCACCATCATGCTGCGGAATCCATACCGGAACATTCGGAAATCTCCACCGAAATGCGTAGGAACGTTTCCATGCCGGACCAAAGGCATGCATCGGCACCAGCAATTGTTTTACAGTAACCGTTTCCATAAACTGCCTGACGCCCCATTCACGGGCTTCTCCCTGTCTTGCATCTACCGGAAAAAACAGTATGTCTGTTTCCAGTCCTTTTAATCTTTTCAGCTCACGGAAATAGAAAGCACGTGCCGCCATATTGTCCCGGTCACTTTCACCAGACCAATGCCACCAATTCAAATCCCCGGCATGAAAAATATTCCTATTTTTATACTGTATCAGATAAGACCCTCCGATATCGGTAGAGCCATACATGCGCACAGAAAAGTGTTTGGCCTGATGAGAGTCGCCTACGTTAAGGAAATGCACCTTATCCATATCCTCTATAGAAAACTCACAATCCCTGTGCAGAAAATAGGACTTTGCCTTATTCTGAAATTTTGCAATTTCCGGATTAAAGTGATCATAATGCCGATGGGATACAAAGAAATACACATCCTTTACTGTATCGGCCAGCAGAGAATCCAGGATTCCTTCCGGATCCTGATAATAATCAAAGACCAGAATACAGTCATCCAGCTCCAGGTAAAACCCACTGTGCTTTAAAAATCCAATTGTGTATGCACTCATTTCTACCTCAACACCACTTTAAAGATAACTACCATATGTATATGCCACTTTCGCCGCACCATATGCCATACTATTTTACTATTATAACAAATCACCATAAGGGAAACTACCAATACGTATTATGATTGCAAGCAAGAGCCCCAGTAGTGTTTTTTTAGGATAGATTGTATATTTCAGTACGCTTTTTACTAAAATATCTGACTTAAGAAAAATCCTTAATATACTCTGTCAGGTATTGAATACATTATCAAGGAGCTTCTTTTTCCCTGTCCCCATTTCAGCTGTCCAGGAAAAGTTTACTCTTCGCTCTCATACCAAAAAACTGTCTGCGAACATTCCTCCCCTTGGCTGGAAAGCCGAAAAAATGATGTATACTCAATCCCGGTCAATGGATGTATAATGTGATTAATCCCCCTGAAATACTCACAACACACTTCAGATGGATTTCTCTGCCATGCTGCAGGACAACATCCTTCTGGGTTCTGATTTGAGAAAGGATTTTTTATGAATATCATCCACCAGCCATCGCGTCATCGGTTTGAACTGGAGCATTTCCCTTCCTGTTATATTGAATATACGCTGGAAGAAGATGTACTAACTGTAGAACATACTATAGTGGAGGAAAGTATGCGTGGACAGGGGATTGCAGGAAAACTGGCAATCACCACGTATCAATGGGCTAAGTCCCATCATTATAAAGTAGCTTCCCACTGCTCTTATATGGACATATGGATGAAGCGCCACAATTATAAGGATTAATACGATTATCGTTCAAAGGAGGTTCCTATGAAAAATATTAAAATTTTTATTCTTCACGGTTGCCCATATTGCCACAATGCAATGAAAGCCTGGAAAGAGCTTACTGCGCAGGAAGCTTACCAGAGAATGACTGCAGAATGGATTTATGAAGATGAGCACCCGGAATCTGCCAGAGGATTTGATCATTACTACTGCCCATCTATTTTTGTGGATGAAACAAAAGTATATGAGGCACATCCTGGAGACAGCTATGAGGTAACAGCAGAAAAAGTAAGAGAAGCTCTCAACCTGGCAAGATAATTCACTATACCATCCTACTGGTTTTTATACAAAAACGCAGGAAGCATTCCATCAGACTTCCTGCGTTTTTGCAATTCACTATTCAAACATAAGAATAAACATTATATCTCCATAGTGCTGATTATAGACAATCCTGCCCAGTGTGCTGACCTTTATCCGGCTTCCGTCAGCTTTTATCAAGTGGAAGCTAATGGGGTTTCGCGGTCCTGGGTAGTTCCCATTCATGTCTTTAGCTCCATGACGATTTCTATCCTCTTTTATTTCCGTCAGAATCCGGGGAAGCTCCTCCGGAGCAATCATATCCGCCCAACGCTTCCCCATCCATGAAGAGGAGTTATTTTCATATCCATAAATTTGTTCTGCCTCCCGGTTAGCAAATAATATCCTCCCCTGATAGTTTGCTTCGCAGATAACAAGGGCTGCCGGCATTCCATATTCCAGATCTTTGACGCTGAATCCCATATTCAACCGGTGTTCCTGTTCAAGAACGCTATTGTAACAAAAACTGTTTATTCCCTTTACTCGCTTAATGTGGTATGCCGCTTTATCCGCCTTATGGATGAGATCTATGAGCCCTACTGCATGCTCAGGATAAAACGCATAGCCAACACTCACTGAATACTCAAAACTTATCCCCTTCTGCATGAAGAAATGCTTTTTGTCCGCCCATTTCGACAGTAATTCAATATGTTTCTGCGAATTACCAGGAATAAGCATTACAAATTCATCCCCACCCATACGGCCCGTAAGCCCATGCATTTTTTTCATGAGTGCCGTTAGTTCTCTGGCCAGAGAGACCAACGCCCTGTCACCGGCTTCATGCCCATAAATGTCGTTATATACCTTATAATCATTAATATCCAGAAATACCAGAATGGCCTTATCCTGTGACCGGAGAAGATGATTAGCCTCTATTTCAAACCCACGTCGGTTATAAATCTGTGTCAACGGATCAATCACCGATTCCTTCCTCAGCACTCTGGTTTCCATATTTAATTCTTCATTCCGAGTTCTGAGTTTTACCCATTCATATGCCGTATATAGAACAAATCCTCCCATAGCCATAACGGTTACCCCCAGAAGCAAGATTTCCGGAGTCATCCATCCATTATGAGGCATAACCTGTAATTCCCATCGTTGTCCCTCATAATTTTCTGTCACCGTCAATGGATAAGACAGCGGTTTATTAAGGTTGGTTGTAATAATCCGGGCATTTTCACCGACTACCTGCAGCAGCCTATAATCATACCCTTGCCTGGCCAGTTCTGAAATCGTTTCTGTCCTGAGCAGTTTATTTATGCTTAATACGGTAGTGACAGTACCCACATATTTTCCTGTTCCTGCATATACTGATTTACGAATGTATATCCCGGTGTCTGCGTCAGAAATCGGAGAAGGACCGAAAAACAGGGTATCTGCCGCATTCCTATGCCCACTCATTCCGGAAACCGGCACATCCTTCAGATGTAAGTCAGGTGAATCCACATAATGACCCGCCGGACTGATTAACCGCTGCCCTGCCGGTCGTTCAAAAGCAAACTGTTCTACTACCGGATTCTGCAGTTGTAATGCCCGGGCTCCTGTATAAAAACTATCATTTTTTTCGTCTGAGTTTTTTAATAATTCCACCAGAGAATCTGTCGTTTTTATTCCCTGCCCAAACTCCCAGGTCACATCAGACAGATAAAGTTCGGCCAGATGACGAGCATGTGCCCGACTCCCGTAAATCGCCCCCATAAGCAACCCTATCCCAAGGAGAAAAGAAAAAACAACCGATACCAGCAGATATTGCTGCTTTTTTCGAACTGCTGCCGAAGAACCTTTTTGCTTTCTATAATCCAAACGATTCACCCCTGTTACTATACCTGAAATTATAGATACCGGCCCCAAATCTTACCTTGTATCCTATCGAGTCTCATCCTTGCGGTCGTTCCCCATCTTATTAACAGATTTATTAACAATATATGCAATCTCACTGCCCATTATTCTCCTTTTAGCACAGACTGTCAACTCTATGCAGCAGGAGAAAATTCCCGGCATATGCAGATTTCATTGAATAAATAACTGCTCTCGTGTTATAGTGTGAGCAACAGTTTATGTTTTATCAGTTGTATTTATATTTATAATAATTAATATGTTTGAAAGGTCTGCTTTGTTTATGGTCCACATTTTATATGATATTGGTGAATACAACGTTGGCTATGATATTAGCGCCTTTCTCATGCTTGCTGTAATCCTTATTTTCCGTCTGCTTCAAATCAAAAAGAAAAGTCACTCCATGCATCTGTTAATTGCCACTACCATTCTTCAGGCTATTACCAGCCTGCTGGAGGCTTTTTCATGTGTCATGAGAAACAATCCTCTTCTGTTTTCCCCTGAGACTGGAAATCTGGTGAACTTCTCCGGATATTTACTGAATACCACTGTAATTTACCTTGTTGTTCTGTACATTTTAAGTCTTACCGGTGTAAATAAGACCCTCTCTGTTTGGCAAAAAGTGGTTTGTGCACTCCCCTATCTGTTTCTTACCACTATTTTTATACTCCCCTGGACAAGGCACTGGATTTTTTATATGACTCCGGATGGCCAGTTCCATCATGGCTCATTGGTCTGGTTTGCTGATAATTATCTGTATATCTATATGGCATTCAGTTTCCTTGTTGTCCTGTTTCATCGCAAGAATTTCTCACTCCTTTCCTGGATTTTCCTGCTGCTTATGTGCTTTATCTATGGAACGTGTAACTTACTGGATATCTACTATCCTTATCTTAAAATTTCCAACTTATTGTGGGCCCTTATTCTTATCATCGCTTCTCTCCAACTGGATCATGATTCCGCAGTAAAAACCATCAGGCAATGGCAGCTGACCAGCTGGACTGATAATCTATCGGGTCTGAAAAACAGAGATGGGCTGGCTGCAGATACAGCACAACTTATTCATCATCCGCTGTTTGTGGCTATGCTGGATATTGATTTCTTTAAAGAATTTAATGATGAAGCAGGCCTTGCTGCCGGAGATCTGGTTATAAAACAGGCTGCCAGTCATATGAAACATGTCTTTGGCAATTCTGCCTATCGTATTGGCAGTGATGAATTCCTTGTCATTTTTAAGGGAAATTTAACTATATTCAATGCCAAATTGACCCAGCTCGAACAGCTGACTCAGTCTATTTCCATTGAAAACATAACCAGAAAGGTTAATTTCAGCATTGGACAATGCTATGGAACCCCTCGAACCACGGAGGCGCTGTATAAAATGATTCGCCTGGCAGATATTTCTCTCTACGATGCCAAACAATCCGGTCGTGGACGCATGGGTAAGCTAATGGTTTTAAAAACATAAGCCCTGTAGGATTTTATTTTCCCAGGCATGAAGTTACATAAAACTCCTGATATACCGAAAAACTAATGGTATATCAGGAGTTCTTGATTTTATATTTTATCCTACTGTGTCAACAGGTACATTTCTGCCTTTATCTGATTTCAAATGTTCCTTTATGAAAAATGGATGCTCTGCCACCACGTCCCTTTTCATCATTCCAGGTCATGAATGCGAGCACTTTATTAGAATGGAAATAAGGTTTAACCCATTATCTTTATTCCATTGCCGCAGTTGGCTGGAAACCGTGGTATCTCTCCCAACACCAATCCGCTTTCCGAAAAAATCCTCTTTATTCTGATATTTATCTTTCTGCCCTTCCGGTACAAACAGATAATAAGCTTCACTTCGAATCGGCATAACCGAAAAATCAAACTGTTTTGCTCTTTCCGGCGTATAGGATACATTATCTAATATATCAATCCTGCCGGCTGCCAGATCTTCCAGTAAATCAGACCATGGCCGATACACATAAACATATCGCCAGTTATTAAAAGAAGCAATCATCAATAAATATTCGTATGTATATCCCGACTTATGAATCGTGGCCGGATTACCTTTATAATTTACTGGTATTGCATAACCAATACGAACAATTTTTAGGGCAGGTTCTGATGCATGTGATAGGTCAACAATAAAAGAAACATTCAAAAACAATGCTAAAAAGGCAAATAAACGCAGGAGGAAAGCTGGCATAAATATCCCTCTTTCAATAAAACCTACATGTAAATATATCAACAACTTAAATTAAGCGTAACATGCTTATTGTTGCTTGTAAATTTATAAGACTCTTTGAAAAAGCATATGATAACAATACTTTGTCTTCACGCCTCACCAGGCCTTCGCATTTTCCCTTTGTATCCTTTATCTCTTCTTAGCAATATGGTCATCTGGCCTGGGAGTTACCAAGATTACCAAATAAAAAAGACACCGTTTCAGGTGTCTTTATACAAACCAAAAGAAATCCGGCTTGCAAAAAAGTCTCTTTTGAGCGGCACAGAATATGGACCTTTATCTGCCAGCCGTAATATCTTTAGGGAAATCCTCCGGATTCCATTCCTCTGTGGCTGGGACGTTAAATTGTCCATAGGATGGTCTAAAAAGTAGAACCGCAGGGGGATTTTCCTCCTGCAGTTCTACCCTCCAGGCAAGTACTTTCGGCCCCAGTTGGGAAATGCTGTCGTTTGTCCAACATCTCACGGTTACGGAAGTTAAGCTTGTTTTCCCTCACATAGCATGCTGCCCCAGAAGCGACCTGGGAGGATAGAGGCAAATACAACGGTAAAAGTACATGACTCCCCAGCGTA
>OBLF01001742.1_pt1 | contig 16558 bp, 10 predicted proteins | sample 1519231 | NCBI WGS metagenome assembly OBLF01 (sample SAMEA2602895, study PRJEB22501) | metagenome | reverse complement strand
AAAGCTGATTAACGGAAGCATGCGAAACGTTTCCCTCTCTGGAGAGAGAGGGGGACCATCCGACCCCAGGCGGATGGTGGAAAGTAGAATCCACTATGTGAATCAGAAGGAATGAAGGTAATATGTTACACTTCTTCCACTTTACGAAAACGTAAGAATAAGAAATCTAAGAAAAGGAAAGCTTGCAAAACGAAGCTCCTTTGACAGCCCGGTCTTTGTTGGCTGATGGTGGAAAGTAGAATGCTGTATGTGAATCCATGGGATATGTTGCTCCTCACTTTTTTATAAAAGAGGCTATTCGCAGAATCCACCCCCTGTGCCTCTGCAGGAGGCACACCGACCTGCCATATTGAAGTTAAGGCACCGACCTACATCCGTTCAGGATGTACCGACCTGCGAGCCTCTAGCTCGCACCGACCATGAGCCGAAGGCTCATCTTTGTATGTTGGGGTAAGGGAAAGCGTGAAAATATTCTGAATTCTTTTTTAGTCTGATAGGAAGCCATCAGGCTTTCAGGATGATGGCTATTTGCAGTATGCCTGCCAGTTTTCTAAGATCTCGCCTGCTCAATCTTCGTATCTCTGTTTCAACTGTTCATACGGTTGAAGTAGTTGATAGCCTCAGGGCTAAAACGGATGCTGATAGCGCCATCGGAGAATGGCCCCAGTTCATATGGCTGATAAACCAGGTCGATGGTTCCGCATCCACGGAGGAGATAATCTTGGGATACCCGGTTGACCGGCCAGTCTTCGGAATCATATTCCACTTCTTCATCAGACTCGTTGTACAAGGGGAGTACCATGGATAATATTCCGGTTTCCAGCTGGTCTGCATTTCGGATGCGTACATAGTTGTACAGAGGAATCCGGTTTCCGGTTTTCTTGTTATAGACAATACAATCGTAGGATACCCATTCATGGGCTGCTCCTGCAGGATAGGACAGGTTAATAAGTTCAAGGGAGATGACAGAATCGTCCTCGTATGTCACCTCATATTGGGTCTCTACAGAATAAAATTCTCCTGTATCATATCCCTTTTTGGAATCATATACCCAGGTGGCAATATCCTGATTGATTTTCTTCTGCGCCGTCTGATTCTGTGTGTATACCAGAGGGTATTTTAAATCCAGGTTGACCTTCTGGATAGATCCGGTCTGTACACTGGCAGATGCCATGGAAGCAGTCAATGTGGTCAACAGAAGGGCCAGAGAAAATATTTTTTTCATATGTATAGGGATTCTCCTCTCCATGAAAAACAGATATACTTTTCTTTATTATAGTATAAACATATAGTATAAACATACAGAAAGGGCAGGTGAAAAACCAAAGACAGATGCGGGAATTGAGTGTGCAAGTGACGAGAAATTTAACCGACAAGATGAGGCAAAACTTCGGGAGTCGGTTTAGAGAGGGAAATGCGCTGTGTTCTTCCCGTTAAATAGCTTTCGTATTCTTAACGCAAGGAAGAAACAGAAATACCGTCTTGTATTTTATCTTTCTGTTCGTTAGCAAGCTTATGAGCAAGTGCAGGTAAGCATATCAAATGGCTCCTTTCTTGAAAGAAAGGGGGACTATCCGTTAGGCGGATGGTGGATAGTTGATATATGTATGTTTGTATGAAGGAAAGTAAGCTGATGTTCTGCCCTTTTGATAAAGAGGCTATTTACAGAATGCACATACTCAAAAATTTTACAGAAATTTTTGTCGTTCTGTAAATACGGTAAGGATTTCTGCCGACCGTGATTTTCAATCATCAGTTCTATCTTCAGTTGCAGGGATATCTTATAATATAGACAGGTGATTATACATATTTTTCCGTGAAAGGAGTATGTTTATGAAATACAAATCTTATCTGCTTACTGCGATTCTGGGCGTTGGTCTGATGGCTGGCGTTTCCACTGCCTCAGCTTATACCGGGCAGGGAACCATGAAAGGAAATGATCTGGATATCACTTATCCGATTGTGTTTACTCAGCGCCCGTATGCGCAGCGGCGTATTAATGACGACCTGTACAGGCTGGTAAAGGATACTTTTGATTCCTATGCGGACAAGGAGTTTGTCTCCGCTTATATGGACTATGAGGTAACTTATGAGGATGACGATGTCATTTCCCTGCTGATTCATGTTTCCCGTTATCCCGATAAGGCGGCGCATAACTGGAATGAAACCTATGGCCTGGTATACAACAAGCGCACCGGAAGCCGTATTCCGCTTTCCCACTATGTCCGCATAAAGGATGCAGCGCAGCTCCAGAAAGCACTGGAAGAAGGAAAGGTGCAGGAGCTGGATGAAGCAGGGAACCCACAGACTTTCTACAAGGATGACATGTTTGGTGTGTCGGAACTGACAGATTCTTATGTGCTTCGCAAGAATGGAAATATTGACCTGGTATATGGACCTTATGGTTTGGGACCGTATGCGGCAGGAACCATGACGATTCCGCTCAACAGGGAAGCCGTGGCTTATTTCAATGGTCTGAATAAATAAAGATCCAGGAGAACTGGCATAGTATATGTGTCGGAGGAGGCTGATTATGAAAAAATCAATTCTGGTTATGGGGCTGGCAGCCCTTCTGTCACTGCCGCTGGCGGTGCATGGAGCAGAGGCTCCGATTCATCTGTATGGAAATTCCGGGATAGTTAACATGTATGATCATATGGGGTCTGCTGTGTATATGTATAAAAATTCGGCCCGTATGGTGGCAGAGGACCGGGATACAGGGTATATTTTCTCTGTTGATGTTAAAGACATATCCTATAACCCGGAGGCCGACCGTTTCCAGATTCAGTCAGTCACCCCAAGAACCACCATATGGTTCTATTGCCCGCTCAATAAAGGATTTCATGGGTACAGTGCCCTGCTGGCCGGGGACAAGGAAATTGATGTTCCGCCCTATGTAAATGATCAGGTATCCTACGTATCCTATGACCAGGGGAAAAACTGGCGCCCATTCTACATGGATGATACCCACGGATACAACCAGCCAGTACATGATCTGTTCTGGAAGGGACTCAATCTGATGAGGGGATTGGACAATTGAACCCGATGAGCTGGCGCCTGCAGTCAGTGTGAATTCCCAGAGATTCGCAGGTATATAGCCATTTTTCCATTCTCCGATTTGTGTGAGCCAGACTCACAGGTTCGTGCAAAATATGTTATTTTGCAGGGCAAACCCGAGAAAGTAAAAAACGATTTCCCTATGCAGGGAAATCGTTTTTTCTGTTATAGTTTTATACAACAGGTGATATGCAGCCACCCCGGCAGTTCCACAGGAATGGCAAGGGGTGGCCTTTTGACATTAAGCCATAGCCACGAGCTAAAGGCTTACAACCTGGCGAACCGGAAATGAAATGGTTTGCACGGTCTCGGAGTATCGTTCCTCTGAGGTTTTACTTTTCTATACGGCTTCCATAGTGGTCGCGGTATATGGAAACGTCCTTACCGTGTTTCTGAATGACTTCGTCTTCGCTGTTTACCCGGACGCGTTCAATCTTGTCGCGGGAATTTTCATCGCCGGATACGCGGTCTACGCGGAAACGGTCCAGGCTGAGTTCTTTGATTTCCGGAGCGAATTCTTCGGACATTCTCTGCATGCTGCTGTCGGCGATAGCGCCGTTGGCGAGAGCCCGGGAGAAAATAGCAGCAAATTCATAGCGGGTAAATGTGCGGTTACCCTTGAACTCACCATCCGGGAACCCTTCCAGAAGCCCCTTTTCTGCCAGGTCTTTCACGTAGGCATATGCCCAGTGATTCTTCGGAACATCAGGGAAGAGGAGAGAGCGTGGTTCCTGTGATTCCGGCGTCTTCTTGCCGACCAGTGCCTGCAATTCCTGAATCTGCTGTTCCTGCTTCTTCAGGCAATCTTTGAGAGCCAGGATTTCCTTTGCCATGGCTACACGGCTGTTGGTTACATGGCTGCCCTGTCCGATGCGGAAGCTGATACCGGCATTGACCATGTTTTCTCCGCCGCCAAAGGATCCACCGGCGCTGAGCATAACATCTTCATTCGGTCGATAGAAGGCGCCGATAGCGGTGGCGTTGGCTCCCCGGTAATTGCCATATCCGGCAGCAAAGTTCCATTTTTCATCCGGATCAAAGTCCAGTGGATGGAGGGAGGCCAGAGCGGCTGCACCGGCACCGACGCGGTTTACCCGGTTGTTTACGGAGGCTACGCTGCTGCTCAGGCTCTTCAGCTGGGATACATTGACTGCATCATCGTCAGCGGTGCCAGCGGCTACGTGGTGGATGGCCTGTCCGCCCATACTGATATTTCCCTGCTGAATGGTGATGTCATGTGCACTCTGTCCATCCTGGCCGGATACGGTGAGGCCCTTTCCGTTGATGACGGTAGTGTTAGGCTGCCCATCCTGCATGGTGGTATAGGTGGTGCTGTTCATGCCCTTGAGGTTCCGGGACAGCTGTACGGAAAGTCCGCTGAGGCCATCATCGCCGACTTTCTGTACGACACCGATATTGCCTTCGCCGGATAGTGAATCGAGGTTTGCGCCACCGGTGAGGCGGAGCGCTTTGCCAAACTGTACATTGACCTTTCCATTAGCGGAATCATCGCCTTCGTACTGGCGATCGGCACGGACATCCGTCTTCAGATTGGAAATGGTGTTGCCCATATTAGTTACCTGGTTGTTGATGTTTTCAACCTTTTCCGTAATTTCCTGTGTGGCTGCCTTGCCGGCTCCGGAAGGAATGGTAGTCGTTGTAGTTCCGGACTTGTCGGTAATGGTAATGGTGGTTTCCCCTGTGTTTTCATCAGTGGAAACATTGGCAACAGGAGAGAATCCATCCTGGCCGCGGGGACCTGTAAAACCTGGGAGGCCAGGAATACCCTGCGGGCCTTCAGGACCTGCAGGACCCGGGGCACCGGTATCACCTTTGTCGCCTTTATCGCCTTTATCGCCTTTTTCGCCACGAATTCCAGGGGCGCCGGTCATGCCAATTTGTCCCTGGTCGCCTTTGTCACCCTTTTCCCCTTTCAGGAGCGGATCATTGTGGATATAATCGGCATCGAGTCCAACATGAACGACATTGCCATCTGTCAGAGTGGCTTTAATGCCGTCACCAAAGTCAAGCTTCAGGGAACCGGCAGTAGTGTAGCTGGCAATCTCGTTGCGGCCTGATGTGCTGTAGGAACCGCCGGAGAGAGAACCGCCGTTAAAGATGGAATAATCAAAACTGATGGCACTCACTGCATTTTTCAGCTGAGCGACATTGACCGCATCGGTGTCAGCACTGCCGGCAGCCAGGCCGGTGAGCTGGCGGGTTACTGATGTGCCGTTGCCAATGGAGATGGCACTGTCGGTAGCTTTCCAGATTCCGGAAGACAGAGCGGAACTGGTTCCCGTAAGTGGGTCATATCCCACGGTACCACTGGCACGGGAAGCCACGGAATTGCTGCCAAGGGCTACGGCGCCATCGAGGCTGGCATAGGCAGAATTACCAAGGGCTACTGCGTTCTTCGCATAGGCTTTGGCGCTGCTGCCAGCAGCCAGAGAATCATCATAAGATGCATAGGCGTTATAACCCAGGGCGGTAGCCTTGCTGCCAGAGGCGTGGGCATTATACCCAGAAGCGGTGGCATATTCGCCGCTGGCGGAAGCGCTGCTCCCCAGAGCGGTGGCATTGGATGCACTGGATGAGGCATTGGATCCCAGTGCCAGTGCATCAGATGCAGTGGCCTGAGCGGATTGTCCAATGGCGGAAGCATTGGTTCCTGAAGCGGTGGAATTGTTTCCCAGGGCTATGTCATAGTTACCGGTTATCTTATTTCCATTGCCGGCGGCCAGATTATAATCGCCGGTTACCGTGTTGTCAGCGCCGTAGGCATGGCTCTTCTGCGCCTTGGTGCTTCCGCTGCTGTTCGGGGTTCCGGTTACGTCATTGTCATATCCGATGGCACTGCTGTAATTGCCATTGGCGGTGTTATAGCTTCCTGCTACGGTTTCATAATATCCAGGCGCATGGTTGTCGTGACCTACTGCCACACTGCTGTACTGCGCATCATTTTCGTGGCCGATGGCTACGCCCATGTATCCGGTATTGGATTTATCACCGATAGCTACGCCATATTCTTCTGAATGGCTGTTGTGGCCTACTGCCACAGCGGATCGTCCTTCCGCCTGTACATCGCTGCCCACTGCGACGGCATCGGTGGAATCGGTCATTCGGCACACGGTCATGAAAGACGTTTTTACCAGATGACCATCCGGATCTCTGTAGTAAGAACCGTCGGGATTCTTTGCATACTGCGGGGTGGTGGTCACGTGGCCGTCTTCATCCAGAAAGTAGTACGCAGAGTCCTGATCCCAGGTCAGTTTCCCATCCTTGTCAATATAGAAAGAAGCCGGTGTACTCAGAACCCGGGCGTTGTTACCGATGGCGGTAGAACGGCTGCCTTCCGCTATGTTGTCTGTGCCTACAGCTGTAGCGCCACTGGTGTAGTAGGATTTGCTGGTTTTGTCATTATTGTAATAAGGTGCCACATCCTCATAGGCCTTATGGGCGGCCTGATAATCTGCATCATTGTTATAATCAGAACGCTGCGGTTCCTTTGCGCGTACATTGTGTTCATCGTCCATGTACTGGCCAGGAACAAGGCTGTGCACCTTGATCTGTTTGTCTTCATACGTTCCTGTTGCCGGATTGTAGACCTTGGTGGATACCCAGGTGGAGTCCACATTCTGATAATTATAGGAATTGTTACCGCTTACGGGTGTCAGGTTGTCGTCTGCATGGGTGAACTTGCCGATACTGTTTCGAGTGCCCAGTGCCACATTTCCCGGGGCGTCATCCAGGCGGGTATAGTCAGCATTGGGGTCGGTGGTAATTTTGACCACTTCATTATCTTTACCGGAAATAAGATTGCCTTCGCTGTCATAGGTGGTGTAGGCATCACTTCCCTGAGCCAGAGAACCATCGCTGTTCTTTTCAATGTTTACTGCACCGCTGGCTGAGGCATTGTTGCTGTTGGTTGGCACCGGACCGGAAGGGACTACTGCGGCCATGGCGCTGCCTCCCAGTCCAAGTTGGAAGATAAGGGCAGCGGCAGCTGCGGCCGGAAGAATGGATGCATGGGCACTCTTTTCCTTCCTCTGGCGATGTGCCAGCTCCGAAACCACGACATAACAATGTCTGATTCTACTGTAGATAACTTTATAAACCCTGTTCATAGTCACGTCTGCTCCTTTTTGAATTTCATAAACAATTTATCAATTGTAAGGGTAGATTATTATCTATGAGCAGAGTCAAGGAGGCGTCAGGCTATAACAGATTTAAATATTTGCAATTATGCATAAATGCGAATAAAGAAAATGGAGAAAGTGGCACAGCGCGCCTGAAGCGTATACTTTTTCCATGATGGGGAAATGAAGTTTTTCAGCAGATAATGTAAGGTAATTCTTTACCAGAGCAGCGGATAAAAAGAAAAAAGTCCTTAACCTCTTTATGGTTTTAAAACTTTTGGTAATAAAAACATAAAGAAGTCAGGACATAATCAGGAGACAATCAGAGGAATGGGGAAGATAGAGCCGGGGAATCATCCATGAGTACCGGAACCTGCAAACGCAGGAAGGGGGAGGGGTGGAGGAAATTTTCTATATCCAGGGAGCCGATAAGGCGGCAGATAACATCGCCCGATACGGTGCAGTTCCGGCTGTGGCAGAAGGTTTTCAGATTGTCCAGGGCGGAGGAGAGCTGATTAAAATCGGTGAGATAGGTGCATACATACATCTGTCCTTTCTGAGGAGATACATGGGGATAATCCTCAAACGGCGCATCCACATAAATTCCCATCCTGTCGGCGGTATACCGGGAATGCAGATAATCCTCCCTGCGCATAGTCATGCAGGTGAAGTACTGGTAGCGGTATGGGATATTGTCCTTATCCATCTGGTCGGTAAGCTTCAGTATGCCGTATACATAGCTTCCAAAATCCTCATGGAAATAATCCCGGGTGACAGGCAGTGTATAGACATACTCGGTCTGAAGGAATTCCAGAGTGAATGTTCCTGCCGGGGGCATTTGGCGGTAATGCTCCAGCCAGTTTATGGTTTTGTAGAGCATATGTTTTTTGGCCGTAAGCGCTTTGATTTCTGACTTCACATCCTGCAGCTTATTCTCATAGATCTGTTTAACCAGATGATAATCATGGTGTTCTATCACTGTCTGCAGCTCTTTCAGGCTTACTGTGAGGTTGGTGTTGTACTGAATGGCCCGGAAAACCACAGACTGGGTAATATCATAATACCGGTATCCATTATCCGGATTGATATAGGCAGGGACAAGGAGCCCCAGACGCTCATACAGGCGCAGCGTGGGAACGGTGGTTTTGTTCAGTTTGGCCATTTGCCCGATAGTGAGCTTATTGTTTTTCATAGGGTGTACCTTTCGTTTCTGTCCAGCCCGGGCGGTCGGTCCGGCCGGTGAGATAATCCAGTGAGGTGTGATAATAATCAGCCAGCACGATAAGTTTATCCAATGGGATGAGACGGCGGTCCAGCTCATATAGGCCATAGGCCGCCTGGCTGCAATGCAGTATATCGGCCACTGCCTGCTGCGACAGGTTATTCTGAACACGCAATTCATAAAGCCGCTGCGCCCAGGGACGTTTCACGGGAATGCCTCCTTATTGTACGGTTATTATATATTATATATATTATATTATTATCTGAATTTTATCTGAACTTTTATTATACCAAGTTTTTCTATATTTTTCCCGAAAACGAAAAAACAGCGGGCAAAAGCTCGCTGTTTTCACAAGACAGGACAAAACATTGGCCATGTTGATATTAAGGTACAGGCCCGAGAATTCGGAAAGGATTCTTGCGAGGTTTTTCTCAAACTTCAAAGCTCAACTCTTGAACTTGCTTTTCCCCTCACACCTGTCTTTTATGGCTTCTTCCGAATGCAGTTCTGCCTCTTTCGCACCGGGTTCTTCATACTGAGTCAGCATCTGCTGTATGGCGTTGATGACTTTCTGCTTCAGACTTTCCGGCTGCAGCACTTTTACTTCTGTGCCATGCTGGAGTATCCAGTAGCACATGGCCTGTTCATTCACATGAAGGAACGCATACAGCAGGCCATCCTTCTCACTGGTTACCGTAAAATTATCGCCAAAGGCATCTACCAGCTGATTCATCATTTCCGGAGTGGTTTCCAGAGTTACATCCACCGTATGTCCGGAGTACATGTACAGATCTTCGGCCATACGGACAGGAAGCTGCAGCCCCTGTTCAAATCCAGGAATGTCCTTCACTGGGCGCAGAGGTTCTTCTGATATATGGATGTCCGTAATCCGGTCCAGGCGGAAATGGGATATATTGTCATATTTTTCGCAGTTGCAGAGGAGGTAATATTTCCCAGCAGAGGTTACCATTTCATACGGACTTACCAGATAGGGGTCCTCCCGGCGGGGATGGAGCTGGAAATCGGTGCCGTACTGGTTATAGGTGAACGATACCTTGTGCTGTGTATGAATGGCCTCACTCAGTATATCTATGGTATAGAAAATCTGCTGATTTACGCCATGGGGCAGAGCCGACAGGTTCCGGATATGGGGAACCTTTTCCCGGAAATGCTGTCCGCCCAGACTTATGAGTTTTTTAATCAGCTCTCGGGCCTGAGGCTGAGAGATCATAGGCGAGAATAAGATATCGTCAATCAGTATACGGAGTTCAGACTCTTCAAAAGGGCGTCCTGCAAAATAGGTGCCGCTGGGATTGCGGCTGGAAACGATTTCATATCCCATGGATTGCAGGCCATGAATATTGTCTGTAACCGTTTTCCGGTCACAATGGAGATTATAATGTTTCTGAACCAGCGCAATGATATCATTGCGTTTCAATGGGTGCTCCGCATCGGAATATTCTTTCAGCACATTCAGAATGGCTACGCCCAGCATTCGTTTATTTCCTGGCATGATGATATGTCCTCCTTACGTAAAGGTGACAGAACATGAAAAGGTATCCTGTAGTCAGGTTTATAATTGTAATAATATTTTTATATTTATTATATATGATAGCACATACCAAAGATTTTGGTACACACGTATCAAAATTACATGTAAACCTGTATTCCGAAGAAATAAGGAATGGAAAAAAGAAAATAAGATTGACAAATTTTATCAAAATTTCATTTACAGGCAGGGGAATATGTGGTATGGTGGGGATGTGAATTTTACAGGGAGAGATACATGACGTATCTCAGGGCAAAATTGTTGAAAAGCAATGACGCAAAGCTACAGGGCCTTTAACATGGCAGCCAGCTGCAGATTATGATTTTAGCGTGCATTGCGGAATGGCAATGCACTTTTTTTGTGTCTGATAAGTGGCGTAGTGCATGGCCGGAAATCAGCAGGAGATGGATTCCTGTGGTCCTTATGGACAGAATTGAGATAAGTTCGGATTGAGAGAATATGCAGCTTTACAGAGAATTTCAGACAGAAGCTTCTGAGGGAAGAGAAACAAACAGAATGGGTCCATGGGGGACCAGAATGCTGGAGGCACTGCAGCAGCAGACGGCCATGGCATTGAAGAAAAACGTTCCGGAACAACGGGTTAAACGGCTTATGCAGGGGACATTGACGGCTCTGCATGGTGAGTATATGGCGCTCATATTGCGCAATACCTCCGGAACTTATGATATGGCTATAGAATGCACTCATGGTGCGTTTCCTGAATACAGACCGCTGGTACAGGATCTGCCGGAAAGCAATCTGATGCCCCGGTTGTGGGATATGCTGTATCGCGGCAGCGGGGTTATTATCCAGGACGTGCATCAGGCCATCGATAATGGTAAGGGGCAATGGGATCCGCAGATGTTCAGCAAGGTGGAAAATGCCATTCTGGTGCCATTCCTGCATAAGGGAGAGGTGCAGGCGCTGCTGGTGGTGTGCAACCTGACGGAAGAAGCATGTGATGCCTATATCCGGTTTGTCCCACTGCTTAAGGCGATAACGGAGAACATGCTGCGGGAGTTTCCAGGGGATAAAGGATTTACTTTCCTTGATGCGGAGCCGGAAAAACGGGTGGAAGACTGGAAGGCCGGGTTATATGATACGCTGTTTTATCATAGCGACATGGGGATTTTCTGTAAGGATAATAACCATCGGTATGTGGCAGCCAATGATACGTTTCTGGCGTCCTATCATGTGACCCGGGAAGAGATTCTGGGGAAAACTGATGAAGAACTGGACATGCACGAGTATCCGGAAGAAGTGAAGGAAGAAGAGGAGCGAATCCTTACCACGGGGGCCCGGGTGTTGAACCAGGTGCGGAATATAACAAGGAATGGGAAAAGGCGCACATTCCTTGTCAGCAAGCTGCCGGTGTGGAAGGATGGTGCAATGCAGGGAATCATCGGATATTCGGTGGATATAACCGACCGGGGACAGGTTGGTGGAGATGGGCATCCTCTCTTTGTTGCGAGACAGCATAAACAGGAAGCGGCGAAAATGGCTCCAGGTACCTGGTGGAAACAGAAATACGAGAAGTCAGGAGAAGATTTTGTCTGTCTGTCCATTCAGATACTGAGGAGAGAAGAATTCTGCCAGCTCTTGGGAGAAAAGGCATGCCATGCCATGAAGGAATCCATATTGAGAACGGCAGGCGGTATACTTCCGGAAGAGGCGGAAATCATTCAGATATACAAAGCCCGGTTTTTGATTCTTATTTCGTGTAAGACACCGCAGGCGATGGACATCTGGGAAAACCGGATCAGAGAGGTGCTGCAGTCTCTGTCATGGAATGGAAAAGGGAAGTCTTTCCCTCTGCAGGTCATGATTGGGGCTGCCCTTTATTCCGAAACTCACGCCGTGGAAGATATGGTGGCTCTCGCCGAATCCCGTATGAAAGTGGATAATCCGCAGCCACCGGAGATAGAAAAAGGGAGTATACGGAAATGCAGCCGTCAGCAGATGGAACAGCAGCTCAGACTTTATGAGTCAGTTTTTGACGATGTCCGTCTGGTGGATCCAAAGACACAAACTGCCAGTGTTCTGGATAAGAATGGAAAATTATATACATCCCCGTACAAGTGTTATCATCTGCTGGGGCGGGATGCCGCCTGCTGTGACTGTACTTCCAGGCAGACATTGAAGGATCATAACGTGCACAGGCGCATAGCTTCTGCGGGAGATCAGAGTTATTACGTGGAAAGCCGCTATGTGGAAATGGATAACAAGCCCTATATACTGAAACTGATTAACAAAGTGGATAGCATGCAGAAATTTGCGCCGGAATATAAGCAGCGCATGGAACAGCTCAGAGACGAATGGATACAACTGGAAGAACAGAACCAGGTTCTGAAACAGAAAAATCTGGAACTGTACCATCTGTCTCGTACCGATGCCCTTACACAGGCAGAAAACCGTCTGGGGCTTCGCTATGGGTTCACTTCATTTGTTCGTCACCGGGTCATGGTTATGATGGTGGATATCAATAAATTTAAACAGTATAACGATGCTAATGGGCATCAAGCCGGAGACCATGTGCTGGTAAACTTTGCACACATTCTGATACAGGCTTTTGGAAAGAAAAACTGCTTCCGTTATGGTGGCGATGAATTTCTGGTCATTGCCAACCTGGCAGAAGAAGAATTTGACCAGAAGATGCAGCAGGTTATCGAAGCGATATCCCGGATTGACATCCCCGGTGCAGCCAGTGCACCACATGGAAGCTTCGGATGTGTCTATGGCTATGCAGATAGCAAGGAAACACTGCGAAATATGATTCGCCAGGCCGATTATTATATGTACCAGGTCAAAAATGGGAAACTGGGTACAGATATTAAAAAAGGATATTATGACGAAAACTGGGCGGATACTATGGATTGAGCCTGGGAAAGCCGATGTCTCCATGTGGGGACATCAGAAAGAATAAGTCTACGGCCTGTTGCCTCTTTGTGAAAAGCAGAAAGATTCTGAGTTCATTCCGGTTCTTTCTGCTTTTTAAGTTGTCTTGTATGCATTTTCGATTCCACTCCTGCAATCCTTTAACACCAAAAGGAGATGGTACAGGGACTAACTACGGGTGGTAATTTCCTGGTTTTATAAATCCACAGGAATTCATGCGATGAATATTCTTTTTACATAGAAAGGGGGGAATCTTTGCGAATGGCTATAAATCTGGCCATAGTGTAATATATATAAAGATAATATAAGTAATGGTTATGTCCTGAGTATTCGTAAGGAGTCATGTCGGATAGGGATATCACTGTGGGAAAGGGGACAGGAGAACACAAATGACAGAATCATTAAAAGACAAAGTGAAACAACTGGTAAATGAGGGGAATGCCAGGGAAGCCATTTCATTGCTGCAAAACCAGGCGGATCAGGGGGATGGCCAGGCTATGTACGCTCTGGGATGCTGCTATGCAGAAGGATGGACAGACAAACCAGATGAAGAGAAAGCCCTTCTGTGGTATGGCAGGGCATGGGATGCACCCGACACAGAAGAAATTAAAGGAAAGATAGCCGATAGTATAGGCGATATTCATTTCCAACGAAAATTGAATTTTCAGGAGGCTGCCAGGTGGTATCGGAAATCTGCTGAAAGAGGATATGACTGGGGATACTGCGACTGGGGCAGCTGCTTTGCCTGGGGGCTTGGTGAAAGTAAAAACACCCCAAAGGCACTTGAACTGTATAAGAAAGCGTATGAACTGCATGGAGAGGCAGAAGGAGTTACGGCCAATGACATAGGCCATGTCTACCAAGGGGAAACCGGAGAAAAACCGGACTATAAAAAAGCGGTATCCTGGTTCAGAAAGTCAGCCAAAGCAGGATATTCCTGGGGACTGTACAATCTGGCCTCTGCCAGTGAAACCGGACTGGGGACGGAACTGGACAGGGAAAAGGCGTTTTACCTGTACCAGGACGTCCTTAATACATATGATGATGACGCGGCGGCTCAGGCGGCGAACCGCATGGGGCTTCTGCTTCGCCAGAAGGGGGACCAGAATGAGGATGCCTATGCTCTCTTCTGCTTGTCGGCAAGGCTGGGCTCCACCTGGGGAATGTATAATGCCGGATCCCTTCTGAGAGATGGAATAAACGGAAAACCTGACATGCGACGGGCCATCAAATGGTTCAGCCAGGCCTATAATCGGCATGAGGAAGCATCAGGTATTGCAGCGAACAGCCTCGGGTTGATTTACAGCGATGAGGACTTTGAATGGTTCAGCATGGAAAAAGCCTGCCGCTGGTTCAGAAAATCCGCATCCCTGGGCTATGGCTGGGGTGCCTATAATCTGGCAGATAATTATGCGCTTGGCCGAGGGGTTAAGTATAACCCGAAAAAGGCCATTAAGTACTACACTATGGCCTATGAACAGGAGGATGAGGCATCAGGGGAAGCAGCCAACCGGTTGGGGATGTTGTATGAAAATGGCCTCCAGGGGTTATCTGTTGATTTCAGTAAAGCCCTTGCATGGTACCGGAAATCCGTTGATTTGGGGTGCGCTCCCGGGTTGTATGATCTGGCCGGTATGTATGATCAGGGCAAGGGCTGTACCATGGACAAGAAAAAAGCACTTCAGCTCTATGAACGGGCCTACGATATGATGGATGAAGTTTCTGGTTATGCAGCCTGCCGCATAGGCGAAATCTACAAAGCCGGTATAGGAATCAGGCCTGATATGAAAAAAGCTTTTTTCTGGTATGAACGGGCAGCGGAAAGTCATCTGGAAGAGGCCTTCTTTGCTTTGGGAGAATGTTATGAGCATGGAGAAGGCACGGAACTGGACTCGGAACAGGCGATGACATGGTATAAGAAAGCTTATGACTGTGGAGGAGAATATGCAGGCCGCGCATCCTGCCGGATAGCCCTGATTCTGGAACAGTGCAGAGAACCATCCGAAAAGCTGGATAAGGAAATTCTTCAGTGGTTGCAGAAATCAGCCGATGAAGAATTTGACTGGGGGATCCTCAACCTGGCAGATGCGTATCTCCACGGATCCGGCGTGAAGGCGGACGGGAAAAAGGCAGCGGAACTTCTTACCCGGGTATATCTGATGGGGGACGAAGCAGCCGGTGAAGCGGCCAATTCACTTACCCTCATGTATGCCGGCGGCTCGGCCGGACTGAAACAGGACATGAATAAGGCGATAGATTGGGCGAAAAAATCCGCCGAACTGGATCAGGAATTCGGATACTATACGCTGGGGAAATGCTACCTTAACGGGGTGATAGTTCCCATGGACAGAAAAAAGGCGTTGGACTACTTTGGCAAGGCATGGAACAAAAAAGGAAAATCCGAAGCGGAATGTGCAGAGGAAATCGGTATGATTTATCTGCAGGGAGCCGATGGTATTCCAGCAAACCTGCCAATGGCCATGGAGTGGTTTACCCGTGGAGCGGAGGCGGGCTCTACCGATTCCTGCCTGTTTCTGGGTAACTGCTACCAACATGGGATGGGTGTTGAACCGGATGGAGAAAAGGCTATTTCCCATTTCACCCGGGCCTGCAAGCCAGGCGCTCCTTCTGCAGAAATGGCGATTATGAATATCGGGAGCATATATGAAGAGGGCATGGAAAGCGTGGAAAAGAATCCGGAAATAGCCATCCAGTGGTACCAGAAAGGAGCCGAAGAAGGCCTGGCTATGTGCGCCGCCCATCTGGGGGATTGTTACCTGAATGGCCGAAATGGACTGGATATTGATATGGAACAGGCCATGTCATGGTATGAAAAGGCATCCCATATGGAAGGCCTCGGTGCAGGTGTTGCACTGGCACGCATGGGAGAAATTTATGACTACTTAGGTGGAAACCAGTTCCATGATATGAAGAAGGCTATAGAATTCTATACCAGGGCGGCCGATGCCAATTGTGCAACCGGAGCCTTCCACATGGGCGAATGCTACGAAATGGGGCGCGGCGTTGCGATGGACGGCGTGGAAGCTATAGAGTGGTATTCCAAGGCATCTATTATGTTCGGGGAAGAATCCATCCGGGCCATAGAAAACCTGGTAAATATCTTCCGCCATGGCGCTGTCGGCGTGGAACCGGACGAAAACCGCGCGGCATTCTGGGAAATGATGCTGACAGAAATCCCATCCACTGACTCGGTGGATACTATGGAATCCATGATAAATGATACCCAGAATACAACGATTAACTAAAAGAGGGGCAATAAAAAAATGCAGCCAATGCTGCATTTTTTATTGCTCACAGGTAGGTAAGAATGGTGCTGCCATTCTCAGGGCTATGTAAAACATGCTGTTTTACAAGGGGAAGCGGAATATTATTTCATAAAAAAGGAAGAATCACCATGTGGTACGAAGGTGGAGCATGCAGCACATTTCCCTCTCTGGAGAGGGGGAATGACGACAATAGCTTGTCGTCATTGGCTGTAAGTCCATAACCTTAGGAAATCTTTGATTTCCATACTATTGACAGCCCGGTCTTTGTTGGCTGATGGTGGAAAGTAGAATGCTGTATGTTGGGATATAGGAAAGCGTGCTGTTGTACGTTTGACTCTTATTCAGCTTTAAAGCAGACCATAAGGCTGCAAGAATGGTTATGCCATTCTCGGCTCAGGATGGTGCAATC
>OBLF01001728.1_pt1 | contig 16653 bp, 31 predicted proteins | sample 1519231 | NCBI WGS metagenome assembly OBLF01 (sample SAMEA2602895, study PRJEB22501) | metagenome | reverse complement strand
AGTCATCGGGCATTATCTGAACATAAAACACTATCAATAAGTTGGAGTCATTACCGTATCGTGTACAAAATAATAGTCTCTATACCCTTCTTCGGACCCAACTACGTTCAAGCTCACGCCCATTTTGTAGTTAATACCATGGAAAAGGCCATCACTTAGTTCACTCTTTTCTATGGTAATTTGATGATTTGCTACCGGTCCATTTCTACCCTGCCGCGTAGAATAGATGTATTCTGCATCCATATAGTCACTGAAATGCTCTCGTGTGAAAACCTTCACTTTCTCCATCATTAACTCTCCTGCTTTAGGTAAACCGGATCGGTACCTTTCGGTAAAGTTATCGACTTCTCACGATAAAACTTCAGGCGCTCAAGGAAGTAATCACGCAACTGCTCTGGCTGCTCACGCATCACCACCTCAGCGATAACAGGCATGTTCAGGTGCTCATTGTGCACCACACCTGAATCTGCTAGGTCGACGTTAATTTGTCCTTTTTTACTTTCTATTTTGCAGCGATGTATCAATCTGACATACACTCACCAAGCAATTCACTTTTATAGTTAAATATATTCCAGCGCCTCGTCCATTTGATGACAATAGCATAGTTTAACTTTCTTTTTCTATCTTGACGGAAACTATAGCCTTACTGAGGACCAACTCAGTTTGGAGGTTATCTTGTACTTCATATAGAGCGTAATCATCATAAAAATCATGATAGCCTTCCCGAATCAAAAAATCGCTAAAGCTACCTGTTGATAAATTGTTGAACATATTGTATCTGAATGGGGTGCTACCAGATATAAATCCATACTTATCAATAATCACATCTCTAACATTCCCCTTTACACTATAAGTGAATATATGCCCCATTCTATTCGTAAGAACTATATCATTAAAAGTAACAGTTCTCTTGCACAAACGCCCGTCATAAAGTTTTGTGTTGAGTGGGCTTTCTACGTCGCAACTGATAACATCTCCAGATATAGTTACAACTGAAAAAAATAAACCCCCAAAGAAATCTATTGAAACAGGTCCATTGGAGTCACTAATTTCGCTGTACCTAGGCACATCAATCAGTTTTGCTTCATACCCTTTTAAAACAAGTGGCTCATGGAACTTAACCAATTCAAAACCACCTTTATCTCCTATAGAAAGCTCAACAGAAGATATAACGATGCAATTATCCCTCTTATTTGAAATAACTAAATTTGTGACATGCCTGTCATATAATTTGCTGCCACTAATACTAAATGAAACACAAACCCTCCTAGTTACCTTTTGATATCCAAAATAGATAGTAAACCCAGTAGCAATTACAGTTAGAAGCTTTATATCAAAAATAGAATATAGCCAAACAAGACCATCTATGACTTTCTGGTTTATCATTTTGCATCCACTTTTTAACTTGATATTAATACACCCTGCATTATGAAGGAGATATTAATTAAGCTGCAATATCTTTTGACTGACAGAGCACTTAAAGATTTGCTTTTACAGGTGCATCCGCTAATTGAGACGGTGGCAAGGCGATAAGTCACCGTTCGCCAGACCTTGCTCACACGCACAATCTTGCGGGCCCGCTCCAGAGAGATGGCGTTTTTCGTGATGCAGTTGATGGTCATGCCACACTCTGTAGCCACATCCTTCGCAGTGAAGGTCCGGTGCGTTTCGAGATAACGCAGAATTGCCTGTTTGCCTTTCATCTTACACCATCCCGTTCGACTTGTTGCGGTTGTACTTCGCCAGCAGCAGCTGGATCGGCGTAGGCCCATGCTCGGCAGCAGGTGCTGCAATTGCCCGGCGTACCGGCGGCACTGGCTTACCCTCGGTGACGCGCTTCTCCCACATGTCCAGCAGATCACCCGCCTCGCGCGCCAGCTCGCCATGAGTTAACTGGCGCTCTGTGCTTCGGTGACGCAGTTCCACGCAGATGTGGTACATGACCGGCTGAGACCAGGGGAATTGCTCACTGGAGGTGAATTCGAACGAACGGTTACGCCAGTCCCAGTATTCGGCGATCACCTGGTCAACGTTGACGCCCAGCACCCCGCCGCTCTGTTTGCACCAGGCGACGAACTGGCCCGGCGACGGCAGGAATGGGCGCTCCTGGCGGCGGGCAATGCGCATGCCGGCATCAACCTGAGCCATTGAGTGGATGCCGTTCTCCTGAAACGCCAGCAGCCACTGACGGCGGAATTCGTTCAGGTCGTCCTGGGTGCGGAAGTTCGCCATGCTGGCCGGGAACGCGGCACGCAGTTGGTTGAACAGCCCGTTGAACACTTGAGCCACCTGCTCGACCGGTGCGCGTTCCTGGTACTGCTCTGGCAGGTTATGAGCCATGCGGCTCATCTGCTCGCGGTCGTGGTTACGCATCTGCTCTGCAAGAGATTTCATCGAATCACCCCATAAGCCCAGTCAGTGTTGTTGAAGTCCAGATCCGGCTTAGCGGCGCGCTGCTCGGCACCAGCATTGCGCTGCATTGTCAGCTTGTCCCACTGCTTACGCAGGCTTTCCGGGCTCAGGATGTTGGTCTGCCAGAAGTGGTGTTTGCTGGCCCAGTCATACAGCGCGCAGATGTCCTGGTGCGACCGGTTGTCTATCTGGCGCATTAGGCGAACGGTGTTAGACCAGGAGGTCATGTCCGGGGCTTTGCAGCTTGGGTTAATCTGCTTCACCCTGGCAGATATCCATTGGGCGGTTTTGAGGTCTTCAGCAGAACCCCACTTCGCTCCGGATGGCGTGTAGACCTCAGCTTCAGGATGAGCTGATAAAAATTTCTTCAGACGAGCGTCGGAGGATTCGTCAGAATTCTCGGACGAAGATCTTTTAATACTGTTCTTGTTCTTGTATTGGGTGTCTACCGTTTTCGGGAAGGTTATTCCTGATTTCGGGAAGGATTTTCCCGTTTTCGGGAATTTTCTTCCCGTTTCCGGTTTGTCTAAAATCCAGGCTGAAAGGTCAGTGTTTACACCGACGATTTTCATCATGCCCTGCTTCTGTGAAAAGATGATTTTGCGTTCTGCGAGAGACTTAAGCGCGTCCGATACATGGGTATCGCTCAGGCCCGTAAGCTCGGCAATAACCGTATTTGTCACTCGGTCCTGTTTCTTGTTCCAGCCGTAGGTAAGCCAGATCACCGCCTCAAAACATTGCCATTCCCGGCCTGACAGTCTCAGGCGAGGCTTAAGCTGTTGGATCTCGTTAGCGACCTTGGTATACCCGTTCGACAGGTCGGCCATACGACCTCCCGGTTGTTCGGTTTTATTTGGGAAATTGATTATTTCAGCGGTGTTTGACATACTTACTCCCGTTACTTGGCGTAACACAGTGTCTTGAAAGCCGTTGCTGCTACCAACAGCGCGGCTTTCGCCTTTTCAGAGCAGGCCTGGCTGCTGCTGCACATGCTTAACGCGCTTCTTTTCGAACTTGTCTGACGGGACCTGCTGCTTCTCCGCCCAAAGCTTCGCGTGTCGTAACACGTCATCAAAAATCCTCCCCTTGCGACTGGCCTGTGACATACGCTTGTACATATCGACGGCCTGAAATGCCCCCCCCTGAGCCACCGCTACGGTGAATCCCTGTTTGATCAGTTCATCGCGCACATGCTTCTCGATAAATTCGATGTGGTTCATGGTGTTCTCCGGTTACATAACGCCGAGCATCGACGTGACCATCGTCATCAGCGGCCCTACCTGCTCCGGCATGAGGCGGAACAGCGACGCTATACCCTCGCTTACCTCTTTCAGCTTCTGATGCTCTGGAGCGTCCAGCAGCACGGCCTGTTTAGCCTCTGCGAGTTCTTTCTCGGCCTCAGCAAGACGAGACATTTTGCAATCGGCACCGATCAGGCGAGTGCGATACTCAACCGGCAGCACGGCCATGATTGCCGGTGTCAGCTGGCGCACGTTCTCGCGGTACTGTTCAGAGTCGAAACGGTTATCCAGAAAGCGGAACAGCTTCTGGCGGGCCCGGCTGATGTCTTCCGGGAAGCTGATGGCGGTCCCGCCCTGCTCCCTGTACTCGTTGATGATCAGCGCCGAAACGACGTCCTGATTGTCCAGCGCCGATGACCATGCCCGGACCGCATCGCGGATCTTTTCGTGGTCTGGCGCCGCTTTAGCTTGAGCGCGGTTTATCATCGCTCCCGGGTGTATTCCGGTATTGTGTTGATACGCAAGTGAATGCATTGCTTTCCCTTTCTTGGTTAGGGCCGCCGTTAAGCGGCTGTGTTATTCGCCCCAAGGAGCTGGGCGAGATCTGGGCGGATATCTGCTGGCTTAAGCTTGCCGTTGGTTGCAGACACAATCTTCATTACGTAGCGGGCATCAATGCCACCACCGTGCAACCAGCGCCATACCGTCGGCTGCGCTACACCGCACAGGTCGGCTAATTTCTTCTGGCTACCAGCGATATCAATGGCGCGCTGGATAGTTTTGTTCGTCATATTCCAATTCCTATGAGTATTGGTGTGAATTGATAATAGCAATGCGTATTGATTTAGGCAATAGCTAAACGTGTTTTGACCAACAATACGCAAGCGTATAAATTTAAACTCATGAAAAAAGAAACTCTTGCAGAACGCCTGAATCAGGCAATGGACTTATCTGGCATGTCTCAGGGCGCTTTAGCTAAGGCGTCTGGCGTTGCTCAGCCCACCATCTGGAGGCTGACCAGTGGCAATGCCAGGGGCTCAACTAAAATTGTTGAGATCGCCAATGCGCTTGGCGTTCGGTCTGAGTGGCTTTCAACCGGAGTTGGCCCGATGCGTGACGATGGTCAAATGCCCGCAATTTCGCAGCCAAAAACAGAGCCGGCGCCTACTGACACCTTCCGCATTGAAGCGCTAGACTTTTACGTAAGCGCTGGACCTGGAGCCATCAACAGCGAATTTGTAGAGGTGCTTAGATCCGTGGAATACTCAGTGGAAGATGCTCGCCGGATGTTCAATGGCAGAAAGGCTGAGCAGATCAGAATCATTAATGTTCGCGGCGATAGCATGTCCGGGACCATTGAGCCAGGCGATTTGCTGTTTGTCGATATCAGTGTTCAACACTTCGATGGTGATGGAATCTACGCCTTCATATACGACGACACTTCCCACGTGAAACGCTTGCAGAAGATGAAAGATAAGCTGCTTGTCATTTCCGACAACAAGACTTACCGCCCATGGGAGCCGATCGAAAAAGAAGAAATGAACAGGATACTCGTATTCGGAAAAGTCATTGGCAGCATGCCACAAACGTACAGAAAACACGGTTAACACACCCAGCTACGTATCAAGCCCAGCCATAGTGCTGGGTTTTTTATTGCCCCCAGCCAGGCCATTCGTCACAGCAATACCCGCCGCAGTAAAAAACGGTCTGAATCTCAATTCCTCGAAAAAATATCAAAATAAATTCCTTTAGCTATCAAAGCATTAATAGCAATTGCTATTATTTAATATCAATACGTATTGCTATAAACAATACTCATCGCTATTATCAACTCATCGAAACGAAACATCGACAGCTGACGAAGTTAGCCAGCGGCGAAGTGGAGATTCGGTCAGTCGAACGGCGCGACAGTAAACCATGCGTCGGACGCCCGGCGGGCTCAGGGAGAGCGGCAATGGTGCGTAATCAAACGACTTTCATACCTCAGTCGCTTCACCGAGGCGGCTTAGTTATGGCAACCGGCGGCCATCCACCGCCCATTAGCGCAGAAGTCTTGTTTAACGTTCCGTTCGCCGCGATAAGGCCAAGAGGAAATCATGGTAAACCAGCAGCAGATCAGAGAGGCCCAACGGCTCGCGTCGTTCGCGGTGCTCCATCGCAATGCTCCGGCGTGGGAAGAAGCAAAGCGCCTTTACGCCGTCGCCATCGGGAGGACTCTTCACTGATGGAAACTTTATTCGCACTCGTCCTGACCGTGGCAATGACCAACGGTGATTACCAGGACGTCATTCTCGGCGTTTACGACAGCGCGCAGGAATGCAGCCAAGCAGCAACAGAGCAGAAAGTAACAGCAGAATGCTGGCCAGTAGAGAGCATCCTCCGCAACGGCGAGTTCCCGGCGAAATCCATCGCGCAGCAGTAACCACCCTATTCAACCGATCGGCCTGGCATTACGCGGGCGGCATATGCACATCCAAATTTAAGGAGAAACCATGAGCGAAGTAACGGACTTAACTGTCATCGAAATCAAGCCGGATCAGGCGCCAGCGCTGTACGTAGCGGGCGGCCTTGATGCTTACCTTGAACAAATCCGCCAGGCAGTAAACGAAGTTCCGGACCTGTCCACGAAGAAAGGCCGTGACCGTGTCGCCTCTCTGGCAGCGCAGGTGTCCCGCAGCAAGACGGCAATCGAAAAGCCGGGCCGTGAGTACCTGAAGCGCCTGAAAGAGGCCGTTCGCCCCGCTGAGGCTGAAATTAAGCGATTCGTTGATGCGTGTGACGAGCTGCGCGATGCGACCCGCCGGCCACTCACCGAATGGGAAGCCGAGCAGGAACGCATTAAGGCTGAAGAAGCCATGAACGTGCTGCACGCCGAAGCGCTGGAAATGAACATCAAGTTCGATCAAGAGCTGGCGGCCAAGTTTGAAGCGGACCACGAAATGGCTCTGCTGATGAATGACGCTTTCGACCGTGACCGCGAAGAGCAGCGCCGCAAGGCGGAACAGGCACAGCGTGAGCACGAAGAACGCATTAAACGTGAAGCGGCAGAACAAGCCCGCCGCGATGCCGAAGCGATGCACAAAGCAGAGATTGAAGCCGCAGCGCGCCGTGAAGCTGAAGAGAAAGCGCGTGCTGAAGCTGCGGAGCGCCAGCGCATTGAAACGGAGCAGCGTGCAGCACGTGAGAAGAAGGAAGCGGAAGAGCGTGCACGACGTGAAAAAGAAGAAGCCGTTGCCGCCGAGCGCCGCCGCCTGGAAGAGGCAGAAGCCGCCCGTCTGGCTGAAGAGCAGCGTAAAGCGGAAGAAGAAGCGCGCCGCACCGCAGACAAAGAGCACTGTCGCACCGTCAACCGTCGCGTCATCGCCGACCTTATAGCTCAGGGCATCCCAGAAGAATTCGCGCATAAAGCAATGCTGGCGCTCGCTGGCGGCAAAGTGCAGGACGCGCACATCAAATATTGAGGCAACCATGAACGCATACCTCACTTACGACCGCATCGAAGATCGGCGGTGGGTTGAGCAGCAGCTCACCGACGAGAAAGAGAAGTGGATCGACGACCGGGCGCAGCAAATTATCAACATGATGCCAAAAGAGCCGTCCGCCCTCTTCCACTTCACGGTCCCGATTCACTCCAGTCCATACGAAGGAATTCGCAGCGATAAAGCTGGCGAGGCGTACAACGATTTCATTTCGGCAGTTGCTTACGCCCAGGCGGAATACGACTGGGAACACCGTACCGGCTGCCCATTTTAATTTTTGAGGGGATTAACGATGGCAAACGAATTAACAATCACAGCGACGTCGCTTCAGGAGATAGGCGTCGACGTCTCCACCTGGAGCGCTCTGAAGAACAGCATCTACCCTGGCGCCAAAGACGAATCGGTAATGATGGCGCTTGATTACTGCCGCGCCCGCCAGTTGGATCCGTTGCTCAAACCTGTCCACCTTGTTCCGATGTACGTCAAAGACTCGAAAACTGGTAAAGGCGACTGGCGCGACGTAGTTATGCCGGGCATCGGGCTTTACCGTATTCAGGCAGATCGTTCCGGCGATTATGCCGGCGCGCGCGAACCAGAGTTCGGTCCAGACGTAACTCAGGCGCTTACTGGTGTCGAGGTGACCTTCCCTCAGTGGTGCAAATACACCGTCTACAAGCGCATGCCCAGCGGCGAGATCGTCGAGTTCAGCGCCAAAGAATATTGGATTGAAAACTACGCCACCGGCGGCCGCGACACCACGGCGCCGAACGCGATGTGGAAAAAGCGCCCGTATGGACAACTGGCGAAATGCGCAGAAGCGCAGGCGTTGCGTAAGGCATGGCCTGAGATTGGACAGCAGCCTACCGCCGAAGAAATGGAAGGCAAATCACTGGACGTTGATATCCGTGACGTCACGCCGCGCAGCACAACGGAAGCACTTCCACCAGCAGCAAGCGAAGAAACGCTTCAGGCGATCACCGATCTCTTAACGACCCTGGATAAAGACTGGGAGAAAGACTTCCTCCCACTGTGCAGCGACATCTTCAAACGGCAAATTCTTGAGGCGTCAGAACTCACTGAAGAAGAGGCACAGAAAGGGTTTGGCTTCCTTCAGAAAAGGGCTAAGGCGGCAGCATGACACAAGAAATTATCCTGTCCCGGACCGGCATTGACGTAACCACTATCCAACAGGGCGATGAGGCGTGGCACCGGCTGCGACTCGGCGTCATTACTGCCTCTGAAGTGCACAACGTCATTTCCAAGCCAAGATCTGGGAAGAAGTGGACAGACATGAAAATGTCCTACTTCCACACCCTACTCGCCGAGGTATGCACCGGCGTAGCGCCAGAGGTTAACGCCAAGGCGCTGGCCTGGGGAAAGCAGTACGAGGAAGACGCCCGCACCCTCTTCGAGTTCACCACCGACGTGAAAGTCACGGAGTCTCCGATCCTGTTCCGTGACGAGAGCATGCGCACCGCGTGCTCCCCTGACGGCTTGTGCAGTAACGGATTCGGCCTTGAGCTTAAATGCCCTTTCACCTCTCGCGACTTCATGAAATTCCGACTTGGCGGTTTCGAAGCAATCAAATCAGCGTACATGGCTCAGGTGCAATACAGCATGTGGGTTACCGGAAAAGACGCCTGGTTCTTTGCCAACTACGACCCGCGCATGAAACGCGAAGGCATTCACCACGTCGTCGTTGAGCGGGATCCGCAGTACATGTCCGATTTCAACGAAATGGTGCCGGAGTTCATCGAGAAGATGGACGAGGCGCTGGCGGAGATCGGATTCACGTTTGGGGAACAGTGGAAATGAAACGCACACCCTTTTACCGCAGGCCCGGGCGAACCGGGCAATTCTCCGGCCTCCGCGAACGCGTTATCTGGATGATTCAGACGCGTGGCCGCCCGGTAACCGGCAGCGAAATCGCAGAGAAGTTTGGCGTAACGCTCATCGAGTTTAACCGGGTCGCAAACGGCATCACCCGCGGTTCCGGGCAGATAGCGCAGATTGTTGAGTCTGAGAAATGGCTCAACGAGGACGGCATCTGCGACCGGACATTCGACCTGGTCACGAAGCCAAAGGTCGTAACACCACAGGGCAAATCACGGCTGTTCACCCGGCGCGCCATTGAACAATCGCAGGAAGGTAGACGGCAGGAGTGCATAGTGCGTGCCGCCCGCCGTAGCCGACTGATTGCTCAGGGCCTATACATCGACGAAATGGAGTCAGTGCTATGAAAGCGTGGTCACTCGAAGAGCTGGAGCTGCTGTGGCGGCACTCAAACGCTGAAGTCGCTGAGATTACCGGCCGCAGCATCGAAGAGGTCGGAGATAAGCGGCTGCAAACTAATATTGAGCGCAATGGCTGGGATGTTAAGGATCCTGAGCGGGAGGATGCATGAGCAAAGTAGGCGATTATTTCTTCGAGTTCCCGGCGTCGCGCGGCACGCAGGGTGGCACAGTGACTTACATGATCACAGCACCTGCCCGGGCGCTGACGCGCATACTTGCGTCCGACAATCACGGCAGCACGCTCGAGCGTTCTCAACGCGAAATTAACCAGGCTCGTGTGAAGAAGTTTTACCAGTACCTCGTCAATGCCTACAAAAATAAAGAACCCTTCATCATCCCGCCACTGGTCGGCAACTGCGACGCGGATATTGAGTTTGAAGAGTTCGGCAATACGAATGTTGGCGTCGCACGCTTCCCAATGGATGCGGTGATCAAGCTGTTCGACGGCCAGCACCGCGCCGCCGGGTTAGCTGAGTTTTGCCGGACTTACGGAGAGCCAATCAGCATCCCGCTGATGCTGACCCATAATCTCCCGCTGAAGGCACGCCAGCAGTTCTTCTCCGATATCAATAACAACGTCTCGAAACCTTCCGCTGCGATCAACATGGCCTATGACGGGCGTAATGAAGTTGCACAGGGGATGGTGACGTACTTGTCTCAGCACGACACCTTCGCAGAGGTGACAGACTTCGAGCACAACGTCGTTCCGGCGAAAAGTAAGCTGTGGGTGAGCTTCAAAGCGCTGAGCGACGCGACGGCCAAGTTTGCCAACGCGGGCAGTAAGCCGCTGGAAATGGGCGACATCGAATCCATCTGGGAGGCCTGGTTGGCCCTGACGCAGATCGAAGCGATTCGCCACGGCACCAGCCAGGCAGACTACAAGCGCGACTACATTCAGTTCCACGCGGTGATGATCAATGCCTTCGGCTACGCCGTTCAGCGGCTAATTGCTGACCACTCAATCGTCGATATCGTCCAGATGATTGAGGGGCTGGCAAGCAATGCGGGCTCCTCTGAGATGGAAGACTTCTTCCTGATTTCCCGATGGGGTGGTGTCTGCGTGAATGCCGAAAAAGACCGTCCAACGATTATTGCCTCCGTTCCGGCGCAGAAGTCAGTTGCTGAAAGGTTGGTGTCCGTAATAAGAAACGGTGCACTGGAGGAAAAAAATGCCGCAGCATAACTATCCAAATGGTAAGCCCTGGTCTGAATCCGACATTGCTTTTCTCCGGAGAATGGCCGGTGTAATGACGTTGCGTGATATTGCTTCAGAACTTAACCGCACTCACGCGGCGGTACGAACGATGAGTACGAGACTGTCCCTCAATCTTCGAGAAAGTTACACCAGGTGGACCTCAGTAGAGCTTCAGATATTGAGATCGTGTGCGGGCACCATGAGTGCCACTCAAATTGCTGGAAAGCTCGGGCGCACTCTCGATTCTGTTAAAGGGAAAGCCAGCCTGTTGGGCTTAAGCCTGCTATGTATTGGCGAAAGACATCATCATGCAGTTTACAGTGATCACGACGTATCTCTGTGTGTAGCTCTTCATGAAGAGGGCCTGTCACAAGCAGTCATAGCTGAAAAAATGGAGATACCAGCCCATAGCGTGCATGCGTTTATCCATGGCAAAAGGCTTACCCATGAGGACACTTCATGGCGCAAACTATCACGAAAGGAAAACGCCTCATGACTGATTACACCGGCAGCAACACGCCAGCAGATCAGCGCGACCTCTGGCGCACTCCACCAGCCCTTTTCGCTTCCCTTGATGCTGAGTTCTGTTTCCAGTTGGATGCCGCCGCGGCGCAGCATAACGCGCTGTGCCGGAAGTTCATCACCGCCGAGCAAAATACGCTGGAAACGCCCTGGGCTGATTACCTGAGCATTCCCGGCTACGTCTGGCTTAACCCGCCATACAGCGACATTACACCGTTTGTTAAGAAGGCCGCAGCCGAGAGCGCAAATCAGATCGGCACAGTCATGCTGGTACCGGCTGACACGTCGGTTGGCTGGTTCAAGGAGGCTATCCAGACAGCCAGCGAGGTACGCTTTATCACCGCCGGGCGGCTGGCATTTATCAACCCGGTGACCGGTAAGCCAGTATCGGGAAATAACAAAGGTTCGATGCTCATCATCTGGCGACCGTACCCGCGTACACACTGCCACTTCGCAACTGTGGACCGGGACGAACTGATGGCTTTCGGGGTGAAACTTCTCGCCCGCCGGGAGGCCGCATGACGACAGCAGCCTATTACAACGAAATCGACCCGTTCGCTGCGCAATGGCTGCGTAACCTGATCGCTGGCGGACATATCGCCCCGGGCGAAGTTGATGAAAGGAGTATTGAAGATGTCACACCTGACGACCTGCGAGGATTCACGCAGTGCCACTTCTTCGCCGGAATTGGCGTCTGGTCTCATTCCATGCGCCTCGCCGGATGGCCTGACGATAAACCAGTCTGGACCGGTTCCTGTCCGTGCCAACCTTTCAGCGCGGCAGGCAAAGGAGATGGGTTTGCTGACGAGCGGCACTTATGGCCCCACTTCTTCCACCTCATCAGCGAGCGCAGACCTCAGCATGTCTTTGGCGAACAGGTTGCAAGCGGTAACGCAAACACATGGTTCGACCTTGTACAAGCTGACCTGGAAGGAATGGGATACGCCTTCGGGCTTGTGCCGTTTGCGGCAGCGGGCATCGGTGCTCCGCACATCCGAGAGCGGGCCTACTGGGTGGCCCACGCCCACAGCCAGATCGACGACCGGCGCAGGGACGTCAGGACGCCAGGGCGGGATGAATATTCAGACTGCGACGATGTTGTCTGGCTGGCCGACGCCGGTCGCGAATACAAAGGATCAGCCAGAAACACAGAGAGGGTTGGAGAATCTTGCCGGGCTGGTGAAGATGGCTGGCTGGGTAACACCAACGTCACGCGACTGGAAGGACTCGGCGGGAATGACTGCGCAGCGGGACGGGAAGGAGCGACTGGACCATCTGCCGCGCCAGGCTTACACATGCGGGCCCTTGAGGTTAACGGTTTTTGGCGAGATGCGGACTGGCTCTTATGTCGAGATGGCAAATGGCGTCTAGTTGAACCCGGCACATTCCCGCTGGTTGATGGGGCTGCCGCGCGACTGGGACGAGTCGAGTCCGGGGTGGCAAGAGTGGCAAGCAGCAACCGCACAGGCCGACTCAAAGGCTACGGCAACGCCATAAACGCGCAGGCTGCGGCAGAATTCATCCGCGCTTATATGGAGGGTTTATGACGCCAGCAAATGAAAACGCCATACGCGGCGCCTGCCGCCGCTGCACCGAGGAAATCCAGCAGGCCATGCGCGAGAAGCCAAAGCCTAACTGGAACGAAACGGTGCCTCCCATCATCAACAAGCATCACAAGAAAATTGAAGCTCTGGGAGTTAGCCTCCTGGAGTTCGTCGTATACACAGGTCGGCTTAATCGCCGATTCGGAGCAGAACAATGAGCAAGGTGACTTTTGTCGTAGATTTTGAGGATGGGAAAGAGCCAGCAGTGCATTCCCGCATGAACATTCTTGGCGGAGAGTTAGCGGCAGTTGCGTGGAAAGATGCGATTAAATCAGAGGTTGTTTCCGTTAAAGATGGCCTGCCTGCCCCTAATCAGCAGTGTTTGTTATTTGATGCTAACGGTGAGGGCTGGGTCATTGGCTGGCGCTCAGTTTGGCTTTCAGAATGCATGACTGAAACAGGTGATTGGGACTGGAACTATCAGATCGAGAGCTTGGATGATGAGGAAATGAACATTACTCATTGGGCGCCCACACCTCCGGTGCCAGAGGTATGAAAGCACTAATCACCAGGTCGCTATCGCGGCCTTTTTTATTGCTGGCGTTCACCATCAACCGAATTAACCGACAGTTCCGGGAGCATTAACCATGGACATCATCGACACCGCAGCAGAGATTGAAGAGCTTCAGCGTAACGCTGCCCTTTCCGCTCACCGCCTCAATCGCAACGCATTATCAGCTGAGCTTTGTTCAGAATGCGACGAACCAATTCCAGAGCCGCGGCGTGCTGCCGTACCAGGCTGCCAAACATGCGCCAGTTGCCAGGAAGAGATAGAGCTTAAGAATAAGCAGAGGAGACTGTAATGCAGAAGGCAATTTTAGACATGTGCTGCGGTTCGCGCATGTTCTGGATCGACAAGCAGGACGAGCGCGCCGTGTTCAGTGATATCCGCGGCGAGCAGCATGAACTTTGCGACGGACGCCAGTTGGTTATTAGCCCGGATCTTATTGCCGATTTCCGCGCCCTCCCTTTTGGCGATAACACTTTCCCTGTCGTCGTGTTCGATCCGCCGCACCTTGAGCGTGTCGGTGATAATGCATGGATGGGGAAAAAGTACGGCCGGCTCAACAAAGAAACATGGCGCGACGATTTGCGTGCAGGCTTCGCCGAAGCGTTCAGGGTGTTGTGGCCACACGGTGTGCTCATCTTCAAATGGAACGAAACGCAGATCCCGGTAAGCAATATCCTAGCGCTTACCGACGAGAAGCCGATCATCTGGCAGCGCACCGGCAAGTCAGACAAAACCCACTGGGTGATCTTCGTCAAAGGTGGTCCCAATGTTCAGGATAATCCAGCCTAATACCTGGTACGCCGATCCCCACGGCGCGCCATGCAAAATCCTCCGCGCTACCCACGAAGTAGTCCACTACATCCGCAACGGCCGCACCTGCATCGCCAGCATGGGCCGCTTTAATCAGGATTTCGAGCCGCTGACCAAAGCCCAGGCCGAGCGGATCGCCGAAGAAATCGAAACAGCAGAGCACATCGAAAAATTAAGGAGCATGAGACGTGATCGGAATACTCAAGCCGGTACCGGAATCGCAGTGGCCGGTACGATGCCACGACCCCAAGCGGAGCAACGTGTGGGCTAACTCTTACTTTCTGGTTCAGGAGTTTCAGGAAGACGAAGGCGTTATCCGCCTGACGGTTAACACCACCAGCATTGGAAGTTCTGGCCGGTGGAAGGATGGCATCAGTTGGGATGCACTGCAGGAGATTAAGTCAGCTGTTGGATATGGGGATCGTGATGCCGTGGAGATTTACCCGCGGGATTCTGATGTGGTGAACGTGGCGAACATGCGCCATCTGTGGATAACGCCAGAGCCGATTGCCTTCGCCTGGCGCAAGTAAATTTACGCTGTGCGCCCAGCGTGCGGCACGAGGAGAGATTATGGGAAAGATGACGTTCGTATTTAAGTATGAGGACGGTAAAGAACCGCCAGTTAACGCTGGAATGGAGTTTTTGGGCGGGAAGATCGTAGCTGCTGCCTTTCGTGATGCTCTCGAAGAGCCTGAAGTATGTGACGAGATTGCCCCTGACCCTGAATATCTGGAAAAAATCCGCAGTCAGTTATGACGCAACTGATAGCCAGTTATGAGCTGGCTATTGGGTGCGAAAGCACTGCCACGTAATCCCTTTTGCCCGGCCACGCGCCGGGCTTCTTTTTGGGAGTTCACAATGCAATCAAACCCCATGACCTGGCTCATCGCCGCACTTATGGCGCTGGGCGCTCTCATATCATTTCTTCACGAACCGGAAGGTGTGCAATGGCTGCTTTTAATGTGGGCGCAATAGTCCAGAAGAAGACCGGCGGCATTAATGGCGTAGTGGATAGCCTTCAGGAACCGGACGGCGACCATCCGCAGTTCTGGGTGCGGTGGGACGACCGAAATTATTCAGTGCATCCGGAAAACGAATTACGCGCGGCCACGCCAGACGGTCCGCAGTTTTATAAAACGATGTCATAGGAGCGTTCATGAGCGAAATGACCTTAATCGTGCCCAACGACTGGGTAACCGAAGAAAAGCTCGTAGAGATTACCGGCCTTCGCCCGGGCACTATTCAGCGGGCCCGCAAAAAATGCTGGATGGTCGGTCGGGAATATCTGCATGTTTCTCCGGACGGCGTGCCGAAGAAAAACAGCGAATGCATGTACAACCGCAAGGCTGTCGACCAGTGGGTTGAGAGCATGTCAAAGAAACAGCCGGGTGCGCGCCAATGAAGATCCGTTTATGCTTAGCGGGCTCTTGGACGTCAGGAGGGAATAATGGCTAAGTCAGCATACCCAACAGGCGTGGAGAACCATGGCGGTACGCTCCGCATATGGTTCATCTATAAAGGCAGCCGGGTGCGTGAAAGCCTCGGCGTGCCGGATACACCAAAAAACAGAAAGGTCGCTGGCGAGCTGCGCGCGTCAGTGTGCTTCGCGATAAAGACCGGCAATTTCAATTATGCGGCCCAGTTCCCGGATTCACCGAACCTGAGAAGGTTTGGGGTAGAGAGCAAGGAGATCACCGTGCTCGAACTGGCTAATAAATGGCTGGAGCTGAAGCGTATGGAGATCAGCACCAATGCGATGTCACGTTATGCATCTATAGCGCGCAACATGGTGCCCAGGATTGGTGGGGACAGGCTTGTTTCTGCGGTAACACAGGAAGACCTGCTGTTTATCAGGAAGGAATTGCTGACCGGTTATCACACGCTGAAAGTCGGGCAGAAAACGCCGGTTAAGGGCCGATCAGTCAGAACGGTCAACAACTACATGAAGATCATGGGCGGGATGTTTAAGTTTGCTGCTGACAGCGGGTATGTCAGGGTGAACCCGTTCACCGGGATCGCCATGCTTAAGCGGTCACGCTGCGAACCTGATCCGCTGACGCGTGAGGAGTTTGTCAGGATGATTAACGCCTGCGCCCACCAGCAGCTGAAAAATATGTGGTCGCTGGCCGTGTACACCGGTGTGCGCCACGGCGAACTCGTGTCATTGGCCTGGGAAGATATCGACCTGAAAGCTGGTACGATGATGATCCGCCGGAACCACACGTTAACGAAGGAGTTCACCCTTCCAAAAACAGAGGCCGGAACGGACCGCATCATAAACCTCATTCAGCCAGCTATAGACGTGCTGAAAAACCAGGCTGAATTAACACGCCTGGGCAAGCAGTATCAGGTTGAGGTCAAACTGCGTGAGTATGGCCGCACCGATGTGCATCCGTGCACGTTCGTGTTCAACCCGCAGATCGCATCACGTAATGGCCGTGCAGGGCATCATTACGCAGTGGGGTCGATTAACCAGTCGTGGGAAGCGGCAATGCGACGCGCCGGGATTCGCTATCGCAGAGCATACCAGTCCCGACATACGTATGCATGCTGGTCGTTAGCTGCCGGTGCCAACCCGAACTTCA
>OBLF01001727.1_pt1 | contig 16658 bp, 19 predicted proteins | sample 1519231 | NCBI WGS metagenome assembly OBLF01 (sample SAMEA2602895, study PRJEB22501) | metagenome | reverse complement strand
ACTTCCCGTCTTTTTCTCCCATATAGGTGTGGAGTGCCTGATTGTCTGGCGTGTAAAAGCTACGCATAAAAGCTATGCCAAGGTTCATGTACTTCCGGATAAGGAGCATATATAATTCTGTTATGCGTCCGGCAATATCGGAGGGGGGAGCCGTAAGCTCGACTGTCTCGAAGGAGAGCCCTCGCACAAAGTGCATCATCAGGTCATCCTTATTACGGAAGTGATAATAGAAGGTTCCCGTGGCAATATCCGCTTTCTCGCAGACACGCCGCACCGTGATACGGTCCGCGCCTTGTTCCTCGATGAGGGCTATGGCCGCAGCTATGATTTTTTCCTTATTTTCTTCGGGATTGTCCTTTGACTCCCTGCGTCTCACGAAATATGCCCAGGAAAAAGGGATAACAGGAATTATCACGAAGTTATTTGATGCTTACTTCACCAAGAATCTGAAACTCAGCGACCATGATGTGCTGACACAAATCGCAGGCGAATGTGGCTTGGACAAGGACGAAGTGACTGCAGTGTTGTCCGGCGACCGATACGCCGATGAGGTACGCGCCGATGAGCAGGAAGCAATGGAGCACGGCATTCACGGCGTACCCTATTTCCTTATCAACGGCAAGTACACGGCATCAGGTGCACAACCGACGGCCATGCTGAAAAAAGCTATCGAAAAAATACTGGCTGAGGAAAAGTCAGCGGCAACATCATTAGATGGCATGGTCTGCGGGGTGGATGGCTGCCATTTTGGGCAGTAAGGCGGGGGAGCCTCATGATTTTATCGTTGCCCGTGACAGGCGTTTTTAACACCAATGCCTACTTTTATGTTGATGATGCCACAGGACACGGCTTTTTGCTCGACCCCGGCGCAGAAGCAGATACTCTTTTAGCCGTTATTCGACAAAGAGGATTCGTCATCGAAAAAATTCTGCTCACCCATGGACATTTCGACCACATGGGTGCCGCAGCGCAAATCCAGGATGCACTGTCCATCCCTGTCTGTATGCACGAGAGAGGGCGGGAATATACAGAGAATCCTCGTTGGAATCTCTCGGAAGGTTGCGGGCTATATATCAAACTGGATGATGTGAGCTATTTGCCGGACAGGAGCAGGATTGCCCTCGAATGGAATCCTGTATTTTCTTTGACCATGCACTACGTTCCCGGTCATACTACGGACAGCGTATTCTATTATAGCGCCAAGGACAATGTGGCCTTCGTGGGTGATTCCATTTTCAAGAACAGTTTCGGGCTGACACATTTTCCCGGTGGGGATGAGCAAACATTGATGCAGAGTATCACACAGCGTATACTGAAACTGCCGCAGGAAACCGTCTTGCTGTCCGGACATACGGAACCGACTACGGTGGGGGCAGAACGGGAACGCTCGTGGTACGCGCCATTTTTGAACTGATTTAGGGGAGAAAGACAGAGTGGAAGAAAAATACGAGCTGGCAATGAAACCTATGACCATAGGGAAATGGAACAAATGGAAAAGTGACAGAACTTGTCCAATTTAGGGGGTGCAAAATCCCCACCGAGGGGGTGCAAATGCACCCCCTTCTCTTTTCCTCAAAGCCTTGTCCCGTGCGGCTTCCGAGGAATACTTGCTTAACGACAGGCAGGGGGTGCAAGGGGGTGCATCGTTATTTTGTATCAAAATTAGCGGTAAAGGGGAACTCCTCATCACCATCATGAGCAGCCTGGCACAGGAAGAAAGCCGGAGCATTTCGGAAAACATCACCTGGGGTCATCGGAAGCGGTTCGCTGATGGCAAGGTGAGTGTTCCCTTATCGCAAGGCCCGGAGCCGTCAGATGGACAGCTTTATCAAGGAGCTTCGGGATCAGGATCTCATCAAGGAGTTCGATGCCAGGCTGTGGGGCAGCCGGGGGGATTTCATCACAGTGTACAGCAAAGACGATATCCGGGTGACCTTCAAGGACGGGACGGAAATCAGAGCATAAGCAGGAAAAAAGGATTACGGCAGAGAATCCAAGAGAAAACGCAGGATTCTCTGCCGTATTTTTGATGAAGAAAATAGGAATATGATATAATAGTAGAAAATTATGGAACTCAGGGACGGCAGGTGAAGCGACAATGGAACGGATTGAAGGAACAGTTACACCGTGAATTATACTATGTTTCGGAAACTATGGACAAAACGCCCTTCTATGGTCTATAATATAAGAATCTGATATGTGGAGGGAATACCTGTGGCTTTGGATATATTGATGGTTCTTGATGTGATTGTGAGCATCCTGATGATCGGTTCCATCCTGCTCCAGTCCGGCAAAAGCGCCGGGTTCAGCGGTCTGGGCGGGGGAGAATCCCTGTTCGGCGGCAAACCTACGGACATGGATGAAGCACTGGCACGGATCACCGTGGTGCTGGGGCTGGTTTTTGCGGTCATCAACGTGGCAATTGCCCGCCTGCAGTAAGCAATTAAAGAACGTTCATACATTTCACAGTGGCATTGCCTGGCAGGGTAATGCCATTTTTGCTATGGGGAAGGAGGGGAGACCATGCTCCAGGGAGCAGAACCGTATTTCTGGCCCGGGACCCGGGGAAAAGGGGTGCTGCTGGTCCACGGGTTCACCGGCAGTCCGTCGGAACTGCGGGAACTGGGAGAAATCCTGCACCGGAAGGGGTATACGGTGGAAGGGCTTCTCCTGAAGGGCCATGGGACGGATCCCCGGGACCTGCTGGAGGTAAAAGCGGAACAGTGGGAGGAACAGGTGCGCCAGGGTGTGGCCCATCTGAAGGAAACCTGTGCCCAGGTGACGGTGATCGGTCTTTCCATGGGAGGGCTCCTGGCTTTGTACGCCGGGGCGGCAACGTCCGCAGACAAACTGGTGGTGATTTCCACCCCCATCTATCTGTACGACTGGCGGGTGTACTTCCTGTGGCTGGCGGACCGGCTGCCCTACTGGGCCATTCCCAAGCGTCCCCGGACCATCGACGCTCCGGCCCGGTACAATGTGGCCTACCGGTGCATGCCCATCAAAGGGGTCCATCAGCTGGTGCGGCTGCTTCAGGCGGTGAAACGGTCCTGGCTGCCCCGGGTACGGCAGCCCCTGCTGATCATCCAGTCCAGGACGGACCACACGGTGCGGCCGGAAAGCGCATCCTATATCGAACAACATGCGGCGTCGGACCGGAAACAGGTGCTGTGGGTGCCCCAGGCCCGGCATGTGATGACATTATACAAAGGCCGGCAGGCCATCTATGCTGCCATTGAGGCCTTTTTGGAGGAATAAAGACTATGGAAAACAACAGAGATACCATGTGTTTCGGCTGCGGGAAGGACAACCCCATGGGGCTGCATCTCCATTTCCGCACGGACGAAAACGGCTGCTACACCAGTTTCGTGCCCCAGCCGGTGCACCAGAGCTATGACGGCCGGATGCACGGGGGGCTGATCTCCACCCTGCTGGACGAAACCATGGGCAATTATCCCTACATGTATGAACACAAGGTGGCCTACACGGCCCGGCTGGAAGTCCGCTTCCGGCAGCCGGTGCGCATCGGGGAACGGATCGATGTGATCACCAAAGTGAAACGGAGAAAGGGAATGCTGCTGGAAATGACCGGCCAGGTGATCCGGGAAGACGGTACCGTGGCGGCTGAAGCGGACGGCAAGCTGATGTACGAGGAGAGAGCATGACAAATACAGAAATGGAAACCAAGATCCTGGGGTATATGAAGGAACACCCCACGGCTCCCTTGTCCGCCGATGAACTGCTCCAGGCCCTGACCCTGGAAGGGGCGGACCTGAAACTGTTCTGGACGGTGATGAAGGAGCTGGAAGACCGGGGCCAGGTGATCAAGACCCGGTTCAACACCTATGGGCTGCCGGCGGCCATGGGTCTGGTGGTGGGCCGCTGCCAGGTGACCAGCAAGGGCTTTGCCTTTGTGATCCCGGAAGAAAAGACGGAAGACGGGGATCTGTTCATCCCGGCCAGCAGCCTCAGCGGCGCCATGGACGGGGATACGGTGATCGCCCGGGTGATGCAGAGCGGCTATGATGACCGGCAGGAAGGAAAGATCATCCGGATCCTGAACCGGGCCCATCACAAACTGGTGGGGACCTTCAGCAAATCCGGGGAATTCGGCTTCGTGATCCCGGACAACAAACGGGTGGGACGGGACATCTATGTGCGCCGGAAAGACTTCAACGGGGCCCGGGACAAGGAAAAGGTGGTGGTGGAGATCACCACCTGGCCGGACGAACGGCGGAACGCGGAAGGGAAGATCGTGGAGATCCTGGGGAAACCCGGGGACATCGGTCTGGAAATCCTTTCCATCATCAAGGACAACGACCTGCCCACCAAATTCCCGGCTCCTGTCCAGGTGGCCGCGGAAAAAGTGGAACAGAAGATCAAAAAGAAGGAAATCCAGAACCGGCTGGACCGGCGGGACTGGAACATCATCACCATCGACGGGGTGGATTCCAAGGACCTGGATGACGCGGTGTATGTGGAAAAACAGGGGGACAACTATTTCCTGGGGGTCTACATTGCCGATGTAAGCTACTATGTGCAGCCCCATTCCGTCCTGGATCAGGAAGCCTATGAACGGGGCACCAGCGTGTACCTGGTGGACCGGGTGCTGCCCATGCTGCCGGTGGAACTGAGCAACGGCATCTGCAGCCTGAACGAAGGGGAAGACCGGCTGACCATGGCCTGTGAAATGCTCCTGGACGGGAAAACCGGCCGGACCCTTTCCTTTACCATCGCCCCCTGTGTGATCAACAACCACCATCGGATGAATTATCCCGATGTGCGGGCCATCCTGGTGGACCAGGATGAGGCCCTGCGGGAAAAATATGCGGACATCGTCCCCATGCTGGAAGACATGGCCCGGCTCCAGCAGGTGCTCCACAAGAAACGGGAACGGCGGGGCGCCATCAACTTCGAGCTGCCGGAACAGAAGGTGCTGCTGGATGATCAGAAGCATCCGGTGGCCATTGTGAAGCGGGAACGGTCCGTGGCCGAGATGCTCATTGAAGAATTCATGCTGGCCGCCAACGAAACGGTGGCCGGATTCATGGCCAGACACAAACGGCCTTTCATTTACCGTGTCCACGACCTGCCTGATCCGGAAAAGATCCAGAACCTGGCCAAACTCATGGCCCTGTTCGGGGTGACCCTGAAGGTGGAAGAAAAGATGCGGCCCAAGGATCTCCAGCGGGCCCTGGACAAGGTGGCCGGAAAACCGGAAGAGAAGCTGGTTTCCACGGTGGCCCTGCGGAGCATGCGCCAGGCGGTGTACCAGACGGAAAACATCGGCCATTTCGGCCTGGCAGCCCATTTCTATACCCATTTCACTTCTCCCATCCGCCGCTATCCGGATCTGATGGTCCACCGGCTCCTGCGCCGTCAGCTGGACGGAGAACGGCTGAGCCGGCAGCAGGCGGAAGAGCGGACCCAGCGGCTGAGCCTGGTGGCCTCCCATTGTTCCGTGCGGGAACGGGCGGCCATCGACGCGGAGCGGCAGACAGTGGATCTGAAAATGGCCGAATACATGGTCCAGTTCGTGGGGAAGGAATTCACCGGGACCATTTCCGGGGTTTCCTCCTTTGGCTTCTTCGTGGAACTGGACAACGGGGTGGAAGGACTGGTCCATGTGTCCAGCCTGAACGATGACTATTATGACTATATCGAGGGCCAGTATGCCCTGATCGGCCAGCATCTGGGCCACCGGTACCGGCTGGGGGACCAGGTGGATATCCAGGTGCTCCAGGTGGATGTGGCGGAGCGGAAGATTGATTTCGTCCTGGCCGGACTGGCGCCGGAAGCGGCGGATCAGATGCGCCGGGAACTGGGACGTCAGAAAAAGACCAAGACCGGCATTGCCACCGGGAAGCTGCGGAATGACACCACCGGCCGGAAATCCGGGGAACGGAAGGAATCCGGGAAGAAAAACAGCCGGGGCGGACGCCGGAAAAAGAAGAAGAACGGCTCCCCCAGACAAAACGGGACCGGACTGAGCCAATTGGTGCCCCAGGAAACGACTCCTGCAGGGGAAAGCGGCAAAAAGAAGAAAAACAACCGCCGGCGGCGGAGAAGAAGGGATCGGAAACATGGAAAAACCAGTGAAGGCAATCGCAGAAAACCGGAAAGCCAGGCATGATTACAACATCCACGAAACCTATGAAACCGGCATCGTCCTGACGGGTACGGAGGTGAAATCCCTCCGTCAGGGCAAGGCCAACCTGAAGGATTCCTATGCGGCAGTGACCAAATCCGGCGAAGTGTACCTGTACAACCTGCACATCAGTCCCTACGAACACGGGAACCGGTTCAATGTGGACCCGCTCCGGGACCGGAAACTGCTGATGCATAAACGGGAAATCCAGAAGCTGATCGGAAAGACCCGGGAAAAGGGATTCACCCTGGTGCCCCTGCAGCTGTATTTCAGCCACGGACTGGTGAAATGCAAGCTGGCCCTGGCTACCGGGAAAAAGCTCTATGACAAGCGCCAGGCCATGGCGGACCGGGCGGCCAAGCGGGACATGGACCGGGCCATGAAGGAAAGGAACCGGTGATTTCCACAAAATTTTCAATCAATTTGTATACAAAATACGAAAAACATTGGAAAAATCTTTTTTCCATGCTACAATGTAGTCAGCGGGCAGACGGAAGCATATTCCGGATTGCCCAAATTGTGTGTTTCCCATTATAGGAGGTATTGCTATGAAGGTTTTATGTTATGGTGTAAGAGATGTAGAACTGCCGATTTTTGAAGCCTGCAACAAAGAATTTGGTTACGACATCAAATGTGTCCCTGATTATCTGAACACGAAAGAAACCGCCGAAATGGCTGCTGGCTTTGATGCGGTTATCCTGCGCGGCAACTGCTTCGCCAATAAACAGAACCTGGACATTTACAAAAAACTGGGCGTAAAATACATCCTGACCCGTACCGCCGGCACGGATCATATCGATAAGGAATATGCCAAGGAACTGGGCTTCCCCATGGCTTTCGTTCCCCGTTATTCCCCCAACGCCATTGCTGAACTGGCTGTAACCCAGGCCATGATGCTGCTGCGTCATACCGCTTACACCACTTCCCGCACTGCCAAGAAGAACTTCAAGGTTGATGCCTTCATGTTCTCCAAAGAAGTCCGCAACTGCACCGTGGGTGTTGTTGGTCTGGGCCGGATCGGCCGTGTGGCTGCCCAGATCTTCCATGGCATGGGCGCTACCGTTATCGGGGAAGACGTTTTCGAAATCAAAGGGATCGAAGATTACTGCACCCAGGTTTCCCTGGATGAAGTCCTGGAAAAATCCGACATCATCACCATCCATGCTCCGTACATCAAAGAAAACGGCGCTGTGGTTACCCGCGATTTCCTGAAGAAGATGAAAGACGGCGCCATCCTGGTGAACTGCGCTCGCGGCCAGCTGGTTGACACTGAAGCTGTTATCGAAGCTGTGGAAAGCGGTAAACTGGGCGGCTACGGCTGCGACGTTCTGGATGGGGAAGCCAGCGTATTCGGCAAGGATCTGGAAGGCCAGAAACTGGAAAATCCGCTGTTCGAAAAACTGGTTGACCTGTATCCCAGAGTCCTGATCACCCCGCATCTGGGCTCCTACACCGACGAAGCCGTAAAGAACATGGTGGAAGTTTCCTACCAGAACCTGAAAGATCTGGCTGAAACCGGCGACTGCCCCAACAAGATCAAATAATTTTGCTCCTTCCCAAGGGTGCTGCAGTCCGTGCAGCACCCTTTTTTCGTGCTATAATAAGGAAAATATGGGAGTTTGGGAAAGAAGGGATTTTCCGTGCTGGATAAAATCGATCTGAAGACGAAAATTTCCAAAGAAGAATATACAAAACGGATGGAAGAGGAAGAAAACCGCCTGGGCTTTCTCCAGCGGGCAGTCCGGGATGCCAGAATCCCGGTAATTATCCTGTTTGAAGGTTTCCGGGCGTCCTGGCGGAGCCAGCTGATCAGCAAGGTGATCCATGCCCTGGACCCCCGGGGATTCCGGGTGTTTTCCGCGTCCAAGACCACGGAAAGGCAGAAAGAAAGCCCGTTCTTTCTCCAGTTCTGGAAGGAACTGCCGCCGGCGGGACAGATCACCATCCATCACCGGGCCTGGTATTTCCTGCGGAATGAACATGCAGTGGGAGATCCGGATGAAGCTTCGGAATGGTATGATGTAAGTTTTGATGAAATCAACCATTTTGAAAAGGAACTGGTCCAGGGCGGCTGTGTGCTGATAAAGATCTTCACCCACATCTCCAAAAAGAAGCAGAAGGAGAATATGGAAAAAGGACAGGAAACCATGGGCAGCCGGTGGGAAAAACTGACCCCCGGAGGCATCGAGGGTATCGACTACAATGCCTACCGGGATGTGTATGAAACCATGCTGACCGCCACCAATACGGACCTGGCTCCCTGGCACATCGTTCCCATGGAGGACAAGCGCACCGGGACGGAAGCGGTGTTCCGGGTCCTGATCACCGCCCTGGAAGAAGCCCTGAAGGACCGGCAGCGGCCGGTGGATCCGGAAAAAGGACCGGCCAAAGACCTGACCATCCCGGATATCCTTTCCACCTATACCCCCTATCAGCCCATGGAACAGGAGGAATACGGGAAAAAGCTGAAAAAGTACCAGAGGCGGCTGGAAGAACTCCAGTTTGAACTGGCCAAACGGAAAATCAGCACCATTGTGGCCTTTGAAGGCCAGGATGCCGGAGGCAAGGGCGGCGCCATCAAGAGGCTGTCGGAATCCTTCGATCCCCTGGGCTACCGGGTGAATCCGGTGAGCGCCCCCAATGAATGGGAAAAGCAGTTCCATTATCTGTGGCGGTTCTGGACCAAAATCCCGGCCCCGGGAGAAATCGCCATTTTCGACCGGACCTGGTATGGCCGGGTGCTGGTGGAACGGGTGGAAGGCTTTGCCAAGATCAGCGAATGGCGCCGGGCCTACGAGGAAATCAACGATATGGAGGCCCAGTGGGTGAAACAGGGAATCATCGTCCAGAAGTTCTGGATGCAGATCGATCCGGAGGAACAGCTGAAACGGTTCCAGACCCGGGAAAACGATCCCAACAAAACCTGGAAGATCACCCCGGAAGACTGGCGGAACCGGGACAAATGGGATGCCTATGTGGATGCGGTGAACGAAATGCTCTATCGGACGGACACCAAAGAGGCGCCCTGGACGGTGGTGGAAGCCAACAACAAACTGTATGCCCGGCTGAAAGTCCTGGAAACCATGATCCATCGGATGGAAGCGGTGCTTTAACGTTTACAAACCCGTAAAAAAACAGTACAATGAAGGTTACTGGAAGTTCTTTCCAGGATTTCCTGCTGTGCAGGACAGAATTTGACGGAATGAGGTGGGAAAAATGGCTGATTTTGCCTTTGCAGAAGCGGAAGGTGTGGAATGGGGCTGTTTTCCTGCCTGGGAAAAGTGGGGTGTGGTCCACGGATTCCTGTGCCGGAACGGGGGCTGCAGTCCCCAGTTCCCAGGTGGACTGAACCTGAGTTACAATGTGGGAGATGACCGGACCAACGTCCTGGCCAACCGGCAGAAAATGGCGGCGGCCCTGGGTTTTCCTCTGGAACGGGCAGTGGCCTGTCAGCAGGTCCACAGCACCCATGTGGCGGTGGTAACGGAGAAGGATGCCGGCAAGGGTACCCTGACTCTGGCGGATGCCGTACCGGAAACGGACGGCATGGTGACGGACTGCCGGCGGCTGCCCCTGTTGATTTCCTATGCGGACTGTGTGCCCATCCTGCTGACGGATACCCGTACAGGAGCAGTGGGCGCTGTCCACGGCGGCTGGCGGGGCAGTGTGGGGAAAATCGTCCCCCATGCCCTGGAAGTGATGAAAGAAGCCTTTGGCACCCGGCCCCAGGATGTGGCGGCAGGGATCGGTCCGTCCATCGGTCCCTGCTGTTATGAAGTGAGCCAGGAAGTGGCGGACCGGGCGGGAGCCTGGCCCGGCTGCCTGACCCCTCACGGCGCCGGCCACTGGATGCTGGATCTGTGGCAGCTGAATACCCTGGAACTCCTGGAAGCGGGAGTGCCCCGGGAACAGATTTTCCGGGCGGACTGCTGCACCAGCTGCCACAGGGACCGGTTCTTCTCCTACCGGGCAGAAAAGGGGAAAACAGGCCGCCTGTATGCGGTGATTTATCGAAGATAAAAGGAGATGGGGAATCCCATGTTACAGGATAAGATTGCAGCGGTGGAAGCCAAAATCCAGGAAGCCCTGGCCAACCGGAAGGAGCCCAAGGCAACGGGGGACAAGGTGACCATCCTGGCGGTGACCAAGAATCACCCGGCGGACATCGTCACGGAAACCCTGGCGGCAGGGCTTACGGAAATCGGGGAAAACCGGGTGCAGGAAGCCATGCACAAGCAGGCGGTGCTGCCCCCTGGGGGCAACTGGCATCTGATCGGCCATCTGCAGACCAACAAGGCCAGGCATGCGGTGGAGCATTTTGCCCTGATCGAAAGCGTGGACAGCCTGAAGCTGCTGGCCCATCTGGAAAAGGCGGCGGCTGAACTGGACAAGGTCCAGGATGTGCTGCTCCAGATCAACGAGGCGGGAGAAGTGCAGAAAAGCGGCTTCGCTCCGGAGGATTTCCGGGCTGCGGTTCCGGAACTGAAGAACTATCCCCATATCCGGGTGCGGGGGGTCATGGTGATTGCCCAGGCCACGGACCATGTGGAGGAAACCCGTCCGGTGTTTGCTGCCGGGTACCGGGATTTCCTGTTTTTACGGGATGCCCTTCCGGACATTCCGGTGGATATCCTTTCCATGGGGATGACCCACGATTACTGGATCGCGGTGGAAGAAGGAGCCAATGAAGTGCGGGTGGGTTCCGCTCTTTTCGGAGCCCGGGACTATTCATTAAAATTTTAAACAGAAATGGTGGATTGTATGAAAAAAATCAGCAAGCTCTTGGAATATTTTGGCCTGTACAACGGTGACAACCGGCAGGAAGAGGAAGAAACGGCTCCGGCCCCGGAACAGGAGGACAGCAAAGTGGTTCCCATGTTCGGCAGCGGCAGCAGTTCCTGGCGGGACAAAAGCTACGAAAAGGACTATGACCGACCTTACGAAAAAACCTATGACAAACCCTATGACAAGGTGTTCGACCGGGACTATGACAGCACTCCGGAGGCGCCCAAGGAAGAAGTCTCTTCCAGCCGGACCGGGGACAAGGTGCTTTCCATGCCGGTGAACCGGAGCCCGGTGAGTGTGGTGGTCATCGAGCCCATCGATTTCAATGATTCCCAGAAAATGGCGGATTACCTGTGCAAGAACCAGCCGGTGGTGATCAATTTCGAAGATACGGATGCGGATGTGCGGAAGCGGATCATCGACTTCATCAGCGGCACCATCTATGCCCTGGACGGGACTCTGCGGAAAATCGGCCGGAACCTGCTGGTATGTGCACCTCCCAATGTGGATATCGATACGGAAAACACCAATTTTGGGACGGAAGGGAGCAATGATCCATGGCAAAGATAAAGGAAACGGATAAAATCGTCTTCATCGGCTGCGGTGCCATGGGGGAAGCCATCCTCAAAGGGATCCTCCAGGGGGGACTGGTTCGGAAGGAACAGGTGACGGCGGCGGTCCCCACGGCCAAACGGCAGGCCTATCTGAAAGAAACCTACGGGATCCCTGTGACCGGGGACAACCGGGAAGCTGTGGCCGGTGCCCATCTGGTGATCTTGGCAGTGAAACCCCAGATGGCCAAGGAAGCGGTTACGGGGGATCTGGTGGCTGCCCTGCCGGAAAAGGCCACCATCCTGTCCATTATGGGCAGCTATGATCTGGCCATGCTCCACGATCTGGTGCCCGGCCATCCGGTGATCCGGACCATGCCCAACACGCCCCTTTCCGTAGGCATGGGAATGACGGCCCTCACTGCCGATGACCAGGTGGCGCCGGAAGTGCTGGACGAAGCGGAAGCCATTTTCCAGTCCTGCGGCGAAACGGTCCGGGTGGACGAAAAAGCCATGGAAGCCATTACCGCCATCAGCGGCTGCGGCCCTGGGTATTTCTTCGTGGTGATGGATGCCCTGGCGGATGCCGGAGTCATGGCCGGACTGCCCCGGGCCCTGGCCATCAAGCTGGCGGCCCAGACCATGGCGGGCAGCGGTGTCATGGGGCTGAAGACCGGTCTCCATCCGGCCCAGCTCCGGGATCAGGTAACCAGCCCGGGCGGCACCACCATTGCAGGGATCAAGGCCCTGGAAAACCATGGAGTGAGAGGAGCGTTTTACGATGCGGTGCAGGCCGTCCTGGACCGGAGTGCCGCATTGAAGAAATAATATGGCAAACACCACACAACAACGGGAAACGGTATTACGGTATTTCAAGGCCAGCGGGGATGCGGAACTGGCGGCCCAGCTGCTGGATCTGGCAGAAGGGGCCCGGAAGAGCCGCCGGGCCAGGGTGTCCGGATTTCTGGACCCTCATGGCCAGAATGTGGCGGAAATCGTGGCCGCCAACTATCCGCAGGTCCGGTATGAGATGAACGGGGGCTTCCAGAACGCGGAACGGCAGAAGGTGGCTTTTATTGCAGAAGATTTCTACGGTCAGCCGGATTTTGCCATTACCGCCCTGGAAATCCTCTGGGACAAACGGTATTATGACATCGGACACCGGGATGTGCTGGGGGCCTTTATGGGCCTGGGCTGCAAACGGGAGATCCTGGGGGATATTGTGTTCATCGACGAAGGCGCACAGCTGGCGGTGGATACCCCCATGGTGGATTTCATCCTGAGCAACCTGACCAAGATCGGGGCAGCCACGGTGGAAGTGAAGGTCATCCCCCTGGAAGACCTGAAGGAAAAGGAACAGAAAATCAAACTGATCTCTGCCACGGTGGCGGCCCTGCGGCTGGATGCCGTGGCGGCCAGCGGCTATGGGGTATCCCGGAGCCGGATGGCGGATGAGATCAAGGGACAGAATGTGAAACTGAACTGGCAGGAAGCCAAAAGCCCGTCCCAGACGGTGAAAGAGGGGGATGTGATCTCTTTCCGGTCCCGGGGCCGGGTGGAACTGGCGGAAGTCCGGGGCACCACAAAAAAAGGACGGTATGCCATTACCCTGAAACGGTACATCTAAGGAAGGATGTCATTATGATCTTACTGATTCGGCATGGGGAAGCGGATCATCATGTAAAAGAACTGACAGGGGGCTGGACGGACTCCGCCCTGACGGTGCGGGGCCAGCAGCAGTTCCAGCAGCTGGCAGACTGCCTGGCCGGGGATTTTTCCGGCCGGAGCCTGCCCCGGATCGTTTCCAGCGATCTCCGGCGGGCCCGGACCGGGGCCGAGATCATCGCCCAAAAACTGGGGACGGACCCGGTGGAATGTTTTTCCTTTCTGCGGGAAAAGAACAACGGAAAAGCCGCCGGACTGAACAAAAAAGAAGCCCTGGCCTTTTACCATCCCCCGGTGACAGGCCGGGAACTGGACCATGTGAACTACGATGGGGGAGAGACCCGGCGGACCTTCTACGAAAGGACCATCCGGGGCTTCCGGGAACTGGAGGAACCGGACCGGGATCTGATCATCGTCTCCCACAAGGGGACCATCCAGAACATCCTCTTTGCCTGGCTGGGGCTGAGCATCGAGGAAGTGGCGGAAAAAAGGATCTCCTTTGATATCCGGCCCGCCTCAGTGACGGTGCTGGGCATGAACAAATGGGGAGAGCATGCTGTGTTCGTCCTCAATGATACGTCGTATCAGTGGAAAAAAGGCCCTATGGGAATTTTCAATTTCCCCTTTGGGGCATAAGAAAAGGGTGTTGCACGTTCGGTGCAACACCCTTTTTTTGTCAGCTCTTATGCTTCTTCCACTTCTGCTTCTTCCAGGCCCGGATACTGGTTCATGGCGTCGATCCGTTCCCGGTATTCTGCATCGGCGGCATACCGTTTGTTCCGTGCCCGGCCGATGGTCAGGAAGGGAACGATGATGATGGCGATGGCCAGATAGCCGCAGTAGCCATAGCCGTATTTGATGATGTTGGTGAGGCCCACCATGGATACGGTCATGGACAGGCAGATGATGAACAGGGTCACCAGGGCGGACCGTTTCACGGAACTGCCGGTGATTTTTTTCAGGCAGTCCATTTCAGAGAACCGGGCGGTGAAACCGAATACGGTGGTCACCCCGGTGGAAATCAGGCAAAGCATCAGGGAAACGGAATAGAGCAGGGTCAGCCAGGGCATACCCATGGCTTTCAGGCTCATGAGGGTGGGCAGAGGAGTCTTACCGTAGATGCCGGTCCAGCCCAGCAGCATGCAGACGGCCATGGTGAGGGCCGTGGCGTTCATGGCAAAGGACATCCACATGGAGGCGGCGCAGTTCTTCCGGGTCACCAGAGGGGTGCCCACCACGATCATGGTGGGGATGACCACGCACTGGAAGCCGGAATAGGTGAAGGCGTGGAGAATGGCCGTGGGCAGTTTGCTGAACCCGTTGACCGCAAAGTCCTGGGCCATGGCATCCAGGAAGAACCGGGTGCCTTCCACCTGACCGCCCATGGCGATGCCCACGGAGAAAATGGTAATGGCCATGGCCAGGATGGCGATGCCCATGTAGGTGGTGGCCCTGCGGACCAGGTCAGCCCCGAAGATGGTCAGGATGAAGATGATGGCGCCCACCACACCGATGCCGGTGTAGTAGTTGAGACCGGTCTGGGCGGCCAGAGCGGAAGCGGCACCGGAAATGGTGGCGGATACGGCCATCAGGACCATGATGTAGAAGAACCCTTCAAAGAGAAATTCAATGCCGGGCACCGGACGGTACAGATTCTGGAACAGCTGTTTGTAGCTGGTCAGGTGCCGGCTGTTGTACATGTTCATGGCTTCCTTGATGGTCAGGGTGAACAGGAGCATGGTCACAATGGCGGTAATGGGGCCCAGCCACCCCAGGCTGATGAAATAGACGTTTTCCTGATTGCCGGTGGCAAAGCCGCCGCCGGCGTGGGAGCTGAACAGCACTGCGCCCACCGAAAAGCAGAGGGAGAGGGAAGCCCCTTTGATGGCAGATGTTCCGTTGATCATGATTGTTTCCTCCTTGGAATGGGTTTCTCCAGAGAAACGAAAACGCCTTCCGTCTCTCCGCATTTGGCAGCTGAGAGACGAAAGGCGTTTGTGACCTTCCGCGGTACCACTCTGATTCGTCCTGGGGACGCACTCTCGGATACGGCCGGTGGGCGATATCCATGCTCTGTAACGGGAGTTCCCGGAGAGACCTACTGCAAGATTTCGGTCCGGCCGCTCAGCAGGCAGTTCAGCCTGTCCCTTCCACTGCCTCGCAGCAACCGGCAGCTCTCTGGAGCCAGGAATCAGGCGTACTAGTTTGCGTCATCGCGTTTTGGCGTTTGTTGACTATGGATGAAATGATACCATGGATACAGTATACTGTCAATGGGGTTACGGAGATTTTTTGTATTTTCCTTTTCCTGGATCAAACTGTAAAAGACTGTGTACAAAGAAAGCGCATCATGGCTTTTTTGCCTCCATCTTCCAGAGATGATGCTCTTTTGATTTAATAAGAATAATTATCAGTTGCGAAAAGTTTGAATACATAGTATAATCACTGTAGATCAATAAAAGACTATTTTCTCATAAAGGAGGCTGCATCATGAATATAGCGGTATTGCTCAAACAGGTACCGGCGGTTTCGGATATCCAACTGGCTGCAGACAACAATCTGGTCCGGGTGGGGGCTCCCTCCATGCTGAACCCGGTGGATCTCCACGCCCTGGAAGCGGCTCTGGCTCTGAAGGACCAGGAAGGGGGCACGGTGACCCTGGTGACCATGGGGACGGCCCTGGCCAGCGACATCCTCCGGGAAGGCATCGCCATGGGGGCGGACAAGGGGATCCTGCTGTCCGATGAACGGATGGCCGGATCCGACACCCTGGCCACCGGACGGATCCTGGCGGCGGCGCTGGGCAAACTGGGACCTTTTGATCTGGTGCTGACCGGGAAGCGGTCCACCGACGGGGATACCGGGCAAATCCCTCCGGCTCTGGCCCAGCGGCTGGGCATGACCCTGCTTTCCTATGCAGACGAACTGGAAGTGAAGGAAGGAAAGGCCACCATCCGCCGACTGAACCGGGGCGGGGTGGAAACCCTCCAGGCGGCTCTGCCGGCAGTGATCTCCGTAACGGAAAAATGCGGAAATCCCCGTACTCCCGGCATCCGGGGCAAAATGGCCGCCAAAAAGGCCGTATTCCCCGTATGGCGTCTGGAAGACATTGAACTGGAGCCGGAAAAGGCCGGCAAAGCCGGATCCGCCACGGCCGTCACCGAACTGTTCGCACCGGAGCCCCATCCTGTGGGCACCATGATCCAGGGGGCCACCCCGGCGGAAGCGGCAGCCAACCTGGTGAATGAACTGCGGAAAAAGAACCTGCTGTAAGGAGGCGTTATCATGGAATGGAAAAACAATATCGGAGTCTATCTGGAAACCTCTGACGGCAGGCTCACCTCTCTCAGTGTGGAACTTTTGGGGAAAGCCCGTCAGCTGGCGGATGCACGGCCCAATCAGGTGTTGGGCATCCTGGCTGGTGACAACCTGGAAGCCGCCGTTCGCTCTTCCGGTGCAGATCGGAAGAGCATACGTCTGAACTCCAGTCACTGACCAATCTCGTATGC